>ENA-ORUM01000295-ORUM01000295.1-human-gut-metagenome-genome-assembly--contig:-NODE-295-length-69535-cov-10.317113_pt1 | contig 69535 bp, 62 predicted proteins | sample MGYA00242083_ERZ509217 | MGnify/ENA primary metagenome ERZ509217 (study PRJEB26280, sample SAMEA2338831) | human gut metagenome | biome: human gut; feature: human-associated habitat; material: faeces...
CTGGCTGGACTAGGACATGTGTTCTATCGAGACACACTTTTTGTCCTATAAGCCTAATCCGTGCCCGGCCCCGGATAGTATGCCGGAGCCGGGCGCGTGCATTAGAAGAGATAGCGCTGAAGAAAGGAGCCGACGGCGCCCCAATAGCGGTCAGGATCTACGGTCGAAGAAAGGCCATGCCCTGCACCCTCGATGATCAGCTTCTCCTTCACCGGGCTCACGCACGCATCATAGACGCGGTCGAGCATCCAGAACGGTACAAACCGATCTTCCGACCCATGGATAAAGAGCATGGGAACCGCAGCCCGGCGCAGGCGGCGCTCCGCCGAGGCCTCCTTGAACCCGTATCCCGCACGCGCGCGGCACACGGCGCTCGCAGCGTTGAGCAAGGGCACCGCGGGCAGCTTGAGCTGCATGCCGATCTGAACCGAGAACTCGTCCCACACGCTCGTGTAGCCGCAATCTTCGACAATGCAGCGAACATTAGGGGGCAAGGCAAGACCAGAGGCCATCATCACCTCGGCGCCGCCCATCGAGACCCCGTAGAGCGCGATGTGCGCCGCAGGATCAAACGCCCGGATAAGGTCTATCCATCCAAGCAGGTCGTTCGCATCGCGCCACCCCATCGTGACGTAGCGGTCGTCGTTGCGCTCATGGCCGCGTGCCGCAGGCGCGAGCACTGTGATGCCGAACGAGTGCGCAATCTGCGCCTCGATGCACAGGTCGGATGGGCGGCCACTGTATCCATGGCACAGGATGCCGAATACCCTGCCTCGGGGCTCCCCTGCAGCCCCGTCGAGCGACTCAAGGGCACGACCATCATCCGATGCCCGGATGCCCTCGACGGGCAGCAGCCACCCCCGAAGAGAACCGCCGTCGGAGGCTTCAATCTGCACACCCTGCTTAGATTCCTCGAACCACCGCCGTGCCTCAAAGCGCCGCGGATCCGATGCAGCCGCCTCGGAATCGAAGCCCTCTGCCTCCCCTGCCCGCAGCCGCGCCATCACAGAACGCTCGGAGCGCGGGTTCAGGGCGAAATCGAAAAGGGCGCTACCGGTAACGCCCGCAGCGCCCACACCAGCTGCGGCAAGCGCCCCGAAAACCGGAATCAGCACGTATGCCCCAACGCCTTCCAATCGTGTGCCTACAGAGCATGACATGAGAAATCGTCATGCTACGTGGTACCCCGTCCACAGGGAACATTGCACGGAGGTCAGCCGGATATCAAATGGAAACCTTTGGCAGCGCAGCGATCAGCGCTTCGGCTTCCTGCGCTTGAGCGCACTCGGCGAAACCGTGATGCCACCGGAGGTCTGGCGGATGCGCTGGCCGCGATGGCGACGGGAAGGGCCGGCCTGCCGCGACGGCGCCTCGGACGGGGCGGCAGCGCTGGCTTGCGGGGCATCAGGGGCGCCCGCAGCCCTCGCGGGCCTCGACGCACGGCGAGAACTCTTCCCGCCGTGAACAAGGCGATCCCAGCGAGCGTGAATGCTCGCGTGATGAGACGAGCGCAGGCCAAGGAGCGGCGCGCATGCGATCGTAGGACCGAAGAACGTGACGAGGCGCCAGACCAGATAGCCCGCCGTGGCGGAAGCGCCGAAGAAGTGCCCCAGGAAGAGCGCGAAGCCACCCTCGGCACCGCCCGTACCGCCCGGCAGCGGAACGGCCGAGGAGAGCAGCTGGATGAAGGCTCCCGCCGCAAGGCAGGAGATGAAGTCGACATCATGGTTGCCGAATGCGCGCAGCACGAAATACGGCACCATGTACAGGCAAGCGAGCTGCGCCATGGTGACGACCAAGGTGACGCCCATGGACGAAAGATGCACCGCGGCATGTTTGAAGTGCTCGGAGAACGAGTAGATCTCGGTATCCACATAGGTGCGCCACCCGCGCGTGCGGTCGTTCGCGCCGCCCACGCGCTCGGCAAGACCGATGGCCCAATGCGCGACACGGATCACGAAGCGCGGGCAAAGCGAGATCACGAAGAGCCCTGCGAGCAGCACCACATGGCCGCCGAAGCTGAAGAGGCACAGAAGCGTCATGTCGCCGTAGAGCGAGGTGAAGAACGGCAAGCGCACCGCGAGCAAAATCGCAGCCCAGAGCACCAGACTCACTTGGAATACGATATAGCGCGTGAACTGCGTCGCGCCGGCCTCGCCCACCGGTTGCCCCGCCTTGGTGAGGCGGTAGATCTGGGCGGGGGTTCCACCAACCATCATGGGGGTCAGGTTGCCGAAAAACGTGCCGGCGGCCTCGACCGAGATAAGGTCGCGAATGCCCACCGGCGACTCAGGATCGAGCCACACGGCGATCGCGTAGGCAACGACACCGAAGATGATGTAGAACACCATGCAGATGCTCGCGACCACGATCCATGAACCCTGAACGGTCGACATGGCTTCGACGAACTCGGCGAATTGCCCCGTCACCACGAGGTAGACGAGGTAGGCAATGAGAACGAACCCGATGAAGATCGCACCACGGCGGGCGCCCTTGCGGTCGTCCCCGCCCGCGGAAGCAGCGTCAACGCGCGGCTTAGGGGCGGTATGTGGGGACTCGGACATGGTCCTCCTTACGTCGGAGCAGCGGACTTCCATTCGTCGGCGGCGCACAAAGCGGCGCACCTCCCTATTCCTTCTATTGTACGGCAACGGCGTCCTCCCTCCTTTGAGCTAGACGTCTTCTGCTGAACTCCATTCCTCAACTAGGCCCATAGCATTCGCGTCGTATAGGAGCCTTTGGCGGAGCAATCTTCGAGGATGCACGCAAACGCGGTGATTCCCCGCGAGGCAATGGGGGTACGATACACGCGAGCAACGCGACTGAGGAGTACCGCATGTCCCATGAACCCTGCAGCCATATCCCGTCTTTCACCGGGTCCTTTCGCGAGAACCTCGAGGCTCTGATCGCCGTGCTCGAACACGGCGACAAAGACCCCGCCGGAAAACGCATCGGCTTCGAGCTGGAGCGCATTCTCATCGACGATCAGGGGCGCACGGTCCCCTTTGCCGGCGAACGTGGTGTTGGCGCGCTCCTCGCAGAGCTCGCCCGCAGCCGAAGCGAAAGCGAGCTCGTCTATATCGACGGGCACCTTCTGGGGCTCGACTACACATTCCACGGCGAGCTCGAGACCGTGGGCGTGACCGTATCGCTCGAGCCCGCGGCCCAGCTCGAGGTATCGGCCGGCCCCGCGCATTCGGTAAAGGCCCTCTATGATGCCATCCGTGCCTTCGATGCCGAGGTGGAGCGCGCCTGCACCGCCATCGGACTCGATGCCTCCCTCGTTCCCGTAGGCTACAACCCCGTGGTCTCGAGCCCGCTCGACCTGGAACTCATCCCCAAGGAGCGCTACCGCGATATGGACGCGTATCTCTCGCGCCGCGGACGCTACGCGCGCGACATGATGCGCTGCACGGCATCCACCCAGGTTTCACTCGATTATGAGGACGAGCGAGATGCGGCACGCATCTATCGCATGGCAACGCTCCTGGGGCCGCTCTTCGCTTTCCTGTTCGACAATGCTCCCACCTTCCGCGGCGAGCCCTCCCCCGGCATGGCCCGCTCACGCATCTGGCACCATGTGGACGTGGACCGCTGCGGCATCGTGCCCGGCGCGATCGAAGGGCTTTCATTCGAAGATTACATTCTCTGGGTCTCGGGCGTGAAGCCGATCCTCTTCACCGATGCCGAACACGTGACCACCTCGACCGGCGACTGCTACACGCGAGACATCATGTCGAATCGCCCGCTCGAGCCAGCAGAGCTCATGCACCTGCTTTCAATGGTCTTCCCCAACGTGCGCCTCAAAGGGTTCGTGGAACTGCGCGAGATGGATTCGCTGCCGCCGCGCCTCGCCGCCGCCTGCACCAGCTTTACGGGTGCCCTCTTCTACGATAAGTGCCTTGAACAGAAACTTGCCGAGCACCTGCGCGACTATCTTCCCCACGGGTTTGTCGGCATGGACGAGAACGACGCAGTGGTGGCGCGCCTGCATCTTGAGGAACAGGGATGGGATGCCCAGGTGTACGGCATGCCCGTAGAAGCGCTCGTTGATGCCATAGTTGCCGTCGCATGCGAGAACGTCGCGCTCGGATGCGGATGCACGGGCATCGGCAAAGATGAACCCGCCAGCGTCACCGTACCCGTGGTGCGCGAGACCGGCCCTGCAAGCGCCTTCGACCTCGAGGGCATCCAGATGCTTGCGCAGCTCTGGGGAAACCGCCTGCTCCCCCGCGACGAAACGGCGCGCGAACTCGGCAACGAATTGGGTTGTGTCCACTAGAATCGGGAGCTCCTAGCCCATGGGGCATAAAGCGCGCCCGATTGGTCCCGGCCCCCGCCAACTCGCGGCACTAGCAACAAAAAGCCCCAACCGAAGTTGGGGCTTTACAATCGTTGGTAGCCCGTACCAGATTCGAACTGGTGATCTCCGCCTTGAGAGGGCGGCGTCCTAAACCGCTAGACGAACGGGCCATATGTCTCGCGGGGCGTGCTACCCTCGCGCAGGTAGACATATTACGGGAACCCCTGTGCCCGCGCAAGCCCCAATGTCAGGAAACGTAAAAGTTGTGGGCATCTCGTGAAATAAGTGCGATACCTGCGGGAACGATGGGGGCAGATCACAGGCCTCTATCGATGGTAGAACGTGTGGCGCTCGTACTTGGGCTCGCAGCACACATTAATGCCGAGCTTCTTGAGCAGCGCCTCATCCGTCGAGGAGATGATGACCGAGAAGAACGCATCGCAACCCCTGAGCTTCGGCAGGCCCGCGAGCACACGAGCCGCCACCTCGCTCGTTGCCGAGGTGATCGACAGCGCGATGAGCGTCTCATCAGGGTGCAGACGAGGGTTCCTGCTTCCGAGTTGCGCGGTCTTGAGCCGGCTGATGGGCTCGATGGCCTCGTCTGCGATGACCTCGAGCTCCATGTCGACGCCGGTCACGCTCTTGAGCGCGTTCATGAGGAGCGAGCTTGCAGCACCGAGGCGCTCCGAGGTCTTACCGGTCACAACCGTCCCGTCGGGTAGCACCATCGCACCCACCGGAGCGCCCGTGGTCTCCTCCTTGAGCAGCGCAGCCGATCGCGCAGGCGAGTAATCCTTGGTGACCCCCGCCTTCTTCATGATGACCTTGAGCTTATCCACCTGCTCCTGGCCGGTTCCGGTGCGCTTGACGTTCACGGCAGCCGAGAAGTAGCGCCGCACGATCTCCATGCGCGCCGCCTCGCGACAGGCCTCATCGTCCTCGATGGCGAACCCAACCATATTGACGCCCATATCCGTGGGGCTCTGATAGGGGCTCTCGCCCAAGATCTTCTCCATAAGCGACTTGACCACCGGGAACGCTTCGACGTCGCGGTTGTAGTTCACCGTCGTCTCGCCATAAGCGTCCAAATGGAAGGAGTCGATGATGTTCGAATCGTCGAGGTCCACGGTAGCCGCCTCGTAGGCGATGTTCACAGGATGGTTAAGCGGAAGGTTCCACACGGGGAAGGTCTCGAACTTCGCATAGCCCACCGAGACGCCACGGCTATGCTCGTGGTACACCTGGGAAAGGCAGGTAGCGAGCTTGCCCGAACCGGGGCCCGGCGCCGTCACCACGACAAGCGGACGCGTGGTCTCGACGAACTCGTTCTTGCCGTACCCCTCCTCCGAAACGATGAGGTCGATGTCGTGGGGATATCCCTCGATGGGATAGTGCAGCTTGCAGGTGATGCCAAGCATCTCAAGACGGCGGCGGAACACGTCGGCAGCGGGCTGTGCCGCATACTGCGTGAGCACGACCGCCGCGACGGGAAGACCGTTGCTGCGGAAGATGTCGGCTAGGCGCAAGACGTCCTCATCGTAGGTGATGCCAAGGTCTCCGCGCGCCTTGTTCTTCTCGATATCGTTCGCATTGATGGCGATGATGACCTCAACGTCCTGCGAGATGCTCTTGAGCATGCGAAACTTCGCGGAGGGCTCGAAGCCGGGAAGAACGCGCGAGGCGTGGTAGTCGTCAAAGAGCTTGCCGCCGAATTCGAGGTAGAGCTTGCCGCCGAACTGTTCGATCCGCTTCTTGATCTGCCCTGCCTGCAACTCAATGTACTTCTCGTTATCGAATCCTTGGCGCATGCATCGCTCCCATCGCTCGTTTGTAACTTCGACAGCATACCAGAGCCCGTCTGTGCGCCCACCCCCGGCTTCCCGCACCCCATTCCCCGCACACAATAGGGCGCGCAAAGGCGAAACCCACCACATAGGACACAGATCGCAGACGACTTTTCAACTTTTGGGCACTCAAACAGCGATGCGCCAAGTAGACAATGCAAAGCGGGCACCAAAACCACAGGTAGACGGCAAGCAAGAAACGACCGTACTTGAGGTCCCGGGCTTAAAGTGCCCAAAAGTTGAAAATGCCTTTTCTCATGCGAACGCGAAGACCGATTCCGCGAAGCGGCGAGCGCCACAGGCCTGGCAGCGCACCGGACCGGGAACATACAAAGTCGCCCCCTTCCGCGCACGGTACGGAAGGGGGCAGAAAGGTAGGGTCTTACCGGGCATTCGCCCATGCGCATGTCCGGCTCGACGATACGCTTACCCGCTGCGAACCACAGGAGACAAGCGGTGCGCAGGGTTCACGTCGACTAGCGGTGAGAGAGGAGTGTAGAGCCGCTAGAGGACCATAATCGCAACGGTGCAGATGACCGCGGACACCACAGAGAGCACCACAACGATCTTCAGCGCAAACTTGAGCCAGGTGGTCCACTCGATACGGGCGAGCGCAAGGCCACCCATAATGGCTCCGGAGGTCGGGGTAAAGAGGTTCACCACGCCGATGGCCGAGCTGAAGATCATCACCATGACCTCAGGCGAGAAGCCGAGCTGAGCGGCCAGCGGGCCCATGATGGGCATGGACACGGTTGCCATGCCGGAGGTCGAGGGGATGAGGAAGCTGAGGCCGAAGTAGAGGATCCACGCGAGCGGCGCGAAGAGGATGCCGGACACGCCGGAGAGCGCGTTTGCCGCCTGCGTGAGCACGTAGGTATCCAGGCCCGTCGCTGCCATGAGGACGGAGATGCCGCGCGCAAGCGCGATGATCAGCACGACGCTCATCATATCGGCGGCACCGGCGATGAAGGTGTTCACGATCTCTTTCTCGGAGAGGCCACCCACGATGCCGATGACGATAGCCATGATGAAGAACCACGTGGAGGCCTCATCGAAGTACCACTGGCCGATCGGAAGGCCGGTAACGATAGCAGACCAACCCTGCGAAGTCTGGACCTCGGACTCAGAGACGCCCTCAACGGTGCCGTCCATGGTGGTCACAGACCCGTTCGAGTCGTCATAGGCAGCGACAAGGTCGTCGCTCGTAATCTCAGTCTCGACGGTCTCATAGGCAGACCCGGCATCGAAGAAGCCGGCAACGTCGGCGTTGAGGTCGCCGATGGGGATGAAGCCCAAGATCATGACGACGAAGGTGAAGGCGAAGATCACGAGAACGCCCTTCTGGCGACCGGTGAGCTTGACGTCCTTGTTCACCTCGGCCGCAGCAGCACCGTGCGCCTCTTCGGCGTTCTGGAGCTCCTGCATGGAGAGAATGGTCGAGCCCTTGTCGGCCTTGACCTTCTTGGCATAGCTCATCACGAAGAAGATGGAAATCGCGGTCGTGACGATCCAGAGGACCGCGCCGAGGCCGATGATGATGGCCTGGTTGACCTCAATGCCCACGCCGCGCAGAGAGTCCACCGCGGCACCGACGGCGAACGGATTCACCGTGGAGCCAAGGCAGCCGCAGCCAGCGCCCAGAAGGACCGTCGCAGCGCCCACGAGCGGATCGAAGCCGGCAGCCATCATGGTGGCGGCAAGCAGCGCGTAGAACGGAACGGTCTCCTCGCACATACCATAGGTGGTACCACCGAGCGAGAAGATGATCATGAGAACGGGGATGATGGCGAGCTCGTTGCCCTTGAGCTTCTTAACGAGCACAGCGATGCCGTTATCGAGGGCGCCGGTCTTGGTCATCATACCGAGGAAGCCGCCCAGGATCATCACGAAGAGGCAGACCGGAAGAGCATCGGTGAAGCCCTTGACGGGAGCGGTGAAGAAGTCGCTCAGCTTGGCCGCCGTTACCTGGTCGGGGGCAAATCCCGCCACGATAACGGTGATGACCGCCACGATGGCGAGCAGGAGAAGAAGAATGGTGAAGGACGATAGCATACCGCGCTTTTTCTTGGTAGCTTCAGCCATAATCATTCCCCTCCTTTCTGTGATTTGGAGAAGATGGTCGAAAAGCGCCATGGCTGCCGTGCCGTGCTATCCAGTCATGACGCGGAGAGGACGTGCCCGGGCGCGGGGCACAGGTGCGCCCGGGCGACGTCCGAACAGCCAAGACTACTTGAGCGTCGCGTACATCACGGCCTTGATGGTGTGCATGCGGTTCTCGGCCTCGTCGAAGACCTTGGACTGCGGGCCCTCGAAGACCTCGTCGGTGACCTCCATCTCGGTGACGCCGAACTTCTTGGCGATATCGGCGCCGATGGTGGTGTTGGTGTCGTGGAAGCTCGGGAGGCAGTGCAGGAAGATCGCCGAAGGATCAGCGAGGTCCATGAGCTCCTGGGTAACACGATAAGCCTCGAGCTGATTGATGCGCTCGGTCCAGACCTCGTCGGGCTCACCCATGGAGACCCACACGTCGGTGTAGATGACGTGAGCGCCGGTGCAGGCAGCCTTGGGATCCTCGGTGAGGGTGATGGTGCAGCCGTTGGCCTTGGCGATCGGCTCGCATGCATCGACGACATCGGAGGCGGGCATGCACTCCTTCGGGCCGCAGGCCACGAAGTTCATGCCGAGCTTAGCGCACACGACCATGAGGGAGCGGGCCACGTTGTTCTTGGCGTCGCCCATGAAGACGAGGGTCTTGCCCTTGATGTCGTAGTTGAAGTTCTCCTGAACGGTCAGGATGTCGGCGAGCATCTGGGTGGGATGCCAGAGGTCGGTGAGGCCGTTCCACACCGGCACGCCGGACTTGGCGGCGAGCTCCTCGACGTCCTCCTGGGCGAAGCCACGGAACTCGATGCCGTCATACATGCGGCCGAGCACGCGGGCGGTGTCCTCGATGGACTCCTTCTTGCCCATCTGCGAGCTGCCCGGGTCGAGGTAGGTCACGCCCATGCCGAGGTCCATGGCACCGACCTCGAAGGCGCAGCGGGTGCGCGTGGAGGTCTTCTGGAACAGAAGGACAATGTTCTTGCCCTCGAGGTAGCGGTGCGGGGTGCCCGTGCGCTTGAGATCCTTGAAGTTGCGGGAGAGCTTGAGCAGGTACTCGATCTCCTCGGTGGAGAAATCGAGCAGACGCAGGAAGCTGCGGCCGGAGAGGTTGACACCCATGGTTAGTCCTTTCGAATAGAAATCCGTGCATTGTGGGCACCACGTGCCCTGGATAGTAAGTATGACGGCGCCCCGGGCGCGGGGCGCCGTCAATATCCAACTGTTACAGGTCCTCGCGCCAGAACGGCATGCTCATGCAGCGCGGGCCGCCACGACCACGGGAGAGCTCAGCCGAAGGCACGACGAGCAGCTCCATGCCCTCCTTGTAGAGGACGTCGTTGGTGACGTTGTTGCGCTGGTACACGCAGATCTTGCCAGGGGCGACGGCGAGGGTGTTGGAGCCGTCGTTCCACTGCTCGCGGGCAGCCGCGATCGGGTCGCCGCCACCGCAGGGGATGAGCTTCACGGCGTCGATGCCGAGCGCCGAAGCGAGCACGTGCTCGAGCGTATCGGTGGTCTCGGTGATGTCGACCTCGCCGGGGTTCTTGCCCGGGGTGAGCTTGTACACCTTGAGGGTGCCCATGATGGCGGGATGGATGGTGAACTTGTCGACATCGATCTGCGTGAACACGGTGTCGAGGTGCATGAAGGCACGGGACACGGGGATGTCGAACGCGAGGATCGTGTCGATCTTGGAGTCGGAGTTCCAGAACATGTTCTGCGCCATGACGTCGATGGCCGCAGCCTGGGTGCGCTGGGAGATGCCGACCGCGATGGTGTGCTCGTTGATGTTGAGCACGTCGCCGCCCTCGGTGTGGAAGGAGGCATCGCGACGGAAGTACAGCGAGACATCCTTGTAATCGGGGTGATACTTGAAGATGTACTTGCCGTACAGGGTCTCGCGGTTACGGGTGACCGAGTACATACGGTTCAGGTTCACGCCGGTGCCCACCACGGCGAACGGGTCGCGGGTGAAGTAGAGGTTGGGCATCGGGTCGACGATGAGGTCGGACTCGCTCTCGGTGTTCACCAGGGAGTCGAGGGTCACCGAGCTCGTGTGCGGCATCTCGACCTCGGCCTTGGTGATACCGGCCATGGTCTTCTTGACGTACTCGAAGTTGTCGGTGATGGAATCGAGGAGCTCGCTCACGGCCTGCGGGGCCATCTTGCCCTTGATTCCGGCCTCATCGAGCCACTGCTTCTGGAACTCAGCGCGCGCCTCGGGCACCGCGTCGAAGGCCTCAGCGACGAGCTTCTCGAGGTACAGCACCTCGACGCCCTGCTCGCGTAGGATCTCGGCGAAGCGATCATGCTCCTGCTGCGCGACCTCGAGGAACGGAACATCGTCGAAGAGCAGGCGCTCGAGCTCATCGGGCGGCAGATTGAGCAGCTCGTCGCCCGGGCGATGCAGGCAGACTTTCTTCAGCTGCCCGATCTCGCTTGTTACATGCAAGCCTTTCGTCATGTCCTCCTACCTTTCTTTCTCGGCTGCCGGGTTATTCGCCCACGCAGCCAGCCAAGCACCCGGGTGTCCGGGTGCTGTATGCACACAGCTATAGTTATATCCAATATTTCGACGTATGCCGAAAGCATCCGCCAACGGTATCAAATTAGAGGGGAACGGTATATCTCGTAATAATTGCCACGTAGCTCACTTTGCTTAAATAAAGTGGTTACGTGGGCAAATATTGACGCTTTACTTTCTTTCGTACATATCAAATGGATAAATTTGCTATTAATTTGCATATTGTTACCTCAGCTATAACGCACGGACCATGGCATCAACAGGGTTTTGCCTTTCGTTTCATATTCATTCGTAAGTTGCTTTTATTCACATATTGCGGATTTTGGACCGTTTACGGCCCGATTGGCACCGCTCGCCCACGGAACAGGTGCCGTTCACCGGTTTTTGCGTGCCGCGAACGGCAGGGCACCGTTGCCCCCGGCACGCCGCCCCAAGACGTAAGCAGTTCATAAAGCTTTCGAAACGTCACTGCAATCATCTGCTAACACGTATAAAGTTAGCTGCATGCATATATACTGCGCGCGGGGGCGCGCTCATACCTAGATAACGGAGCAACCATGGCATCTTCTAAGGACGCAAAGGCCACCAAGGACGCTAAGCCGAAAGACCCCAAGAGGGATAAAGGCGCGAGGAAGCGCCGCAAGAGCGCCGAGGTCATCGACAAATCGTCGCGCTATGACTTCTCGTACACGCAAAACCGCGAGATCAGCTGGCTGCGCTTTGACGACCGCGTGCTCGAGGATGCCTACGACGAGACGGTTCCTCTTTTCGAGCGCCTCAACTTCGCCGCAATCTTCCAATCGAACCTCGACGAGTTCTTCATGATCCGCGTGGGCGGCCTCTCCGACCTCGCCACGCTTAAGCGCCAGCCAGTCGACAACAAGAGCAACCTCACCCCCTCCGAGCAAATCGAGCTCATCTTCTCGAGCTTGCCGCCGCTCATCAAACGGCAGAACGACATCGTCGAAAAGATCGAAAGCGAGCTTCAAAACCACGGCGTCTACCGCATCGGGGCTGACGAGCTCACCGGAGACGAGCGCACGTTCGTGGAGGGGTACTTCCAGTCGTACGTGTCGCCGGTCATCTCGCCGTTCGTGATCGATCCGCGGCACCCCTTCCCCAACCTGCGAAACGGCGCGCTGTATATCGTCTGCGCCCTCGAAAGCGAGGAAGAGGAGAACCTCATCGGCCTCATCGAGGTCCCCGCCTCTATGAACCGCGTGGTAGCGATGCCCTCCGAGACGGGCACGTTCCGCTTCATCCTGCTCGAGGATGTCATCCTCGCCTGCCTTCCGAGCTGCTTCGGCGCGTATGCACCGGCCGGCCGTGCCGTCGTGCGCGTGACGCGCAACGCCGATATCGACCCCGACGGTGAGGGCGTCGAGGAAGACGAGGACTATCGCCAGCACATGAAGAAGATCCTGAAGAAGCGCCTGCGCCTCCAGCCGGTTGCCCTCCAGGTCCAAGGCTCGCTCGAAGCGACCACGCTCAAGAGCATCCGCAAATCGCTCGGGCTCCCGGCGCGCTCCGTGCTCTCTTACGCCACGCCGCTCGACCTCGGCTATATCTACAGCGTCGAGAACCATCTGCCCAACCATCGAGCGGACCTGCTCTTCCCGCCCTTCAAGCCGCAGACAAGCTCGATGTTCGACATGTCTCGCCCCATGCGCGAGCAGGTCATCGAAGGCGACAAGCTCCTGTTCTACCCGTACGAATCGATGAGCCCGCTGCTCGACCTCATGCATCAGGCCGCCTTCGACGACTCGTGCATCTCCATCAAGATCACCCTCTACCGCGTGGCCAAGCAGAGCCGCCTGTGCGAATCGCTCATCGATGCCGCTGAGAACGGCAAAGAGGTCACGGTGCTCATGGAACTCCGCGCCCGTTTCGACGAGCAGAACAACATCGAATGGGCAGAGCGCCTGGAAGAGGCCGGGTGCACCGTCATCTACGGTTCCGAGGGCTTCAAGTGCCACTCCAAGATCTGCCAGATCACCTATCGCGAGGGCATGGCGCTCACGCGCATCACGCTCCTGGGTACGGGCAACTTCAACGAGAAGACCGCGCGGTTGTACTCCGACTTCATGCTCATGACCGCCCACCCCGGCATCGGCGAGGACGCGAACGCGTTCTTCCGCAACCTGGCGCTTGGCAACCTCTCCGGCGACTATCGCTACCTGGGCGTAGCGCCGGCAGGCCTGAAGCCGCTCATCATGAACGGGCTGAACCGCGAAATCGACCGCGCCCGCGCAGGCGAGCCCGCACGCGTCTTCTTCAAGATGAACTCGCTCACTGACCGTGAGGTCATCGACAAGATCGCCGAGGCATCCCAGGCGGGCGTCGAGGTGGAGATGATCATTCGTGGCATCTCGTGTTTGCTGCCGGGCATCGCGGGCAAGACCGAGAACGTGCACATTCGCTCCATCGTCGGGCGCTTCCTGGAGCATGCCCGCGTGTACTCCTTCGGCGTTGACAACGATATCGTGTACCTTTCTTCCGCCGATATGATGACGCGCAACACCGAGCACCGCGTGGAGATTGCCTACCCCGTGCTCGACGCCACCTGCCGCGAGATGGTACAGAGCTATATGCACGCGCAGCTGGAAGACAACGTGAAGGCGCGCGAGCTCTCGAATACGGGTACCTGGGAGAAGATTGAGCGCAGCGATGATGCCATGCCCTTCAACTCGCAGGAATACCTGCTTAAGCATGCCTATGCGCGAGCAGCCGCGGCGGCGGAGCAGAAGCACAAGGAGGAAAAGCAGGCGGAGCCCCAGGTAGCCGAGAGCCAGGAAGACTACGAGGCAGCGAAAGCGGTGCTTGCCGCGGCAGCGCGCGCGGTGGCGCAGCAGAAACGAGAGGCAGCAGCCGTGGCAGCTGCCGACGCTCGCGTCGCGTCGTCCGACGGCGCCGGCACAGAAGCCGCCGGCATCGACGGCGCTAAAGCAGCAGCGGCGCCTGCCGCGGCGCCCGCATCTACCGCGGGGGCGGACGGCGCGCGCATCGATTCCGCGATAGATCACGTAGCCGAACGTTCCTCTGCTGCAGAGCAAGCTGCGCAGGAAGCCGAAGCAGTTTCCTATCGTGATGCGACGCCGCAATCGGCGGACGTTGCGCCCGAACCGCCCGCTGCAGTAACCGAGCCATCTTCCTGCGCCGAGCCGAAGGCAGTCCCTGTAGCACCGCCCGCAACCACCCAAGAGGCGCAAGCGACCAGCGTGAAAGCAACGGTTATAGACCCCGAAGACGAGCATGGTGAGCAGGCAAAAGCCTCCAGCTCAGCTCGTTTTGCTGCCACCACCACGCTTGCCAAGCGCAAGCCCGGCCGCTTCCGTGCAGGCCTCGCCCTTATCGGCATCGGCCTCAAAACGCTTTTCGTAGGCACGCCTGAAGAGCGCGGCAAGTAGGCGTACAGAGCCGAACGCTATCGGAAGCGACCCGGCGCCCATGCCAGAGCCGTACCGATACTGCTGCTTTTGAGCGCAATCGGAAACGCCGCCAGGCATGACCTGATCGTCGTACGCCAACGAACGCGTTTGCCGCATACACCAACCCGAGCGCCCGCCGCAAACCCCCTTATCTTCACGGGGTTTGCGGCGGGCGCTCGCATAAGCAAAGCATTGGCTCAGGCAGAACGCACTGGAATGAATGCCGGGGCTTCCCAGTTGCTGGACGCCCAATACCTGTAGGCGATACGCGGCGCCCTCGCCGCTCCAAATGATCGACCGCAAGGCCATCCGATGAGCCACAAAACGATTCTTCTATTTAATACCCTCCCACCTTTTCGATTTCTAGCCAAAAATGCGCCAATAGTGGGTGCATTAATTTCTATTTCCGTGGCAACCGCGCTGCGCCAGCACCACCGGCGCCTGCACCCGCATTCACAACATGCGGATGAAGGCCTGCGATTCGAGAGGAGCTGCGCGCACTGGCAGCCCTAACCGCTGCTTTCGGCTACACTTTTGACGAACACTACGACCGAAGGGGTTTCATGAGGCTCACCATTGAACGCATGGGTTACGGTGCCGATGGCATCGCGCATACCGACGAAGGCAAGACGGTCTTCGTCGCGGGAGGCGTCGTAGGCGACGTGGTAGATGCCGAGCTAACTTCAGACGGTCCATCGTTCTCGCGAGCCCGAGCCACCAATATCATCGAACCATCCGGGATGCGCGTCACGCCCCCCTGCCCCTTCGTGGGTGTTTGCGGTGGCTGCCCTTGGGGAGCGCTCGGTAGAGAGACCCAGTTGCACGCTAAGGAAGAAAACCTGCGCTCGGCGCTCCAGCGCATAGGCCATTTCACCCCCGAAGAAATCAACGACCTCGTGCAGCCGATTCGCTACACGAAGGATGCATGGGGCTACCGCAACAAGGTCGAGCTCGGCGTGCACAGCGAAAACGGTCGCCTTCGACTTGGGATGCATGGCATCGACCCCGACCAGATCATCAAGGTTGATCGGTGCCCCCTATTCGAGAGCACTGCGTCCAAGGCAATCAAGGCGGTCACGGGCGCCCTCTCCTATCTCGGTAATTCGCGCGACCTCAACCTTGAGCGCGTGGGCATTCGAGCGAGCCGGCGCACCAAAGCGCTCGAAGTTGCGCTCTGGACCCCGACGGGCGGGTTCCCGCGTGCCCACGTGGCGCGCGTGCTCGATGACGCCGTCAAACCCACGAGCGTCGTCCGCGTACTCACCAAGGGAGACCGCGCGGCGCGTCGCGTAGAGAAAAACGAGCTTCTCGCTGGCCAGGGGTCTTGGACAGAGCGAATCGGCGAGGAAACCATGCGCATCTCGGCGCCCTCGTTTTTCCAGGTCAATACTGCTGCAGCCGAGCTTCTCATCGAGCTTGTCGTCGACGCCCTCAAACCCGGGCCCGACGACGTTGCGCTCGATCTGTATTGCGGCGCGGGAACGTTCACGCTGCCGCTCGCACGCCGATGCAGCTGGGTCGCAGCGGTTGAATCATACGGCCCCGCCGTTCGGGACCTGCGCCGCAACATCGAGCGCGCCGGGCTCGACAACGTCGACGCGATCGGAGGCGACGCGGTGCGCGAATTCCCCGGCGACGATGCCGACGTGCTCGTGGTCGACCCCCCGCGCGCCGGCCTTGCGGCCGAAGCCATCGAGCTCATCGCTGGCACCTCCGCGCGCGACGTCGCTTACGTATCCTGCGATCCGGCAACGCTGGCGCGCGACCTCGCCCGTTTCCGCGAAGACGGAACGTTCAAGGCGACGGCGATCACGCCGGTAGACCTTTTCCCGCAAACGTATCACTGTGAGACTGTCGTGCACCTTTCGCGCGCCTAGCGCTGCGTCGATACGGATGGCTCATCGCCGCATCTCGTGTCTTGCGCCTGCGCAGTTCGGGTATAAGTCGTCTGAAATCTGCGAGAATCGCAGGACGCATACGTATGAAGGGAGCCCCTATGAGCGCAGTCGCCGTGCTCGTTGCCGATGGATTTGAAACAATCGAATGCCTCACGATGGTCGATGTGCTTCGGCGAGGCGGCGTGCGCGTCTCCCTCGTGTCCACCATGTCGACTCGCGATGCCGTAAGCTCGCAGCAGATCGAAATCACCTGCGACTGCACCCTCGAAGAGGTCGATTTCGACGACTATGACTACATCGTGCTTCCCGGCGGCCTGCCCGGCGCGACCAACCTGCGCCGTGACGAGCGCGTGTGCAACCTCGTGCGCGAGTTTGCCACGAAAAAGCATGTCGCCGCAATCTGCGCCGCCCCCTCCATACTCGGCGAGCTCGGGCTTCTGGTCGGACGCCGTGCCACCTGCTTCCCCGGTTTCGATAAGAGTTTCCCCGCGGGCACGTTTGCGGGCGAAAAGACCGTCATTGTAGACGGCAACATCATCACCGCGTCCGGCATGGGCCAGGCGCTGCCGTTCGCACTCGCCGTGCTCGGCGATATCGCCGGTGAGCGAGCCGTAGAGAAGGTGCGCGAGGGCATCCAGCTATGATCCTCGCCTCGCAATCCCCGCGCCGCATCGAGCTCATGCGCGAGGCGGGCTACGACGTCCGCATCCTGCCCGCCGACGTGAACGAGGCGCCGCTTCCGGGAGAAGACCCCTTCTCGCTCGTCGACCGCCTCGCGTGCACAAAGGCCGCAACCGCTCTGCGCGCACACGCTGAGCCCTCAGAGGTCGTTCTCGCCGCTGACACCATCGTCACCATCGACGGCATCGTCCTCGGCAAGCCCGTGGATGCCGAGGATGCGCACGCCATGCTCCGCCGCCTCTCCGGGCGCACCCACACCGTCGCGACCGGCGTCTGCATCGCGCAGTGCGCCGAGGACGCTCCGCGGTGCCTAGGGGACGAACCGCCCATCTCGTTTGTCGCCAAGACGTCCGTCACGTTTTACGAGCTCAGCGATGAGGAAATCGATGCCTATATCGCGACGGGTGAGCCCATGGACAAGGCTGGCGCCTACGGTATCCAGGGAGCGGGCGGACGCATGCTCGTCCGCGGCATCGAGGGAGATTTCTACAACGTCGTTGGGCTGCCCATCGCCGAGGTCGTGCGTCGGCTGAGAACGCTCTAGACACCGTCCCAGAGAGGAGGATAGCCATGAGCGCATCGAGCACCTGGCAACCCATTCCCATCAGCAGCATCGAGGGCTTTCGCATCGGCCACTTTACGAATCGGGACGCCGCCACGGGATGCACCGTCATCGTTGCAGAGCAAGGTGCCACGGGAGGCGTCGACGTGCGCGGCGGAGCACCGGCTTCGCGCGAAACCGACCTACTTCGTCCCGAGAACACCGTCGATGTCGTGCATGCCGTCTGCCTTTCCGGCGGCTCAGCCTTCGGCCTCGAGGCTGCATCGGGCGTGGCACGTGAACTCGAGGCTCGCGGTATCGGACTCGATGTTGGCCCGACGCGCGTGCCCATCGTATGCTCGAGCTGCATCTTCGACCTCGCATTCGGCGATGCGAGCGTCCGTCCCGGCGTTCAGGAGGGCATCAGCGCGACCCGTGCAGCCCTCGACGGTGACAGCACCTGTGTCCCCGAGGGCACGGTGGGAGCCGGAACCGGAGCCACGGTGGGCAAGCTCCGCGGGCCGAGCATGCTCATGAAGGGCGGCCTCGGCGCGCGCGCCATCGAACTTGGACCGCTTCGCGTTGGTGCCGTCGCCGTCGTCAATCCCTGCGGTAACGTCGTTGATCCGCGCACCGGTTCCTTCATCGCGGGCATGCGCAGCGCACCGGACAGCCTCGAGATCGTTAGCATGGAAGAAGCCATGCTCGCCGACTCAGACGGCCTCTCCATGCCGCTCGACCGCACCAACACCACCATCTCGTGCATCATCACCAACGCCCGGCTTACCAAAGCCCAGGCAACCAAAGTCGCGCAGATGGCTGCCGACGCCTACGCGCACACGATCCGTCCTACGCACACCTCGAATGACGGCGACACCATCTATGTCCTCGCCTCCGGGGAACTTGGGTGCATCGATATTCCCATCGACCTCATGGGCCTCGCCGCCACCCGAGCGCTCGAAGAGGCCATCTGCGCCGGATGCATGACCGCTGACGGAATACACGGCGCGCCCGCGTATAAAGATGTAGCCAAATCCGTATCATAATGAATATAGAGGCAACCTTTTAGCACGTTACAGTAGTACTAAAAGTGGTTGCCTGTATTTTTTGGACGGATAGGGAGCTTGCCATGGATCAGACGACTGAGACCTCTGCCACCACCGCGCCTCACAAGAAGGGCATCGGGCTCATAGGCCTCATCGCGCTCGTCATCTCCTCTTCGATCGGCTCGGGCGTCTTCGCCCTCTCGACGGATATCTCTGCCGCCGCAGCACCCGGTCCTGCCATCATCGCATGGCTTATCACCGGAATCGGTTTCATCGCGCTTGCGAACACGTTCGGCAGACTGTCGCTCGAGCGCCCCAACCTCGATGGCATCGTCGCCTATGCGCGCGAGGGCTTCGGCCCCTTCGTCGGGTTTGTCTCCGGATGGGGCTACTGGCTTTCCATCTGGATTGGCAACGTCGCATTCGGCGTCATGCTCGCCACCGCCATCGGCTACTTCTTCCCACCGTTCGCGGGAGAGCTCACCGTGGGCGCCGTCATATTCATCTCGGTGATCAACTGGCTTATCGTGCTCCTCGTGAACCACGGCATCGAAGAGGCTTCCGCGGTGAACGCCATCGTGATGATCTGCAAGCTTGTCCCCATCTTCGTGTTCATCGTCGCGATGCTGCTCATGTTCAGCTTCGATGTCTTCACCGCCGATTTCTGGGGCAATGTCGCCAACAACCTTGGCGGCCCCGATGCGCCCGGAAGCGTGGGCGCCCAGATCATCAACTGCTTCATGGTCATGATGTGGGTGTTCGTCGGCATGGAGGGCGCGAGCGTGCTCGGGCACCGCGCCGAGCGCAAAAGCGACGTGTCGCGTGCGACGATTCTCGGGGTGACGGCGCTCGTTGTCATCTACGTTGCGGCATCGGTTCTCCCCTATGGCTACCTCACGCGCGACGAGCTGCTGCAGATGGGGTCTCCGTCCATGGCCTACATCTTCCAAGAAGTCGTCGGACCCTGGGGCGGCGCCTTCATCTCGGGCGGGCTCGTCATCTCGATTTTCGGCGCATGGCTCTCGTACACCATACTGGCCTCCGAAGCCATGAACCGCATGGCCCGCATGGAGCTGCTACCTCGCTCGTTCAGCAAACTCAACGACCACAACGCCCCTACGAGCTGCCTCATCATCACCGGGTTCATGATCCAGCTACTCTCGATCGTGATGCTGTTCTCCGAGGCGGCGTATCAATTCGCCTATTCGCTCTGCACCGCATCGATCGTCATCTCGTGGGCCCTCGCGTCCGCATATATGGTCAAGCTCGCGAAGCGGCGTGAAGTCGAGCATTCCGGTTCCGCGCTCGCCCTCTCGGTGTTCGCAACGGCGTTCCTCGTCATCGCCATCCTTCTCGCCGGCGTAGACCTGCTCATGCTCTGCTGCATCGGCTATGTTCCGGGGCTCGCGTTCTACGTCAAGGCCCGACATGATTATGGAAGCGCAACCGTGATCTCCGGTCGAGAGAAGCTGCTCGCTGCCTTTATCGTCGTGGTCGCCGTCATCGCCGTGGCGCTCCTCGCCACCGGCCAGATCACGATCTAGCGTAAACGTCAGACAACGGGCGACGTCCGGGACATCCTACCGCCCAAATCTGCGCAAGTGCATATCGAGCAGGTGCCCGGGCATATCGTTCCGCGCGCAGTTACGCAGAAGGCCCGGCAGCGCCGGGCCTTCGAGTATGTTTGAGCACGGGACGATATGCCCGGGCACCGACGGGAGCGATATTAATTGAATTTAAAGATCTTGCTCGCTGCGCGATAGAGCCCGATCGAGGCCTTCTCCCCCGCCTTCGTGGGCAGGTTCGTGCCGATACCCAAGATGCCACAGCGCGCATGGCGGTACATGCGCTCGTCGTACTCCTTGAGCTCGGCCCAGAGGCGCTTGTTCTCCTCTTTCCAGCGATCTTCCTCCGAAAGCTTGGAGAAGATGGAGCACACCGACATCATCATGGTGAAATACCCCATCATATAAGACGCAAGGCGCGGTTCCTTCACGTCGGTATAGAGGTGATACGCGTTCATCATGATGCGCGTGATGCGGAACTGCTGGTCAAGACGGCGAATCATGGTCGCCTCATTCACGCTCTGCCCCTCGCGCCCGATGAAGTAGCGATAGAGGTCGATGTCGGCGTAGTACATGGTCTTGCAGTGCGGCAGCGGCACGTAGGCATAGATGTTATCCACGTAGAACGTGTGCGCAGGAAGCGGTAGGTTGGCCTCGCGCAGCACGTCGACCCGGTAGCAAAGACTGTGCATGAGCAGGTTCTGGTCGGGGCGGAAATACCCGATCTTATCCCATGTGAAGACCTTCTTACGGGGCAGGGCACCGTGATAGCTGATGGTCACGTGCTTGCCTTCGTAAACCTTCTCGTACACGTAATTCGAGATGAAGAGGTCAACGCGCATGTCGCGCTCTTCGAAACCGCGCAGGAGGCTCAGCATGGCGGAAAGCGCCGCGGCGTCGAGCCAGTCGTCGGAATCGACGACCTTGTAGTACGTGCCCTGCGCCTCGCGCAGACCGGCGAGCAGCGCGATGCCATGACCACCGTTTTCCTGGTGAACCACCTTGATGATGCTCGGATAGCGCACGGCCCATTCATCGGCCTTGGCGGGCGTCTCGTCCTTACTGCCGTCGTCGACGATGATGATCTCGATGTCTTCGGCAAAATTGCTCCCCTCGAGAATCGAGGTGATGCAATGGTCCATATCGGCGGCAGAGTTGTAACAGGGAATACCGAAAGAGATGATTTTATGCATGGCAGGAAATGATTTCGTCGGAGAGTTCGAGGGCAGAATCGGTCACCGCGTCCATGTCGTAGTAGCGGTACTCGGCAAGGCGACCGACCGGATGGAAGTTCGTGAGGTTCTGGACACGCTCAAGGTAGCGCTCGTACAGCGCGCGGTTCTCAGGATCGATGATCGCGTAGTAGGGTGTCTGACCGCTGCCCGGCTCGTACGCGTGGCTGAACTCCTTCATGATGGTGGTCTTTCCAGGAACCACCTGACCGGTCATGTTCTTGAACTCGGTGATGCGCGTGAAATCCTCGCTCGTGGTGTAGTTCACCGTGCCAACGGGCTGGAACTGGTCCTGCTCGAGCGTCTCGAACTGCATGTCGAGCGTACGGTACGGAAGCGCACCAAGGTCGAGGTTGAAGAGCTCGTCGAGGGGACCGGTGTAGACGATCTCGCCGCCATAGACCTTGCCGCAAACGCTCACATTGTTCTCATCGAGCGTGAAGATATCGCGGGCGTCGACGCCAACGAACACGTCGATGAGGTCGTGGTCGAGCATATGCTCGAACAGGACGGTGTAGCCATCCTCGGGCATGCCCTGATAGGGCGCCTGCGGGAAGTAGCGGTCGTCATCGCCGATGAACACGGGCACGCGGCCGGTCACCGACGGATCGATCTGGTCGGGCGTCTGGCCCCACTGCTTCATCGTGTAATAGAGGAAGACGTTCTCATAGACATAATCCGCGACCTCCTGAAGGTCCGGATCGTTCTTTTGGCGGAGCTCCATGATGGGGACCTTCTTGTCCTCACCGAAGGTGTCAACGAGCTTACGATACAGTTCTTCGCCACGGTCTTCGCCGAACGCGAGCTTGAGGCTCGTGTGGTTGAAGGGAACGGGCATGAGGGTGCCGTGGATGTTGGCAAGCACCTTGTGCTGGTAGTCCGTCCACTTGGTAAAGCGCGAGAGGAACTCGTGCACGCGCTCACTGTAGGTGTGGTAGATGTGCGGACCGTACTTGTGGACGAGGATGCCCTCGTCGTTCACGTAGTCGTAGGCGTTGCCCGCGATGTGCTCGCGGCGCTCGAGCACCGCGACGCGAAATCCAGCGCCCTCCGCCACACGGCGCGCGCATACCGAGCCGGCGTACCCGGCACCCACCACGATCATGTCGTACGCATCGGGGTTGAAGGTTGCCGGAAGACCGTTAGAGATCTGCATACATGCTCCTTGCAGGGTTTTTCTGACTGCGATCGATTGCCGATCCGCCAATTATCTAAGCGATTATAGCGCTCAGCGCCCTATAATGGTCATGCCACACAAGGAAAGCTCAACATGCCGCGGCAATGGAGGCAATCGCTCGGTTCGATGACCGAGACGGGGCCCGTCGTGGGTGCCGAGCCCGAAACTCGAGGAGAACTATGAGTGACTTCCTAGACCGCATGAAGCAGACGGCGAAGCAGAATCTGAAGACCATCGTGCTGCCCGAGGGCGAGGACCCGCGCACCATCGAGGCCGCCAAGAAGATCATCGCGGAGGGCCTGGCCAATATCGTGATCCTGGGCGACCCCGCCGAGATCGACATGCCCGGCGCGCAGATCATCAACCCCAAGAGCCCCACGGCCCCCAAGCATGAGGCCTATGCGCAGAAGTTCGCCGAGCTTCGCGCGAAGAAGGGGGTCACCATCGAGCAGGCCCGCGCGCAGATCATGGATAACACCTACTACGGCACCATGATGGTGAAGATGGGCGACGCCGACGGCCTCGTCTCGGGCGCGTGCCATTCTACCGCCGATACGCTGCGCCCCGCCCTTCAGATCCTGAAGACCGCCCCCGGCACCAAGCTCGTGAGCGCCTTCATGGTCATGTGCACCCAGACGCCGGACTTCGGCGCCAACGGCACCGTGATCTTCGCCGACTGCGGCCTCAACATCGCCCCCACCTCCGATGAGCTCTCCGAGATCGCCATCGCCTCCGCCCACTCCTGGAAGACCTTCATGGGCGAGGTCGAGCCCAAGGTAGCGCTCCTCTCCTATTCCACGATGGGGTCGGCCGGCGGCGATACCGCCAAGAAGGTGCAGGAAGCCGTTGCCTTCTGCAAGGAGAAGGCACCCGAGATCGCTATCGACGGAGACCTGCAGCTCGATGCCGCCATCGTTCCCAAGGTAGCCGAGCTCAAGGCCCCCGATTCGACGGTTGCCGGGTCGGCAAACGTGCTGGTGTTCCCGGACCTCGCTGCCGGCAACATCGGCTACAAGCTGGTGCAGCGCTTCGGCCAGGCCGAGGCCTACGGCCCCATCCTGCAGGGCATCGCCAAGCCGGTGAACGACCTGTCCCGCGGCTGCTCCGCCGACGACATCGTGGGCGTCGTGGCCATCACCTGCGTGCAGGCTCAGCTGAGCGCGTAGGCTCCCGACGCCCTCCCGGTGGTTGTCCGCTCGCTGGTCCTCGGAATTCGGCGCGCCGAATTCCTGCGGAATCGCTCGCAGACAACCACCGGGAGGGCTGCATCCACGACTCAGCGCTGTAGGGGTGAGAGACCGAGAGGGAGCTGGACCCTGCTTTTCAAGGCGGAGCCTTGAAAAGGGCGGGATCGTGCGTGGGTAACAAACCAGATTGTTGATGCAGGGCCTATGGACTTATGAGGCCGTATTTGGTCTTGATGCGCTCGATCTTCTGTTGCATGGGAGCGCCGAGCACGAAGAGGAAAAAGACGCTCGCTGCTGCATGGACGAGATCGAAGGGCAATGCGCTCGCATAGCACGCGATGATCGCCGCCGGAGTGAGCGGCATGCCCATGATGAGAAGCGATCCCAGGTTGATCACGCCCCCATACAGCACAAACGTCGAAATGCCTCCATATACGCAAAGCGCGCCGCGCGTAGGCTTGAGGGGCCCCTTGTGAAAGAGCAGGCCCGCAACGAAGCCCACGATGCCGAAGCAAAACATCTGCCATGGCGTATACGGGCCCTGCCCGAAGAAGAAGTTGGACACGAATCCGGCAACGGCGCCCACGAGAAAACCTGACTCCCCGCCAAAGCAGGCACCGGCTATCACCACGATGGCGCAGACCGGCTTGAACTGCGGCAGGAAGAAGAATGCGACGCGCCCCGCCACGGCAAGCGCCGAAAGGGTAGCCAGCACCACGAGCTCGCGCGCTTGGGAGCGCCTGCACTCGAATACAGCGAAGAAGGGGATCATCGTACCTACGATGATGAGCAATGCGACGAGGTAATAGAGGCGCCATTCAACATCGACGCCGGCCACGCTGAACGAGATGCCCGCCGTCTGCAGGCGAACGCCACTCGCCAGCAAAAAGGCAAAAAGCGCAACGATGACGCCGAGCGCGACCAAGGTACGCCAGTTCCGCGGCGTCCTGCGCTCTTCTCGCCCCGATGGTGACCCTATCGTATCTGACAAGCTCGAATCACATCCTCATCGATGATGGCGGCGGGCACGATACCGCGCGCCATGCGGTTCGCCGCGGTCGTGTAGAAGCTGTTGCCCGCGAAGAAGGATCGGGTCGGCGCCGTATGGACGATCTCGCCCGCGAACATCAGCGAGCATGCATCGGCATTCCGCGCACAGAACTCGATATCGTGGGAAACCATGATGATGGTTACCCCATCGTCTTGCAAGCGATGGATGATCTGGGCAAGCTTGCGCTTGAACGGAGCGTCAAGCCCCTTCGTGGGTTCGTCAAGCAAGAGCACGCGCGGGGCCTGGAGCAAGATCTTGGCGAGCGCGACGCGCTGCTGTTCCCCGCCCGAGAGATCGAAGGGGTGTTTGTCAAGCAGGTGTTCGATCTCCACGAGCTCGCATACGCGGCGCACCTCTGCCGCATGAGCCGTGGTATCCAGTGCCGGCGAGAGCATCTCCCCCACGTCGAGCCCGACGGTCCGCTCAACGAAAAGTGCTTGGGGGTTCTGCGGCATCACGCCAAGCAGCCCCTTGTAGCGCTCCCGCGCAGGAATCTTGTGCACGGGGCGGCCGTTCACGAGCACCTTCCCCCGGTACGGGCGATCGAGACCGGCAACGACCCCCAGCATCGTCGATTTACCGGCGCCATTTGCCCCCACGATGCAATGCCAGGAGCCGTGATCCACCGCGAGCGTGCAGCCACGCAAAACGTCGTCTCTGCCCTTCTCGTACCGGAACCACACCTCCCTGAGCTCGACCATGGGGCGCTCCGAAGAACGACGCGGCGCTTCAGGGACCTCGACGATCCCATGAAGCTGACGCTGAACCAGCCACGACCGACCGTCGCGCACGGTAAGCGGCACGTGCTCGGAAGCGCGAAGGGAAGCACCCTCCACCGCGGCGCACACCCGTGCGGCAGTCGGCATCGCCTGGAACATATCGCTACCCGCCGCGGCGAGCGCACGGCAAACGGCGCGCGGTTCGTCGTAGGCGAGCACGCGCCCGCCCTCAAGCGCAAGCACCCGGTCGGCCCATGGCAGGGCCTCCTCTAGCCGCTGCTCGGAGAGCACGACCGTCGTTCCAAGTTCCCTGTTGATTCGGCGAAGCGTGTCGAAGAACTCCGTTGCCGCCATGGGGTCGAGCTGCGCGGTCGGCTCGTCGAGCACGATCAGGCGAGGCTGGAGCACCATCACGGCGGCGAGGTTCACGAGCTGCTTCTGCCCGCCCGATAAGCTCGATGCCTCCTCATCGAACCAGTCCTGGATTCCGAAGAAACTCGCCATCTCGGCGACGCGCAGGCGAATCTGGGGTCCCGGAACGCCAAGGTTTTCAAGCCCGAACGCAAGCTCATGGGCAACGGTATCGCAGACGAACTGGCTATCGGGGTCCTGGAGCACGAAGCCGATCTCGGCTGCCTGGCGGCGATCGTCCACCTCTTCTATGGGAGTGCCGAAGAACGCAACGCCACCCGTGCGCTCACCGTGAGGGGCGAGCGAGGCCTTCATATGACGAAGCAGGGTCGATTTGCCGGACCCAGAGCGGCCGCACACCACAACGAAGTCTTCCGAGGCAACCGAAAACCGCACATCGAGCAGTGCAGGCTCCTCGCAACCCGGATACGTGAACGTTAGGCCCGTGACATCGAGCGCGCCCATGCGAGCCCCTCCCAACAATCGAGAGCAAACGGAAGCAGGCAGAGCAGGCCCCAGACAGCGTACACGAAACCCTCCGGCGCGCCAGCAGCGGGAAGAGCAATCGCCGGAAGATATGAGACGGCCGTAGCTCCCGCCAGGGACCCCGCAAGCACGAGGGCCTCTGCAATCGCGATAATCGAGGCAACCACGCCGTCGCGCACGGTGAAACGGTATGCCGCGCAGCGCGTGCGCCCCGGCAAACCGTACCCGCGCGAACGCATGGAATCGGCAGCGTCGACGGAGCTCTCCAGCGCCCAGCTCGTCAAGATGGAGATGACCTTGAGGCCGCGGCGCGCCCGCTCCACGACGGTCCCCTCTCCCACGTCGCAGCCAACGCCTCGCTGAGCGCGGATGATAGCATGGGCGCGGGCGCCCAGGTGCGGAACGAGCCGGACCACCATCGTGGCGAGCAGGGCGAGCGAGGGCGCGATTCCACCAAAGAGATAGAGCGCCGCATCGGAAGCCATTACCCTGTTGCAGCAGTAGAACCACGTGATGACCGAGACGAACATACCGCCCGCGGCGAGACCGTAGGCAATCGACTCCAATGTGAGCGGCGCGCCGAGCACCGTGGCAAGCACGGTGTCCCCGGCATGGTTGACCACGAGATTAAGCACCGCGAACAGCACCAGCATGGGAACTGCCGCCGTGAGCACGAACCGGAGGGCGCGCCGGCGGCCAAGATAGAGCGCATATGCGGTTGCAGAGAGCAGCGAGATGGCCAGGCACACCGGATGCATGATGAACATGCTCGCCACGATGACGCCGGCAAAATAGAGCATGAGCACGCCCGGGTGAAGCGTCGAAAACGCGTCTCTCATTCCTGACCTCCCATCTCCGCATAATAGACAAGGGGTCTGCAAGCATAACGCATGCAAACCCCTGCAAACAATTCCATGAGCTCGCGCACACCGAACGTTAACCGCTGGACGTCCTACGCGGCCACCCGGTGAGATGTGCCGGCTAGCCCAGCAGCGCCTCGACGTCGAGGGCAATCATAAGCTCCTCGTTGGTGGGCACCACGAGCACCTTGACGGCAGAGTCGGGCGCAGAGATAACGCGCGCATCGTCGGACTGGATCTCGTTGAGCTCGGGGTCGATCTTGACGCCCAGCCAGCCGAGCAGGTCGCAGACCTTGTAGCGAATCTCAGACGAGCCCTCGCCGGTGCCCGCGGTGAAGGCGATCGTATCCATGCCCTGCATCGATGCGGCCATCTCGGCGATGAGCTGAGCGCAGCGATAGTTGTACATGGAGATGGCCATGATGCACTTCTCGTCGCCATCGTGCTCGGCGGCGCGAATATCGCGCGAATCGGAGGAAAGGCCCGAGACGGCGAGCAGACCGGACTGCTTGTTCATCATGGTGTCGATCTCATCGATGGACATGCCGGCCTCGCGGTAGAGGTAGAAGACCGTCGCAGGGTCGAGGGTGCCGCAGCGCGTCCCCATGATGAGGCCGTCGAGCGGGGTGAGGCCCATGGTGGTGTCCATGCAACGGCCGTCCTCGATGGCGCAAAGCGACGCGCCCGATCCCAAATGGCAGCTCACGAGCTTGTGGGTGGAACCGCCCGTGAACTCGTTGACCGTACGCCAGATATAACGATGGCTCGTGCCGTGCGCGCCGTACTTGCGGATGTGGTACTTCTCAACCACATCGCGCGGAAGGGCGTAGCGCCATGCGTGCTCGGGCATGTTGTAGTGGAATGCGGTGTCCGGCACGATCACGTTGCCGAGCTCGGGATACATGTCGCGGCAGATCTCGATGACGTCGGCCTCCGCATAGTTGTGGAGCGGCGCGAGGGGCGCGACCTCGCGAACCTGGGCGAGCGTCTCGTCGGTCACGACAGCTGACTCGGGGAAGTACCAGCCACCCTGAACCACGCGGTGGCCGATGCCCTCGATCTTGACGTCAACGCTTTTGAGCAGCTTGAAGATCTCCTGCAAAGCGGCGCGGTGATCCGGCAGCTCGACCGGGGTCTTGGCCTTGGGACCACCATGCTCGCTATGGCCGATGAACGACCCATCGATTCCGATGCGCTCGGCGTTGCCCTTGGCAAACACCTCACGAGTCTTGGTGTTGAGCAGCTGGTATTTAAGCGATGAGCTACCTGCGTTGATAACGAGAACGTTCATGTGACTCCCTCTGGTCGGGCGGTTGGACCGCATATGGACGCTGCATAGGATTAATCATACCCCGAATCACCATCGGGGCGGCGGCTAGAGAAGCCCTTCGCCAAGCGGCTTTCCGCCGAGAACATGCATGTGGAAGTGCATGACCGTCTGCCCGGCATCCGCACCCTTGTTGGTAATGACACGGAAGCCGTCGGTAAGCCCCTTCGCGCGCGCCACCTCATCGATGGCATGGGTCATGGCAGCGAGCGTTTCCGCGGGCACGCCGTCCGTGATATCCCGGTAGTGATCCTTGGGAATTACCAACGTGTGCACGGGAGCCTGCGGAGAAAGGTCATCGAACGCGATGACCAGATCGTCCTCGTACACGATGGTCGAGGGAATCTCGTGGGACGCGATTTTGCAGAAGATGCAGTCGGTGTCGGTCAAAGCGAGCTCCTTTCGAAGTGGGTCCCAGTGCGGCCCCGTTGCTCCCATTGTAGCGCGCCGCGCCTGCCTCGCAGGGCAAGCTAGAAGCTCAGCTTGTCGTCGGTAGAAGCTGCGTCGGCGGGCACGAGGGTATCCGTGCCATCAACGTCCTGAAGAAGGATGGAGACCTTCTGCTCGGCCTCGCTCAAGCGGCCGCGAAGGCTCTTCAGCAACTCGACGCCGCGCGTATAGCTCTCAAGCGACTCCTCGAGCTCCATATCGCCGGACTCAAGGGATCGAATGATTCGCTCGAGCTCCTGCGAAGCCTCTTTGTAGGTCAGCTCCTCGACCCTTTTCTGCTCTGCCATAGCCGTACCTTTCTATTCATGCCGGGATGCCCGCGCATCGAGCATCTCCACCTTTGTTACCGATCCGTACACGTCGCCGTCTGCCATGCGCACGCGAACGGGCGCACCAGGAGCAAACGAGGCGGCGCGGGTGGCTACACCAGATTCCCCGTAGGCGATGGCGTAACCGCGCGCAAGGACCTTGAGGGGTGAAAGCGCCTCGAGCGAAGCCGCGCTGGACGCAAGCTCTGCCAACCGTGCCCGCACCAGGCCGCGGCCTTGATTGGCCAGGCGTTCCGATGCGAGTGCAAGTGCATGGCCGCGCACCTCGAAGCCCGATGTGCTCGCAGATAGGCGGTCGGCGGTCTGCGCGAGCTCGGCGCGCCGGCGCTCCACGATAGCTTGAGGGCTCTTGAGGCAGGGGCGCGATGCTGCCGCGTCGAGCGCGGCACCGAGCCCCTTGAGCCGCGAGGCCATGGCGTTCGATATGCGCCCGTCCAGGCCCTCGATCTGCACGCGAGCGCCCTCGACCCTCGAAGACGCCGCGAGCGCGAGACGATGCCCACGCGACGAAAGAAGGTCCGCCAGGTCGCTCATGGCAGGGGCCACCGACTCCGCCGCAGCGGTGGGCGTCGAGCAGCGCCGGTCGCTCACCATATCGCAGATCGAGGTATCCGGCTCGTGTCCGATGCCCGTCACAACCGGAACGGGACACGACGCCACCGCACGCGCAAGCGCCTCGTCGTTGAAGGTCATGAGGTCCTCGTAGGATCCGCCGCCGCGAACGAGCAGGATGCAATCGGGGGCGGGCATTATGGCCGCCGCGCGCCCCAGGCCCGATATGAGCTCGGCAGGCGCCCCCTCCCCTTGGACCTTGGCTCCGACGCACACGAGCTCCACCAACGGGTTGCGCCGACGGAGCGTACGCTTCACGTCGTCGATCACCGCCCCCGAAAGCGACGTGACCACGGCCACGCGCGTGCAGAACGCAGGGATGGGGCGCTTGCGGGCCTCGTCCATAAGGCCTTCGCGGCGAAGTTTCTCGGCAAGCGCAGCCACCTGCTGACGCAGCAGCCCCTCCCCCGCCAGCGAGAACGTCTTTGCCACGAAGCTCATGCGCCCCGTGGGCTTGTACAGATTGAAGTTGCCCGTGAACTGGACCTGCATGCCGTCGCGTAGGTCGAAGGACCGCTTCCCGTACACACCGCGCCAGATGATGCAGTCGACCGCTGCGCCGTCGTCCTTAATCTGGAAATAGCAGTGACCGCTTCGCGCGTTAGGGCCGCGAAATCCCGTGACCTCGCCTATAACGGTAAGCGTCGGCAGCGCGTCAAGTGCGCCGGCAGCAAGCTCGACGGCCTGCGATACCGAGAGCGCGTCATCGTCGCGGCTGGCAGCAGCTGGGGTATCCGGGCCCTCCCACGGAAAGCCTCCCTGAGACCCCCCGCTTCGGCGCGCGGAGGGGCGCTGCCCGGCGGCAGACGACCCCGCACGAGCCCCCGTTAGATTCCATCCCTCCACACCTGGCTCCCTTCTCTCATGCTCCATGCAGTCTAGCGCGCCGCCCGGACACGTTTTTTCGGGCAGGGAGCTAGTCGTTCTGCGAGCGCTGCGTGCGCGCCAACAGATACAGGAGCTGCAAGATCGAGGTGAGAGCCGCGGCCACATAGGTGAGCGCCGCAGCGGTGAGCACCTTGCGCGCGCCCTCGACCTGCTGCGCGCTCATACCCGATTCCTGGATGTAGGCGACCGCACGGCGGCTTGCATCGAACTCAACGGGAAGCGTGACCAGCTGGAAGACGACCGAGAACGCAAAAAGCGCGATTGCGATCGTGGTGAGCCCCGCCATGTTCATGAAGATGCCGAGCAAAAGCACGATCATCCAGATGCTCTGGGTGAAGTTAACGACCGGCACGAGCGCCTGGCGCATCTTGAACATGCTGAAACCGCGGGCGCGCTGCACCGCGTGCCCCGCCTCGTGACAGGCGACCGCGACCGAGGCGACCGATCCGCCGAGCATGTTCTCGCTCGAGAGGTAGAGGTTGTTATCACGCGGGTCGTAGTGGTCGGTAAGGTGCCCGTTCACGCGGCGGATGCCCACCGCTCCGCAGCCGTTCGCCTCGAGCATGCGCCGGGCGACGTCCTCACCGGAACATCCATCTGAGGAAACCTTGGACCAGGTGCGGTAGGCGCGGTTGATATAGGCCTGCGCCGCGAGGCCCAAGACGAGCGAAACGATAACGACCACTAGGTACAACGGGTCGAACATCGCCCCGTAGCCATACCCGTATCCATAATAGAGCGGCATATGCCCTCACTTTCTCGCATTGATGACGAACGAGCATGTTGTACCCATATCGGCGGGGAACATCTATGACAAGGCACCCGCTCCCCATCTTCATCAAGGAGGGGGCGGGCTTTGGGCGCGAATTCTTCCCGCTCTACAGGATTTCGATCTTGCGGTCCTTGACCGTGAGGCCCATGTTGCCCGAGAGCAGATCATCCAGGCGCGTGCCCAAAAGCTCGAAGCGCCAGCCGTCGCGAAGGCGGCTCCGCTCGGGGTGATCGATGTACTCGGCAAGATCGTCGCGCGATGCGATCATGGCCGTCGCCACGCCCGACTGATCAGAAACCAAGCGGATGAGGGCGTACATGAGGTCCGTGACGCTCTCCAGATCGCTTGAGGGCGCTTTCCGCGCATGGAAGACGGGCGGGAGATGGTCGGACGGGCAGCTGAGGCCGCGCCCGATAGCCATGAGGGCGGCCGTCACATCGTCTTCGGATAGCTGCTCGGTCCCTCGGATGCTGCGGAAATTCGAAACGTCACGCGGCGCGCGCTTAACGAGGGCGAGCAGTACCTCGTCGGACATCACCCATTTGCGCGGGATGTTATACCGCTCGGCCCTCCCCTCGCGCCAGGCAGCGAGCTCGCGAGCCACACCCAGCTGGCGACGCGTGCAAGAGCTCACGCGCTTCACGCGCTTATAGACCTGCCGGCGGTCGACCTCGTAATGAGCGCGCTCGGCGAGCGGCCGAATCTCGTCGAGCACCCACGAGAGCCTGCCGAGCCGCTGCAGCCGCTCGACCATGACGTGATAGGCCTGAATGAGATAGCGCACGTCATCGAGGGCGTACTCAAGCTGCTTCTCCGTGAGCGGGCGGCGCGACCAATCGGTGAGCGACTCGCTTTTGGGCAGCGAGATTCCCAAGAAGGCATGAACGAGGCCGTTGTATGAGGTCTGCAGGCGCTCGCCCAAGAAGGCTGCCGCGACCTGCGTGTCAAAGATCGGAGCGGGAAGCACGCCGAGCGACTGCAGCAGGACCTCCATATCTTGCGGGCATGCATGGAAGACTTTGATGACACGCTCGTTTGCAAGCAGGTCCGCGAGCGGGGCGAGGTCGCCGAGGGCGATGGGATCGATGGCGACCGATTCCTCGGGCGTTGCAACCTGCACCAGGCAGAGCCGCGGATGATAGGTGCGCTCACGCAAGAACTCGGTGTCGACCGCAACGGCGTCGAAGGCGGCTGCGCGGTCGCAAAACGCTGCAAGATCCGCTTCTGTGGAAATATACATGCTCCCCCGTCGTCTCGAGGAACCCCGACGCGTCACGGGGTAGGATAACGGCATTACTGTCTGTAACTATACTCGCCTTCGGCTAGAACGGGAACAGGGTATGCGCTGTCTCATCGTCCACAACCTTGCGTCGGGTCCGCATTCGGACGAAATATTCACCTTCATTCATGCCTTGCTCGCCACTGGCGACGAAGTCGTGATGAGGTGCATCGGCGAGGCATTGGAGACCGAGGAGGCCGTGGCCGACGCCCGGTCCTTTGACCGCATCGTCGTCTCGGGCGGCGACGGAACGGTAGCGAACGTTCTCGACCACCTCCGCGACTGTGGCGTTCCCATCCTCGTGTTCCCTTCCGGCACCGCGAACCTCTACTTTCAAAACGTAGGCAACGCCCCGGACGCAGCCGCGCTCGCTCAAGCCTGCCGCGCCGGCATCACGGCGAAGGTCGACATGGGAGAGCTGTTCTGGGTCGATGAATCCGGCGAGACGCGCCGGCACGGCTTCATCAACATCGCCGGGTCGGGCTTCGATGCCACCATCATGGAGAAAGCAGCGCCCACGAAAAACGATATCGGCGAGATCGCCTACGTGCTCTCAGCCCTCTCCACCCCGGAGCCGCAGGTGGCTCACTTCACCATCGAGCATGACGGCGAAGTCGACGAACTTGACGGCATCTCGTGCATGGTGGGCAACACCGCCGGCATCCAGAATGAAATCAACCTGTTCCCCGATTGCCGCATGGACGATGGGCTCATCGACATCGCCGTCGTGGAACCCACGACGCTCGTAGGGCTTCTGCCCACCGTGGCCGCCGCGGTGTTCGACCCCGCCGGGCGCGGGCTCGGGCGGCCGCAGTTCAAGATCTTCCAGGCGAAAAGCGCCAAGATTACCTGCACGCCCTCGCTCGGCATGCAGTTCGACGGCGAGGTCATACCCAATAACTCGGGTGTGTTCGGCGCTCGGGTGCTGCCGAAATGCCTTGATATCATCGTTGACGAGTTCTCGAACCTCCGCGCTGATTCCCAAGAGTAGCAGCGCTCGCGCATCGCATGCCCCGTGTTGCCGGGCGGAATCTGGACGCCGCGTGCGCTGCCGGGCGTGTTTCGAAACGCGCTGGAAATATTCCCCGCGACGCGCTCTGCTGTGCTATAGTGCGACGCAAGGTAGCTCGGCTACGAACTCTCGATTGACCGAAAGGAGCCGCCACCATGATGTCCAAGCTCAACAACTCCCTCATGAACTGGTGGTGGCGTGATGCGAATACGGTCGGTCGACGGTAGCTCCTGCGCCTTACCCATAGGTATCTAGCAAGGCCTCCGCTTCGACCGGGGGCCTTTTTCGTATCACGCGCCTCAACGAACACTCTCCGGGCGCCCGCCGCCAATGAGAGCAGCAACTCACTTTCACCTCCCCTCTTCCATCAACAAGAAAGGTTGATCACCATGCCTCAGAACAACTTCTCCCAGCCCCGCACCGTAACCGCCTCCGAGCGTGGCGGGCTTGACATCCGCAACCTCGTGCTGCTCGCCATCCTGCTGGCAGCCGGCTTCATCCTCAACATGACGGTCGGCAAGGCGCTTTCTGCCCTCACCATGGGCACGCTCAGCCCCGAGTTCATCATCGCGGCGTTCTGTCTCGAGATCCTCATCGTCAGGCCCAAGCCCGCGCAGGCGCTCGTCATCGGACTCATCGCGGGCGCCGTCATCCAAATCTCGGCTTCGGTCAAGGGCCCGGACCTCATCGCCGAGCCTATTGCGGCCCTCGTTATGGCGCTCATCGTCGCAGCCGGCATGAAGGGCAAGGCCAAGGCGATCGTGCCCGTCCTCGGCACCTTCGTTACCACGACGCTCTCCGGTCTCATCTACGCCGTCATCGTCATCTATGCCCTCCGCACCGTCAACGCCACCCTCCTCATCATGCTCCCCGTCGTGCTGGGTACGGGCGTGGCCAACGCTATCATCGTGGGTGCGCTGTACCTGCCCATCAAGAAGGCGCTCAAGCTCGCCGACTAGAAACCATGTTCCGCCCCGGCCGTGCAAACGGGGCGGACACACACCCAAAGGAAGGGGAACCGGCCCGCAATGGACCCCATCATTCGCATCGATCATGTATCGTTCTCGTATGGCGAGGCAAGCGCTCGAGCGCTTGACGATGTCACGCTCAGCGTGAGCCCTGGGGATTTCCTCGGCATCATCGGACCATCCGGCGCTGGCAAAACCACACTCGCCTCGGCTATGTCCGGGGCGATCCCCCATCACTACACCGGCCCGCTCTTCGGCAGCGTCTTCGTTGACGGCAAGGATACCTGTGCGGTCACCTTAACCGATATCTCCCAGGTCGTGGGGAGCGTATTGCAGGACATCGACACGCAGATGGTGGCCTCCGTCGTAGAAGACGAGATGCTCTTCGGGCTCGAGAACTTCGGCGTTCCGCACAGCCAAATCGAGGAGCGCGTCATTGATGCACTTGAAACCGTGGGCATCGCCGATTTGCGCGAGCGCGATATCGCCACGCTATCCGGCGGGCAGAAGCAGAAGGTCGCCATTGCCGCCATCCTCGCCCTTCGGCCGCGCGTCCTCGTTCTCGACGAGCCCACGGCAGCGCTCGACCCCGCCAGCTCGCGCATGGTTTTCGAGACGCTGCGCAGCATCAATCGGGAGCTCGGCGTCACCGTGGTCATCATCGAGCAAAAGGTCGCGCTTCTCTCTGAATATGCGAGCCGCATCGCCGTCATGCAGGGTGGACGCATAGCGCTCGAGGGCACGCCGAGCGAGGTGTTCTCCCATAGCGCTGAGCTGCGGAGCATCGGCGTCGACAGCCCGCGCGTAACGCGCATCTCGAACAGCCTTGCCGCGCGCGGGCTCATAGAGGCCGGCGAGCCCTGCCTGAACGTTCGGGAGGCCTCGCTGCTCATCCAGAACCTGTGCAAAGCCTCCTCCCCCGCCCCTAGAGCCGCGGCGACCGCAGGCGCCGACCGCGCAATTGCCACCGCCCATGCGGCCGCAGGCGCCGACCGCGCCACCATCGCGAGCCCCGGCGAGTGCGGCATGGCAGAGAGCCCGCGCCGGCCCGCCGTGAAACCCGGGGCCTCGCCCGTCGTGCGCCTGCGAGACGCTACCTACACCTACCCTGGCGGCGGCGCCTCGGTGCGCCACCTTAATCTTGAGGTCTATCCCGGCGAATTCGTAGGGCTCGTAGGGCAAAACGGCGCAGGCAAGACGACGGCGACCAAGCTGGTGAACGGTCTTCTCAAGCCGTCCTCGGGAACGGTCGAGGTGGCGGGGCTCGACACGCGCACGGCGAGGACGAGCCAGATCGCGCGCCACGCGGCGACGCTCTTCCAGAACCCAGACCATCAGATCTGCCGCGACACGGTACTCGATGAGGTCGCGTTCGGCCTTGAGCTGGGCGGCGTGGACGCCGAGACGGCCCGGGAACGGGCGCGCGCAGTGGCAGAGGACTTCGGCTTGCCGCTCGACGAGGCGCCCTTCTCGCTTTCTCGTGGACAGCGCCAGATGGTGGCGCTTGCCTCGGTCGTGGTCCTCGAGCCTGAGCTCGTGATCCTAGATGAACCGACGAGCGGCCTCGACTATCGCGAGTGCATGACGGTCATGGAAACCGTGCGCCGCATGGCGGACCGCGGGAGCGCCGTCATCATGGTCTGCCACGACATGGAGGTCGTCTCGGATTTTGCTGAGCGCCTCGTCGTCATGGCCGATGGCGAGATCGCCGCAGCCGGCCCCACGCGCGACCTCTTCGCCGATGAGAGCCTCATGAAGCGAGCGAGCATGAGACCCCCTCAGGTGGTTGAGCTCGCAAACGAGCTTGCGCACACGGTTTCGCCCCGGTTCCTCGGGCTCTACGAGGTCATAGATGTCGTCTCATGTACCGAGGAGCTGGTGCTTCATGGTTAATGTCATCGATTACGTACCGGGCACCACGCTGCTCCACCGGCTGAATCCGGTCACCAAGATCGCGCTTGCCGTCGCGCTCATCGCTTCGTCGCTCACGGCGGATTCCCCCATCGTGCTCGTCGCGCTGCTCGCGCTCACGCTCGCCGCGAGTGCCTATGCGCACGTCATGCGCCAGGTACGGTCGTTTCTCAAGCTGCTCATCCCGCTTTCCATCATCATGTTTGTCATGCAGGCGATCTTCGTGCGCTCGGGAACGCCCGTTTTCCTCTCCATAACAAATGAAGGCCTCATGCTCGGCCTCATGGTGTGCCTGCGCCTCCTCTGCCTTGCGCTGCCGCTTATCCCCGCGCTCGTAACCACCAAGCTCACCGACCTCGCGAACGCCTGCGTCGAGGTGCTGCACGTACCGTACCAATATGCATTCACCTTTACCACGGCGCTTCGCTTTGTCCCGGTATTCAGCCAGGAGATGAACGCCATCATGGAAGCGCAGACCGCGCGCGGCGTGGAGTACGACACGCCCAACCCCCTCAAGAAGCTTCGCCTCATGCTGCCGCTCTGCATTCCGCTGCTCATCTCGAGCGTGGGCAAGACGGACGCCACAGCGCTCGCGGCAGAGCAGCGCGGCTTCTACCTGAGAACCCGCGCTTCCGCGTACAAGCGCTATCCCCTTGCCGGGCGCGATATCGCCGCGCTTGCGCTCTGCGTGGGGCTCATCGTCCTAGGGGTAGCGTGCTAGAAGCCCCTGGCTGGGCCCCGACGCCTCCAAATCCTTGCATGCGCCCGCGCGGGCGTATGGCATCATGTCCGCGCGTCCGCGGGGTGTCATCTGCTACCATGCAGAAACCGATACAAGGCGCGGGCAGTACCGCGCGACACGCTCTCTGAGAGAGGCCCCATGAACGCAGGATCAACCATCACGCCATCGCCCCGCACGCCAGAGCTCATCGCCCAGGCATACGCAGCCATGAGCGACCAGGAGGCCGAACGCGTCCAGGCTGGGTTTGCGGCCGCCGCAGCTCGCCCCGTCACCCTGCGCGCCAATGCCCTTAAGACGACGCCAGACGAAGTGGCGGAAAAGCTTACCGAGAGGGGCATTCCGTTCGAGCGCGTTCCATGGTATGAAGACGCGTTCGTGTTGGGCGATGGCGTGCGCGAGAAAACGGTATGGGAGCTTGAGCTCTATCAGGAAGGTAAGGTCTATCTGCAGAGCCTTTCCTCGATGCTTCCGCCGCTCGCCCTTGCCGCACGCGATGGGGCCGATGTCCTCGATATGTGCGCCGCACCGGGTGGCAAGACCTCCCAGATTGCCGCCCTCACAGGCGGCACGGCGCATATCACCGCGTGCGAGATGAGCGCGCCGCGCGCGGAAAAGCTCGCCTACAACCTCAGCAAACTTGGCGTGCACGGCGTCAACATCATGCGCACAGACGCGCGGCGGCTCGATGAGTTCTTCTCCTTCGACCATATCCTGCTCGACGCACCCTGCACGGGAACAGGAACGTTTCGCCTGGGCGACAATCGCGCGGAGAACCGCATGACAGGCAAGCTCCTCGCCAAGACGGCCCGTTCGCAGCGCGCGCTTCTCGACCGTGCCCTCACCGTCCTCAAACCCGGCGGCACGCTCCTTTACTCTACGTGCTCAATCTTGCCTGAGGAAAATGGCGAGCAGGTGGCGGCCGCGCTGCGGCGGCATCGCGATTGCAGCATCGTGCCGCTCGCAGTGCAGCAAGCTGGGGTTGCAGACGATGACGTCAAGCCCCTGCCTGCCAGCACACGCGCGCTTGCTGGCGCATTTGAAGACGGGTCGATCCCCACGCTGAAAAGCGCCGTCGAGGGAACTGTTACCGTCTGCCCCTCCCAGCGCTTCGAGGGCTTCTACCTTGCCCTCATCAAAAAGCAATAAAGCGCGCGCTGCCAGCGGGTGCCCACCTCGCCTCCTGGTGCCCACGGGACCTGCGGAGCAGCTCCGGCCCATCCATCAAAATGGGACAGTCCCAAATTGACCCACGAAAGCGTCAAAATGGGACTGTCCCAAAATCAGCCAAAAAGGATTAGCGTCGTGCAAAAAAGCGAGCCAGCTGCCAAGACAGCCAGCTCGCCTGCAACATAGCTGAGCGATCGATACTACGGCACCACTCGCCGCTTCGTCGCTACCGGCGGTGCCGCCCACCGCGGCCCGACTGAGCACGGCGCTCCTCCCTGCGCGCCTTGATAGCCGTGCCAGCAAAGTAGACGACGGCGACGATCACGATCACGCCGACGACGATACCCAGCGGCTGGATTATATCCATGGCGCTCATAGTCACCGTCCCTTCTTGCAGCCCCTATCGCCCGACAGCTTACCAGATACCGAAAGCCGAGGGCGGCAGAACCATCGCATCAAGAAAAATCGAGTTCGCGTGGCAGCGGCCCGGCAACACGGGCATGCGACGCAGCGCGCGATGCTAGCCGTCGAACAGCAGCGCGCCCGCTAATCGACGCGTTTATCACCCATGAAGAACAGTGCAACGGTACCCGGGCCCGTATGCGAACCGATGACGGTGCCGATATTGTTGATGGCGATGTTGCCCTTGAGCGCGGGAATCTGCTCGCCAATGAGCCGCGCGACCTCTTCTGCATCCTCCCTGCAAGCAGAATGCGAGATCGAGCACTTACCGGTGTACGCGGCGCCGTTCTCAACATGGGCCATCATGTTCTTCACAAGCTCGGTGATGGCTTTTTTCTTGGTGCGAATCTTTTCGCGCGGAATCAGTTTTCCCTGATAGTCGACGTTCATGACCGGGCAGATCTTGAGTGCCGTCGCAATGAGCGCGCTGGTGGAGGAAACGCGGCCGCCGCGCTTCAGGCAATCGAGGTCAGAGACGAAGAACCAATGGTTGACGTTAAGCTTATGCTCCTCGGCCCACGAAGCCGCCTCGTCGAGCGTTGCCCCGGCATCGCGCATGTCGGCAAGGTAATCCATGAGCAAACCGTAGCCCGCCGATGCAGCAAGCGAGTCGACCACGCGCACCGTTCGATCGGGATACTGGGCCTCAAGGTCGCGCGCCGCAATGACCGCGGAGTTATAGGTGCCCGAAATGCCGGAGGAGAGCGTGAGGTGCAGGACGTCTTTGCCCGCCTCGAGCATCGGCTTCCAGAACTCGGTGTACTCGCCCACGCTCACCTGCGAGGTCTTTGAGGTCGAACCCGCTTTGAGCGCACCGAAGAACGCTTCGGGCGTGACGGATTGGTACAGGTCGTCCTCATGAACGACGCCATCGAGCTCGTAGTGGAACATGATGTACTCGATGCCGCGCGCCTCGAAGAACGAGCGCGGATAATCCGCCGTCGACTCACAAGACAAGACGAAGGAACCCATAGGCACTCCCAACCATTCGAGGGCGGCTCACTCAACCCCGATCATCCGCCCAAGCGTTATTGACTATCCGTCATTATCCCACACAATCACGGTCCCGTTGCTCTCATTTCCCCCGCAACGCGAACCGGAAACCCTTACCGCCCTCATCCCAGGGAACCGCTGACCATCCGCTCTGGATAGGCCCGTGCACGGGCAACGGCGCACAGCGCCGAGCCCCTCCCACTGCCTCGTTTCCAGGGCCCGTGCACGGGCGATGGCGCGCAGCGCCGAGCCCCCACCCCCATTTCTTTCTCTACATCCCCGACCACGAGCCCGAGGCGCGAGAAGGCCCCGGAGGGATTCCTTCGCGCGTTTCCCGCAGCTGCTCGGCTCTGCCGAGCAGCGAGGACCACGCGCGGAGGAACCCTCCGGGGCCTTCCCATGGGAGCCGAAGGCTCGTTCAACCTACATCTGCGTAGGCGCGGACACACCGATGAGCGAGAGGCACAGGGCGATCACCGAACGCACGGCGTCGCAGGCACCGAGGCGAGCACGGACGACCGCCGGATCAACCGGACGGCCCTCGCTCGGCAGCACCTGGCAAGCGGCGTAGAAGCTATGAAACGCAGACGCGAGCTCTTCGACATAGTGCGTGATACGGAACGGGGCACGGTCGCGGGCTGCGCCGGCGATGAGATCCTGAAGCTCGGAGAGCTTGCGGGAGAGCGCAAGCTCGGTGGGATCGGTGAGCAGCGAGTAGTCGACGTCGCCGTAGATGGCCTTGATGGCCACGTTCTCCATGCCCATGAGGTCGGCCTGCTCGGGCGTGACGCCTGCGGCCTTGCGCAGGATGGAGCAGATGCGCGCATGAGCATACTGCACGTAGAAGACAGGGTTATCGGCAGTCTTCTCCTTGACCTTCTCGATGTCGAAGTCGATGGTCTGGTTGGAGGAACGGCTCACGAGCGTGTAGCGGGCCGCATCGGCGCCCACCTCGTCGATAAGCTCGCGGAACGTAATCATCGTGCCCTTGCGCTTGGACATACGAATCGGCTTGCCGTTGCGCAGGAGGTTCACGAACTGGCCCAGCGGCACCTCGAACTGCCCGGGGTAGCCAAGAGCGTCGCACACGGCCTTCACGCGCGCGATATAGCCGTGGTGGTCGGCGCCCCAGATGTCGAGAACGCGGTCGACGCGCTGGAACTTGTTCCAGTGATAGGCGATGTCGGACGAGAAGTAGGTGTAGTCGCCATTGGACTTCTGGATGACGCGGTCCTTGTCGTCACCGAACTCGGTGGACTTGAACCACAGCGCGCCATCGTCGGTGCGGTAGAGATAGCCCATCTTGTCGAGCTTGTCGTAGGCGCGCTCCACCGGCGAGGTGCCCGTCCAGTCCTTCTGGTACATGGTGCGCTCGCTCATCCACACATCGAAGTCGCAGCGCACGTCGTGGCAGGTCTCCTTCATGTCCTTGAGCATCTTCTGGTAACCGCGCTCGCGGAAGCTGAGCATGCGCTCCTGGGGATCAGCGTTCACCCACTTGTCGCCGTCGGTCTTCCAGAAGGCAGCTGCCTCGTCGATGATGTAGGTGCCGCCATAAGAGTCCTTGCCCAGGTCGGCCGTGAAGTCATCCATGTAGGGATGGCTATCGGGATGCTCGTCGGCCTCGTCCTGAACGTAGTTGTCGCGATCCTTGGCAAGGAAGTCGCGCGCGGCGTCGATATCGCAGCCCTGCTTCTCGATGATGTCGGCAAGCTGCATATAGCGCTTGGAGATCGAGTTGCCGAAGGTGTTCATCTGGTTGCCGTAGTCGTTGATCCAGAACTCGCGCTCGATGTCGTAGCCGGCGTGCTCCATGACGCGGCACATCGAGTCGCCGAGCGCGGCCCAGCGGCCGTGACCCACGTGCATGGGGCCCACGGGGTTAGCAGACACGAACTCAACCTGGGTCTTGAGGCCGCCGCCCACGTTGGACTTCGCAAAGTCCATGCCCTGCTCACGCGCCTCAGCGAAGACGGCGTTCTTCGCTGCGACGGAGAGGTAGAAGTTGATGAAGCCGGGGCCGGCGATCTCGACCTTCTCCACGACGTCGCTCTCGGGCAGGTACTTCACGATCGCCTCGGCGATGGCGCGGGGAGCCTGGTGGGCGAGCTTGGCGGATTTCAACGCCATGGTGGAGGTCCACTCGCCGTGAGAGGTGTCCGCCGGTCGCTCGATGCCACAATCTTCCAGCTCGAATGCGGGCAGGTCGCCGGCCTCCTGGGCGGCGGCGAGAGCGGCGCGAACCAGCTCTTCGATCTTCTCGGGCATGCAATTCCTCCTTGAAAAATGCTTCGGTACCCTCCCAGGGCACGCACATACAAGTAGTTGAACTATAGCACACCCCATGCGAGCTGCGCGGGAGCTGAGGAATCTCGAACGCGCTATACACAAAGGAACGGGGCCCGCCCGATGCATCCGAATCGTGCCCTTCGTGTTCATTTTGAGGGACATCGGCATAAATCCGCACGTAAACGTGGTATTCTATATATCAAGCTAGCTTAATAGTTGGAGGAAGCATGTTCAGTATCGGAGAGCACGTTATTCACCCCGGACAGGGAGTCTGTACCGTCACCGGTTTCGACGAAGACGCCCCCACGCCCATGATCATCCTTGAATGCAAGCAAGGGCACGCGAAGACGCGCATGATGTACCCGCTCGCGCAATCCGATCGACTGCACCTAGCCATCTCGCGCGAGGAGGCCGAAAACCTCATCGAGCATTACGGTGACCTCGAATGCGACCCCTTTACCGAGCGCAACAGCTCACTTGAAGAAACCCATTTCAAACAGCTCCTCAAAGAAGGCGCGCCCGAGACGGTGCGCGTGGCGAAGACGATGCACCACCGCATCCGGCTTGCCGAACGCCAAGCAAAGAAGCCGAGCAGCTACTATGCGCGCGTGCTCAAGGAGGCGCGCCGCCGTTCGCTCGAAGAGCTCTCCGTGGCCATCGGCTGCTCTGAGGAGGATATCGAGCAACGTCTCTCGGCTGCGGAATCCGCAATCGATGCAAGCTTGAACTAGCCGGCATAGCCAAGCCGCTGCTGTGGCGAACGGCAGCTTTTCAGGCAATCCCATCGCCAAGAGGACGGGTCCTTCGCTCGGCCAGACGGGTGCCGGACGCATGGCATGGCAACTCCCGAAGAATATGGGATGCGCGGACGGCGCCCGAGCAAAACTATCGCCAAAGGATCGGATTTTCGGGGACTGCCCGAGTACATCCCATGAACGTTGCGTAGAAACCGCAGGTAAACGCGATGGGGTGAAAACGTCTACTTCGCTTGACCCTCAAAATCCAGTCCTTTGGCGATAGTTTTGGCCTATTCCATTACTCCAGGGCCATTTTGGTTGCAATCGAACGTGCCAAACGACCGGCGCCGAGGTCGCCTTCACTCGCCTATCGCACTCGGCGGCATTCCGAAGGCACGCTCGAAGGCAACGGTGAAGCTCGAAACGCGAGGGTATCCGACGCCGCGAGCGACCTCGGAGACGCTGAGCCCGCCCCGTTCGAGCAGCTGACGTGCGCGCTCCATCTTCGACCTGCGGATATACGCCCCCAAGCTCTCTCCCGTCTCCTGGCGGAACACGGCGCACAGGCGTGTCCTACTTGTGAGCAGAGCGCGCGCGAGCTCGTCGAGCGTCAACATCTCATCCATGCGCATCGCAACGAGACGCTCGGCCGCGCGCACGAGCCGCGCCTGCTCACGCGTGCCCGCGGCGCGCTCAGCACGACTCCGCTCCTCGAACCAGGCTATCGCGGTCCGCGCTGCGGTCTCGGCGCCCCGCAGAGCGGACGCGCCGTCGAGGAGCCGTCCGCCAAACAGCGGCGTCATGGAGCACAGGCATCGGTCGAGCGCGCAGGCGAGCTCCGCATCGCAGGCACTCCCCGGCTCATCGATAAGCTCTAGAGCGGAGCGCTGTTCGCGCGCCTCGAGACGTGAGAACCACTCGGGCAGGAACGTAACCGAGACCGCATCGTGCACATCCCCCGCGCGAAGTACGCACCGCTGGGGGTCATCGGCATGTCCGAATACGGCCACGTTGCCAGCGCGCTGCGCTCGGATCGGCTGGGCCACCGGGCAAAGCGAGAGGCTGTCGGCCGACAGCGTGCACACGCAGAGGCCTGGCACGCTGCGCTCGTGAAATGCCATGTCGCTTCTCACCTCGATACGATGGGAGGTCACGACGCAAAGCCCTTTCAGCCGATACACGACCACGCACGCCCGTGCCCGCTCATCCGAGACCGCGCCGGTAAACGCGTCGCCCGCTTCTTCGAGCGTGATGCCGAACTGCTCAATCTGAGGTCTGTAGAGCTCATCGAGCCGATCTGTCACCGCGCCGCCTCCCTCCGCTTTTCGAATTCGTACCAAGCTTCTGCATGCGCAGCACATCGTCTTGTCCTCATGATAAGTTAGTCGATGCTAACAGTTCAAGGGAACGGAGGCTTCTATGGAAGGACAGGCTGCTGCGGACGCGCGGCCCAACAAGACGGCGCATCCCGTAGGGAGGCTGCTCGCCTTCGCCGGCCCGCGCCGAGCACTCACCTACCTAGGCTGCGTGCTCTCAGCCATCTCGATGCTCGTTTCGTTCGGACCGTATGTGTGCATATGGTTCGCCGCGCGCGACCTCATCGCCGCAGCTCCCAACTGGGACGCAGCGACAGACATCGCAACCTACGGATGGTGGGCGCTCGGATTTGCGATAGCGTCCATCGCACTCTACTTCATAGGCCTCATGTGCACGCACCTCGCCGCATTCCGTTGCGCATCGAACATGCGCAAGCGCGCGACCGAACACCTCATGCACGCGGGCCTAGGCTACTTCGATACGCATGCGAGCGGAGCGCTCCGGCGCGTGGTGGATGGCTGCGCCCTCGAGACCGAAGGCCTGCTCGCCCACAAGCTGCCGGACACCGCGGGCTCAATAGCCATGATCGCAGGCATGTTCGCGCTGTTCTTCGTCTTCGATTGGCGACTGGGCGTGGCCTGTCTCGTGCCGGTCGTCGTCAGCCTCGCCTGCATGTTCTACATGATGGGTGGGCGAGGCATGGACTTCATGACGCGCTACATGGAGTCGCTCGTGAAGATGAACAAGACGGGCACCGAGTACGTGCGAGGCATTCCCGTGGTCAAGGTCTTCCAACAGACGGTATACAGCTTCCGCGCGTTCCACGACGCCATCGAGGAGTTCACGGTGCTCGCTCAGGATTACGCCGTGAAATGGTGCCAGACGCCGCAGGCGCTCTCGCTCACCGTCATCAGCGCGGCGGCGGCCTTCCTCGTGCCGGTGGCAGTGCTTCTCGCTCCCGGCGAGACCGACCTCGCCCACTTTGCCGCCAACTTTGCCTTCTACGCGATCTTCTCAGCGGTGATCCCTACGGCCATGACGCGCGTAATGTTCATGTCCGATGCATTCCAATCGGCGACGGACGCCGTGAACCGTGTGGAGGAAGTGCTCGCCGCCCCCGTGATTGAAGCGCCCCTAAGCCCGCGCACGCCAGCGGACAACTCCATCCGCTTCAACGACGTCACCTTCACGTACGAAGGAAGCGGGGAGCCCGCACTCGACCATGTCTCCTTCGATGTGCCGGCAGGGGCCACCGTGGCGCTCGTAGGGCCCTCTGGAGGTGGGAAGACAACAGCCGCGAGCCTTGTGCCGCGTTTCTGGGATGCAGACTCCGGGCACGTCCTCGTGGGCGGCACCGATGTTCGCGACATGGACCCCGCCGACCTCATGGGCCGCGTGGCCTTCGTCTTCCAGGCGAACCGGCTCTTCTCGCAGAGCATCCTGGAGAACGTGCGCGCCGCGCGCCCCGATGCCACGCGCGAACAAGTAATGGCCGCACTCGAGGCCGCGCAGTGCTCAGACATCATCGCCAAGTTGCCGAACGGAGTGGACACCGTCTATGGAACCGATGGCTCCCACCTCTCGGGAGGCGAGGTACAGCGGCTCATGCTCGCCCGCGCGATCCTAAAAGATGCACCCATCGTGGTGCTCGACGAGGCCACAGCCTTCGCCGACCCCGAGAACGAAGCGAAGATCCAGGCCGCCTTCAAACGCCTTGCGCGAGGGCGGGACGGCTCGCCGCGAACGGTGCTCATGGTGGCGCACCGACTCTCCACCGTGAGGAACGCCGACAAGATCGTTGTGCTCAACGAAGGATGCGCGGCCGAGCAGGGCACCCATGAGGAGCTCCTCGCCGCAGGAGGGCTCTACGCGCGCATGTGGGCCGACTACGAGAAGGCTGTGAGCTGGAGAATCACAAGCGCAGAGCAAAGCTCGAAGGAGCCGAAAGGGACAGAGCCCCATCGCGCCGACCGGGTTGAAGGGAGCGTGGCATAGATGTCCATCAAGGAGAAGTACGCCCTCACCGACGAGGGCGTGAGAAACGTCAAGCTCGGCGCAGCGTGGACGACCGTCGCCAACCTCGTGGTCTTCGCGAGCGTGGGATTCGTCTACGTCATCATGAGCGCGATCGTAGCACGGCTCACGGGAGAGCCTGCCGTGCTGGGGCCGTTCGGAGAGCTGGGATTTGACCCGCTGTCCGTGCCCTTGGTCGGCTGGATCGTCGCGATCGCGGTCTACCTTGCGGTCCTCTTCGTGTGCGAGCGCCTCGCATACTACTATCAATACGGCGTCATCTACAAGGAGAGCGGCCGTCAGCGCATCGCGCTCGCCGAGCGCCTGCGGAAGCTACCCCTGGGCTTCTTCGGCCGTCGCGACCTCGCAGACCTCACCGAGACGCTCATGGGTGACGTCAAGACCACCGAGCACGCCTACAGCCATGTACTCCCCGAGCTCTATGGCGCCTACGCCACCATGGCCATCGCCTTCGTGTGCCTCGCCGCGTTCGACTGGAGGCTCGCCGTGGCGTCCATGTGGTCGGGCCCGGTAGCGCTGCTCATGCTCTTCGGCGTGCGCTCCAGGCTCCAGCCGCTCATGCACAGGACGCGCATGGCGGGGCTCAAAACGTCCGAGTACATCCAAGAGGCTCTCGAGTGCGTGCGCGAAGTGCGCGCCACCAATCAGGAGGAACGCTACCTCCAGCACATCTATAAAAGCGTAGACACCGCGGAACGCACCGCTATCCGCGGCGAGCTTGCAACGGGCCTCTGCGTGAACGGCGCGCAGATCGTGCTGCGCCTGGGCTTTGCCACCACGCTGCTCGCCGGCGCCACCCTCATCGCTGACGGCACCTGCGACTTTCTCACCCTTTTCTGCTTCCTTCTCGTGGTGAGCCGCATCTATGCGCCCTTCGACCAGGCGCTCATGCTCATCGCCGAGCTGTTCTCGGCACGCACCGCTGCGGCACGCATGAAGAGCTTCTTCGAGGAGCCGCTGGCCGACGGCGGAACCGAGTACTCTCCTTCCGGCCATGACGTGGTCTTTGAACACGTGGGCTTCGCGTACGAACAGGACGGCGAGAAGGTGCTGGAGGATGTTTCCTTCACGGCACGCGAGGGCGAGGTCACGGCGCTCGTGGGCCCGTCGGGCTCCGGCAAGTCAACCTGCGCGCGGCTTGCGGCCAGACTCTGGGACGCGAGCTCCGGCCGCGTGAGCGTGGGCGGCGTGGACGTAAGCACGGTGGAGCCCGAGTCGCTGCTCGCTGATTTTTCCGTCGTCTTTCAAGATGTGACGCTCTTCGACGATACGGTTATGGAAAACATCCGCTTGGGCAAGCGCGGCGCCACCGACGAGGAGGTCCTTGCAGCGGCACGGGCCGCCAACTGCGATGAATTCGTCTCGCGCATGCCGGAAGGGTACGGGACCATGATTGGCGAGAACGGAGCGCGCCTCTCGGGCGGTGAGCGGCAGCGCATCTCCATCGCACGGGCGCTCCTGAAGGATGCACCCGTGGTGCTCTTAGACGAGGCAACCGCCTCGCTCGACGTAGAGAACGAGACCAAGGTACAGGAGGCGCTCTCGCGGCTGCTTGCCGGCAAGACGGTCATCGTAATCGCGCATCGCATGCGTACCGTCATGAATGCGGACAAGGTTGTGGTGCTCGAGGGCGGGCGCGTCGCCGAACAAGGGCACCCTGCTGAGCTCATGGAACGCGACGGCCTCTTCGCTCGCATGGTGCGCCTCCAACGCGAGAGCGCCGAGTGGACCTTGTAGCCACCAACGTGACGGTGGGGTTTGAGGAGCCGAGCTCGCCCCCATCGTCGCGCCCCAGCCTGCCTGTCACCAAGGGCAACCCCTCCCAAAGCAGGCACCTTTAGCAAAAAAGTTAGGGTCTTCTAATTTATAGCCACTTAGTTTACCATGCCTAACTACATGTTACGCCGCGGCCGGACCGGCGCCCAGCCGGCAGACGGGAGGATCCATAGGCATGATGATCAGCAAGCGGCTCACAGGATTGGTACCCGAGAGCAGGAGATTCGTCGCCCAGAACGTCGCATTCCAGTGGGTCTCTCTCGTTGCGAACATCTGCTTGATCTCGGTCGTTTGCCGAATGCTCGGAAGCATTTTCGAGCATTCGGCGTCAACGGGTGATTTCGTCCTCACCGCCGGCGCGGCCCTCGCCGCCATCGCCGTGCGCGCGCTCTGCACGACCAGCGCAGCGAAGGCGAGCTTTCGCGCGGCCCGATCGGTGAAGCAGCGGCTGAGGCCCATCATCTACGAGAAGAGGCCGGCAAAGACGGGCCGCGCGCCGCGCCCATGGCTGGGCCGGACGCGTTCTCCTGCAACTGGCTGCAACCATTACAAGGTGCGAAATTCATATGAACGCCCTAGCCCACAGATGCATATATTGACCAACAAATTAGTCAATCTTGTAGGTATACTGTTGTTGATCGAATCGATTATCGGGAGGACGCGATGGGCTCCGTCTCTATCGACATGCATCGGGCTGAGAAGTACGGCTTGGCAGACGCCAAGGCTCACCTGAGCGATCTGGTTGCTACGGTCGAACGAACCGGTGAAGCCTGCATCATAATGCGCTATGGGCGCCCGGCGGCATGCATCGCGCCGGTACCAGAGGAGCGTGCGATGCCAGCAAAGCGCGCAAAAGGCCTTCTAGCCCCATACGCAGACAACAGCAAGCGCGCGCTTGAGAAGAGCGCATTCGAGCGAATGATGGTGGAGAAGCATGGAGAAGCTGCTTGATGCCAACGCGGTTCTCCGTTACCTCCTCGAAGACATTCAGGAACAATCGGATGTCGTCGCAGAAACAATAGAAGCAGGTGCCGAGGTTACCGTCGAGGTGCTAACCGAGTGCGTATATGTGCTCTCTGGCATGTACCACGTCAGCCGTTCGGACATTGCCGAGAGCCTTGGCATCCTGCTCGATGAGGTAACATGCCGCCGTAAACGCGTTGCCGCCGCAGCCCTGGGCCTTTACAGCGGAAGTTCGTTCGACTTCGTCGATTGCGTGCTGGCAGCCGAAGTTTCCGAGAACGGACGAAAGGCCCTCACATTCGACAAGAAGCTGCAAAGCCTCTTTAGTCGTGTTGCGTAAGGCGACCCACGTCCGATTGCGTGCACGAAGATCGGGTCGCGACGATTGAGAGCCATGCACTATGCGGGCGCCCCCGCCCCCTCGGCTTCACCCCATCGCTTTACAAACTTCGCCGCAGGTAAACCATATCTTTAAGCAGAACGCCTGCCTCCACGATAGGGTGGTCGTAGTTGTCGATGAAGAAATTCTCGATGCGGTGGTGGCGCACGAAACCGCATGCCTCGTAAAAGGGCACCGTGAGCGGGCTGTCCCCCGTACCCACCTGCAGCGCGTCATAGGTACCCTTTGCGTTTCGCGCGATGAACTCGATGAGCGCACGACCAAGGCCACGGCGCTGGTAGGCTGGATCGACGGCAAGGTTCTTGATCTCGAGCATGCGATCCCCTTCATCGGTTACCACACAGACCCCAACCGTCTTTCCCGCTATATCGAGGGCAAACATGGCACCGCGCCCCAGATAACGGTCTATCATATCCTCCTGCTCGTCGGCAAGCAGAAGTAGCTGAAGGTAGTCGCGCTTGGAGCGCTCAGAGACGCGTCGAATGTTCATGGCACCATTGTACCAACGCGTCTTGAACACCGCCCGGCTTTCTTGATCGCAACGCATTGCCGAAAGAATGTTAGACTAGTATTACTTTTATCGGCAAGTTTCGCGTCACCCAGAAAAGTCATGGAGGCAAGCATGGTCGACTACCTTATCGTTGGAGCCGCTTTAGCGCTCGCGGTTTTTATTCTCGTCCGGCAAGCGATGCGCATTGGGCGCGGCGGAGGCTGTGGTTGCGAGGGCGGAGGAGCCCGGTCCGTCCGGCAAAGGCGACGCCGCGTGCGCCATATCGATGCCAAACGCTACCCATATGCACTAGAGCTGCAGGTAAGCGGCATGCACTGCGAGAACTGCGCACGCCGTATCGAGGATGCCCTTCAGTCGCTCGACGTCATCGCAAAAGCAGAGCTACCTAGTACGGTCATCGTTCGCAGCAAGCATCCGATCGACAAGGAAGCATGCTCGAAGGCGGTGCGCAAGGCAGGATACGAAGTGATTGAAACGCAGTTATAGGCATGACCGGCCGCATGCGCCAACAGGCATCTCCCCCTCCATACGTTGTCCTATAATGAGCACACTCGACACACGACGAAGGGGGATTCATGGCAGAGAAGCTTTCCGCCGGTATGACGCGCGACGAGGCATTCGCGCTTCTGACCGAGCACAACAAGGATGCCTTCCATATCGAGCACGGTGAGACCGTCGAGCAGACCATGCGCTACTTCGCGCGCGAGTTCGATCCCGAGAACGAGGAGTTCTGGGGCATCGTGGGGCTGCTCCATGACCTCGATTGGGAGGAGCATGACGACGAGCCCGCCATGCACACCCTCTACGCCACCCCGCTCATCGAGGCGGCCGGTGGAACACCCGAGCTCGTCCGCGCCATTCAAAGCCACACCTCGGATTTCAACCCCGAGCTGCCAAAACCGGAGCTCCAGATGGAGAAAATCCTCTTCGCCACAGAGGAACTGACCGGCCTCATCGGCGCCGCCATCGTAATGCGCCCCAGCAAGAGCGTTATGGATTTCAACGTTAAGTCGCTCAAGAAGAAATTCAAGGATAAGCGCTTTGCCGCCGGCGTGAATCGCGACGTCATTCGCTCCGGCGCCGAGATGCTTGGCTGGGAACTTGACGAGCTCTTTGCCCGCACGATCGAGGCCATGCAGAGCTTCGCGCCCGATCGCGACACCTTCGGAAAGGAAAACACCGAAGCCTAGGCATACCCAAACGCTGACCACACGCCGGGCCGGGTTCCGTTACACATAGGAACCCGGCCCGGTTTCTGCTTTAGCAGCACGTATCCTGAAAATGGCGCGCGACCCCTTTTAATACACCCACTAGTCAGCAAAAAGCCCCGCACCAGCACAATCGACCGCTTCCCATCTTTTGGAGCGTTATTTCCCTGTCCAAGAAATAGAAAGCGGTTCAGTGCACGGGTACGGAGCAATCGCTCAATCCGCTCTGTGACGTTTATTCCTCGCCGAAGAACAGAGCGATTTCGCGTTCGGCAGCCTCGGGGGAATCTGAGCCGTGAATCACGTTCGCCGCAACGTCGAGACCGAAGTCGCCGCGAATGGTGCCCGGTGCCGCGTCGATGGGATTCGTCGCGCCCATGAGCGTGCGCATCTTCTTGATGGCGCTCTCGCCCGAGACGACCATCTTCACAACCGGTCCCGAGGTGATGAAGTCAACGAGCTCGCGGAAGAAGGGCTTCTCCACATGCTCGGCATAGTTCGCCTCCGCCTGCTCCTCGGTCAGCACGGCGAGTTCCATGCGCTCGATGGAAAGGCCGGTACGCTCGATGCGCGCGATGATATCGCCTACGTGGCGCTCTGCCACGGCATTCGGCTTGATCATGATATAGGTGCGCTCCAGGGCCATGGTATCTCCTCTCAATCGTTTGGCAAATTGTACCCTACCTTATGGCCTAATTTGCCCCGCCCCACGAATCTCGTATTTATACGTGGTAAGCGCCTCGGCCGCGAAGGGTCCGCGTGCGTGGAGCTTCTGGGTGGAGATGCCGATCTCGGCGCCCAAGCCGAACTCGCCGCCGTCGGTGAAGCGCGTGCTCGCATTGGCATAGACCGCGGCAGCGTCGACCTCGGCAAGGAAGCGCTCACATGCTTCCCGGTCCTCGGCAACGATGGCCTCAGAATGATGCGTGCCGTGCGCATTGATGTGGGCAATCGCCTCGTCTAAGCCGCTCACGCACTTGACGCTCATCTCGAGGGCAAGATACTCGCGATCCCAGTCCTCTTCCACCGCGGGAACAAACCGCTCGCCCACGACGGAATCGGCCTCCGCAACCGCCGACGCAGCAGCGTCGCCATGAATGGTGACCCCGGCTCCGGCCAGGTCCCGCAAGATGAGCGGCAGGAACGCGGGCGCAACCGCTTCGTCCACGAGGAGCGACTCGGCAGCGTTGCACACTCCCACGCGCTGGGTCTTCGCGTTCATCACGATCGCGCGCGCTTTATCGAAATCCGCACTCTCGTGCACGTAGGTATGGCAGTTGCCCGTCCCCGTCTCGATGACCGGCACTTGCGCCTCGCGCACGCAACGGCTGATGAGCCCCGCGCCGCCGCGCGGGATGAGCACGTCGACGATGCCGCGCAAGCCCATGAGCGCACCCGTGGCGGCGCGGTCCGTGGTCTCGATGATGGAAACGGTCTCCCGGGGGAAGCCCTGCGCCTCCACGGCGTCGGCGAGCGCATGGGCGATGGCCACGCATGAGCGCTGCGCGATGGAGCCCCCGCGCAGGATGCAGGCGTTGCCCGTGCGAATGCAGATGCCCGCGGCGTCGGACGTCACGTTGGGGCGCGCCTCATAGACCATGGCAACAAGCCCCAGCGGCACACTCACGCGGGTAAGGTCGAGCCCTTCGCTGATGGTGCGGTGCTCGAGCACGCGCCCCACGGGATCGGGCAGGCCGGCCAAGGCCTCGAGCCCGGCCGCCATGCCCTCGATGCGATCAGGAGTGAGAAGCAGCCGGTCCAGGAGCCCCTCGCTCGTGCCCGCAGCGCGGGCAGCCTCCATATCCTGGGCGTTTGCGGCAAGAATCTCGCCTGTGCGGGCCCGGAGCTCTTGGGCCATGGCGCGCACCGCCGCTATGCGCTCGGCATCGGTGGCGCGGCCGAGCGGCAGGCTCGCCGCCTTGGACGCCTTCGCAAGCTCGGTAACGTAGCGTGGGATATCTTGGATGTCGTGGGACATGGAACTCACCTTCGAATCGTTCTCGTAAACTCGTATTGAGTGTACCCTGTTGTCAGCAATCACGTTGTCACGTTCCGCGCCGCGCGGTGTACCCGAGGAGAAACCATGACCAAACTCGCCAGCTACTACGTTCCCGGACTCTACGTCGAGGACTTCTCGATCGATGTGCCGCTCGACTGGCGCGGGCTCGAGCCGGCAACGCTCGCGGTGGGTATCGGCGTGCGTCACGGCGCCTTCCCCGACCCCATCCCCGGGGCACCCGAGAGTATCAAGCTCTTCTATCGAACCCTCTGCGCTCCCGAACATGCCCACGATGACCTGCCGCTCCTCGTCTTCCTGCAGGGAGGGCCGGGCGGCGAGGGGCCGCGCCCCACCTCGCCCACGGCAGACGGATGGATCGCTGAGGCCATCAAGCACTTCCGCGTGGTGCTTCCCGACCAGCGCGGTACAGGCCGCAGCTCGCGCGTGAGCGGGCAGACGATGGCGAGGCTCGCGGCGGCATGCGGCGCCGACATGGCCCACGGCGCGGGTGGAACCGCAGCCGGCACGGCCATGGCTGCCGGTAAGAGCGCGGCGAGCGCCGTACGCGACAACGTGGGAACCGAAGCCGAGGCCGCTACGCCCCCGGCCAAGGGCACGCCTGCCGCCACCGCCGCTCGCGCGCAGGCCGATTTCCTCAAACGCTTCCTCGCCCGTTCCATCGTTTACGATTTCGAATATCTGCGCCTCACGGCCTTCGGAGGAAGACCGTGGACGACGCTCGGCCAGAGCTACGGCGGCTTTCTCACCCTCACCTACCTCTCGCTCTTCCCTGCAGGCGTAGCGGCGAGCTTCACCTGCGGCGGCATCCCCCACGTACCGGCGAGCGCCGCTGAGGTCTACGCTCACACGTTTCCGCGCATGGCCGCTAAGACCGGGCAGTACTACGCCCGCTACCCCGAGGACGCCATGCGCGTTGCCGCGGCGGCGGACCGTGTTGCCGCAGGCGGCGTGACCCTGCCCGACGGCAGCCCGCTCACCGTGGAGCGTCTACAGCTCCTGGGCAGCGATTTTGGCATGAAGCCGAGCTTCGAGCGGATGCACTGGCTCTTTGACCACGCGTTCGAAAAGGGCGACGGCTCGGTGCCGACAAAAGACCCCGCGGGGCTTGCGCTCTCGGACGGCTTCCTCATGAGCGTGCTCGAGCGTACGAGCACCGCAACCAACCCGCTCTACTGGACGCTCCAGGAGTTCATCTACGCCGACGGCATGACCAAGCCCATAGGATGGGCGGCCGAGCATGAGAAGGCGTCGCGCGCGGCGTTCGGCACCAGCGAACGGCCGCTCCTCTTTACCGGCGAAGCCTGCTTCCCTTGGATGTTCGCCCAGATGCCCGAACTCAAACCATTCGAGGCGGCGGTTTCGCTCCTCATGGAAGACGACCAGTTCGACCGCATTTACGACCAGGTGCGCCTTGCGGCCAACGAGGTGCCGCTCCAAGCGGCCGTCTACTTCGACGACATGTACGTCGACTCCGGCCTGCAGCTCGACACGCTCAGCCGTGTGGGCGCAAGCCACGCATGGGTCACGAACGAATTTGAGCACGACGGCCTCCATGGCGATGCCGTCTTCAAGCATCTCTTCGAAGAGGCCCTGAACCGCGGAGACCTCGAGCGGGCCCTCCGCTCATAACGTGAAACCGGGGACAGAGGCTCTCGACCGCAACGCTGTGGCAGGGGCTTTCACATCGTTGCGGCGCCCCGCGCACATAGGCGAAATCGCCTCTGTCCTAGTTTTGCAAAATCGCCTCTGTCCTAGTTTTGCATGGCGTCCGGACACGGCACTCGAACGCGCACGGAGAATCCACGCCATGTTCGCTAGCAAAATGCAAACGGTTGTTCGATACTAGTGCCATGGACTATGTGACGACGACATCTGGGGAACGGCGGCGCATCCACCGCGAGTACGTCGACGTCGTGGCCCGGTTCGGGCGCGACGGCGCGATCGAGCCCGTGTGCGTCGCATGGCGGGACGGCCGTAGCTTCCCCATTGACGAGGTGCTTGAAGCCGGTCGCTTTGGCGCAGAGGCGGGCGGTCGGCAGATGGCGCGGTACCGGGTGAGGCTCGGCAGGCACGAAACCGACCTGTATCTCGAACGGCGGGGCGCACAGCCCGCCCTGGGAACCGATGAGAGCCTGCGCTGGTGGGTCTACGCCTACGATCAGGTTAAGCCCGGCCGCGCCCCCGCATAGACGGGTCTTGAGGCCATGTCCTAAAGCTTGGGACGGCAAAACAGGCCGCCCGTAAACGGCTAGGCGAAAACGATGAGATTATCCCGATGGATGGCGGGGCGGCCGGCGAGGGCCTGGAGCAAGTGGTTCCCAGCGATCTCCCTCTGCTGGCGGCCCGCAGCAAGCTGCAGCTCATCGGAGCCGGCCTCAGCGATGCCTCGCGCGAGCACGAAACCGCCCGCATCGCGCACATCGAGTACATCGCCCGCCTCGAACTGCCCCTCAACTGCCGTGATGCCCACCGGCAGAAGCGACGAACCGCGCTCGACGAGCGCCCGAGCCGCCCCGTCGTCCACCGTAACCGAGCCATGGGCCGCATCACCGAGTGCGATCCAAAGCTTGCGCGGAGCGATGTCCGTGCGCGCATGCGGCGGCACGAAGAGCGTGCCCACCTGTTCGCCGCGAGCCAGGCGCGCAAGCGCCCCTTCGTCCGCGCCGCTGCAGATCACGCTCGGAATACCCGCCGTCATGAGGATTCGGCTGCTTCGAATCTTGGTAATCATTCCACCCGTACCCACCGCGCTCGATGAATCGCCCGCCGAAGCGATGATCGCCGCATCGATCTTCTCGACGCGCGACACGAAGCGGGCATTGGGGTCTATGGACGGGTTCGCGGTATAGAGCCCCTCGATATCCGAAAGCGTAACGCAAAGATCGGCCGAGACGAGACAGGCCACGAGCGCTGCGAGCGTGTCGTTGTCGCCGAAGCGAATCTCATCAACCGAAACGGTATCGTTCTCGTTCACCACGGGCACCACGCCGAGCTCCACGAGCCTGGTGAGCGCGTCGCGCGCATGCAGGTACGACTGGCGGCGCGCCGTGTCATGGCGGGTGAGGAGCACAAGCGACGTGGCGAGCCCACAGGCGCGGAACTCCTCATCATAGGCCGCAGAAAGCACGCACTGCCCCACCGAGGCGCAGGCCTGCAGGCTCGGCATGTCGGCAGGCCGGGTGCTAAACCCGAGCACCGGCGCACCGCATGCGATGGCCCCCGAGCTCACCACGACGAGATTCCACCCGAGCGAGCGCAGCTCGACCGCCTCATGCGCAAGCCGCGCGATGAAGGGGCGGTTCACGCCTGTACCCGGCTCGGTAACCGTGCTCGAACCGATCTTCACGACCATGGTCTTGGCAGCAGCGGGCATGGCATCTCCCATCAGATTTTGCATAAGCGGTTACAACGGCCAGGCTGGATAGTATCACGTCCGAGGCCATCCAGCCGGATCGCGGGCGATAACGATGCCGAGCGACCGGACCGCGCGCCGCTACCGCCTCGTCTTGGGAGCCTTCCACGGCATCGCCGAGCCCGCCTGCTCCATGCGCTCGCGCACGAGCTCATCGCGCACGCGCGCAAGGCCGGACTCCATGCCCACGATGTAGGACTGAGGGTATAGGAAGCGCTTGTACTCTTCGTCGAGGCCATCGATGGCCGCCACGCAACGAGCGCGGGCATCGGCAATCGGCTCGCGTGGGGCAACGGCGCTGCCGCCACGCACCACGGGAGCGAGCAGCTCCCGGTATGGCATGCCCGCCACGCTCGTTACGAGCGCGGCGTCATTCACGGCCACGAGCGTCGTGCCGCGGGCCTCGCCCTCACCCTCCATGAACGCCTCATCGTAGATGAGGTCGCACACGGGGCTGCCCGACTCGTCCATATAGCGACGCACCTGCTGAACGCCAGGAATCGTGCGCTTATAGGGCTGCTCAGAAAGCTTCACCACGGGCGTCCAGCCCTCGTCACCGGGGTCGCGGCGCGCGGCGAGCTTGTAAACGCCGCCGAGCGCCGGCTGATCGTAGCAGGTCGCGAGTTTGGTGCCCACGCCGAACGAGTCGATGGGCGCGCCCTGGTCCAAGAGACTCTGGATGGTGTACTCGTCAAGGTCGTTGGAAACCGAGATCTTCACGTACGGCAGGCCCTCCTCGTCGAAGCGTCCGCGCACATAGGTCGAAAGCTTCGCCAAGTCGCCGGAGTCGATGCGGATGGCGGCAAGCCGCTCGCCGCGCTCCTCCATCTCATGTGCCACGGTGATGGCGTTCTCCACGCCCTCGCGCACGTCGTAGGTATCGATGAGGAGCGTACAGTTGTTGGGGCTCGTGCGCGCGAAAGCACGGAACGCTTCGAGCTCGGAATCGAAGCTCATCACCCAGCTGTGCGCGTGCGTGCCGAAGACCGGAATACCGTACTTGCGCCCGGCAAGGACGTTCGAGGTGCTCGAGCAGCCGGCCACGTAGCTCGCGCGGGCCACGGCCATGCCGCCATCGGGTCCCTGAGCTCGGCGCAGGCCGAACTCCGCTACAGGGCGTCCCTTCGCCGCCTGGACCACGCGCGCAGTCTTTGTTGCCACGAGCGTCTGGAAGCCAACCGTGTTAAGAAGCGCCGTCTCGAGCATCTGGCACTCGAGCGCCGGGCCACACACGCGCACCATGGGCTCGCGCGGGAACACGAGCTCGCCCTCGGGCACGGCGTCGATATCCACATGCATACGGAAGTTGCGCAGGTAGTCGAGGAAGCCAGGCTTGAACAGCGCGCCGCCCGCCGGCGCTTCGAGCGACCCAAGGTAGGCGATGTCCTCGTCGGTGAAGCGAAGGTTCTCCACCAGATCGGGCAGGTCGGAGGTGCCGCACATCACCGCGTACGCGCTCCCAAAGGGATGGTCGCGGTAGAATGCGGTGAAGCAATCCTCCTCGTCCACCTTGCCGCTCTCCCAGAGCCCCTGGGCCATGGTGAGCTCGTAGAGGTCCGTGAGGAGCGCTACGTCCGTGGGGCGCGATTCGTCCGTCAAAGCCATGTTGATCCGCTTCCTTTCCTATCGCGCGGTGCGGCACGGACCACGTAGGCTCGGCCGCAGGCAGAATGTGCTATCCGAGCATGCCGAGGTTGCTTAGGGCGATATAGGCGACTACGCACAAGGCGACAACAAGACAGATGCCGATGGTGATCTTCTGGGCAGGCGGCATCGAGGGCATGCCGTCATCGTCCTCGCCCTCCGAAAGCACCATGCGCTCGCCGAATGTTCGCTCATGGGTCTTTTTCCCGGTGGACCCGGAAGGAGCACCGTGGGCGGCCTCGCCGGCAGCGGGCTTCGGCGCTGGAGACGCCGGCGACGCGGCGGGCTCGGCCGCAGGCGCTTCCTCAACCTCACGTCGCTCAGCACGGAGCGCCTCGAGCTCGGCACGCTCACGACGTGCGCGCTCCTGCTCTTCGCGATGCGCCTTCTCGGCGCGAAGCGCTTCGAGCTCGGCACGCTCCTCATCGGTAAGCGGACGAGCATCTCCATCTGCCATGAGTGGTCCTCTCAAAAAGGCGGCACCGTGCCGCACGGGCAATCATCGGGTTGAAGTATACCCCGCTGCGTCACGTCAAATAAGGAACAGCCCCCAATTTGACATTCCCGGGCAATGTGCAAGTTTTGGGCACTCCAGAAGCGATTCCTTGAATACACAAAGACAATACGCCAAAGAAATAGCAGGTAGATGAATTGCCGGTCTTCCGTATGCTATGAAGATGCCCCGCGAAGTGCCCAAAACTTGCATTCAGCCAAATCCGAGAATGCAGAAAGGCCCCAATCGGCACCCTATCGCGCATCCGCGCGCTCAAGCACGCCCGTGGTATCGAAGGGCGGAGTGAAGCTCTCGTCCACCGCTCCCCCTTCTTGCCAGAACATCTGCGTGAACCCGAGGTCGTCGGCATGATCGAGCACGCGCTCGTACTCCCCCCGGGTAACCGCGCGGGCGAGCTCGCCTCCCGCCGCGCGCATCGCAGCGTTCGGCGTGTATTGGTTCATGACGGAAATGGGGACGTCGCCAACCGCGTCCCAGATCAAATCGAGCACACGGCAAGAATCCTCGGCATGCCCCGGCAGCACCAGATGGCGCACGATGATCCCCCGCGTCCAGGTGCCATCTGCGCGAGCGGCTCCTCCCCCATGGCGCTCAAGCTGCCGCGCCATCTCAATGAGCGCGCTCTGGGCGACTGAAGGGTAGTCGGGCACATGCGAAAGAGCACGGCCCAGCCCGGCATCGGCATACTTGAAGTCGGTGAGCCAGATGTCAACGAGATCGTCCAGCTCGCGCACTGCCTCCACGCGCTCGTACCCGCTCGTGTTGTAGACGATGGGGATAGCGAGCCCCTGCGCACGGGCGGTAGCGATTGCCTCCGGCAGCAGGTGCGCATAGTGAGTCGCGGTCACGAGGTTGATATTGAGGGCGCCCTGATCCTGGAGCTCCAGCATGATCTGGGCGAGTCGCTCGGGCGAAACATCGATGCCGAAGTTTCCCGTCGAAATCTCGTGATTCTGGCAATAGACGCATTTGAGCGGACATCCGCTGAAGAACACGGTGCCCGAACCCGCCTCGCCCGAGATGGGCGGCTCCTCCCAAAAATGCAGCGCCGCGCGGGCAAGCCGCAGCGTGTCGGCTGCCCCGCAAACGCCACGCTCGCCTGCCGCTCGATCTGCACGACACCTGCGCGGACAGAGTTCGCAAGCGCCAAGGGTTGAGGGAAGCAATAGAGAGCGCGTCATCACTTCTCATCCGTCTCGCGCAGGTCGAGCTCCATGAGATGCGAGGGGTGCCGCAATCCGCCCCCGACCTCAATATCGAAGATGCCAAGATCGGCAAATCCCGCACGGCGATATGCCGAAATCGCAGGGGCGTTGTTGTCGAATACGTCGAGGCGGAGAGACCATGCACCGCGCGAGCGCGCCTCCCGAACGGCAGCGCGCAACAGGGCCCGGCCGACGCCGCGCCCGCGGGCCCCTGGCGCCACGGCGAGCAGGTGAATGACGGCCACGCGGCCAGAGGGGGCGTCAACGAGCCAGGACGCGAGGCTGTAATCGGTCCCTTGCCGAGCATCGAGCACAAACGCGCCGAGCACCGACAGCTTGCAGCCGAGGCCTGCGACCGGCCGGCCCGCTTCGCACTCGGGCTCATCGCCGAAAAGCTGTTCCTCTGGAGCTTGTGCAACGGCAACGAACAAATTGCCCGAGCGGGCTGCTTCAAGCAGCCCCTCATGGGTCGGATGCACGCCGAAGTCCCACCAGACGTCGTGGGGAGCACCGTTCATCTCGTCGGCGACACCCCGGTAGAGCCGCTCGACAACCGGAAGGTCGTGCTCCGTTGCAGCAACGATGTCCATAGCGCCCCCGCCCCGCGCCCCGCCACGCCATCCGAGGCAGGATGCAAAAACGATTAAAACAAACGAACCCGCAGGCACTCCTACGGGTTCGAGTAAATTGCTTGTGGTGGAGACGAAGGGAATCGAACCCTCGGCCTCTGCCATGCGACGGCAGCGCTCTCCCAGCTGAGCTACGTCCCCAAGCAGAAAGATATTCTACCAAGCCACGGGCGAGTGTCAACAGACAATTTGGATCTCTCCCGCGGACGCGTGGCCCATCGAACGATGAGGCCTCTTTACACGGCGGCGGTGACCAGCTCGAGCGCCAGCGGCGGCCGCAACGAGGCCGCAACAACCCCGGCGGCAACCATCGCATGCGCGGCGGCACCGGCCTCACGGCCGTGGACACCGCACGCCGCAAACAAGCACGCCGCCCCGTTCCGTCGTTCCCGCCGGCACCGCCCCCACCTGCCGCCGCCTGCCACCACCTGCCGCCGCCTGCCACCATCAGAAGCGCTGGTAGCGCTCATCGCCGGCAAGCGCCCGCTGGAACCAGGCGTGCTCCACGGAGGTATGGCAGAGCACCATGTCGAGCATGATGCCGAGGCCTCGCGCTCGGGCCTCGCTCACAAGCTCGTCGAAATCGCCCATCGTTCCGTAGACCGGATCTACCGTACAGTAATCCGAGACGTCATAGCCGTTGTCGCGCTGCGGGGAGGGGAAGAACGGCGTGATCCACACATAGTCGATTCCCAGCGAGGCCAGGTAGTCGAGCTTCGAGGTGATGCCCGGCAGGTCGCCGATGCCATCGCCATCGCTGTCGCAAAAGCTCTTGATATAGATCTGATAGGCCACGATCTTGCCCAGATCGGGCTTATAGGACAAACCCCACGCGGCGATCAACCGTTTCGATGAGTAGAGGACAAAACCCCAAGCGGCAATCGACTGATTCTGTTGATAGAGAGCTGTGAAGAAAGCCCGGCCAGCGCAAGCCGACACAAAAGGACCGCACCCCGCTTATGCGTAAATGAACCCACCTCTACAAGGTGGGTGCCCTCATCGCCCGTTCCAGCTTCCTTAACAACGAAGGATGCCTGTACTGAGTACGACTGTGTGGGCTCCCTGAAAAAACGTGACGGTTCACCCAGTTGCTCCACGGGGTGCGGAACACCATCATCATATCGTGCCGAATACCGATTACCAGTCTTGACTTATCTCCCTTCGTGTTAGATGATGGGCGTGGTAACGTGCGTCGTCGCATACCGCTATTTTTGCAGGTCAAAACCTGTATTTCATCATCTCATCTCAAATTGTGAATACCTATCGCCCGCTTTCGGGGCACAGCCGCCGTGTGGCCGTCTGCTCACCCTGCCACCAGACCGCGCCGCCAACACCCCGCGCACACCAAACGGCATCCCCTGCGCGCCGATCGCGTATCTGCTGTGACGGTGAGGAATCGCCGCGACTGGCGCCCCACTTCCGCCTTTCCGGTATGATGTATCGCGTTATGCCCGCACGATGCGGGCGATGGTTATCGGACACGTCTTGGTGGTAGCGCCCTCATGGATTCGTTCTTCCCCTACATCTGCATTGCGGGCGCCGCATGTGCAACCACCTACACCCTCGTGCCGCTGGCCGAGCGGCTCGCAATTCGGGTCGACGCCGTCGACTATCCCTCCAAACGCCGCATCAACAAGACTCCCACACCGCGCATGGGCGGCGTCGCCGTGTTCTTCGGCCTCGTCGTTGCTCTCATCCTGCAGGTTATCGGTACATGGTGCTGGGGCTGGCCCTCTGCGCTCGTCTCGCACCCGAGCATGCCCGTGAACTACTACCTGCTCGCCGCGGCCTTTTGCATCATCTTTATCACCGGCGTCGTGGACGACATCGTAACCCTCAAGCCGTACGCTAAACTAGCAGGCCAAATCATCGCTGCAGGCGTCGCCGCCGCGGGCGGGCTCCTCATCGGAAGCATCGTCAACCCCTTCGTCGCGGGTGCCTTCATCGACCTCGGTTGGCTCTCCTACCCCATCACGATCATCTACCTCGTGGCGTTCGCGAACATCATCAACCTCATCGATGGCCTCGACGGGCTCGCCACGGGCATCTCGGCAATCGCAAGCATCACGATGTTCAGCTTCTCCATCTTGGCAGGACGCACCGATGCTGCCGCGCTCTCGATCGCGCTCTTCGGCTCCTGCCTTGCCTTCCTGCGCTTCAACTTCCACCCGGCGAGCATCTTTCTCGGAGATTCGGGCGCCCTCACCCTGGGCTTTGCGCTCGGTACGGTGTCGCTGCTCTCGGTGAGCAGGACCGCTGCGCTCACATCGCTGCTCATCCCGCTCATCGTGGCCGGGGTGCCCATCATCGACACCCTCGCCGCCATCGTGCGGCGCAAGCGCGCGCACGTGAGCATCGGACAAGCCGACAAAGGCCACATCCAGCACCGTCTCATTCAAGAGGGCTTCGACCAACGGCAAGCAGTGCTTCTCATCTACGCATGGTCCATCATGCTCTCGATCGGTGCGTCCATCATCAACCAAGTTCGCATCGAGCTGCGCATCGTCATCTTTATCGTGCTGCTCGTCTGTTCGGCCGCCTTCGCGCTGCGCCTCCATCTTTTCGAGCCGGTGCTGCGCCACCACTACAACCCCAAAACCCATGAGGACGAGATCGTCACCCCCGACGACCCGGCCTTCACCGAAGCGAAGCTTGCCGAGGAGCGCGAGCACGAGCGCCGCCGCGAGGAGCGCCGCGAAGAACTCGAGCGCCTTCAGAGCCATCTGCGCGATAATGATGCCGCTAAAAAGTAAAGCCTCTTCCTGAGCGCGTTCGCCTACCTCACAAAGACGCAATGTGCCGGAACGAAGATGAACGAACGGAGTCGACCATGCCCAACGAACGCAGCTACGAGACCGCCTGCAAGCGCAGTGACGAGATTCGCGCCGACCTTCCGCTCCACCCCGAGAAGTACACGATGCTCACGGGCGACCGCCCCACGGGCCGCCTGCATCTGGGCCATTACTTCGGCACGCTCAAGGGGCGCGTCGAGCTGCAGGACATGGGCGTCAAGACCAGCGTGCTCATCGCCGACTACCAGGTCATCACCGATCGCGACACCACCGAGCACATCCAAGACAACGTCTACAACATGGTCATGGACTACCTGGCCTGCGGCATCGATCCGGAAAAGACCATGATCTACACGCATTCCGCGGTGCCGGCGGCCAACCAGCTCATGCTGCCGTTCCTCTCGCTGGTGAGCGAGGCGGAGCTGCAGCGCAACCCCACCGTGAAGGCCGAGATGGAGGCCTCGGGCCACGAGCTCACCGGGCTCCTTCTCACTTATCCGGTGCACCAGGCGTGCGACATCCTCTTCTGCAAGGGCAACGTGGTGCCCGTGGGGCGCGACCAGCTGCCGCATATCGAGCTCACCCGCCTCATCGCGCGCAAGTTCAACAACCGTTACGGCAAGGTATTCCCCGAAGTCGACGCGCTGCTTTCCGACACGCCGCTCCTGCCGGGCCTCGACGGCCGCAAGATGAGCAAGAGCTACGGCAACGCCATCTCCATCTCTATGACAGCGGAGGAAACGGCGAAGCGCATCAAGAAGAGCCAGACCGATTCCGAACGCATGATCACCTTCGACCCCGAGGGGCGTCCGGGCGTGAGCGGTCTGCTTTCGACCGCCGCCATCTGCACGGGCCGCGCACCGGAGGAGATTGCCGAAGAGATTGGCATGGGCGGGTCTGGCCAGCTCAAGAAGTATGTAACCGAAGCTGTAAACGGCTACTTCGAACCTATCCGCGAGCGCCGTCACGCCTTTGAGCAGGATCTCGACTACGTGAAGGACGTGCTCCACGAGGGCAACCGCCGCGCGGGCGAGATTGCCGAAGCAACCCTCGCCGAGGTCTGCGAGGCCATGGGAATGGTGTACTAGCTAGTTGACGCTGCGCGCGCCCCAGGCGGGGAATCTTGCCGCTCACTCGTCGGGCGCGATCCCTAGGTCTACGTCCTCCTCGTTCACGGCAACCTTCCCCGCCTGGGGCGCGCTCGTTGTCGTGAACTGGACCTAAAGCCCCTTTCATGCTGGCAACCTATAACAGGGAGTCCCATTCCCAAATCGTCTCTGGACCTAAAGGAGCGCCGATGTACAAGCTGATCGCAAGCGATATGGACGAGACCTTTCTCGACGGCACCCACAGCATTCCCGCGGCGAACGTCGAGGCGCTCCGCCGCCTGCGCGAGCTCGGTGTGCTCTTTGTGCCGAGCTCCGGCAGACCCTATCAATCTATCATGGACAACTTCGCCAATGTCGATCAGTCGCTCATGGAAGGGTCCTATATCATCTCGTACAACGGCGGCTTCATCAACCGCTACGGCGATCCCGAGCCGCTGCTCGCTACCACCGGGGACCGTGCCTCGATCGAGCGCCTCTACGCATGGGGCGTCGAGCATCGCCAAGCGCTGCACCTCTATACCACGAGCGGAGAGACCTATGTGCAGTTCCTCCCACCGGAAGAACAGGAGTATCTGAAGGGCTTTCCAGGATGCATCGAGCTCGACGATTCGGTAAGCAGCCTTGATGATTTCATCGGCGATGAGGAGCTCATGAAGATTATCTTCATGGATATTGATTTCGATCGCTGCCGTCGGATAGGCGAGGAGCTTGCGCCCACCCTCGATCCCGGCAACGTCGCTATCACATACTCATCGAATCGCTATGTCGAATTTGTCCCCGCCGGCGTGAACAAGGGCACGGGCCTTGCGCACCTAGCCGAGCTCTTGGGCATCGACATCTCCGAAACGATTGGCTTTGGAGACGCCGCGAACGACCTCGACATGCTAAAGCGTGCGGGCCTCGGCGTTGGCGTTGCGAACGTCTCCGATGACGCCCGCCCCTTCTGCGACGTCGTACTGGATACCCGCGCCGAGGACGGTGCCCTAGCCGAGCTCGTCACGCGCATCATCGAGCCGGAGCATCGGTAACAGAACCTACCCCGCCCGCCGGCGGAGCAAAACGCTCGGCAGATTGCGCGCACAGGAAGAGGCCCCTGCATCCTACGTGGACGCAGGGGCCTCTTCCTGAAGTACACCAATCGCACAGAGGGGAGGATGCGATCGAACACGCCGCGAGAGGTTTTCTCATCGCCTTTACCTCTCGGTCGTTGAGTTAACTTTAGTAAACTATACGTGTGTCGTCCAGATTCCCAGGGCACCTTCATAGGTCTTTCATAAGTTAGCTAAAGCTTACCTTTTGTTTGCCGAAACGCTACGCCCCTGCGCCAAACCGCATTGACGAATTGAAGTATGTGTATTTGCCGTTTTGGAACGCAAAACGTCCAAATTGCGACGTCAATCGGCACTTCAGTCCGGCTTGACGGCACGTCGAAAAGCGACCCGCCAACCAGACGTCCAGTTTTAGGCATCCAGATGCTTCAGCGCGTGCTCGGCGAAGCCCTTGTAGGTCCAATCCTGTTCATCGCCGGGCAGCAAATCGGTCGAGATGTCCTTGAAGAAGCAGGTCGGGATCTCATGCTGCTTCAGGCATTTCGCAATGCACGGCGTGCAGCCAGAATTATGGTTGCACGGGTTATTCGGGCATGTATGGTCGGTGCAGGTGCAAAACGGTACGTTCGCCATGGCTCCCCCTCTTTGTCACGCTATGCCTGCAGGCCAGCGGCACAGCCTCATATCGACATGCGTCTCGTCTTTGAAGGCGACTCCCTCGTCCTCAAGAAGCCTTCGTTGAGCTTCAGGACCGCCGAATGCGAATCCTTCGCAGATGCTTCCATCGGCGAACACCACGCGATGGCACGGCACCTCGCCGGGGCGCGGATTGCTATGGAGCGCAAAGCCCACGTAGCGGGCCTTGCGGGGCTCGCCCACCAGGCGGGCGATCTGTCCGTACGTGGCAACCATCCCCTCGGGAATCTGCTCCACCATGTCGTACACGCGCTCGAAGAATCCCTCGCGCTCCATACGGACCTCCTCCCCCGCCCCTCAGATGAGACAGTTGTGCCAGGCATGAGACAGTTGTACCAGGCACGATTGTCTCTGAGACAGTTGTACCTGGCACAACTGTCTCACATGCTACTAATCGGCGATGACGACCTCCGGGTTTTCCGCGGTCACGAGGGCCTTCACGCGAATCGTGGCACCCAAGTAGCGCTCTACAAGCTGAGCGAGCTCGTCGACGGCCGCCTGGCAGTCGTCAGCGCGCTCCGGCTCCACACACTCGATGATAAGGAACGCATTGCTTGATTCATCGGTAAGCGCCGTACGAACGCCATCGCGCCAGTTCCAGCAACGACACACGGCTCCCGCGTCATCGCGGTAGCACACCTCTCCGGGAAGCGTCGGGTCGTCATGCTCGTTTGCCCCGAGCGGCAGGAACGGGTCGCCGCCCTCCGTCACGCCCAGGCGCAGATCGCCTTCAAAGGCATCGATGTCCTCCCCGCCCACAGGCAACGCATATTTGAGCGAGATGGCGTTGTAGATATCCACCGAGGGCGTGATGCTTCCCACCGGATTGCCCTTAAGCACGCGCTTGAGCAGGTTCTCGATGGAGCAGCGCGCGCCCTTCTTCGTCTTGAAGGCCCGGTAGGCCTCGCGCCAGGCACGCACCGGCTCATTCTCTGAGATAACGTCGCTCGTGATGAAGCGCTCGGCCTGCACGTTGGCTCGGTCGAGCAGGCGCTCAATCTCTGCGGCATCGTCGGCGGGAACGTTGGCCGCGGGCTTCATGCCCTCCGCGACAGCGATGCCGATCACCGCCTGGGGAAAGAGCTCCCAAAACGAATCCTCGACAACAAATCTCTTCATGTATGTCGCTCCTTTCGCAAGGCGCCCTTCGGCCTGAACGCCATCAGGCACCCAAAACGAACGAACGCGCACCCGCCGACCACCTTCTTTGCCCTACGGTGTCGGCACGCACGCGCTCGCGATGCCCCATCCGGGGATGGGGCGGTATGTCGCGACCATGATACCGCAACAGACCTGATAGAAGTGATATAAGTCACCGGCTCTGCATCATCATCGCGAATTGAGCCAGCTTCAGCGAACGACGCCCTGGCGAGACAGACTGCCTTTGCAAAATTCCCTCTGTCCTGATTTTGCATCCCCGCCAGGGCGCCGCGCGGCGTCAACTCGCTAGCGGACGCGCGTCATGCTCTTAAGGTCGACGCCCGGATAGCGCTTCTCAAAGTTCTCCTTGAACTTGGACGCGAGCTCGGCCGCGGCCCTATCGTAGGCAGCGGGGTCGTCCCAGGTGCCGCGCGGATCGAGCAGCTCGCGGGGCACGCCCGGGCACTCGTTGGGCACCTCGACGTCGAACACGTCGTTGTGCTTGTAGCCAGCGATGTCCAGCGAACCGTCCTGAGCAGCCTTGACGAGCGCGCGGGTATGGTAGAGCGCGATGCGGTGACCGACGCCGTACGGGCCGCCCGTCCAGCCGGTGTTCACCAAGTAGACGCGCGTATCGTTCTGCGTGATCTTCTCGCCCAGCAAGTAGGCGTAGACCATGTGGTCGAGCGGCATGAACGGCTCGCCGAAAAGCGCGGAGAACGTGGGCTGCGGCTCCTTGACGCCGAGCTCCGTTCCCGCAACCTTGGCGGTGTAGCCCGTAAGGAAGTGGAACATCGCCTGCTCGCGGCTCAAGCGAGAGATGGGCGGCAGCACGCCGTAGGCATCGGCCGTGAGGAAGAGCACGACGCTCGGCACCTCGCCCGTCCCGGACTCCACCACGCGCTCGATGTGCGTGAGCGGGTAGGCGGCGCGGCCGTTCTCGGTGATGGAGCTATCGGAGTAGATGGGCGCGCGGCTCTTACGGTCGAGCCTGACGTTCTCGGACACGCTACCGAAGCGAATGGCATCGAAGATATCTGGCTCGCGCTCGCGCGTGAGGTCGATGGTCTTGGCGTAGCAGCCGCCCTCGATGTTGAAGACGCCGCGGGGGCTCCAGCCGTGCTCGTCGTCGCCGATCAAGAGGCGCGCCGGGTCGGCCGAGAGCGTGGTCTTGCCGGTACCCGAGAGGCCGAACAGGATGCAGGTCTTGCCGGTGTCGGGATCGACGTTGGCAGAGCAATGCATGGGGAGCACGCCGTCCTCGATGGGCAGGAGGTAGTTCATCATCGTGAAGACGGCCTTCTTGATCTCGCCGCAGTAGCCGGTACCGGCGACGACGATCTGCTTCCCGTTCATATCGAGCATCACCGCAGCGGGCTCGACGCCATCGCGGTCGCGCGAGCACACGTAGGTGGGCGCCGCGAGCACCATGATGTCCGGACGGCCGAAGACCTCGAGCTCATCCTTGCTGGGACGCACGAGCATGTTCTGGATGAAGAGCGCCTGGTGCGCGCGCTCGCATACGACCATGACCTTGCGCGCATACTGACGGTCGGCGCCCGCATAGCCGCGGATCACGAACAGGTGGCGGCGCTGCGACATGTAGCGCACCACGTTCTTGCGAACGCGCTTATAGGTGGCCTCGTCGATGGGCTTGTTGGTCTTGCTGTTCCAATTCACCTGCTCGTCGGCCTCACCGGCGTCGACGATGTAACGGTTCTCGGGGCTGCGGCCGGTAAAGGCGCCCGTCGACACGGAGAGCGAACCGGTCGAGGTGAGGTATGCCTCATGGTGCGACACGGAGTGCTCGATGAGCTTCGCGGGGCTCCAGTCCACATGGACGCGATCGAAATCGCAGTTGATTCCGTTTTCCAGCAGTATCGTCTCGATCATTCGCAGTACCTTTCTAGCCCTTGGCGCGCACTCCGAGCGATCAAGTAGCCGCGCCGTCCGTAACAACTGTGTACATCGCTCAACTACACTGGTAACTGATTATAATTGACGTTCACGCGTTGTCGCGCCACGACACCGTGAACGGTCATGACCCCGATGAAGAGGAACACCGTGTCCTTGAATCCCCTCGATACCCTCCGCCTTAAGCTCGCCGAGCGTCGCGGCACGC
>ENA-ORUM01000299-ORUM01000299.1-human-gut-metagenome-genome-assembly--contig:-NODE-299-length-68888-cov-4.137114_pt1 | contig 68888 bp, 54 predicted proteins | sample MGYA00242083_ERZ509217 | MGnify/ENA primary metagenome ERZ509217 (study PRJEB26280, sample SAMEA2338831) | human gut metagenome | biome: human gut; feature: human-associated habitat; material: faeces...
CGGAGGATACACCGCGCGAAGATCTTGCCAGGAAGGGGCCCTTTTCGCTGCACGGACCCCTCGAATCATGCACGGCGCGCAGATCTTGCCATCCGGCGTCGGCGAACCACCCTAGCGCCCGCAACCTCTGTGCCGCCGAACAGCGCCAAACCGCCCGAGCGCCCGCAACCACGCCGCCGTCCGCATGGCAGCGCACCACCCACGGCATTCGCGGTGCCAGCGGCAGCCACACCGCAAACGCTCCCACACCCCACCGCCCCGCGACCCTGAGGCGTCAGGCGGACGTGAAATCCTGCGCCGCCCGAGCCCCGCAGCGCCAAAGCGCAACTCGGAGGCCAACCGCGCCGTAAACGATCCCGCGCCCCGCATCAGCGGCAGCACTCAGCATTGTAGTGGCGAGCGAGTGCGCGGTGCCGCTCGAAGGCGCAGCGCGAGTCGCTGACCACTGCCAACCCCGGCGGCTGCCCGCGTCACAAACGCTCGCCGCCCCACGCGCGAATCAGCAGCAGCCTTCGGCGGGGCTTCGCTTTGTTCCATCGAAAGCGCGCACCCACCATACATATTTATCCGCCGCTCCTGTGGCGGGGTTTTCCAGCTGATGCTCCAAGAACAGCTGCGTTTCCCTGCCACCCAGGCGAATGTCGAAGCGCGCCGTGCGCTTGCCATGGCGCACCGGACCGAAACCGCTTGTCATCAGCACCTCGTCAATGCGGAAAGCACGGCAATCCTTGAGCACAACAACGCAAGGCTCAAGGCGGCCATCCCGCCCGAACCGCGCCAACACGTCCACCGTTTCGCGGTGCACGCGCCTCGTTTCGCCATCTTTCGCCCTGTAGTCCATGTCTGTATACTAGAACAGGTGTTCGTATAAAAGCCAGCGAACAAACTCTGTTTTCGATGTGATGGAAGGGATGGCCCATGCTTGCCAGCAAGCGCACAAAGAGCTATGTGTGCATCGACTTGAAGAGCTTCTACGCAAGCGTCGAATGCGTCGATCGAGGCCTTGACCCTTTCACCGAAAACCTCGTGGTTGCCGACCCCACCCGCGGGTCCGGCACCATCTGCCTTGCCATAACCCCCGCCATGAAAGCGCTGGGCGTAAAAAACCGCTGCCGCATTTTCCAAATTCCCAACGGGATCGAATACACCATGGCAACGCCGCGCATGGCCCGCTACATGGAGGTATCGGTGCAGATAAACGCCTTATACCTGCGTTACGTAAGCACCGAGGACATCCACGTGTACAGCATCGACGAATGCTTCATCGACGCAACTCCCTATCTGAAGCTGTACCGCATGAGCGCAAAGGCCTTCGCCGAAATGCTGCGCAACAAGGTGACCGAAGAAACAGGCATCACCGCCACGGCAGGTATCGGCCCCAACCTGTTTTTGGCGAAGGTGGCTTTGGACATCGAAGCAAAAAAGGCAGCCGACGGCATAGGCATACTGGACGAAGAAAGCTACAAACGCGAAATCTGGTTCCATCGGCCCATAACCGACATCTGGCAAGTGGGCCCAGGCATCGCGCATCGTCTGGCAAAACACGGCATCCACGATATGGCGGGCGTATGCGCGGCAAACCCCGCATGGCTGAAAAAGGAATTCGGCAAAAACGGTGAATACTTGCTAGACCACGCCTGGGGGCAGGAGCCCTGCACCATCAAGCAGATAAAAGAGTACCGCCCCGCAGCGCATTCGATATCGAACGGGCAGGTGCTGATGCGCGACTATTCTTTCAGCGAAGCACGCACCGTACTGCGGGAAATGGCAGACGCCAGCTGCTTGGACTTGTGCTCGAAGGGGCTTTCGTGCGGGAACGTATCCGTGCACGTTGGCTACGCGCAGCCCCATCTTACCGAAAGCGGCAGATGGGGCATGGGAAGCGGCGGTTCAACCAAGCTTTCCGAACGAACCGATTCGTCGCATCGCATAGTGAAGGTTGCGCTGGAATTGTTCGACAAGCACACGCTGAATAGCGAACCTATCCGCAGGCTAACGGTGACACTGGGCGCCCTCCAACCCACCAAGTACGACCAACCCAGTCTTTTCAGCTCGGAAGACGATGGCAAAGAAGCCGACCTGGCCAAAGCATCCATTGCCGTGCGCGACCGCTTTGGCAAGAACGCATTGCTGCGCGGCACCAGCTTGAAGCAGGGCGCAACCATGCGCGAACGCAACAACCAAATAGGAGGCCACCGTGCTTAGCGAAGACGATTTCCTGGAAGACGTTACCTTCGACGAGGCAGAAAGACGCCGCTGCATACTGCGCGACATTGCAATGCGAGTTAAGGAAAACGGCGCCCACTTCGCCGCCAACAACCCTAAACGAGCAACCCAGTTCATGCCCTTCGCAGCGCTGACTGGCTTTGAGGAATTGATGGCCGAAAAGGAAGCGGACGCCGCCAAATTCGACGATTTTGCCGGGGCGCAGGTGTTCGACACGCCCTAGAAGCGCGGGGGAGGGAGCGTGACCACCCTAGGGCGCAGGACCCCCGCAACCCCCGAGCACGCGGGATGTGTGTCGGGGGTTTCTCCTATCAGCAGCAAAGAAACCGCAAATCCTGCGCACCCGGGATGCGTAAAGAGGGTCGCCGCTGCAGCGCGACGCCCTAGGGGCGCGGGGCGCACCGGTTAAACCTTCGCGAGAAGCGCCCTCCCGCCCATCGACTGCTCCAGGCGCGCGGGGCGCGCGCGGTCGGCCCTGCAAGCTCCGCCACCGCGACCCGCCGACCACCCCAGGCGCCTGACGTACCACCCCGCGCAAGAACACCGCATGCTATGCTTTTCTGCAAATTTGGCAATCAAGAGGATTAACCCACACCAACGTCAACAGGAGAAGAGTTATGTTCAAGATTTCCAATTTCACCGACAACGATGACGTAACCGTACTCAAGGAGTTCGGCGCCTTCAAAACCATCGAATGGAAACGCGACCTTTCCGTCAACGAAGCTTCCGCCATGAACGCTTACTTCGCCAGCGAAATGAACGTGCGTCGCCGCCAGGTTATCTGCGATCTGAGCCAGGCACCCGTCACCGTTCAGGCCGGCGCCATGCAGTGGATGGTAGGCAACGTGACCTGCACCACCGGCGTTAAGGGTGTGGGCGACCTGTTCGGCAAGGCCCTGCGCGGTGCGGTTACCAGCGAATCGGCAATCAAGCCCGAATACCAGGGCACGGGTCTTCTGGTGCTCGAGCCCACCTACCGCTACATCATCACGCTCGACGTAGCCGATTGGGGCAATTCCATCGTGCTCGACGACGGCCTATTCCTGGCGTGCTATTCCAGCCTTCAGCACAAAACGGTTATGCGCAGCAACGTTTCTTCAGCCGTTGCTGGCAACGAAGGGCTGTTCAACCTGGGCATCCAGGGCTACGGCGCGCTATGCTTGGAATCCCCCTGCCCCGAAGAAGAGCTTATTGAGGTTACCCTGGACAACGACGAACTCAAGATCGACGGTAACATGGCGCTGGCTTGGAGCGGATCCCTCAACTTCACGGTTGAGCGCTCAGGCAAATCGCTCGTGGGCTCCGCCGCTTCCGGAGAAGGTTTGGTGAACGTCTACCGCGGCACTGGCAAAGTGCTTCTTGCTCCAACACTTTATTAAAAATCAATCGCGCTCGAGAAACTATAAATGCAGGTCAGCCTTGCGCGGCCTGCATTTATGCTGATCATCGCCCACACTTGCTCACATCACTAAAGCGGTTGTAACGCATGCCCTAAGGCGGCTCATTGCAATACAGCATCCCCGGAGGTAGAGTGACGAACATGTTCATCTAACCAAGGAGGTTATCGTGAGTCTGGATCACCGAATCGTCATGCCCCCCGCTGAAGAATTCCAGGGCCTGTCGCCCGAGGAGCTGCCGAAGGGCCTTGAAGGGCTCGTAGTAGTCGAGCTGGGAGATTACGTCGCGATGCCTGCCTGCACTCGTGCGCTCGGCGAAATGGGCGCCACGGTGTACAAGATCGAAACCATCAAGGGCAACCTGCACCGCGGCGACGGCGTTGGCTTCGGCATGCCGGAACTGGGCCCCGACAACCCGGCATTCGACATGAGCAACGCCAACAAGAAATTCCTTTCCATCGACATGAAATCCGATGGAGGACGCGAACTGGTAGAAAAGCTGCTGGAACAGGCCGATGTGTTTGTTACAAGCCTGCGCAATCCTTCCTTGAAGCGCCTGGGCTACGACTACGAAACATTGCACGCCCGTTACCCGCGTCTGGTATACGGCCAGATGCGCGGCTATGGAGAACGCGGCGCCATGAAGGATGCCAAGGGCTTTGACGCCACCTGCTATTCCGCCCGTGGCGGCCTGCTTATGTCCATTCCGCAGGCTGGCGAGCACTTCCAGCCAGGCAACATGCCCGCCGCATTCGGCGATTTCAATTCCTGCATCGCCCTTGGCTTGGGCATCATGAGCGCCGTTTGGCGCGCTCAGCGCACCGGCATGGGCGATCACGTTACCGTAAACCTTCACCACATGGCGCTGTGGGGTATGCAGGTGCCTGTTGTTTCCGCCCCGTTCGGTGTGCCCTTCCCGAAGAGCCGCAAGGCCGTGCCCTGCCCCACCAACAATTCGTACATGACCGCCGATGGCGTATGGTTCCTTATCTGCTACGGCACCTATGATTCCTGGTATCCGTTCGTTGCACGCCTGATTGGCCTGGAAGAATACGCCGACGACCCGCGCTTCACGAATTGCGCAACTATCAACGCCAACGGCGACAACGCAACCGTGGTAAACATGATGGCCGAAGCCTTTGCCAAGCACGACTGGGCATACTGGAAGGAAGTTTTCGATACCAACGACGTTCCCTACGCAGTATGCAACACCATGGATGATGTTCTTGAAGACGAAGAAGCTTACGTCAACGATATGCTCCGTCCGATTCACTACGACAGCATCGGCGACCATTCCATTACCACGATTCCCATCCGCATGAAGAGCCAGGGCGACCCGGTTATCAGCCGTGCGAAGCCGGTCGGCTACGACACACGCGCGGTTATGGAAGACCTGGGCTACAGCGAAGCCGAAGTGGACGCTCTGGTGGAAGCAGGCAACGTGCGCTGCTACGACGAAGAGGCGCCGGCAAAACTCGACGACCTTTCGTTCGGCCCTACGCAAGACTAGCGGTTCAGCTCACCTTCGGAGCCGACCCCTTCCCATTTCAAACAAAGCCCTTCGTCGCAAGACGCGGCGAAGGGCTTTTTCTTGTTACAAGCTAGCCGATGATCTTGATGCTGTTGGCGTATTCGTCTGCGTCGTCGGTGTAAACTGCGGCGTTCTCCCTTGCAGCTTCAGGATTGCAGATAGCGGCAGGCCGGTAGCCGCAGCATGTCCGCATCAAAATCAGGGCAAACCCTGCCTTTTCGATAGCGCTGAATCTCATGCCTATCGTGCTGGCCACGACGGCTGCACTGGATCCCGTAACAGACTCACCTGTGCGCAAACTACGGCAACATCTTCGTAGTGGCGAATTCGGCGCTGCCACGCTGGAAGTCAAAAAAGCACAGTTAGATGCCGCCGCGCCAGCATGCCCCTACTTCATCATCCAGGGATAATCCGGAAACTCCTCTGGAAGAACGATCTTGTCCTGTTTGGCGCCATCGCCTGAAAGACACTTTGCAAGGTAGGTCCAAAGCCTCGATTCGAAGATGTTTTCCGTCATCTTGTTCAAATGATTAAGGGTAATTTTGCTTGGATCATTCACCCAAAGCCGAAGCATGCCCACTTTCGCCGAAGCGATGTACTCCGAAATAACATCAAGCTGGAAAGAAGAAAGCTCAAAGCCCCTATCCAGCAATGCGGCGAACAGCTGTTTCATCGGCTCACGCTGCTTATCAAGGTAAATAGACCCATATTCCCCGTTCGCCAAAATGGAAACTTCCCTGAAGCGTTTTTGATAAAAGTCGGCCATCGCATCGGTAGCCTGCTCAAGCGTAATATCGTCTAAGCACGAAATAATGGCTTGGCAGGTTGATGTGCAGGTATTTTCTTCTTCGACAGACTCAAGAACATTGCTGATGCTGTAATAGTTGCGGTAAAACGTCGCCCGTGAATAGCCTGCCTTTTCCGTAAGAGCCATAACGCTGATTTGATCGAGCGGCTTTTGGGCATAGAGCTCAAGAAATGCTTCTTCAAAGCACTTTCGCGTTGGTGATTTGGGCAGTTGCTGAATGGGAATCATCGTTACCTCATCTTTTATTCCCGAGGCGGCATTCTGCGAAGTGGGCTCATCTGGGTTAATACGGCTAATACAATCCCAGGCAAAATGTCTCGTTCTGCATGAACACGTTCAAGTTGCAATTAGAATACTACTTGTCAGGGTACGAAGCTGCATCGCTGTTTGATGCGCCCTGGTAAATGGGGAAATCAGGGGCTTCGTTCTGCTACCTTGAGGGGAAGGTGGGCAAAATGCACGAGCTTGGGGTAACCAGAAGCATCGTTGATGTTGTGCTGCGTAACGCACAGGCCCAACAGGCCAAACAGGTCCTTTCGGTGAGCCTGGTTATAGGCGAAATGCGCAACTTGGAAGAAGAATGGGTGCAGCGCTATTTCGACCGCTGCGCAAAAGGCACCCTTGCCGAAGGCGCAAAAATCAAGATCCAGAAGGTACCTATGGCTTTTTACTGCAACAACTGCGGGTCAACCTTCCAGCTTGCCATGGGCAGCGACAGACATATGTGCTGCCCCGATTGCGGAAGCGAAAACTACGACATGGTCACCGGCGGAGAACTCCTTATCAAGGAAATCGAAATCAGATAGGCCTACTTCACGTATCACGAACAAGGGGAAATAAATCGTTCGAAAAGGAAGGAGCGGGAAATGCATAAAGGGGAAGAAATGCTCAACTATGCTCAAGAGAACGCTACGGAAGCGCAAGCAGCTTCCGTTCAGGTAAAGCCAGGTATCGATTACGAGAAACTGAAGAGCATCGGGGTTCCTGATGAGGTAATTGCCTCGCTCGACCCGCGCGACGGCGGCAACATCACCCCGCAGGGGGAAGTACTTTTCTTGGACGAAGGCCGCCTGCACCGCAGGGAGCTGCCAGACAAGCCCCTGCACGAAAACCACCCGCGCGGGCTGGGAATCAAAGACTTCATCATGACAAAGGTGCTGGCCACAACGCCAAAAACGTGGGACCGCACCCTTAAGGTGTTCATGATGATCGTATCGGGAGCAAAGCTTACGGGAAAAGAGGGTATCATTCCAGAGCTCTATAAAAGAGCTACCCAGTTCTCGCCCGATGAGAAAATGTACACGCACGGCACCGTGCTGCCCCTTAATGTGGACATGGTCGAGGAAGGCAAAACCGCGGTTTTGCCCATAGACCTGATCATGGACGCCATCGATGGCGCTGAATACATCGCTCAAATGAATCGGTGCATTTGCCGTTCCGCCCACGACTGCTCCGAATACGAAAAAACGCTGGGCTGCCTGTTCTTCAACATGGCGGGAGTAACGGCGGTGAAAAACGGGCTGGCAAAGCCGGTAACGAAGGAAGAGGCTAAGCAGCATGTCTACGATGCCCGCGATGCGGGTTTGATCGGACAGGCATTATATGTTGAGCTCGAACAGATGGTTTGGGGCTTCGAAAATCAGAAGATGGATGAGTTCATGGAAATCTGCTTCTGCTGCCCTTGCTGCTGCGTGGCGCTCGACGTTTGCAAGAACGCGAACCGCACCATAAAGAACCGATTCAGCGGTGCTGGTTTCACGGCAGTAATCGACCACGAGAAATGCACGGGTTGCGGCAACTGCGCCAAGAAGTGCCCGCAGGAAATCATCACGGTGAACTCCGATGGCAAAGTGACAATCGACCAAGACCATTGCATCGGCTGCGGGTACTGCAAGAGCGTCTGCCCGAACGACGCCATCACCCTTCAGCAAACCATGCCCCTACGTGAAAGCATCCATGAATACTTCCTGGAAGAAGGAAGGATTGACATGGTCATGGATAAATGCACGATGGAGATCCCTCCGGCAGATTACGAGTGGAAGGATGCCCAAATGGATCCGATGGCAATTATGCAGGCAGCAGGCCAAAAGACCGTAGCCCTTGCCGACGAGGCTGCGCGAAATCTTGGATGCACAAGCGCGAAAGCCTTCTTCAAGTACAACAAGAAATACGTGGCAGGCGCCATTGGCGTAGGAGCGTTGGCGTGGCTGCTTCTTAAACACAAGAAATAGCATGTTATTAAAGAAAGGGCGTGACACTCATGGCAAAAGCAGCAAATGGAACTTTGCCTTCAATGCCCGAAAAACAGCCTCGCTTCATGGATCGTTTCTCTAAAGCCACCAAAGTAGGTTTTGTACTGTTGGGGTACTTCCTGGGCATCATAGGCGTTTTGATTGACTGGGCTGTCGGCCACAAGAAAAAGATGATGGAATGTAGCGCCGAGGCAATTTGGTACGGCCTTATCGGCTGGGGCGCAAGCATGATCACCCGATTCGCCCTCTTGGCTTTGGGGATCAACAAAACCGATTACCTGCTCCAACTGTTCGGCCCTGGCGTCACGGCATGGAATATTCTTTGGTGCATCTGCGGCGCGTGCTTCATTGTGCTTTCGATGTTGTGGATCTACGGTTTGCGCACAAAGATGACCGATGCCGAGCGCGCCTACAATCTCAAGGGTGACGACCACTTCCATAACGGAGAAAAGACGCTTCGCTACGACGGAGGCATTACAGTCAACGCTCTGCCCGAAGAGATATGGCCCTACATGCAACAGGCAGGCCAATCAAAGGGTGGTTGGTACAGCTTTGAGCGCTTGGAACGCCTGTTCACCTTCGACATCCGCAATCATTACGACTGGAAGAAATACCCTCAGTGGCAGAACCTCCATGTTGGTGAGTTTCAGTGGTTTCACCAGGCACCGCTTTCTATCGGCGAATGGGTAACCGATTGTTCCAACGGAGAAAACGGCCTCTATTATTGGGCAGCCCACTCCGATACGGCTACCGATCCAACGTGGAAAAACCGCGGCCCAAATCAGGAAGGCGCGCTTCGCCTGTGGTTCCACCGCTTTGCGTGGACGTGGAACTGGGAGGTGTACCAGATCAATGAAACCCAATCGCGCTTCATCTATCGTTGCGATTGCCATTTCGATCCTTTCCTGCGCACTCCCATCCACAAGTACTTCGTTGTTTTCATCCTGGGAACCGCATCCCTTGTCATGGGGCGTTGCTGCATGGAAACAATCACCGGCTTAGCGGAGGGTCGCAGAGACTTCCGCAAGCGTTACTTCGACTAAGGGAAAGAAGGCGCCATGAAAACGCATTACGAAACCATCGTGGTTGGAGCTGGTGCAGCTGGCATGAACTGCTGCTTGGAGCTCCAGAAAAACGATCGCGAATACCTGCTGATCAGCCCCAATATTGGCGGGCGAATCTGCAACGACGAAGAACGCCACATGAACTACGGCGCGGTTTTCTATTTCGGAACCTACAAATATATGCTCCGCTCAGAGCTGTTGATTGAAGGGCCTGATGTCCTGCCCGCTTTGAGCGCCGGCTGTTGCCATCACGACAACGGGAAACAGTACGAACCGGTTTCCCCTACAACAATTGCCGACGCGCCTTCGCTTCTGAAGTACATGAAGTGGATGCGCGAGGAATTCATCCCCCGCTACACCAAGTTCAAGGACAACTGCACGGTGATGGAGGTCACGGCAGCCCTTGAGAAAGACCCCCTGATCAAGCAGCTGTACCAAGAATCGGCAACAGACATGATCGAACGAATGGGCTTCGGTCCCATCGCCCACGATCTGATCAGCATGTTCGCTCACGCGTGTACGGGAACGAAGATCAAGGACCTTACCGCCCTTGATTATCTGAACACCGTGCAGCCTCTTACCATGAAGATCCCTCCCCTACGGCTGCTTTTCGATCTGAAGCGTTTCGACTTCGATTCCGAAGGGACCAAGCAGCGCTTGGCGCAGGGTTCGGGAGAGGTTCTTATCGACGAGATAACCCAAGTTGAGAAGTGCGACGAGGGCTGGGCTGTCGAATGCGGCGCAGGACGCTTTACGGCGAGCAATCTGGTTATGGCATCTCCCGCCGTAGACACGCAGCGCCTCCTGGAGCCTGTCGAGGGAATTCCCGCACTGGATATTCGCAAGGCTTCCGAGCTTACGGGCTATCTGGTGCGAGGGAAAGTTAAGCGGAAGTTCCGCGGGCACCTTGTTCACCTGTTCGATGACACCATTCCGATTATCTACATCGCCAAGCGCTTCGACGGCGATTACGAGGTGTTCACCGAGGTCGATTTCGAGGAAACCCGCAAATTCGACGAGTACTTCGACGAGTGGACGGTTATAGGAAAGAAGTACTGGAGCCATGCTCTGTACACCGCCGCCCATAAGGCTTTGCCGCAAAACCTGGCACCAGGACTCATCATGGCAGGCGACGTGAACGGCTTGGGCCTGGAGCCCGCATGTATCAGCGGCATTTACGCTGCAAACAAGATCATGGGCAAAACGGTTGATTAACATTTGCTCTGGCGGCTCCCCCGACTTTAGGGGAGCCGCCTTCCCATTGAAGAGGGGTTACCGATGGAAGAATCACGCATCGTAGAAATAAAAGAAGACATCCTTGCCGACAACACCAATGCCGCAAACGATTTTCGGAAGATGCTTGAAAACCAGAGCACCTTCTTCGTGGATGTTATGGCATCTCCCGGCGCAGGAAAAACTACCTTGCTATTGGCGCTCATTGAAGAGCTCCGGAAATCGGCGAGCATCGGCATCATCGAGGCAGACTTGGAGTCGTTCGTGGATTCGCGGAAGATCAAGGATGCGGGCATACAAGCAGTGCAGCTTGAAACGCGGGGAATATGCCATGTTGAGATGAGCATGGTCGAACGCGCTTTCCAGGCGTTTGGCGGACAGCATTTCGACTACCTATTTCTAGAGAACATCGGCAACCTGGTTTGCCCGGCAGAGTTCGACACCGGTGCACACAAACGCGTCATGCTGCTTTCGGTTCCCGAAGGCTACGACAAGGTGTACAAGTATCCGCCCATGTTCGCGGTAGTGGATGCACTCATCGTAACCAAAACCGACTATCTTCCGCTTAACCCTGATTTCGATATGGCAGCGCTGCGCAAACAAGCGCGCGTGCTCAACCCCCGCCTTGAGATATTCGAAACGTGCGCACGCACCGGGGAGGGAATCCCAGAACTTGCAGAATGGCTTGCTGGATGCCGCAAAGAGCTTTTGGGGTAGAGCAGCTAAGCACACCGTCTGTTCAATATACTGAACAGACGGCGGAGCAATGCGAGGCCTTCACAGATTCAGAAGTCCTGCGCATCTCCGAAACACGCAACAGTCGGCGCACTTCTAGCAATGGCAGCGTGAAAACTTAGAACTTACTGGGGCCTGAGACCGCTTCGGGACCACCCAGGGTCTGAGGTTGGCTTCAGAGGCAAACGACCACCCGCCCCCGTTACTGACTGGCCTTCCAGGCGAAAGGCCAGTTGGCGGGTTGCCATGGTAACGCAGATGGGTTGGTACGCGCTGGGCAGAGGGCTTGGACTCTGCGCCCTGCAGCTTGTTATCGCCTTGCTGCCACCTTGCGAGGATGGACGCGCACACCATCGCTGATAAGGAAGGGCGGTGTCGCGCGAGAACGACACCGCCCAGACTGCTGCCTTGTGAATTTCCTAACCCTACTCGCTGTAGTTCTTCTTCCTGCTGATAATCAGCAAAACTGCACCAACAAGAGCGCTGATCAGTGCGGCTGCCGACCATAGGAGGATGTTGGTTGCGTCGCCTGTTTGCGGAGTATCGGAGCTGGCGACTGTCGCGGTTGACTCGTTTTCGCCCCTCGACAGCTTCGCCGGTTTCTCGTCATCAGGCGCATCGGGCTTTGCATCGTCAGGGTTGGAGTCGTCGGGGCCCGGAGTGTTGGGCTTGGACTCATCTGTTACCGGTGGCTCAGGTGTGACTGGCGGCTCAGGAGTCGGGGGCGTACCCTTAGCGACCTGCCACATGAACTTCCCAGTATCGCCAGCTGCATCATCCAGACGCTTGAGGTACCAACCTTTTGACGTGGCATCCGAGTTGCCAAGGACGAATACCCCTTGATCAGGACCCTCGGCGGCCTCAGAGGCGGTTTCGGCTGCATCGAATTTTTTGGACAAGATGTAGTTGTCGCCGAGCTTGGGGCACTGGAGCTCTTCCCAGTTGCTTGGGTTGACGGTGTTGACGATAGTGGTTCCGCTGGAAATGCCCTTGATGGTAACGGGGATAAGGCCGCCATCGTCTGTGCCATCGTAGTTATCAGCAACAGCTGGGAGTCGGAGCTCGGCGTTGCCGGAAACGTAGTCACCTTGCAGCAGAGCCGGACCCATCAGGGCCATCATGCCATCGTTCGATACATTGCCCTTCAGATTGCTCAGCCCCTGGTTAATCAGACGGCCCTTGGGGCCGACCGTCGTCTTGCCGGAAACGAAGATATCGTTGTAGTTCGCAATCTGACGATGCTGCTGCTCCCACGTGCCATCGACGACCGCATCGCCCCAAATCCAGACCTGGCCTTCGTCGGTGGTGAGAACACTGTTCTCTTCAATGTTCAAGCCTGCATCGCTGCTCATAATATGCGCAATAACCTTGGAATTGCCGGCAACGTTGACCTGCGACATCATCTTGATAAAGGGGATTGTCGCCTCGCATGCAGAGATGTTGGCCACGGGGAATGCCGTGGAATAGCTGCTTGCCTGCGTTCCGCGTATGCCTGTGCGGATATTGGGTTTTCCCGTTACATTGATGGAGGAGCCTGCAGGAACCGTGGTCTGGTCCGTTGCCATAACGAGACCAACGTCGCCGCCGTTGATGTTGATGGTTACAGGGCCGTTTGCGGTTGCGGGGGTGCCTTTTTCCCACAAGCCGAAAACGTAACCCTCGTCATAGTCGGTCCCGTATTCGCTGTTCCTGAGCTCGACGTTAGTTGCGGTGACGGTGACTGCGCCGCTCACATCAGAATCGCTCGCGCCAAAGACGTTTTGTACATGAGAGCCATGGGCGTTGATGGCGATGCTACCGCCGACCGTGCCTCGAATCGCGCCGTAAATCTCGGGGAGGTCATATGAGTCGGGGGTGGTTCCCTTATCCCAGCCCCAAACGTTCTCGTAAGAATCGATGGTGATATTGCCGCCGACGACGTAGTCACCTGAGACACCGGGCATAGTTGCAAAGCTGTTGCCTGCGCCGACAATGGGCCAGTTCCCGCCAAGGCGCAGGATGCGGTCCGTGTTCTCGTAAGCCTGCAAGCCTGCGATGATGTGCAGGTCGCCACGGATGGCCGAATCCTCTACCGGTTCTTCGGCACCGACGATACCCGATACCCCACCAGCGCGGACATCGAGTGTAACGTTGCCCCTCATCTCGCAGCCGTAAGTGCCTTCGATAGCGGGATAGGTATCTGCGTTCTTGTTGTCGTAGACAAGCGTGGCGTTGCCGCCAACGTAAACATTAGGAACGCCTGATCCGTCGCCGCTGCTGCCGTCGCCCTTCATGCATCCAGGGTTGATGTGGTTGCCGCCCTGCATCTTTATGTCACCAGTGATCTCGAGGTATGTGTCGCCCTCGACGGAGCCCTTGTAGGAGCCGCCAATCACATCGTGCAGGCCGCTGCTACTGCTTGGATTGATGTAGCCGGATGCGGCAATTACCACGTGAGTGCTGCTGACCGTGGTCATGTATCCGCCGCCATAAAGTGTATAGCCTAGATGAATCTGGCCGTTTTCTGTGAACTCAGTGTCGTGGCCGTTGCAGTACATCCAGGAGCCTCGGACATCAACGTTGTCAAACGTGCAATCGCCATTCAAGACAGCACGGCCATCGAAGGACAGCTTATGAAGCTTGCCCTCGTCGCTCTTGATTGTGATGCGCTTTCCGTTAACGCCAAAGCTGCTTAGATATGACCCCCCCCTGCCGACACGGTTACGTCAGCCTTCAGGACAATAGTGGCTTCCGTACCCTCAGCAGCGGCAATAGCCTCCTGGGCAGACACAAGCTCCTCGCTCGTGGACACCATATAGATGCCATCTGCTTTGCCCTTGCCGAATTCTTCGCCGCCGAGATCCTCTCCAGACTCGCTGCCCTCCTCGGAAGGACCCTCCGGCTGCCCCCCTTCGTTAGCATCGCCAGCGAAACCAGAGTCGATATCTTGACTGGCGTCCTTGTCTGCGCCTTCGGCTCTGTCGGCGTTGACGTCGACGCCGTTGCCGATGTCAACGGCTTTTTGCTCGTGCTGCGTCTGATCGGAATCATCAACAGCAGCGAAGGCACCAACGGGAAGCGTCATCGATATTGCCATCGCGAGCGACAGAGCACAAGCAATAGCTTTCGATTCGCAGATTCTCATTAGAAAACTCCTACCTTCCATTTATTCATGATCAAACTAGTATTTCACTTTCAGCTGGTTTTTTGGGCATATCTAGTCTCAGTTGTGAGCGAACGGCCTGTTTGAACCGTTAACGCATCTTTAGTAAAGAGATTGCTTTGCATAGAGAAAAGATTCGTCTTTGAAGATGAGTTACATGCCGTCGACATACATCAAAAGTTGGGCCCTTTGCCATAATTCTGTTGCATTTATTCGCAGCACCTAGCAGGATAATCTGCTCAAATTCTGCTCATGCATTTCGGGAACAAAAAAGCAGGCCAGAAGCTTTTAGGCTTCTGGCCTGCGAAAATGCTTGGTCGCGGGGGCTGGATTTGAACCAACGACCTCCGGGTTATGAGCCCGGCGAGCTACCAGACTGCTCCACCCCGCACGATCAATCGCTCTATGCGACTTGATCCATTATAGGGAGATGCCTCACTTAACGCAATTGAAATGTTCTGCCTTCAAATTTTCGTCACATTTTACGTTTCGGCAGGTCGGCAGCCTCTCCAGGCGAATCGCACAGCGCGGTTTTCACACATGTGCCAACAGCACAAAACAGGCCGCTGGATTACTCCAGCGGCCCGCTGCTTGCAGCTTCATTTGCCCGCATTGTTCCTTTTGCGCGTGCTACTTCTTGTGGTTGCGCCTCCTCCCGCAAGCAAGCCCCACAATGGCCATCGCCAAGCTGGCAACCGCGGCAAGCACCACCGCCAACGTCAACGTAGCATCGCCCGTCTTCGCTGCCGTGGAAACCGATACGCCACCCGAAGTATCACTTGGAGCATTCCCCGCACTCGGCGAAACAACGCGCCCGGCATTAGGATCGGCATCGCCATTAGAGTTCAACGGCTTATCGCCCGCACCCGGACCTATCTCATCGTTAGCTGAATTATCGGGCACAACTACGCACCTATTGGTGAACGTGAAGGCGGTAGATGCGGTGAAGGGGGATTCCATGCATACAACGGAGAGATTCCCTTTCCCATCATCGGTGACCTTGAACCTCACTGTTTTCGCTTCGGGGTCATTCACCACACCCGGCACCGATCCTCTTTCGGTGACTTTGTATTTGAACACATGGGAGCGGGACCATCCTGCTTTTTCCACAGAATCAGAATCAACATCCAGGGCTTTATTCAGATCTTGGAGGGAAAACGTTATGAACCCAAACTCGATTCGGCCCCATTGCCCGTTTCCGGCATCCGTCGATTCGGGCATAGGTGCTGCTATATCCTTTGTCGATATAGCAAATCGAAACTTTCCCTCAATATCAACAAGCGAGGCTCCTTCTTCCACCTGCAAATCCTTCGTTCCCGCCAAAAACACAGTGACGGGCTCTCCTGTGGAATACGTATTATCAAAGCGCAGTTCGTTCGCCGTCTGGAAGCTTGCCGAAAGCGCCCCGTTCCCCTCATCTTTAACCGTTACAACCAAAGAAACAGGATCGGTATGCGGCGTTACGCCCACTTTGATCAATTCGCTGGTCTTCTCATGCACCAGGTAGTACACAATCCAGGCCGGAACGCCATCTATCGTTGTTTTCTCGGCAATACCGTTTTGAGCCAATTCATCGAGCGAAGTAACAGTAAAACTCAACTTGCCGAAATCAATTGTTCCATCGGCTTCATTTTTCGCCGAGAGCAAATCATCGCGGCCATTTGCGTACTTCACGCCAAAGTCGAACTCGCCAGCATGGAGTGGACGCCCATCAATTTTCACGGTACCCACAATTGCATCGGTTTCACACGATGCTTCGTTTGCATTGGCAGCAGAAGCATTTTCGCTATCCGCAAATGCAAAGCTTCCGCTAAAACACACGCACAAAAGAGCAAAAACCATTGCCAGTATCAACTGCATCCGCTTCATTTTCCGCATTCCAATCTTTCGTACGGCCTAGCAGACAAGGCTTTTATGCGATGGTCTAGCCCGATAGGCGAAACAATGCTTTATTCATTATCCCATGAAATGGCATAAGTGCCAAAGTATTGGGTTAAAACCCGTTGTTTTTGGATTAAAGACCAATTTCGAGCTGCAAACAGAAGTAAAGCGGGAGGGGTGGCATCAGCGCACGCCGCAAAAAAGAAATCCCCTGGACCATAAGGAACCAAGGGATTTCTAGGTATCCAAAGGGGCGTCCACTTTGGACGGAGAATCTTATTCGTGGATATTTGACCCAAACAAATAACTTCCGAGTTATGACCCCGGCACCTTTTCCCGCCCAACAAAAAGCCTCGCTTGCGTGATTGATCGCAAGCGAGGCTCTATCATTGTGCGCCATGGCTAAGCGGGGAAGCAAGACCTGTCCCTATATCCCCACTACCTCTTAGCGTGCTTGCCCTTCTTGCGACGGGAAACCACGGCCACAGCAGCAGCCGCAGCAGCCACTGCAGCGGCCACGCCAGCAATTACCAGCAAGTAATCGCCGGTCTTAGCAGAACCGGAAACCAGCGCCTCAACAACGGAGGCAGGGCCATCGCCAGGAGATGCCGGGGCTTCAGGTGCGTTGTACGTATTGGTGAACACGGGGGCATTTCCACCCTCGTAAGCTACCGTGGCAACCAGGCTGCCTTCGCCGTTATCTTCAACGGTAACGGTAACCGCGTACTCCGATTCGTCGTACGTCACATCAGATTCGTCGCCCTTCACTTCCGCAATGGTGTACTGGTACGTACCCGCCTCGCCATACTGGATGGCCGGGAACACTACCATACCGTTCGCATCGTTGGTTGCGGTAACCTGCTCGCCGCCTTCGTCCGTAAGAACGAAGGTGAACTCTTCGGCATCAAGGCTCTTGCCGTTGAGCACCTTCGAGGCACCCAGCGTCACCGAGGTAGCTGCTGGTATGTACGAATTGGTGAACCCGACCGCATTCGCATCGTTGTCAACCTTGTGGGCCACCGACAACGTGCCGTTGCCATTGTCGGTTACAGTCGTGGTAACGGCGAATGTGCTGCCGTCATACTGAACGCCCGCCTTCTGGCTGCCGCCACCTACTTCGCACAACGTGTAGTTATAGGTACCCGGCTTGGTGTAGGTAATCGGGCTCAGCGCCACCTTGCCCGAAGCGTCATTGGTACCCGTTGCCACCACATTGGTGCCCTCGAGCAGCTGGAACTCAAATTCACCTGCTTTCATATCGCGACCCGTAAGGTTCTTCGTTACCGTAACCTGGTCGGTCACGCTGGAGTCAACCGGCTGTACCGAATACGTATTGGTGAACGTGAACGCCGCAGCAGGGTCGCCGCCCACACGCTGTACCGTCAGTTTTCCGTCGCCGTGGTCGGTCACCTCGAACTTCACGGTCTTCGTTTCGGTGTCGTTGGTTACGCCATCGGCAGAGCCGCTCTCCGTCACCTTGTAGGTGAAGATGTGCGAGCGGGAAACGCCAGCCCTGGTGGAAGGCTCGTTGCCCTGCGCCTGGTCGGATCCGTCACCTGCGGCGTCGGCATCGTTCGCCACCGTCTTGGCAGAAGCTGCACTCTGGCCGTCGCCGGCGGCAATCACAGCACCCTGGCCCTCAGCATCGCCGTCGGAACCCTCAGCGCCGTTGCCGGAACCTGCAGCGTTACCCTGCTCGGTGTCGGCCTGGCCGGCCACATCGGAATCCGCCGCGCCATTCTGGGTCGCTGCGCCCTGAGCGCTCTGGCCATCGGCCTCGGAGGCCGCGGAACTGCCAGCGTCTGCAGCTCGGGTATTAGTGGCACCCAAGGCCTTGTTCAGGTCGTCGAGCGTGAACTTGATGCTGCCGAAATCAACGTTGCCGTTGGCGTCGTTGGTTGCCGTGGTCTTCTGGGGCATGGGGGCCGCCGCGTCGTCGGACGTTACCGTGAAGGTGAACTTGCCCTTAATGCTTGCGGGGGTCAAGCCAGCGTCCGACTTCAGAACCTTCATGCCAGAAAGACCAACCGAAACCGGGTCGCCCGTGGAATATATGTTCTTGAACACCAGACCATCATCGCCCGTATTGGCTGTTGCAGTAAGCTTGCCGTCGCCGTTGTCGACAACCGTCACCGTGAACGGAATGTACTGCGTCTGGGCGGAAACGCCACCCGGCAACTTATGCAAGCTATCGATCTTTTCGTATGCCGCATAATAAATGGTCCATGCCGGCCCGTTGTCCGTCGGTGTCTTTACGGCATAGCCGTTTTTCACCATGGCGGCAAGGGTTTCGGTGGTGTAGCTGAGCTTACCGAAGTCGATAGAGCCATCAGCTTTGTTGCTTGCCGTAAGCAGGTCGTCGCCGCCCGCAGCGTACTTAACCGCAAAGTTGAATTCACCCTCGGTAAGATCACGGCCAATCAGGCTCTTGGTAGCAGTAATGCCGACTTCGCCCAAAGCTGCATAGCTGTTGTTAAACGGTACAATTGCCTGTTCCTGCATACCGGTGGCATCACTGCTGTACACATAAGTCTTGCTGCCCTCAGGACCGCCAGACACAACCGTGGTTGCCTTCAGCGTGCCCTGCGCCGCATTGCCCTCAACGGTAATCGTTACCGTGCGCTGCGCCGTGTCGTAGGTGTAGCCACTAGGCGCCGTGCCCTGCTCGACAACCGTATACACATACGTCTCGCCAGCGTCTCCCTGATCGAATACCGCCTGGGAGCTCAACGCAGATTTCACAACCCGGTCCCCATCATTGGCGGCGGGCATGCTTATCACCGCGCCATCGTTAGGCAAGCCAAGCACCTCTGCAGCCGCTTGATCGGCAGGCGTGATCTTAATGCTGAACTGACCATCGGTCATGTCGCGACCAGTCAGCGTCTTTGCAAGGTTCAAGCCACCCGCCGCTGTGTAGTTAAGCTCGGCGGAATAACGGTTTTCAAAGCTTCCGTTCTGCGTGGTTGCCGAAGCGACCAGCTGGCCCTCGCCGTTGTCGCTTACCGTAATTTGGATAGTAGCCTTGTTGGTGCTGTACTGAATACCGGGCAAGTTGCCAGCAGTTTCAGTCACCTCATAGGCGAACGTACGCGTATGGCCAGGAGCATCCTTCACCATATCAGACGTGAACGTAATCTGGCCGAAGCTAAACGGTACCGCATCGCCGTCCTTAGAATTGGGCGACTTCAGCGTTACGGAAGACACTGCATTGCCATCACGCATCGGCATCGGCGCGTCGTCCAACGCCTTAATGGTGAAGTCGAAGGAATCGTTTTCAATCCAATCGCGGCCCTGCAGGATCTTGTTCAGTTCTGCGTTTGCGGTATCAAACGAAACATCCTGGGCACGATACTTGTTCACGAAGGAAACCACGTTGCCATCATGACCGTCAACCTTGGTAGTTACCGTCAATTTGCCGTTGCCATCATCGGCAACATCGATGGTCACAACATGGTTTGCCCCGTCGTAGTACAAGCCTGTCGCCTCAGCGTACCAAAGCCCTGTTGCCTGGTCCTGGACGGCCCCATTGGGAATCGTTTCCTTAACCGTGAACTCATAGTGCTTGCCATTGTCTGCCTGGGTGAACGTATGCCCCGAAAGCTTCGTCATTACATCGGCAACGCCATCGGCGCGGTTGTTTTCGTTGGTGAACTGCTTGTCTGCATCGGTAAGTAGGTCAGTAGACGCATCGTCTTTACCCTCGATAGTGAAGCCGAATTCACCAGCAGCCATGTTCCTGCCCTGCAGGGTCTTTTCAACCTGAATGCCGTTATAGGTGCTGCCCGTAGCGTACTTGTTGGCGAACGCCGCCGCACCATTGGGGTAGGTTACCTCGGCCTTGAGCGAGCCGGTATGGTCGTCGGTCACCGTTACCTTCACCGTCTTGGTGCTGCGATCGAACTGCATGCCTTTTCCGTCGGCCGCCGGAACAGCTTCGCCGTTCCACTTCGTCTCGTTCACGTTAAAGGTGTATTCGCCTGGCTTATTAAAACTCATCTCGTCAAAGGTAAAGCCAGTCGCAACGCCGTCTTTCGCGTCAGAAACAGTAGCCGCAGCGGGCAGCTTCACAGCACTCTGCGTAGCATCGTCTGCAGCGGAAAGCTCGAACCCAAAGGTTTCGCCGTCTTTCATGTCGCGACCGGTCAGAGTCTTGGAGCCTTCAATTGCTGCCGTTGCGGGTGTGGGGTCATAGCTGTTTGCGAATTGGAAGGAAGTCCCCTGAACAGGAACGTCACCTTTCAGGTACTGGACACTCAGCACCAGCACGTCATTGTCGTTCTTAAGGGTTACCTTGACGGTCCAAATTGTCGGGTCGTACTTCACGCCTGCTGAAACAAAACCCGAGCCAGCAAGGGCATCCTCCACGGAGTGCCAATTGCTGCCATCCCAGACCACTTCCATGATCTTGTAGGTAAATGTCTTTTCAGTCTGCCCCTGGCCCAGGTTGCTGTAAGTATATGTTGCTTGCGGGAATGCAATGGCACCGTTCGCGTCCACGGAAACTACCGCGCCGCGGTAGGTTACACCGTTATGTACGCCCGAAATCTCCTGATCGTTATCAAGCTTGGGCAAGGGCGCAGTTGGATCATCCGTGCAAGCAATTACATGGAACATACCCTGCTCAAGGGGACGCGCATCAGTCGAATCGGTATACTTCTTCTCTCCAACGGGCGCCCACTTAACCTTCTGGGTGTCGTATTCGTTCACGAAAGACGCAGGGGGCACCGTCGTTGACGGTTCTACCTTGTCGCCATCGTCGGAAAGCAACTTCTTCATTTCAGAATTTACCGTCAAATTGCCGGTATGGCCTTCGTCAGTAACCGTTACCGTAACCTCATACAATGCCTCCGACGCGCTTACGCCAGGATTCAATACGCTGAGTGCTTCCGATTCACGAATCTCATAGGTATACACGCCCGGCTTGGTATACGTAATGTCGCCAAAGTTAAACGGAACCGGAGTACCAGCCGGAGTTCCGTCAGGCTGGGTCACCTCAACGGTTGCTCTACCGCCGATGGCCCCTTCAGGCATAGGAACATCGACGGAGCCTTCGGGTGCCTCCAGAAGGAACGTGAATTTATCAGTACTGTTCCAGCTGCGGCCCGTAAGCACCTTTTCGCCCTTAAGAACCTGCGCTCCTTCAAGCTTGCCCGATGCGCTATAGGTATTCACCACTTTCGCATTTACCGTTTGACCAGCTACAATAGCGCCCGTAAGGTCTGTTCCGGCCGGAGTGAATCCAGCACGATCGGCCTCAGAAACTTCATAGCTCCAACCGCCGTCAAGGCCGTATACGTACAACGTTTCGCCTGCCTTCAAGCTGTGCTGTGCCTCGCCCGCAACGTTGAACTGCAAGGTAAACACATCGCCCAGCTGCTGGCCGTTGGCATTCTTCACCACAGCGCTAAAGCTCTTGCTTGCGGCCTCTGGCACGGCAACGGTGAACTCGAACGAATCGTTTGCGAAGTCGTTAGCACTGTACCCGTCGGGCACCTGGAGCTCTTTCGTTACCGCCAAAGCACCGGGAAGGTCAACGGAAAGCTTGCCGTTGTTACCCAAGTAGGACCCAACCTGACCTGCGCCAACCCACTTCGGGTTCAGCACGTCAACGGCAGTCCCAGTCTCATTAGGGGCTTTTGCCTTGTAAAGCTCGTTAAGATACGTCAGTCGAGTAGTACCTGCCTTGAAGTAGGCACCCTGGCTGTCCACCCCGATGGAGCCCTCGATGGCCTCGACATCAGCGCCGCTGAAGCTTATGACCTTTTCCTTCTCCTCCACGGTACCGCTACCCGCATTAGTCATTTCGTAGTACGAATATTTGTACCAATAGGTATTACCCTTAACTACCTGGTGGGCGCGCTGAGTACATGCCTCATCGGTGTAGATGGGCGTGTCGCTGGTGAAGTAATAGTAGCTGTTGTCCTTTGAAGGCTCGAAATTTGCAACGGTTTTGCCCAGATAGCCCTGCTCCCAGTCGTTGCTGTAGAACGAGGCCTTGCCGTCCTGGTGGTTCGCCTGCAGGTACTCCGTCATAGCGTCATCAGGATTGGCAAGCTTGTCTTCCACTCCGGCTTTCAAGCTTGACGTATACACAATGTTAATTGGCTGCGTATCAGAAACCGCCATGGTCATTTTGTCTTGGTCCACGTTGAAGCTGCGCAGGGGAATCAATGCTGCTGGCACTTTAACCTGAACCACGTCACCGGTGGTAAGGTCATCAGACTTAGTTACGGTAATCTTCACGTCGCCCACGTTAACGTTCTTGCCGTTCAGCTCAACTGTGCCGTTGAAAGTGTATGTGTCCACATTTCCCGCAGTTGACTTCGTGGGGTTTTCGAAGGTGCTGCCAGCAACGGCGATGGCCTTGAATTCGTCTACCTGCACATAGGCGCCCAGCGGATCATCTATGGTAATGAAGCCGCTCTGATGCTCAGCGCCTTCAGTGGCGTTTGTCGGATATCCTGAGCCCTTAACTATCTCGGAAGAGATGTCGTCAAACACCTTTTCCAGCTCAGCGGCGTTTGACGCGGATTTATAGTAGTCAGATCCTTCGGCACGTGCACCCAGTTTCCAATTCCAACCACCAAAAAATCCGCCGCTCTGGGTATAGGAAGCTTCGGGGTAATTGCTGGAAACCGCATGCATGAACTTGTTTTCGTTGCTTGTCCCTGCGGCAGTCGGATCGGCAGAAGGATTTACACCGCTGAAGATGCCAACGGTGTACACAGTGGCGCCTTTACCCTTCATGGTTTTCGCCGAAGCTACCGCACTGCTAGCTACGTTAGCATCAAAATCGCTATAGGCAGTGGGTGCGCCGTCGGTGAAGAAGATAACGATCTTCTTGGCATCTTCGCGGTTAGAGGTTTGGCCCTGTGCAAGCTGCAGGCCGTAGTCGGCTCGCGTGGCACCGGCAGGGCTGATGGAGTTAATGGTGTTCGTGAATGCGGCCGCATCCGTGCAGGGGGACATTGCCTTCATAACCTGGCTGTAGTTGTAAAGGTACCCACCATTGCGGTAGGTATCATTGCCTACGGCGGCCGATTTATTGCCCGCGAACTTCACGATAGAAACCTGGTGCTGCTTCGATTCGTCGGAGATACCCTGGTTCTGCTTGGCAATCTTGCTCACGAAGTCGTTTGCCGCGTTCTTCAATGCGTCGATTCGCTTCGTATTATCACCACCACCCATGGAATCGTCCATCGAGCCCGAAGCATCCAGCACCAGCACAATGTCAAGTGGCGTAGTTGAGGTTGATTTCGCGTTCGATGTCGACGAAAGCGCCGAAAGCGCCGTTATGAACGCTGAATCACCGCGCTCTATAGGGGTACCGCTGCTTGCGGTAATCGTTTTGTCGGCCGATACGGTTTTGTCCGTCCAAATGCGCCCGATATTGGACGTATCGCTGCCAACGATTGTTTGCCAGTCGTTCATAGTCGACGGATCCGTTACGGAAGAACGGCCGTTCCCCCCCCCGTCTGCAAAGGCGAAGCCGCCGCCTAAGCATACAAGAGCAAGCGCAAAGGCCATTGCCAGTAATGGTCGTATTCGCTTCATCGTTGATCCCCAATCTCGCTTTCGTTTGCCAGAGAATGCCTCTCCCGATGCTGCCGAGTTTTTCAACACCAGGGGATATCTGCGTACCGTCCAACCCACTTTTGCCGTGCGAAGAAAGGCGCTTCAACTGAATCGTCGCAGATAATAGGTATGTTCGTAACGTTCGTATATACGAACCATCTCTCTCTTTATAATAGGGAAAATGGTGCATTCGCCAAAGGAATTGGGCTACGTGCCATATTTTTTGAATTAAAGACCAATTCACGCTATAAATGGAAAATAAAGAAAGGCGCTGGATCCCACTAAAAAGGGCCGCCGGAAATCCGACAGCCCATAAGCATTCATCGTTGGCAACGGCCCAAAACCGAAAACGGGAATCTGATGCCTGGCCCTATTTCCCCACTCGCTTGTCCATGAAACTTTGCGTAAGGTAACCCGCAATGAAAATGGAGCATACGGTTGGCACCACGAAGAACAAACATGGAATATAGCAAACAGCGGTAAGGACGAGCGTTCCTATCACACCCGCGCCCAAAGGCGCCATGCCCTCGAACAGGCGGCGCCCCAACACGTAGCCGGCAAACGGGATGGAAAACATCCACAGCACCGCAATGAAGATGAATATCAGCGCAGAAATAGGGGCCGTAACAAGCGGGAACAGCAGGAAGAATCCCAACAGGGGCAGCACGAAAAACGCTACAAAGCCCAACATGAAGATGCGCGAAAGCTTCGTTTCCGTAAGCTTGACGGCACTTTCCATTGCGCCCTTAATCAAGAAGAAGAACAGCAGCACCAGCAAAGCATGTGCCATGCACGAAAACAGCAGCGGCCCAATCACGGAAAACGAGCTCTGTTCCGATCCTTCAGAAACGGCAGAAACCAGGGCATCGTCAACATAGCTTACGTTAGGAACGTTGGCGCCCTCTTCGATGGTAACCTGCGCATTGTTCGGCACCCGCAGCGTGCCGCCCACCGTGGTACCGCGCGAAACATTAATCGTGCTTGCAGACACATTCACATCACCCGCATAAGAGCCAGCCAGGCTTACCGTTCCCGCTGCGAAAGCTGCACCCTGATAGGTTCCCGATACACTCACATTCGAACCAGCAGCATACACACCGCACGCAGAAACGTCGGATGCGATAGACACATTCTGGCCCGCAACGGTGATGTTGTTCCCCACCGTCGTCGAAGAAACTTTGACGGTCTGGCCCGCCGCACGCAAGCTACCGTGGATAGTAGAAGAAGCCACATTGAGCGTACCGCCAGCCAGCAAAGCGCTACCACCGGTTCCGCCACCTACTCCAAGGCCCCTGGCGTTCAATGTGTCTCCCACCCAATATAGGTCGCGCCCAACAGTAAGGTTCAGCGCATCGCGCTCCATGAGGAAGGCATTGCCCGTATAGGAGTCAACGTAGCTTGTGCTTTCCGCCGTTCCCTTGTCGAAAGCCGAATTGGCTGCAAATGCCATGGCGGGCATGCAAAGCACTAAGGCAAACGCGGCAACAACAACCAGCAGCTTTTTTCGCATGGCAAAAAACACTATCCTTCGGTGGTAACCGTTACTTCGTCGATCGCAATGGACTTCAGGTACTCCTTGTCCAGGATGCAGCCGAGGCCGACGGGGTTCTTGGGCGCATTCAGCACCAATTCGCCGTGCTCAAGCTCCAACGGGGGAAGGGCGGTATCGTGGGCAAAATATGCCGAATAATCCGAAACATCGGGCGGCAAATCCATGCCTGGCAAGGTTGCGAAAGCCGCGTGCATGCGCTTCGAAACGCCCGTGTCGAACATGCCGCCCATCCAAACCGTTTTGCCAAGGCTGCGCATCCAGTGGTAGAAGTCGAGCGTAGGCTGAATGCCGCCGAACTTCGCAATCTTCAAGGCATAACAACGAAGGTTGTCCAACCCCATGGCTGCTTCCATATCGCTTGCGGTTACCACCGATTCGTCCAGGCACACCATGGTTTTCAGTTCATCCTGCAGGAGCGAAAGGCGCACGAATAGGTTGCGCTCGCCACTACTGGGAACGTAGTTCGGATTGTAAGGTTCCTCGATGCATGCAGGGTTCAATGCGTCGAGCTTATACAGCACGTTCAGGTGCGATTCGTCGAACGACTGGTTGGCGTCGAGCATCAGCGTCAAGTCAGGATGGTCGGCGCGCACAGCAGCCACGCATTCGAGTGCGGTTTCCGGCTCGATCTTCATCTTCACACGGGTGTACCCCTGGGCTACCAAGCTGTCTACCGCCGCACGCACTTCTTCAACAGGAGCGATGCCCACCACGGCACCGCCCAAAATCTTCTCGGCATTCGAGCCGCCAATCATCTTCGAAAGCGGTTGACCGATGATCTTGCCGTACAAGTCCCAGATGGCAGGCTCCACCGCAGCTTTCGCCATGGGATACTTCGCCAAACCGGGGAACGTGGCAAGGGAAGCGGACACTTCGCTGGGATGCAGGTAGCGCTCACCTAACACCACAGGGGCAATGGAGTCGCGCACTACGGCGTAATCTTCCCCGATGGTTTCGGGCAGATACCAATTGGTGGCAAACGAAACGCACTCGGAAATACCCGTGCGCCCAGCCCAGTCTTCCACTTCCACGAAGAACGATTCGCGGAAATCGACGTTGCCCTTGGCCGTCTTCACGGGATGGGAAAAGGGCTGCTTCACGCGATACAGGGTAAGCGACTTGATGTCGATGCGCTTGTCGTAGCGCTGCTTCAGCGCACGTCGATCCACCTTGCCGGCGATGGTGCGCGGGAATTCGTCCATCACCAAAATATGTTTGGGATGGTGAAGCTTCGACATGCAACCATTCAGGTAATCGTGCACCATATGGGCGTATTCCTGCGGACACGTTGCCGGACGAATGCAGCTCTGAGCAGGGTCGATTCCAAACTCTTCTTGGTCGCGGGCGATGGCTTCGGCAGAATAGTCGGCCTCGATGAACGCCACCGGGCGATACCCCCAGGTTTCATCGGCGGTGCCGAACACATAGGCATCCTTCACGCCGGGAATGCCCAGCAGAACATCCTGAACTTCGGCCGGGTAGATGTTTTCGCCGCCCGAAATAATGAGGTCTTCGGTGCGCGCGTACACACGCAAAAGACCGTTACGGTCGATAGATGCTCTGTCACCGGTAACGAAATAGCCATCGGCGCTCATGGCCTTGCGAGCATTCAGGTAGCCCTCGAAGATGCCAGGGCCCGCAACGTGCAGCTGGCCAATGCCATCGGCATCGGGGCTTACGATGCGAGCATCGTAGCCGGGCAGAAGCTCCAGCCCGCCATCGAAACCGCGGATTACCGGAGCCGTGGCAATGAAGCTGGAAGTTTCCGTCATGCCGTAGCTGGAGTACAAGTTTACTTTTGCGCGCAAAGCCATGCGCAGCGTCTTTTCGTTCAGCGCCGCACCGCCCAAAAGAATGCATGCATACTGCCCGATAACCTTGTCGCGATCGTTTTCCAGCAAATCGGCCAGAATCTTATCCACTACAGAAATATGCGTAACGCGGAAACTCAGCACGTCATTCAGCACGCGCACGGGGTTGTAGCGCTCGTACACAATGAACGAGCCACCGCTCAGAAGAGAGCGCACCATGATTTGGAAGCCACCAATATGGCACATGGGCAGCACCATCTGCCACACACCACGGCTTTCCAACGCCAAAGCGCGGTTTGCCGCGGTGGCGGCACCGGTGATGCAATCCCACGGCAAAAGCGTGGCCTTCGGGGTTCCCGAAGAACCCGATGTGAACATGACAATGCCCGCCTCTTGGCCATCCCACGCCTGTTCGCATTCGCGGGCGAACGCCTCGAACTGCGTGGCATGAGGCACAGAGCCTTCCGGCAAAGCGGCAAAATCGGCAAGACCGTAGCCCGTCGCATCGATCATCAGGCGCTCAACCGCAGACTGTTCTAATACGTCGATGCCGGCTTCGCCCGTGGCGTTTTCCAGCTCTACGATGCGCAGCTTGCGCTCTTCGTAGGAAAGACGCGGATTCAGCAGCGCCAACGTGAAGCCGCCGTACGCCGCCGCCAAGGAAAGAATCACAATTTCGGCACCGTTGTACAGATTGCACGCAAGCGTGGTGCCACGACCGTAACCGCGCTTGGCAAGCTGCTGAGCCAGAGCCGCAGCAGCAAAGCGGGCGCGGCGATAGCTAAACGTTACCGAGCGCGCATCCTTCTGCACGCAGAAAAACATCTGACCGGCCTTGCGGTAGGCCATTTCCGCCAATTGGGCAATCATTGCCGTCACATCCTTTATCAGGGAATTTCAGATCAGGGGAATTTCGGGAACTTGTCGAAGTCGGGCTTGCGCTTTTCCTTGAAGGCGTCACGGCCTTCTTTCGCTTCGTCAGACGTGTAGTACAGAAGCGTGGCATCGCCTGCAAGCTGCTGCAAACCGGCATAGCCATCAGTAGCAGCATTGAACGATGCCTTCAGGAAACGCAGGGCCGTAGGCGAAAGCTGAAGCATTTCCCTAGCCCAGGAAACACACTCAGCTTCCAGCTCGTCGAAGGGAACAACCTTGTTCACCAGGCCCATATCCAGAGCCTCCGCTGCCGTGTACAAGCGACAAAGGTACCAAATCTCGCGAGCCTTCTTCTGGCCGACGATAGCAGCCAAATACGAGGCACCGTAGCCACCGTCGAAACTGCCAACGCGCGGGCCGGTCTGACCGAACTTAGCGGTTTCCGCCGCAATGGAAAGGTCGCACAGGATATGAAGAACATGGCCGCCGCCCACAGCGTAGCCGTTCACCATAGCGATAACAGGCTTGGGCACTACGCGGATAAGACGCTGCAGGTCAAGCACGTTCAGACGCGGAATGTTGTCCTCTCCTACATAGCCACCGTTGCCGCGCACCTTCTGGTCGCCGCCGGAACAGAATGCCTGGTCTTCGTCCTTGCCGTCGTGGTTAGCTCCGGTAAGGATAATAACGCCCACTTCCTGATCGTCACGCGCAAGGGAAAACGCGTCAAACAACTCGACGTTCGTCTTCGGAGTGAAAGCGTTGCGACGCTCGGGGCGATTGATGGTGATTTTGGCGATGCCATCGTACTTTTCGTAGATGATCTCGTCGTAATCTTTAACTTTTTCCCAAGGAAAATCGCTCATGGATGTCCTTCCTTATTGTTGATGCCCGGAACCTTCTGGGGCTGCACCCCTGGGTTCTATGCCGGACAAGAATTCCTGCACTACTGTACCGTAAAGAACGGGCGCCTCTAAGTGTACGTTGTGCCCCGTTCCAAACGAAGTCACATCGATGCCGTCGTGTTCCAGCTGATGCGCTACCGCTTCGCTGCCGCAGTCGTCGTAGCCCCACAGGTACTTGACGGGCACCCAAGTATTTGCCACCACGGCGAACGCCTGAGAAGCATCGGGCATGGCGTGCTTTCCCGCGCCTTCCAGACACAACGCCATCGATTCAGCGTCGTTGGCCAAACGCTCGGGGCGAAGCTCTTCATCGAGTCCCATTTCACGCTGCGATTCGAAAAGCGGCAGCGTCTCCCAGTACTCTACGAATTCTTCGATGCCGTTATTGCGCAACCGTTGCGCCCAGCCAGCGTTGCGCTCTTCTGCGGCAGCGCGCTGCTCATTGCCCTCAGGGCCAAAATTGCAGCTTTCCAGAATCAGCGAGTACAGCAGGTCTTTTTCAGAAGAGGCCAACCCCAGGGCAATGCGTCCACCCATGGAATAGCCTATAACGTGGGCGCGGCGCTTGGCGCCTTCATGCCCCACACACGCAACCTGCTCCAAGAATGATTCCACCATACGCACCATGGCGTCGTAGCGATAAAGCTCAACGTTGCTCGGCTTACTGCTTCTGCCATGCCCCAGGAAATCAAGCGCATATGCGCAGTGATTGCCTGAAAGGGCGGCGGCGATGATGCTCCAACTTAAGCCCGTCTGCATAAAACCGTGGAGCAAAACAACAGGGATGTTATCGGCCTTGCCCCACTGATATACGTGGATCTTCTGGCCTTCCCAGTCAAAGTCGAATTCGCGCGTAGGCGGCACCGTTTGTTCCTTGGAAGTTTTGCCCAGCATGCTCCATGCTGACGCCAGAGACTCAACTTCAGGCGAGACGTGATGAGCGCCGCACGCGCATACTTCGCCGTGATCATGTTCGTGGGAGCCGCAGCCAGCATCCCCTTCGTGGTGACCGCAGCCACAAGTGTGATTGTGCATCGGTTGCTCCCCTCAAGCACGTGCGCACATGCGCATTACCAATACTGATCGTAGCGCTCCCGCACTCCCGTCAAGGGCAAGGGAACTTCTATTAAGGATATACCCTGTTCACCCAAGAATCCGCTAAATGCCTGTTTGAATTCTGCCACCGTACGCACCGTATCTGTGGGTACCCCAAAGGCACCCGCTGCGGCGGCAAAATCAACCTTCTGAGGCGTTAGGAACAACCTCTCGAAGTACGATTCATCAGATTTTTGCGGCAGCATGTCGAAGATGGCACCGCCATTATTGTTCAAGAGCACGATAACGATGCTGGGCCTTGGCGAGCCCTGGCGTTCACGCAAAAGCATTTCCCCTTGCAGCGCCAGCGAATTCAGGTCGTGCAGCAAGGTCAAATCGCCCGTGACCATAACGGTCTGCTTGAAACTTTGCGCTGCGCCCAAAGCCGTGGAAACGGTTCCGTCGATGCCGTTAAGGCCGCGGTTTGCCAGCACGGTAAGATGCTTCGCTTGGCTTACGTAGAAGGCATCGAGCGCGCGGACCGACATGCTGTTTGCCGTGAACAGCAGGCTTTCTGCAGGAATTTCTTCCAGCATCGCACGCAGGTAAGAACCTTCAAACTGGCTATCGGCAGCGAAATCGGTTGCCAATATGCGTTCAGTTCGGGCGCGGTCGATAAGCCCCCACTCGTGAACATTCTGCGGCAGGGGTGCGTAGGCCATAGATTCTTCTGGGTCGGGAACGGTCCCCGCTTCAAGCAAAGCCACAACGAAATCGAGCGGGTTCGCCGCCACAAACGTGGTGGTCTGCGAATTGAAGTCGCGCGTGGTCAGCGGATCCACCACGATCTGTGCGGCCTGGCAGGCTTCAATTGCCTGCGTTGCGCGCTTCGACACCGGATAGCGCCCAAAGCGAACCACCGCGTCGAAGGCGGGCATTTCATCCGACCCCATAATGCGATCGTATCCGCAGATAACGGCAGGGTGGCCGTACGTGCGCAAGTGGGAAAGCGGGTCGGCAAGCAAAGGGGCATCGAAACGCTCGGCGAAAGCAAGGAGCGCCTGCGCTTCCCTGTCCCTGCGCGTGCTGTCTGCAACCGCTTCAGCGGAAAATGTTCCTTCGCCGGCAAGAACCACCACGGTATGGGAATCAAGGAAATCCACCAGGGAAGCCGCATCGCGGGAAGAAAGCTCATGTTCCGTACGCACCAGGGCGGGAAGATCGTCGGCGGCGGCAACGCGACCCGCATCGAACAGATCGGGCATAGCAGTGTCGGGCACCAACGGCTCGTCGAACGGGAAATTCACGTGCACGGGGGCCGAGGCATGAGTCCCCGGAGCTGCGGCAATAACTGTTTCACGTGCAACCTGGCGCACATGGGCAACGTACTTGGGGCTATCGCTCGGCTCGGGCATGGCGAAGAAGCGGCGCACATGGTCGGAGAACGCCTTGTTCTGATCGCACGTTTGCGGAGCGCCAAGCCCCTGCAAGCGCGCTGGCCTGTCACCCGAAAGCACAATAAGGGGTACGCGGGAAATCTCCGCTTCCATCACCGCAGGATAGTAGTTTGCCAGCGCCGTACCCGATGTGCAGATAACGCACACGGCACGCCCCGTTGCCTTAGCAATGCCCAAAGCAAAAAAGGCGGCACCGCGCTCGTCGATATCCAGATACAAGTTGAACGCCGATCCGAATCGCGCATGAGCCTCGTGGGCAACCATCGAAAGCGGGGTGGAACGCGAGCCAGGGCTTACCACCACATCGCGCACGCCAGCGCGCATCAGCTCATCGAAGAACGCACCCACATAGGTGCCCAGCGCACGCTTCTTTTGCGCAATGGCAAGCTCGGGCGCATCGGTTGCCTGATCCTCTTCGTCAACCAGCAAATCCGCTTCCTTTTCCGCCATGGCCTATTCGTCCCCTTCGTCCCCGGGTGCTTCAAACGCACTCAAGATGGTTTTCAGCTTCAGATCGATCTCGTTGAATTCCGCAGCAGCATCGCTGCCCTCCACAATGCCGCACCCAGCATAGAGCCAACCACGCTCACCGTCGAACACACCCGATCGGATAGCCACGGAAAATTCCCCATCGCCATCGGCGTTCACATAGCCCACCGCGCCACCGAAGAAGCCGCGATTGTAGCCCTCGGCTTCACGCAGCGTCATCAGCGCTTCGCCCACCGGGGTACCAGAAAGCGCCGGGGTGGGATGCAGCTGGCTGGCAAGGCCCATAAGCGTGGTGCCCTCCATAACCTGCGCCGCTGCAGGCGTATGCAGGTGCTGCACATGCTTCAGCACCTTGATCTGCGGCGTTGTGGGGATATCAACGTTATAGCAGTTGCGGGCGAACACTTCGCGCATGAATTTCACTACGTATTCGTGCTCGCGACGGTTCTTTTCGCTGCCAAGCAGTTCGTCTGCCAAGGCCTTCTGCTCTTCCGGCGTTTCGCCGTGCGGGCACGTGCCAGCAAGGCACATGCTTTCCACGTGTGTCCCCTTCTTGCGCAGCAGCAGCTCGGGCGTGCAGCCGCAGAAGAATACATCGCCGTAACGATACAGGAACACCGTGCCGCGGGCGCTGCCGTCGATCAGGTTCACCAGCACATCCTTCGACGAAAACGGTTGGTCGGCCGTAAGCTCGATGCGGCGCGAAGGCACGAGTTTCTCAATCTTTCTCGACGCAATGCGACCAAGCCCCATGTCCATGATGCGTTGCCACTCGTCAAACGAGTCGCGCTGCAACGAATATGTCATGGTGCGATGGGTGCGGGGTTTTGCTTCCTCGGCATGGCGCACGAAGCGATCAACCCTGCCCTGATACACGAGCCCCAAGCTGTTCACTTGCAAGAACGACCCCTGCTCGTTTTGGATAAGCACCAATTCGGGCAGCATCAAGCGCAAACGAGGGAAGGCCGTCATCATGTCATCGGCAGGCTTGGGGTTTTCGGCATCAAAGCGGTTGAACGAAAAGAACACCGGCGCAAACCCTGCATCCTGGCTTACCACATCGGCCTCGCCCAGCGTTGCCAAGGCAATGCAACGACCCAGGCCCAAATAGCGTATGGGGCGTTCTTTGTCGTAGTACACAAACTGATCGGTAAAGCCCTTCTGCAGCACGCAGAAGGCGTCAACAATATCGGTGTTCAGCGCCACCGTGCGCGAATAGAGCTTAGTCATGGGACGCTTCACCTACGTGCAACATCTTGGCCTGATCCCACAGCTGCTGCATTTCATCCATATCCAGTTCTTCGATGCGCTTGCCCTGACCCCATGCAGCGCCTTCCATAAAGGCCCAACGCTCACGGAACTTGCGGCACGTGGCACGCAGGGCCGTTTCGGCATCGATGCCTTCTTTGCGCGCCACGTTCACCAGGGAAAACAGCACATCGCCAAACTCCAGCTCCTTCGCCTGAGCGTCATCGGAGCGGCATGCCTGCTTGAATTCGGCAATTTCTTCTTCCACCTTGGCCCACACGTCTTCGACGGTGTCCCACTCGAACCCGGCTGCAACCGCCTTACGGGAAATCTTGTAGGCTTGGAGCAGCGCCGGAAAGCTAGCGGGCACGCTGTCCAGCAACCCCTCGGGCTCTTCGGCCTGGGCATCGACGGCGCTCTTTTCGGAGAGCTTCACGTTGTCCCAAATGGAAAGCACGTCTTCGGCAGAGCTCGCAGCTGCTTCACCGAACACATGCGGATGGCGACGAATCATCTTCGCATTCACATCACGGCACACATCCGCCACGGTAAATTCGCCCGCATCGGCGGCGATTTGGCTTTGCAGAACCACCTGCAAAAGAACATCGCCCAGCTCTTCACGAAGATGCGTCGCGTCGTGCTGTTCGATAGCATCGACAGCCTCGTACGCCTCTTCGATCATGTTGCGGGCGATGGATTCATGGGTTTGCTCGCGGTCCCACGGGCAGCCGTTCGGAGCGCGCAGAGCAGCTATGGTATCAACGAAAGCAGCGAACGTTTCACCTGCCAATAGCGCACACGAGGTGCCTTGCTGCGTTTCCCCTGCGCTCGTCTGACAGTTTTCGCTCACTGAGCCTCGCCTCCTGTTTAGATTTTGTACATGAACTGGAATACGTCTTCGCGCTGAACAATTACCTGAACGCCCAGCTCTTCGCCTTCCTTGGTGAGTGCTTCCTGAACCTCGTTGAAGCCAGCGGTGTCGGTATCGAGACGAACCAACATGGTCATGCTGAAGATGTTATCCAGAATGGTCTGGTTGATGTCGTCGATGCTTGCGCCCTTTTCTGCCAGGACGCCCGAAATGCCAGCTACGATACCGGCGCGGTCTTTACCCAAAACCGAGATAACACAACGCATGAAAGATTCCTTTCGCTTTGCTTCCGCTCCTTGCGAAAGCTTCGGCCTACCTGCGGGAACTTAGCGTCCCATCAAAAGCGACAGCGCCTCTGCGCGCGTCGCAGCATCTTCCTTGAATATACCACGCATGGCATTGGTGACCGTTTTCGCACCGGGCTTCTTAACGCCGCGCATGCTCATGCACAAATGCTCCGCTTCCATAACCACGGCAACGCCGCGGGGGTTCAGCTGCTCTACCAAAGTATCGGCAACCTGCGAGGTAAGGCGCTCCTGCACCTGAGGACGGCGGGCATACACCTCAACCAGGCGAGCCAGCTTGGAAATACCGCAGATCTTGCCCGATTCGGAAGGCAGATATGCGATATGGGCCTTGCCGAAGAACGGTACCAGATGATGCTCGCACATGGAGAAGAACGGAATGTCGTGAACGATCACCATTTCATCGTGGTGTTCATCGAAAAGCGTTTCAAAATGAACGGCTGGGTCTTGATGCAGACCAGCAAAGCACTCTTCGTACATACGGGCCACGCGAGCTGGGGTTTCAAGCAGCCCCTCGCGATTCGGGTCTTCGCCAACGCCCTCCAAAATCAGGCGCACGCCCTGCTCGATCTTTGCCAAATCCATATCGTTACTTGCCATCATTGCCTTCCAGCCAATAGAAAATGTATCGAACCATTGTAGCGCGTCTACCCGATTATGCGCTACAGCGAAGAGCCATGCCTCATATTGGCACGAGCATGGCGGCCCCGCCCGAAATCGATTCGCGGAGAGGGAACCGCCCGCAGCACTCGGACCCGCATCGCCACACCGGAGCAGGCCCGCCCCATTGCGCCACGGCAGGTTCGCCCCGCACGTTGGAGCCACCGCCGCAGGCCCATCCCGCACGCCGCATCGGGCCCATCTCGCTTATAGCACCGCCCTTAAGCTGCCCCTGGGGTCCAGAAACAAAAAATCGGCGCAGACTGCAACTTTTTTGCGATTAGCAATTGTTCCAAACTCTCCAATCGCGAATCGCGGCATAAAAACGCAGGCAATTGGCCGTGCTGCGGCCTATTACCACCCAGCGGCGACGAAAAAAGAGCCCCTAATCGCAAAAAAGTTGCAAAAATGCCGAGATTTTTGTTTTTGAGACGGGCGAAGGGGCCGCAACGGACCGAACCGCCGTAACGGGCTGAACGCAACAGGCCAAACCTACAGATCCAATTCCACCGAAACAGGACAATGGTCGGACCCCATGATCTCGGAATAAATGTTGGCCATCTGCACCTTTTCACGCAGCGCTTCGCTCACCAGGAAATAGTCGATGCGCCACCCTGCGTTATTTGCGCGGGCATGGAAACGGTAGCTCCACCAGGAATAAGCGCCTTCGGTTGCAGGGTTCAGGTAGCGGAACGTATCGATAAAGCCCGCATCCAAAAGGCAGGTGAACTTGGCGCGCTCTTCATCGGAAAAGCCAGGGTTGCCGCGATTGGAGCGCGGGTTCTTCAAGTCGATTTCCTGATGAGCCACATTGAAGTCGCCGCACATTACCACAGGCTTTGCATTTCCCGTCTGACCATCGGGAAGCACGCCTTCCTCCAGGCCTTTGCAGATATCACGGAACCTATCATCCCAGGCCATGCGGTGGTCAAGCCGTGCAAGTTCGCTTTGGGCATTGGGCGTGTACACGTTTACGAGCCAGTACTGTTCGAATTCACAGATCACCACGCGGCCCTCGGTGTCCAGCTCCGGCACGCCTACTTCATGAATTACCTGCAGCGGCTCTTCCTTGCAGAACACCGCCGTACCGGAATAGCCTTTGCGCTCGGCATAGCTCCAACACTGATGGTACCCAGGAAGATCCATCTCAATCTGGCCTTCTTGCAGCTTTGTTTCCTGGAGCGCAAACACATCGGCATCAAGCTCATGGAAGGCGTCCATGAACCCCTTCTTCATAACAGCACGCAAACCGTTAACGTTCCAGGAAACCAATCGCATAAATGCACCTTTCAATCAAAGTGGCAAAAGAGGTTAGCCCCCTTTTGCCACTCCCAGCGAATCTGAATAGGAAAAGGGGCAAAACCCCTTTTCCGTCAAAGCTATTTCTTCTTCCTGTTTGCCTTCTTCTGAGCTTGGCGCACAGCCTTGTCGTATCCCTGCTCTCGCAGAGGACGCAACTGATTGGTGTCGATGCGCATTCCCATGAAGAAGAAGAGCCAAGAAGCAATCATCAGGCCAATTGAAATGAACGGCTGCTGAGGAATGAGCAGCGAAAGCACGATGGCGACGATCATGCCCACGAAGCCAACGCCCGAATAAACCATGCGCTTTCGGTTCAGGCGCTTGAACTCGGCCGTATCGGGAACGAAGCGGTTAACTTCCTTGTTGCGCTCGCGGCGGGCCTCACGGTCGGCGCGCTTAACCTTCTTGTTGTGCTTCTCGATTTCCTTCTGCTCTTCCTTGGAAAGCGCGGGGGCTTCTTTAGCCTTAGCCGAAGACTGAGCAGCCTGGGTCTTCTTGGGAGCTTTCGCGGGGGCCGGCTCCTGTTTCTTGGAGCCGCCGAACAACCCCTTCTTCTCGGGCTTGGACGATGTGGTACGCACCGAAGACGCAGCCTTCGAAACCGGCTTGGCAGAAGCTGCGCTCTTACGGGTAGCGCCATGTTTCTGGTCGCTGGTGTATCGCTCGTTCATGGGGTTTCGCTGAGACATCCCTTGATTCTCCTTGTTGTGTTTTCGTCGGGGCCTACTGGGCTACAAACGTCTTGCCCGTGATTTTCTCGTAAGCCTGAATGTACTTTTCGCTGGTCTTCTTGATGATATCTTCGGGCAGGCGCGGCGGGTTGCCAGTGCGGTCCCAGTTGGCATTGAGCCAATTGCGCACAAACTGCTTGTCGAAGCTGGGCTGTTCTTCGCCAACCTTATAGGTGTCGGCTGCCCAGAAACGGGAAGAGTCGGGGGTCAGAACCTCGTCGCCCAAGATGATCTTGCCGTCGTATACACCGAACTCGAACTTGGTGTCGGCGATGATGATGCCGCGTTCCTTCGCGTGGCTTGCAGCCGTTTCGTACACCTTGATGGTCAGGTCGCGGATGGCAGCAGCATCTTCGGCCCCGATAAGCTTTTCGCACTGCTCGAAGCTGATGTTCTCGTCGTGGTCGCCAATCTCGGCCTTCGTGGAAGGAGTGAAAATGGTTTCGGGCAGCTTGGAGGAATTTACCAGGCCTTCGGGGAGCTGAATGCCACATACAGCGCCCGTCTTCTGATAGTCCTTCAAACCAGAACCGGTAAGGTAGCCGCGTACAATGCACTCGACGGGGAACATGTTGGCCTTCTTTACCAGCATAAAGCGGCCAGCAAGCTTATCGGCATAAGGCTTGAACTGCTCGGGAAGGTCGGCAACATCGGCTGAGATAAGATGGTTGTCCACCACATCGGACAGAAGGTCGAACCAGAAGCAAGAAAGCTGCGTGAGCACCTGGCCCTTATAGGGGATTTCGTCTTCCAGAATATAGTCGAAAGCAGAAATACGATCGGATGCAACCAGCAGCAGCTTGTCGCCCAAATCGTACAGATCGCGCACCTTTCCCTGTGCATCGGGTTTGATGTCGATTACAGACATGACCGTCCTTCCGTCTGAGTTTGTTGACAGAACTCTATTATGGAACATCTTGCGCAGCAACGCATGAAAAAGAAGCAGTACTTGCGCCGATTCACAACTACTGCGATTAATGCCTGGGTGCTGAACACACAAAAGCCCCCGCAAATACCCAGCCTCAGAAGCGCAATCGCCTAGCCAAGACCCGCCCAACTTGGTCTGACCCCTTTGTTGTTGCAACAATCTGCACAATTACTCAGGCAAGGCAGGCCAAAAAAGATGGCCACAATCCAAGCCCAAGGCTAAAAGGAAAGGCGCCCGTACAGACGCCTTCCATAGCTAGTTCGTTCCAAAGCGAGGACGGTTGCCCTTCTTCTTTTCGGATTCACTGGTGTACAAGGGCACGTAGACGGTAAAGCACGCCCCTTCGTTAGGACGGCCCTCAACGCGCACCCAGCCATTGTGCTGGTCCACGATTTCCTTAACCACAGAAAGGCCAACGCCCAAACCTCCCGTTGCACGAGCGCGACCCGAATCGGCGCGCCAGAAGCGCTGGAATACCATCTTCGCTTCTTCTGGGGTAAGGCCGATGCCCGTATCGCGAACACTGATCTGCCCCATCAGCTCGCCTTTGCGAGCCGTGATGGTAATGGTGCCGCCTTCTGGAGTATAGCGAACGGCATTGGAAATCAGGTTCGCCGTAGCCTGGCGAAGCAGGTCGGCATCGCCATACACGTACACGTGCGGATCGTACTCGAATTCCAGATTCAGCCCCTCTTCGTTGATGTATGCCTGATGCGTTGCCACAACCGCTGACAGCATTTCGGTAAGATCGACCTTCTGACGCTCGATGGGCTTGGTGCGGCTTTCCAGGCGCGAAAGCTTCAGCAGCGCATCAACCAAACGGGAAAGACGGCGCACCTCGGAATTCAGCGTTTCCAGACGTTCGGCATCGGGCTCAAACACGCCATCGATCATCGCCTCAACGGTAGATTGGATGGCCATAAGCGGTGTGCGTAGCTCATGGGCAACGTCAGTTACCAACCTGCGTTCAAGCTTGCGGTTCTGCTCCACGGAATCTGCCATAGCGTCGAACATATTACCCAGGCGGGCAATTTCGTCGGTACCCTTCATGCCGGTACGCGCCGAATAATCGCCCTCTTTCAGCGCCTTAGCCGTATTCGTAATGCGACGAATGGGGGCAACAAGCGCACGGGAGAACAGCACTCCCACCACAATAGAAATGGCCATCGCGATGAACGCAGCGAAGATCATGGCCTGGTACGATTTTTCACGGAATTCGGCATCGGTCTGGGTTAACAGCGTATCGGAGCCGTGCACCCGCACGAACACGGTGCCAACCTGATTGCCGTCGACATTGATGGCCGCCTTAGCCACATTGCCGCTCGATTCCTTCATGGCCGCCGCGCCCAAAGCCTTGTCGGCGGAATCGTCGTACACGATAGCGCCATTTTCGTCGCGCACCTGCACGTTAATGGAATCGTACAGAATGCTCGCCGACGACGCAGCGTTCAGGGCTCCGCTATACCAATCGCCATGGGCGGCCTTGTAGCCCTGGGCGATAGAATCGGCGGTGGAATCGGCAACGCGCTGCACATTTTCGCGCGTATAGGTTTGGAAGTGCTGCTCCCATACAAAGGAAAGCACGGCAATGGAAGAAAGCACCGTGATAAGGGAAACGGCCAGCATCACCAGCACGATGCGCTTGTTGAACGAAAGGTTCAGACCCTTCTTCTTTCCCGAGTTTCCATCTGGCTCCTCGCTATTCGCTTGGGTCCAGGTGGCATCGGTTGAATTTGCAGCCATCAGCAACTCCTTTCTGTGGCGGCCCCAATAAAAAAGCGCGCCCCGCCCGAAGGCAGAACGCGCTGCAGGTTCAAAGGAAACTAGTTGGCCTTCGTGGGATCCTCAAAACGGTATCCTACGCCATGCACGGTATGAAGCCACTTCGGATTACGCGGATTGTCACCAATCTTGGCGCGGAGGTTCTTCACATGGGAGTCGATGGTGCGCTCGTAGCCCTCGAAGTCGTAGCCCAGAACCTTTTCAACCAATTCCATGCGCGAGTACACACGACCAGGGTAGCGGCACAGCGTGGTGAGCAGCTTGAATTCGCTGGCGGTAAGGTCAACCTCTTCGCCGCTTACGAGGATCTTATGACCCGAAATGTCGATGGTGAGCTCGCCGAACTCCAGCACTTCGCGCTGAGGCTCAGACTCGGAATGCACGCGGCGCAAAAGGGCGCGTACGCGAGCAACCAATTCGCGAGGGCTGAAGGGCTTGATAAGGTAGTCGTCTGCACCCAGTTCGAGGCCGATAATGCGGTCTTCCACTTCACCTTTGGCGGTGAGCATAATGATGGGCGTGTCGGAGTTGTCGCGGATAACGCGGCATACACGCTCACCGGGAACACGAGGGAGCATCAAGTCGAGCACAACCAGATCGAAGTGATGCTTGGAAAACTCTTCCAAAGCCTCCTGACCGTCACCCACGGCAGTTACCCAATAGTTCTCGCGTTCGAGATATGCCGCCACCGCATCGCGGATGGCCTTTTCGTCTTCCACGAGAAGGATACGACGAGTGCTTTCGTTCATTGAAGAAGTCATCAATGCCTCCTGACAGGTATCGAAAAGCCCGTACGGGCTTTATCTGCACATGCAGCGCAGCCAAATTGCAAACAAAACGGCTGCGGGCTCTGGGGCCAACCGGCACGATGCGCTGTTGCACATAACGCACTAGAGGCACCAAGGCGCCATTTGCAATTATTGTATCAATTGCCAGAACAGGAGCCATAAGCGGACACCCAAATGTCACAATACCCCTCAGCAGTACCCGTCCAACCGTTGCGCGGGAAAGCACCACATCAGGAGAATACGTGCCCACTAAACGCAGTCAAAATATCCCCGGCAAAGCCCCTCGCCCCTCTCGCAATTCGCACAACCGCAACGCAGGGGTTCGCGGAGGCAGCACGCGCGGCGCTCATTCCGCCCGCAAAGCAGCTCCACAGGGCTTTTCCACCTCTGCGCCCAGAAGCCGCTCGGCGTTCGAGCCGTCTGCGAAAACGAAGGGCAAAGGCGGATTCTCCAACGCTTCCACCCATGGCTTCGGCCCCGCATTCAGCCAAGTGGCCAGCGGCGTTTCCGCAAAGAAATCGGGCCCCGAAGTGCTGCTTACGCGCAGGAACCTGCTTATTGGAGCGGGCGCCATCGCAGGCGTTGCCGCTTTGGGCGGCGGGCTTTCGCTTGCTACCAACGCGCTAGAGGGCAAGAAGGAAGCCACCGTGGAAAGCATCAGCGTCCCTGAAGATGCGGTGAATGCCCTTTCGGACTATAGCCAAGCAGACTACACACAGCACGTGAAGGCTGCTGGAAGTTACAAACTTGCGTACGGAACCCTGGTATGGGCCGACAACGACACCGTTGCTGCCTGCCTGGTGCCAGGTGAATCGGCAAGCCCGTTAAACACGGTAAGCCTGCTGTACCTTTCCAACGGCAAAACCGCTTCGGCGCTTTCCGCTGCTCAAGGCGCCGACGAAGGGTTCGAAATCGTCGATGTGCGCTGCAGCGAAAACGGCCTTGTTTGGACGGAATCAAGCGCCTACGAATCTGCTTGGCGCGTATACACCGCAAAGCTTTCCAACGGCAGCGTCACTTCCATCACCCAGGTTGATCAGGGCGATGGCAATTGGCTTATTCCTTCTATTGCCGCCGTGGGCGAAACCGCCTTCTGGCAGGTATGCCCCAACACCTCGGGAGAATCCGCCGCCGAACGAAGCGCCCTCAAAAGCGCACGCTTCGGCTCTGGCGATGTGGCTGTTCCCTACACTTCAAAAAAGCCCTTCGCCACGCGCGTAACCGCTGCCGACGATGGCGTGGTAATTACGCCGCGCGCCGAGGCTCAGGGCACCTACTACCAGCTCACCAAGATTTCAGCCAAAGACAATTCCACCGTCGATCAGATGACGCTCCCTTCTTCCATGACGCCCGATTTGGCAAGCTACGGCCGCAGCGGTTTTTCGTTTGGGTTCAGCAGCATCTACAACTTCGGTGGCGGCATTGCCAACTTGGGCACCTACACGCCGCGTTCGGCAGCGAGCGCCTACCACTACAACGACCTGCAATGGTTCCGTTTCTCGCGCTCGCCCATCACCGCTCCCTGTTGGTCGGGCGAATGGTTTGTGGTGAAATCCACCACCGCCCTGTGCGGCGTTAACTTTGGCAGCAAGAGCTACTTTGCCATCGACACGCCAAGCGGCTGCGACACCTACGGCGAGCACCTGGTTTCCACAGGCACCCGCTCTTCGTTCGTGGGCCTCTCGCAAATCACCGACGACAACGACAGCGGCAACAACCACGCCCTCGTGCGCGTCTTCACCCCCATCAAGGGCAGCATCGACAACGCATTTTAGGCGTTTCATATCAACGCGGCGCCGCGTTGATATCCCGCAGTCCCGCCCCGGCAGGCCGTTGCAAAAACAAAAAGCGAGGGCATCCAGCTCCGAATGCCCTCGCTATGTTTTCAAACGATAGTGCGCCCTACTTTAAAACTCAAGTTCCTTCAGGCGATCGAATACCACATCTTTGCGCGTAAGGAAGTCCCACGGGTCAAAGATCTCGTCAAGCGTTTCCTTGGAAAGCTTGGCCTCGGGGTCGGCTTCCAAGTTCTCGCGGTAGGTAGGACCATCGACAGCGTTCTGGATGTCTGCCCATACCTTCATGGCGTTGCGCTGGACGATAACGTATGCGTCTTCTCGCGTGATACCGGTCTGAACCAGGGCAAGCAGCACCTTCGAAGAGAAGATAAGGCCCTTGGTGCGCCACAGATTGTGTTCCATCTTGGCAGGATAGGTCTGCAAGCCGTCAAGCATCCACTGCATCTTGCCGAACATGTAGTCCAGCGCAATGAAGCTATCCGCCATGGCAACACGCTCTGCGCCAGAATGGCTGATATCGCGCTCGTACCACAGAGCAACGTCGTCAAGCGCTACCTGAGCGTTGGACTTAACCACACGGGAAAGGCCGCACACACGCTCTGCGGTAATAGGGTTGCGCTTATGGGGCATAGCCGAAGAACCCTTCTGGCCCTTGGCAAACGGCTCTTCGGCCTCAATAACGTCAGACTGCTGAAGCAGGCGCACCTGCATAGCGATGGACTCCAACGTGGAAGCAGTAACAGCCAGCGCCGTCATAACCTGAGCATGGCGATCGCGTGCCAGAACCTGCGTAGAGAGCGGGTCGGGCGTAAGACCCAGCTTTCCACAGACGTACTGCTCTATGAATGGGTCGATGCTGGAATAGGTTCCAACAGCACCGCTGATTGCGCCCGTTGCTGCAACCTTGCGAGCCTCCTGCAGACGCGTCTGGGCGCGCTTCAGGGCCCAAGCCCAGCTGCCGAACTTCATGCCGAACGTCATGGGCTCAGCATGGATGCCGTGGGTGCGGCCCACGCACAGGGTTTCCTGGAACTCGAAAGCGCGACGCTTGCAGGTTTCACCCAGCAGGGCGACGTCCTTCAGAATGATGTCCAGCGCCTGGGTAATCTGATAGGAAAGAGCCGTATCGCCCAAGTCGGAAGAAGTCATACCGTAATGAACCCAACGGCTAGGAGGCTCGGTTCCCTCGGGAACGTCGGCATCGATGTACTCCGCCATGTTAGTGGTGAAGGCGATTACATCGTGGTTGGTAACCTTTTCGATCTCGTCAATGCGCTCAACGGTGAAGTCTGCATGTTTGCGGATCCAAGCAGCCTCCTCCTTGGTGATGCCCGATTTGCCCAACTCGGCCTGGGCTTCGCATGCCAGAACCTCGATTTCCTTCCAGATCTCGAACTTGTTCTGGAGCTCCCAAATAGCACCCATTTCGGGGCGGGTGTAGCGACCGATCATTCGATTCCTCCCTTTACGTATGCCTTACCAGGCAACTGACTGAGACCATATTCTACTAACATAAATCACGCGAACGCCCACGGCAACCGTTACAACGAACGCACGATTTCGCGAGCCCGGGCCAAAAGATCAGTATCCGCTGCAACGATAACCTGATCACCTGGGAAAATGCGCGTTTCGCTGTTCACTACCTCCACATCGTCTTGATGGGAAACGGCAATCATGCGGATGCCCTCATCAAATTTAATATCCAACGCACGTACGCCTTTGTAGTTGTCGTGGTTGCGCATGGTAGGAACTTTGATATCCAGCAAGCCGATCTGATCGCTGGAAAGCGAAACGGCAACGCCCATAGACCCGAGCATGGCCTCTTCCTGAATCATGTTCGCGATCATTACCGTGGAAGAAACGCTTTCAATGCCCAGGCGACGGAAGATTCGCAGATTCTTAGGACTGTTCACGCGAGCAATGCAACGCGGTACATCAAATACGCGCGAGGCAATTTCGCACGCAGCCAGGTTGTCTTCATCCTGGCCGGTTGCCGCCACGAACACATCGGCCGACTGCATAGCCGCATCTTCCTGAACGGAAGCCGAGCAGCCATCACCACTGATAACCAGGCAAGAACCATCGATGGTTTCCGCCAGGCGACGCGCCTGGGCATCGCATTTTTCAATCAAGGCAACCTGGTTGTCTTCACGCAGAAGGGTACCTGCAAGATATGCGCCGAGCTTGCCGCCGCCAACAATTACGATATACACCGCAACCCCCCCCCTAATCCTGTGCGTACTTTGCGATAGCGGGAAGCATCGCATGAGAAACCACGGCGAGCACCGCATCTCCGTGATACAAAATGCTCGAAGGTGAAGGAATGGAACTTACCGTGCCATCGGCGCGCTCGAAGGCGCATACGCGAATGCCATGACGGCTTTCAAGGTCGGCAACCTTGATGGACTTCTGCCCCACTTCGGAAAGGTTGAGGGCGAACTGGAGCACCTCGAAATCACCGAAGGTGGCAATATGGTCGCCAATACCCGATATGGCCTTCGAGAATATTTCCTCGGCAACCAGCGTGGTGCCACAAACATAGTCGATACCCAACTGCAGATAGGTCCGCTCATGGCTACTGTCGTACAAACGTGCTACAGCATGGGGCACATCGTACAAGCGGCGGGCGATTTCTACCACCATGAGGTTAGCGTTGTCGCTCTGGGTTACCGCAGCCACAAAGTCGCATTCCTCGATGCCGGCGTTCACCAAGATTTCTTCGTCATAGCCCACGCCCACAAAGGTTGAGCCATTGAAGTCGCGGCCCAGCGCGGCGAAAGCCGAAGGATCGCGGTCGATTACGCATACGTTGTTGTCATGCTCGGAGAGCATCAGGGCCAAACGCGAACCAACACGGCCGCAGCCCACAATAATAATGTCGCTCACATCTATCGCGACGCATCACACGCGCCGCGCCTCCATCTTAATCGCAGTGAAACCGAGCGAACCCCCTCGCGGCGAACAGGCGCATGCTCCTTGGGCTGAGTCATGGATCAGCCACCCGGGCCTGTCTGCCCACCCAGAAGCGGATGGTGCGCACAGCTATTGCTAATTTCAGTTGTCCTTATTGCTTGGGGCAAGCGCTTGCCAGCGTGTACGTCAGCACACGGAAGACAGCGACCCCGTTAGAATGGCGCACTGCGAAAACAACCGTTCCCGCTGCCACCGCTTCTGCTGGATAGTTTAGAAGATCAGAGAGCCCAACTCAAAGCCCACGCATTACAACGATCGAAAACATGCCCTGAGAAAATAAAAAAAGCCGACCCGCAGGCCGGCATTGAACATTAAATGAATCGGTAATACACGTTTCGCGTGCCCCAATCGGTATAGCTGTTAGCACCGAAGGCTTTGTAGACACCTGGCGCCAGGTCGAGTGCGCGACCGTACTTAGCAAAACCACCAGTATCGGTAACCGTAGCTATAACAACCTTGCCGTTATAGCAAATCTCGCAAATGCTACCAACCAGATAAGCCTTGTCTTCAGGAACGGCAACCGTAACGCTCTGATGCGTAAGCGCAATGCCCGAAGCAGTGTTGGTTACACCGAAGTTGCCTTGACCATCATCGTTGGTTTCGATGGAATAAGCCGAGGCAATGCCACTCTGCCAAGTGCCATCGTTGACGTCAGGCGCAACGCGGGGCGCAGTAGGAAGCGGATCGAGCGTGCAAACTTCGTTCGCCTTCTGCTTTGCCAAAGCGTTGGTTTCGTCTACCGCAATAGGCACCACAACCGGGTCGGGATCTTTAACCGTGATAGAGCGCTGGGTTGCTTCCGTAGCATCTGCTGCTTCAGTGACGGTTACCCCGTCAACGCTGGAAGAAGCATCGGCCACGCCGGAAGCGCGCTGAGCCGAAGAAAGCTGCTGGGTATCAGCGGCCTGCGCACGGGAAGAGCCCAAGCCAAGAGTGGAAGAATCTTCCTGCTTGGAACCCTGTGCCTGACCGACAGAGCAAAAAGCAACCACCGTCATAGCCATGATGAGCACGAAGCAAACCATGAAAAACGGCGCGACCCTTCTTTTGGTATGTACGCTGGCTTTAGCCAAAAAACTCCAATGCCGAAGCTTCGCCGTTGCCCTTTGGGAAGCAAAGAGCGCGGGCCTTCTTGTTTGCAGAACCACCGAGATTAGAACCAGCAGACTGCAATAAGCACACAAAAGTGCAAGGCCTATTATACCTGCCTACGCTAAAGGCTCCAAATTTTGCTATCGGCAAACGGGCGTAAAAGTCCTGGGATTACCCTGTTGTAAAGGCTCTGAACTTGTTCCAAATTAGCTTCTGAGCAGCGATAATGCATTATTATGGTGGGAATATGATGAAAACGCCACTAAGCGGTCAAACACACCCATATCAAGGTACGAAACCACCAAAGCAACCGCAACAAGACCAACGCCCAGAGCCAGGAAATCAATACGGCCAAAGGCACAAGCGATAATGAAACAGGCTGCCACCGAAAGCCATATCAGTGCCGACAAATCAGTAATCCGCTCCAGGCTATGGGGCGGGCAAATGCCGAGGGTAAAGGGCAGCAAGGCAATGCAGAGTTCAATGCAAACAACCAAACCGCACAGGCGAAGACGCAATGGCGCCTTATCCGCGAAGCACACCAGAAGGGTTGTACCCGCGACAATCAGTAGGACTGGCCAGAAGCCCAAAAAATTTACTCCAGGGATGCGGGAAACCCAGTAGTTGGCAACAAAAACGAAGAATAGCGTGGTTAACGCCACCAGCGCCAAAACCTCCGGTGTGCGCTTACGCGCTTTGCTGCCTTCGCTAACCACCACGCTTTGCGTAGGCGCTGAAGGCATAGGACGAGAAACCCCCGAAGACACAGGCGGCATAGGAGGTATATGGCCCGCATCGGCATGGATGCCATAATTTCGCAGCGCTTCCACCCTTGCCACCCCCGCTTCAACCACACGGTGATAGCGATCGGAGCATACGTCAAGCGGGCTGACGTTTAAGGGCTTGCCCTCCCCGCCCGAAGAGGGAAGAAATGCCGCAAAGGCAATATAGGGAACGGCAACCAAACCGAAGGTGCAAACGAGCAACACCACGGCCGTAACACGAACCAGCACCGCATCGGCATCGATGCGCTCGGCAATGCCCGAACAAACGCCAGCAATAATTCGGTCTTCGCCGCGCGTTAGCGCCGGCCGAGACTTTGGCTGGCCAAACAGGGAATACCCCTTTTTTTCGTCCTTCGCCACACTGCTCCTTCCAACACTCCCCATTTAACAGCACCCTAAGCCAAGGTAACTACTTCGTCAGGAAAATGTTAAAAGCGGCGATTACAAAACGAATAGGCAGATGGAAAGGAACTGGCACACTGAACCAGCAAGGATCCACACATGGAAGATGGAATGCATATAGGGGACCTTCTTCAGAACGTAGAAGATGCATCCAATGGAATAGCAGAGTCCACCCGCAAGCAGAAGCCAGAAGCCCGGTGCGGGAAGCAGCGCCCACAGCTGCGGGATAAACCATACAACCGACCAGCCCAAGCACAGGTACAGCACCGCCGAGATCCAGCGGGGACGGAACACCCAGAACGATTCGGCAATTACGCCGATGATGGCAACCGCCCAAACAAACGCAAACAGGACAACACCGTGGCAATCAACCAGGGTAACCAAGCAATACGGACTATATGAAGCCGCAATAAACAGGTATATGAAGCTGTGGTCAAGCACCTTGAACACGCGTTTTGCCTTTTCAGCCGCTATAGCGTGATACAGCGTCGACATCACATATTCCAACAGCATGAAGATGCTGTACACCAGTGCAGCAAGCAAATGCAGGCCGCCGCCCGAACGAACAGCCGCAACAACGCAGAGCGGGATGGCGGCGATGGCCAGCAACGCACCAACGCCGTGGGTTATTGAGTTGGCAATCTCTTCTCCCAGCGAATAGGCGCGAATGGCCTTGCGGGAATTGCGCACGCCAGCGCCATCCTTCTTCTTTTCATGCTTGGAGCGTTTCGGGTTCCCCGAATCACGCTTCTTGAACTGGCGGGGTGTCCATTCCCTTGAGGGAGCCTGCGATTGTGCCATTGTTATCCCTTCAAATGCCCTATCGGGGCGTTATATTCACTGCAACCCAGAAGCGAAACATGTTCATATGCTTAATGTTGCGATTATACTGCGCGGCTACCTTCCGGTTGAGCCCAGTCAAGCCAGGCGGATGCTTCTGCAATCGGAACGTCAATCAGACGCTCATCGCAGCCGCGAACACCTGCTGCGGTACGCACCAAGACGGTTGCAACGCCAGCGTGGCGCTGCAAAGGATTTGCACGAAGGCAGGCGTACTGCATTTTCCTCCGAGGCACGATTACCGTATCGGTGGAGTAACCGCCGTTTACCACGATAGTTCCCGAGTTGTCGAAACCGAACGCAGAACGACGGTGCCACAGAAACGCACCCACCACTTCGATAGCCTCAATGGCAACGCACAGCAAAAGGCCTGGTATCAGCGTCGCTGCGGCAAAGCCCCCGAGCTGGGCACGCCCCTGAGCAGCTGTTGCATCAGCAGCGAAAGCAGCGGCACACAACAGAAGTAGGGCTACGGCGAGCCAGAACCCAACACCCTTCAACACCGCCCTTCGGGTAATGGCACGACGCAGGGCCACTTTCGGCAGAGGAGTGCTTGCTACGGGAGCATGAGCGTATTCGGGGGTCAAACCTTGAACGACACCCCAAGCTTCAGCGATGGGCAAAAACGGATGCACAACCAGTCTGTCCGCCTCTAACTGAGAAGAGGAACCAGACGATTCTTCGCCAGTGGCTACCCCCACCCTGCCATACGAAACTGAGCAGCAACGCATAAGGCGTTGGAAAAAAGTTTGATGAATGCGCACCGATTGGATTCGGTCCACATCGATGCCGTTGAACACATGCGTTATAAGACCCCGCTCAACCTCAATGCGGCCACCACGACGGCGCGCTTGGAAACCGCCATAGGAAAGGCACACGCCAACCAGATAGATAACCCATGTCATAGTCAAGCAAAGCAGCAACAGGAAGCCCGTCAGCCCACATACGAGTATAAGATCGCTCTTAGGCACGCCCATCGCTGCAAAAAATGTTGCGCCATCGACCAAAACCGCGAGGATGGCCAAAGTTGCCACAACGACAAGCGCAGCCATCACTGTTGCAAGAGCCAAGCCAAACGATGCCCTTCCGCATAGGGCGGAAAGCAGCAGTTCCTTGTTGCCAAGACGGTATTCGCAAGCAACAACACCTGTATTCACTGCATCCTTGGCGAATACGCCACGAATATCGTCAATAGCGGCAGCAGCACCATCAAGCACGTTGCCCCGACCAGCAAGAGAACCTGGAGCAACCGCTGCAACACGCCCCTCTTCGCCTTCGATGTGCTTGCGGCGGAAAAGCTCACGACGCAGATATTCTGCCGCGCTTCGCTCCACGTACGAAATTACCAGCGCCTTGTTGCTGGCACCGCCCGCAGTGTCGATGTTCACTGTGCGTACGCCCGCCAGGCGCTGCAGAAGAGAAGCGCGTTCGTTTACCGACTGGATCTTCGAGTAGGGCACGTGAGTGCACCGCTTGTTCAATATCCCCGAGTAGAAGCTGAATTCCGTTTCGTCAAATTCGTACCAGATGTAACGGTACGTCCATGCACGGGCACCCATCACAACTCCGCAAACAAGCACCGTGGCGGCCAGGAGCAGAAGCACCGCAACGAAAAACGCATCTACCGAAACGAAACCAAGGGCTTCAGCTAATTTCATAAGCCCCGACAATGAGGAAAGCCCGCATATGAAGATGATTGGCGCAGCGCGCAGCGCACCCAGCCAGATATAGCAATGATGCAGCGAATGGTGCATGCCCGTTTGCTCGGGCTCGTAAGCCGAAGCGCCGAATGGCGCAGGGTTCATGTTGGGAGGAATCGAACCGTTGGAGCTCATAGCTACACGTCCTCGCGGGCAAGGCGAGCAAATTCGGCAGCGCGATCACGGACGCTGTCTGCCTCTTCGGTTAGCAGACCAGGAATTTCCATCGATCCCGCAGCAGTTGAAACCGTCACACTTGCCAGGCCAAATGCGCGCAAAATGGGACCCTGCTTCGTGTCGGTATTCTGCACACGGATGAAAGGAACCACGATGTGCTTGCGCCAAATGATGCCGTACTTCAGTTCCAAGAAATCGGGGCGAAGCTCATAATGCCAGCGAATGTAGCGCAGCGGCGTTACCGCAAACAGGAATACAACCAACAAAACCGCATACAGAACGGTAAACGCCAGCACATAGGGCTCCGCCCAATATGCTTCCGATGCGTCGACGAGCAACGCGATGGCTCCCGGCAACGCCAGAATTAGCCATGCCGCAGTAAGCATCAACGCATCGCTGATGCGCCACACTGCCTTGATGAGTGGATTCAGCTTTTCCCGAGGTTCTGCGCGCATAAGGCTTCCATCCCCTAGTTAATCATCGGTTTTTGCATTATTGTCGCATAATGCACGCTGCGCCGAAGTGTCCAATGCATGCGCGAATAAGACCCGATCCGTGCTTTTGACAGCATTCCAGCAAAAAATAAGCAAAACCGCCTGGCAGATCGGAGAAAGAAAAAACATTTCTCCGTTGCACAGGCGGATTTTCATAAATATATTTGCAAACAGCACCATCGCAGATGCCGCCAGCGAAACCGCTACAGATACCTAAAGTAAGCAGCACAGGATCCTTCGGAGGAAACCATGCACGGACCTACAGGGTTTTCAGGCGTGCACACCTTACGGAACAAGGGGCACTCGTTTGGAGCCATCATGCCGCGCAACACGTCACCGCAGCGACAACCCTTCGGTTCCTGCGTAGGCTCAACGGCGGGCTCGAAGCGCTGGAATGCATCGAACTCGGCAAATTCAGGGCGAATGGCGTAGCCCGAACCGGGAATAACACCCAAACCGCGCCATGTTGCATCTACGGTGTGGAACACTTCGTTGATGGCAGCAACCGCGACCTGATTGCCTTCGGGCGCAACGCCACGTGTGTAGGCAATCTCTATTTCGGCGCGGCCTTCATGGAGTTGGCGCATGATCATGGCAACGCCCTGAAGCACATCCACCGCTTCGAAACCGGTGATAACGCCGGGAATGCCGTACTTCTTCGCCAGGAACTCATAAGGCTTCATGCCAATAATAGTGCTTACATGGCCAGGCAAAATAAGCGCATCAATCCGCAACGAAGGATCGGAAACGATGGTTTCCAGCGCACCAGGCATGTTTTTGTGCGCCACGAACACGCTGAAGTTCTTAAGGCCCAGCGCCTTAGCGCGCTTGATAGCCATGGCCACCAAGGGAGTGGTGGTTTCGAACCCAACGCCCACGAATACAATCTGCTGATCGGGGTTTTCCTGGGCAAGTTTCAGCGCATCAAGCGGGGAGTACACGATGCTTACCGAACGCCCCTCTGCCTGCTCTTTCAGCAGGCTGGAAGTCGAACCCGGTACACGCGTCATATCACCAAAGGTGGCAATGGTCACGCCAGGGACGCACGAAAGAGCAATTACCGTATCGATGTCTTTGTTGCTGGTAACGCACACCGGGCAACCAGGGCCCGATGCCAAACGAACGCCTTCGGGCATCATGGTGCGCAGGCCGTTACGGGCAATAGCAACCGTATGGGTGCCGCACACCTCCATCAGGGTTGCATGCTCGGGCGCCCATTTCTCTATCGAATGGATTAAGCCACGAGCAAGCTCTGGATCTTTGAAAGAAGACAAGTCCATTGAGATCGTCCGCCTATAATCCCTCGACGTCGGCCAGTTCAGGAATCTGCTTGATCAGGTCGAGTGTTTCCTGGGCATCTTCTTCGCTTACCACCTCAATGGCGAAGCCGGCGTGAACCAGAACGAAATCGCCCACCTGGGCGGAAGGGGTAAGGTCGAGCGCCACTTCGCGGGTAACGCCCAGAATATCCACTACCGCCAAGTTATTTTCGTTGATGGTACGGACTTGGGCGGGAATAGCTAAACACATATTGCATCACTCCTCATGTTGCGCCTGCAATCCTAGCACAGCCTGTCCGTAGGAAATCGAAGCATCGTTAGGTGGCAGTTCTTTATTCAGCGCCACTGTAAAGCCGCGCTCCTGCAAGCGCACAAGCGTGCGCTCCATTAGATAGCGGTTCATGAACACACCACCAGCAAGCGCCATAACCTCGATGCCGTAGGCGGCTCGCACCAATTCAGCAACATTCACAATGGCCTCCACGAAGGCGCTGTGGAAGCGCGCGGCAATAACGGGGGTGGGGACCGACTCCTGCATGTCGTCGAGCATGGCGGCAAATACCGGCGCCACGTCCATCAGCAAAACCGAAGTGTCGGCAGCCGTGCTGTTTTCCGTTGCCGTGTTCTTGATGAAGCCAATACGGTAACGCTCGTCTTCCACAGGCAAGCCCGCAGCTTCTGCTTGGGCCCTATGAGCCGCCGCTTCCAAAAGAATGGCCGCTTCACCCTCATAGCAAGGGTGAGTGCACACGCCTAACAGAGCCGACGCCGCATCGAAGATGCGGCCCACCGAAGACGTTTCAGGAGTATTCAGGCCCTTTTCGATCATCTGCTCAAACACTTCGGCATTCGGAACGCATTCGGATACGAACTTCTTAGCCTGCTCGTGTTCCAGCAGATCAAACGACCATAGAGCGCCATAGGCAATGCGCGCGGGGTCTTTGATGGCAGCTGCACCACCTGGCAACGGGATATAGGCGAAGTTCACAAAGCGCTCGTATGCCTGAAGGTTCGAAAGCAGAACTTCACCACCCCAAATAGCCCCATCGAGCCCGTAACCTGTGCCGTCGAACGCGAAACCGCACACGGGGCCTTCCAGATCGTTCTCGCCCATAACGGACAGAATGTGTGCATGGTGATGCTGCGCACGCATTATGGGCAGATTCTGGCTCAAAGCCCACTTGGTGGAAAGATATTCAGGATGATAGTCGCACACTATGCGCTTAGGCTCGAAATGCAGCAGGCTAGCATAACGGCGACGCGTTTCGTTCCATGCATCGAACACCGCCGCGCTTTCCAGGTCGCCCACATGCTGGGAGACGAACGCCTTACCACCGCGCGCGTAGGTTAACGTGCTTTTCTGCTCAGGGCCTACCGCCAAAAGCTCTTCGCTTGCGCCTTCGGGGCACGGAGCTGAAATGGGAAGCGGGGCATAGCCGCGAGCGCGGCGGATAAACTGAACAATATCGCCCGCAGCGCCGCCGTTAAGGATGCGGATAACGGAATCGTCATAGCGCCCCACGATTTCACGGTTATTCACCAGGAAGGCGTCGGCCACGCCAGCAAGCTGGGAAAAGGCCGTTTCTTCGTCGATAACGATGGGTTCATCGTGGATGTTGCCCGATGTCATAACAAGCATGCCGCCGCATTCGTGAAGCAGCAAGTGTTGAACAGGCGTAGTGGGCAGCATTACGCCCAGTTCGGGCAGGTTGTCTGCCAGGCCCTTCGCAAACGTCGCATCGGAGCGCTTGCGCAGCAACACGATGGGGCGCGCAGAGCTCGTGAGCTGGCGCGCTTCGGCATCGTTTACTTCACAAAGAGCGCGAGCCTCTTCCGTTGAAGCAACCATAACAGCAAACGCCTTGCCGGGACGATGTTTGCGCTGGCGCAGTGTGGCAAGTGCCGCCTCGTTGGCAGCGTCGCACACCAAGTGGTATCCGCCCAAACCCTTAACGGCAACGATGCCGCCTTCTGCAATAAGCTTTGCGGCACGGTGGAAAATCTCGTCGGATTCCTCGACGTTTTTCGCCCAGGAAATGACTTCGGGCGAAAGGCCGTCCGCGCAACCCGATTCAATCCAGCCAATTTCAGGGCCACACTCAAAGCACGCATCGGGTTGTGCATGGAAGCGCCTATCGGCGGGGTCGGAATATTCCTCCTTGCATGCTGGACACATAGTAAACTGCGCCATTGATGTTTCGGGGCGGTCGTAAGGCAGCTTGCGCATGATGGTAAAGCGCGGGCCGCAGTTGGTGCAGTTGATAAAGGGGTAATGGTAGCGACGATTATTCGGGTCGAACAATTCTTCCACACAAGCGTCGCACGTTGCCAGATCAGGCGAAACCAGCGTAGTTTCGCCCTGTTCCGCCGCATCGGAAAAACGAATCTCGAAGGCATCAAACCCCTGCACAGGGACTTCCGCAATTTCAATTTCGCTTATTTGCGCAGCGGAGGGCGCCTCTTCAGAAAGAGCCAGCACAAACCTGTCGAGCGGCAAGGTTTCACCTTCGGCATGCACCTTCACGCCCTCAACATCATTCAAAACCCAACCAGTAATATCTCGTTTTTTTGCCTCACGATAGACAAAGGGGCGGAAACCCACCCCTTGTACTACGCCGGATATTTTCAGATCAAGTGCTTCACGCGTCATGCGTTGATTGCCTCCTTGAACGCCTTAACCAAGGCACGAATAGACACCGCAGAGTTGTCGGGCAAATGAACCTGAACGCAGCGGCGTCCACGATCGGAAAGAATTGCGAAGTCGCCCGAAGCCTGAGCCTTTGCAAGTTCGCCCAAGCTCTGTGCGCGGGAGTCTTCGATGGCAATATCCTTCGGCTCTTCTGCCGAGATAATCAAGAACACCCCTTCATTCGGGCCTCCCTTATGAAGCTGACCGGTGGAGTGCAGGTAGCGCGGTCCAATTTCCAGGCACGACGCTGCACCCAAACGGTCGGCAACCGAGTGGCGAATTTCCTCCAGCGCTTCACGACGACCTTCCCCCGTGAAGGGAAGGAATGCATTCAAGCTGAAGTAATCGCCAGACACAATGCTGCCAAACAGGGCGCGCAATGCGGAAACGAGTGATTCATCTTCAACGGATTCGCGAAGAGCTTCGGACACATGCACCTCAACGTCGCCGACAGGAATGCCGGCAAGGCCCTTTTCCACGAACTCAGGGCTGCGGGCACCATTGGCAAGAATGCTGAGCACTTCCTTCTTGGCAACCGCAACGTCGGGCTGGTCGAAGGGGCACACCTTCATCAGATAGCCAACCATGGCAATGGCGTATTCCCACATAACGAAGTGGGCAGCCACTTCCTCCACGTTTAGAACCTTGAAGCTCATACGCGGAATGGCAGGGTCGATGAACTCGAGCGCATGGCTGAAGTTTTGGCGATCGTCCCACAGATCAGTTTTGGTGTTGTAGGTAATAACCGTGCGATCGTGCGGATCCTCGCGCAGAACCAGCGAGTCAACCTCGATGTTGGGTAGGATACCGAAGCCGTTCTTGCCCAAACTTTCAGCTACCAGCTGTTCAATCCACAAACCAAGTACGCGGCCGCGCTTTGGCGTGAAAAACGAAAACTTGTCGCGCCCATTTTTATAGTTGTCGAACAGGAACGCTGCCAAGTTCGATGCGGGGTTGTCCAGGTCGTCGGTGGAACACAGCTCCTCGGCATTGCGCGCGCTTTCCATAACCTTTTTGATGTCGATGCCCACCAAAGCGGCAGGAACCAAACCGAAAACGGAAAGAGCGGAATAGCGACCGCCAACCGTGGGCTCACCAGAAAATACCTTAGCCCAACCTTCTCCCTTAGCACGCGCCTCAAGCTCAGAGCCAGGATCGGTGATGGCAATCAGGTGAGAGGGGATTTCTTCCTCCGGCAAGGTTTCCGCCAAAATGGTGCGGACTGCTTTCATAACCAAGGTAGGCTCAATGGTGCCGCCCGACTTGGAAGATTGAATGATAAGTGTGGTTTTGGGGTCGCATTCAGCCAAGATGGTACGAACACGCACCGCCGATACCGAATCGAGCGTCTTAAAGGTAACAAGCGACGAATCAGGCTTATTGTACTTGGTAAGCGTCATCGGAGCCTGGGTGGAGCCACCCTGGCCGATGAGGATTACCGTCTTCAAACCGCGAGAAATCATCTCGTCGGCAAAATCCTGGATCTCGTCGATAGGGCACGGCGGCTCACTTGCCAGCGTTGCCCATCCCATATATTCAGCGGCGCATTGCTGCGCTTCTTCGGAAAAGCCATAAAGAGAGCTGTCCTTGCATCTAACTCGACTGGCAACCTTGCCGTCGACCAGAGCCTGGAGTGAGGGAGGGTAGATCCCCTGAATGGCAAAATCGATCATTTGTCCTTCTTTCATAGGTCTTCCAATTTTACCAAATGGCAACACATATGCCACCTTCGCCCCGTTGCTGTATAGAAAGTGCCATTTAAGCGATCTTATTGCCGCTGGTCAGATGAATTTGCCTCAAAGAAAAACCCAACAACGGCACATGTTACGATCCAGGAAAACGAAGCACTTGGCGCAACCCCGTTCAAGGCAGGAGGAACAGAAATGTCCATCACGTACGATTTCTCAGGGAAAACGGCTGTCATTACTGGCTCGGCGCGCGGCATCGGGCGGCGCATTGCGGAACGATTCTACGAGGCGGGAGCCAATGTTGCCTTGTGCAGCATTTCGCCAAACGGCAAAGAAGAGCTGATGCAGGAAATCGCTGGTGACGACCGCAGCCATATCGTTGCAAAGCCCGTCGATATGACGCAGGTCGACCAAATCAGGGCATTCTTCGAAGCGGTGGTGGAAAAGTTCGGCTCATTCGACATCTTGGTGAACAACGCAGGAATCTTTACAAACGAGACCATCGAAACCGTTACCGAAGCCGATTGGGAACGCGTAATGGACACGAACCTGAAGTCGATGGTCTTCGCCAGCCAATGGTTTGCGCGCTACAACCGGGAACACGGCGCAGGCGGCAGCATCGTGAACATCGCCTCGGTTTCCAGCGTTACCTATATCCCGCACAACTTGCTATACAACATCAGCAAAGCAGGCGTGGTTACGCTCACCAAAACGCTCGCACGCGATCTGGGACCTTCAAACATCCGCGTAAACGCCGTGGGACCAGGCAGTATTCCCACCGACTTGAATGCGGCACTCTATGCCGACAAGCAGCGCGAAATTGATTTGTGCAATAAGATCCCACTCGGCCGCCGCGGCACCAAAGACGATATCGCCAACTGCGTGCTGTTCTTGGCGGCTGATGAGTCCTCGTATCTGACAGGGCAGGTTATATTTGCCGAAGGTGGCTGGTTATTGGCTTAGGGCATCTCCTTTGGATGGGCAACACCCACTCGAATGTTGCCGAGCCTCTGCAGTACACATTAACTCCCTTTTCAGGGGCGTTTTGTTGCAACCGTGTTTACAACGTAAAAAAAGACCCGCCGAAGCGGGTCTTTGAATTGTGGTGGTCGGGGCGGGACTTGAACCCGCGACACGCGGATTTTCAATCCGCTGCTCTACCAGCTGAGCTACCCAACCGAAAGCATCATATCTGACGCGGGTTGTTATATTACCGATAGGTCTTCTATACGTCAAGTCTTTTATGCAACAAATATTTCAAGCTTTAACCAAGACCCACAACAACCCATAGATGGATTTCCAGGCCATTCCATTTTCCCCGATAAACACGAGCAAGAAATTACAGCGCACACTAATGCGGGTAAAAATAATCGAGGCACCCACAATGTGTGCCTCGATTCAACAAACAGCTTATTCCCAAGCAGAGCGACCCTGCAGCGCACGGCGGCCGATATCGGAACGGTACTGAACGCCTTCGAATTTGATGAGCTCGCATGCCTCATAGGCACGGTTACGAGCCTCTTCGAATGTATCGCCCAGAGCAACTACGTTCAAAACACGACCACCAGCCGTAATGAGCTCGCCATCAGGGTTCAAAGCCGTACCAGCATGGAAAACGATAACCCCGTCGAGGTCTTGGGCCTCTTCCAGGCCAAGGATAACCTTGCCCTTTTCATAAGACCCTGGGTAGCCTTCGCTTGCCAAAACAACGCTCACTGCCCATTTATCGGACCAGGAAAGAACAATATCCTCGGGACGACCTTCTGCAACAGCAAGCATGATGTTCACCAGATCACCCTCAAGGCGAGGCAATACCACCTGGGTTTCAGGGTCGCCGAAGCGCGCATTGAACTCCAGCACTTTCGGGCCTTCGGGCGTAAGCATGAACCCGCCATACAGGCAGCCGCGATAGTCGTTTTCGAACGGATCCTTTGCCGTAGCGGCAGCGGACTGCTCCATGATGGAAATCATGGTTGCCATTTCTTCTTCAGTGACAATAGGCACCGGGGAATACACACCCATGCCACCTGTGTTGGGACCAAGGTCACCATCGTAGGCGCGCTTATGGTCTTGCGCGGGAGCCATACAAAATGCCTTGCCATTGGAAACGAAAGCCAGAAGCGAGCACTCGGGACCGGTCAGCATTTCCTCCACAACAACAGTCTGACCCGCATCGCCAAAGCTGCCGTCAAAGCAAGCCTCAACGGCATCAAGCGCCATATCAAGCGTTTCGGCAACCACAACACCCTTGCCCGCGGCAAGGCCGTCAGCCTTAACGACCAATGGGGCGCCCAGCTCTTCGCAGTATGCGCGAGCAGAAGCGGCGTCGGTGAAGCTCTGGTAACGTGCCGTAGGTATACCGTTTGCATCCATGAAGCGCTTGGAATAAGTCTTAGAGCCTTCCAGCTGAGCGCCTTGCGCATCAGGGCCGAACACGGGAATGCCCGCTTCGCGGAGAACGTCAGCAACACCAGCCACGAGGGGGGCCTCAGGGCCGATTACAACCAATTCGATGTTGTGAGCCTGGGCAAATGCAAGTACCGCCTGAGCGTCTTCAGCATTGAGATCCTTAACGTTGCGAGCGATGTTTGCCGTACCACCATTACCAGGAGCCACGTACAGCTCGGTGCAACGAGGCGATTTCGCAAGCGCCCACGAAATAGCATGCTCGCGGCCACCGCCGCCAAGAACCAGAATGTTCATGGTTCAAACCTTTCTTGTTTGATGCCAAAAAGCACCCCCGCAGGTTATTCCGCGAAGGTGCTTTGCTTGTTTTGCTTTACTGGGTGAAGCCCATATTGCTAGCGGCTCTCCCAGCCATTGAAGATAGTCTGGTTGCGGTCAGGGCCAACAGCGATGATGGACGCCTTTACGCCAGAAACCTCTTCAAGGTACTTAACGTAGCTCTGCGCATTTGCGGGCAGGTCTTCGAACTTCTTGCAATCGGAGATATCGACGCCCTCCCAGCCAGGAAGTTCTTCGTAAATAGGCGTTACGTTTTTCGGATAGATAACCGAATGCTGCATAGGGAAGTAGTCGTAACGCTGACCGTCTGCCTCATAAGCAACGCATACTTTGATTCGGGGAACGCAGGAAAGAACGTCAAGTTTGGTAAGAGCCATGTCGGTCATGGAGTTGACCCCTACCGCGTAGCGAGCCTGAACTGCATCGAACCAACCGCAGCGGCGCTTGCGACCGGTAGTTACACCGTATTCGCCGCCCGTCTTGCACAGAAGCTCGCCAGTTTCGTCATGAAGCTCTGTGGGGAACGGACCGGAGCCAACGCGCGTGATGTACGCCTTAGCAATGCCCAGGACCTTGCCGATTGCCTTCGGACCCACACCAGAACCGGTGGGCGCGCCGCCAGCGCAGCAGGAAGAAGAGGTTACGAAGGGATAGGTGCCATGGTCAACGTCGAGCATGGTGCCCTGAGCGCCTTCGAACAGCACGTTCTTGCCAGCACGGAGTTCCGCATTCAGCAGCTGCGTGGTTTCGGCCATATGATCGCGCATAACGTCGGCGTAGGGGAGATACATCTCGCAGATCTGATCAACCGTATAAGGTTCAAGATCATAGATCTTGGTAAGGATCTGGTTCTTTAGGAACAGGGCAGCTTCAACCTTCTCACGGAAGATCTTTTCATCGAGCAGGTCCTGGACACGGATGCCGCAACGGGAGATTTTATCTTCGTAAGCAGGGCCGATACCACGCTTGGTAGTGCCGATCTTGTGCTTGCCCAGATGGCGTTCAGACGCACCATCGAGATCGATGTGGTACGGCATGATGATGTGAGCGTCACAGGAAATGCGCAGACGATCGCAGGAGAAGCCTTCGCCCTGCAGCATGTCCATCTCTTCAACGAGAACCTTCGGGTCGATAACGCAACCGTTGCCGATAACAGGCGTGATGTGATCGTACATAACGCCAGAAGGAATCAGATGAAGCGCCAGCTTGGTATCGCCGTGGATAACCGTGTGGCCTGCGTTGTTTCCGCCCTGATAACGAACAACGTAATCGTAGTCGCTCGAAATAAGGTCAGTGATCTTGCCTTTGCCCTCGTCGCCCCACTGAGCGCCAAGGAGAACCGTGCTTGGCATGAAAGGTCCTTTCGATGTTTTAATAATTAGCCAGGTGCAACGCACCAAAGCGCGCAACAAGCCCTAGCAATCAAAATCATACTACAGTTGAATCAAATTGCTTCGCGGATCAACAGTTCCCATCAAGGCTGCAACGTCTGAATGGCATGTAAACAAAATCACCTGCCGATACCGTGCCAATTCCGCCAAAGCACGGGCAGCTTGCGCGCGTCGCTCGTCGTCGAAATTGACCAATATGTCATCGCACAGCACAGGAAGCCCGCAGCCAACATTTACAGCCGAAAGAAGAAGGGCAATGCGCAGGCTCAAATACAACTGTTGACGCGTACCCAGCGAAAGCAGATGAGGTGGGCGCACGGTTTTAACCGCATCAATCACTTCTAGTTCACCCTGGGCGTTCATGCGCACCTGCCGCCAGGCACCATCGGTCATCTGCGAGAGCAATCGCGAAGCGGTGCGGTATACCTCAGGTTGGCTTTTGCGTTCCCATTCGGCAATTGCCGCTTCAAGGGACCGTTTGGCAATGAACAGCACCGAGAGCCTTCGGTACGTTTCCCGCAGGCGCGCCTCCACCTCTTCGCATTTGAACTTCGCCTCGTCGAAATCGGTTGAGCTGCGAGCAGCAGTCAAACGTTCCGACAGCTCTCCGTACTGGCGATCTGTTTCGGCCGCTGCAGCCGCCGTCTTAGCACGGTCCTGCTCTTTGCGCTCGATGGCTTGGGATATCGCCTCCAGCGATGCGCCATCGTCGAAGCCTGCCTTGCGGCACAGCTCCACGCGTTGGTTTTTGCATTCGGCTAGCTCCTTGCGAATACTTGCACACTGAAGGGATCGTGCCTGATGGTTCAGGTTTTCTGTTGTGCAAGAAGTGCGGTAATCGTCAAGCTGATCCAGCAATCGGCGAGCACGACGAAGAGAACCAGCAGCAGCCTTCAGGCCGTTCGCCTCCAAGAAACTTACGACTTGGACGTCGAAATCGCGGAGAGACCGCTCGCAAGCTTCCACTGTTTTCTTATCCTGCTGAACCACCCAGTCGCGCTTCTTTAGCTCCTCGTCGAGCTCGTCTTCGCCAGGAATCGGCTTCAACGCTATCGAAACACCTGCCGCACCGATTACCAGGGCAAACGCAACCAGGGCCACTCCGGCAATCAAGTAAGAGACACCGCCATGATCAGGGGAGCTGTACAAAACAAACGAACCGGCGAACGCCATAAGCAGCGTTAACGCCAAAGCCAATCCGAGTTTCACTTTGCGCTGCGAAGCAAACTGGATCTTGCTGTCGGCGGCCTTTGCCCGCTCGGCAAACACTTCGTAATCCGACTGAGAGCGAACAGCATCCATGCGTGCAGCATCTAGAGAATGCTCCAATTTTGCGCGACGGCGCTCGAAATCTTCAAGGCTATCTGCAAGCTGATACTGATCTTCCCTGCTCAAGCCGACCAGTTCGGCGAGCTCATGCGGCGGCTCTCCCTCATGCATGGAGGCTTCATCCTCCAAACGCAACGCCTCATGGAGCGATGTGCGCGATTCTTCGATAGAACGATCAATTTCCTCCACACGAGCGCGGAGTGTTTTCAGGCCTTCTATTTCCGCATTAAGCTGCTGCTGCGTTTGCGCAAGCAAATCTCTCCGCGGACCCCACGAGGCAAGCATTTTCTCCTGTGCGCGCAGCGCATCTGCCTCTTCACGCCCTTGATGAACCAACTCGCGCAAACGAAGCCGCTCTTCCGTTAAGTTGGGCACCGAATTCGGATTCTTAGCGGAGCGGGAAAGCTCCTGCTTGATACGTTCGTTCACTTCGTCAAGCGCATGAGCAGGGGAAGACCCTGTACCAGAACCAGCGGTAAGCAAATGAGCCGTTACTTCGTTATGGCGATCGAGACGCAAAAGCTCATCGCTCGTTAACGCGAAAATGGTGTTGTAGGTTTCCTGGTCAATGTCGGCAAGCAGCCCTGTAGGAACGGTTATCCCTTCGCTGTTCTTGGCGCGCTTGACCTCGGACACTTCGCCATTCGAGCTGTCGCGGAAGAAGAGGCTCCCTACACGCTCTGCCGATTCGGGACGATACGAATTGCCCTGACCCCTAGAGCTCGGCCAACCGAACAAAACGCCCTTCACCAATTCATTGAGCGTGGTTTTGCCAGCTTCATTGGGGCCGTATACCACATTCAAACCAGGAGAAAACGGGCCTACAATAATGTTCGAGAATTTCCCGAAACTCGACATCTTCACATGCTCAAGAAATAAAGGGCTGATGCGTGCCTCGCCACTGGTATTTTTCTTTTTGCCCATTAAGCCTCACGCCCCAACAGATCGAGCACAAGCGTTTCAGCCTCATCGCACAAAGAGGGCATTGCGCGACCAAGGGTTTTAGGCAAAGGAAGGTCGCGGCTGCAGAATTCGTCTTCCACACCCTGAAGCGCCGCCGCATCACCTTTGCGATACTCATCGAGTGCACCAAGGTATGCCGCAGGGAACAGACCCTCGGTACGAAGAGCCTCTTTGTTGAAAGGAACCGAAGTGCGGCCCCAGATATCGTCGATAAAGAAAAACGGATACGAGTCGTTCACCGCCTGACGAAGATCATCAAGCACACGAGCGTCAAGGCGAGAGTGGAGGCTCGTCTTGCCAGTAAGGATCACACGGAATATCATGCGCTGACAGCACGCATCGGCATTGGCGGCGAACTGTGCAGAAACAATGCGCTCCTGAACATCGGCAACCGTTGGGCACTCAGACACATCCACCTCCAACCGGCACCATTCAACTTGCGCCATGGGAAGGAAATCTGCCTGAACGGGGGATCCCTGCGAAAGCGTAACCTGATACACCCCATGAGGGCCGGTTTCCACCACACTCCTGCCCTGAGGGCACCCAGAAAAGGCAATGCGCGGGCATTGAGAAGTGGGCAGCAGGCGCGGCTGATGGACATGACCGCACGCCCAATAATCAACATCTCGCGAAAGCAAGATTTTAGGTTGCACTGGCGAGCGTGTGGGATCAATATCGAGGCCTGTATGCAGAACGCCAACCATAAAAGGTGCCTGAACTCCCAGCTCACGCTGGGCAGTTTCACGTGAAACCCCTTCAGAGATATCAACACCAGCAGGCCAAGATTGGCTGAAGTACCCGCGTCCGCCAATCAATGCAAGGGGTTCGCCTTCACGTTCGTACAGCGCAAAGCTGGGCTTGCCCGCGCCCAGCAAATGGGCGTTTTCCGGCAAGGCAGAAAAGCTGTTATCCCACGATGTAAAGGGATCATGATTGCCCGTTACAAAGTACACGGGAATGCCCGCATCGTTGAGCCTTTCCAAACCCGATACAAACAGAGAAAAATCGGCATACGAAGGGCGCGAATCGTCGAAGATGTCGCCCGCAACCACCACAAAATCGACCTGCTTTTCTATGGCGGTGTCGACAATGCGCCGATACGCATCTGGGATTGCCTTCAGCAGCACGTCGGCCCACAAGGGCGAGCTTGCGCGGAGCCCCTTGAACGGCGCCCCCAAATGCAAGTCGGCTGCATGTATGAACGTAATCGTGCTCAACCCAGCCTGCCTCTCGTAAGACTAGTAACGCGAATCGTCGAAATGATTGGTGAACTTGGTGAATTCAGGGATGAATGTAAGCGGAATATCGCGCGTCGGGCCACTACGATTCTTCGCCACAATAAGCTCTGCCATGCCCCAGTCAGGGCGGCTGTCCGATTCGGCCTCAGCTTCTGTGGTGCTTCGGTCGATGAACATAACAATGTCGGCGTCCTGTTCGATGGAGCCCGATTCGCGAAGGTCGGAAAGCATCGGGCGCTTGTCGGTACGCGACTCAACACCACGGGAAAGCTGCGAAAGCGAAATAATGGGCACTTCAAGTTCCTTTGCCAGAACTTTCAGACCACGTGAGATTTCGGCAACCTCAACGGCGCGGTTGTTGGGATGGGGGATTACCGGCTGCATAAGCTGCAGATAGTCAACAATGATCAAGCCGTTCTTCTTGTTGCGCATCATACGGCGTGCCTTGGTGCGCAGCTCGACAATAGAAAGACCGGCCGAGTCGTCAACATACAACTCGCAATTGGAAAGGTCGCTGGAAGCCTGGATAAGCTGGCTCCAATCCCCTTCGGTAAGCTGACCGTTGCGCATGCGCGAAAGAGCAAGACCCGCTTCCGCCGCCAAAAGCCTCTGCGTGATTTCGTTGGAACTCATTTCCAAGCTGAAGAACGCCACAGGTGCGCCAGACTTAGCGGCATTGGCCGCAAGGTTCATAGCGAACGACGTTTTGCCAACAGCAGGACGGGCAGCCAGAATGATAAGGTTACCCGGGCGCAAACCGCAGAAAAGCTTATCCACATCGATGAAGCCGGTGGGCACACCTTGAAGCATGCCTTCACGGTTGCCCATTTCGGCAATTTCCTCATTCGCTTCTACCAGCAATTCCTGAATGCCCTTAAAACTGGAATTTACCGTTTGCTCGGTAACGCCGAACAACGCCGCTTCCGACTGAGAAATAAGTTCCTTCGGATCGGCAGGAGAATCGTAGGCAAGCGACGTGATTTGAGCCGCGCTCATAAGGAGTTCACGACGAATGGCGTCGCGGCTTACAATTTCAGCATGATGCTGCCAGCTGGTGAATGCAAACGTGTTGTCAGCAAGCTCCAGCAGATACTGCTGGCCACCAACTGCTTCCAGCTGTCCCGCTGCCTTCAGGTTGTCGGAAACGGAAATAACATCGATCGGGATGGAACGCGCGTTCATTTCGCGCATTGCCTCGAAAATCATCTTGTGAGCTGGACGGAAAAAGCTTTCGGGCTTCAGTTTCAAGGACACTTCCTCAAACACGCCCGTCGACAAAAGGCATGCCGCTAAAACCGTTTGCTCAGCCTCAATGTTCTGAGGCAATGACTTGCGCGCTTCAGAAGCTGGCTGATTGTTTTCAGGCATGGGGTCTGCTCCTTGGTGGTTCGATGGTTTGCACCCTCATAATACCTGCTTTGTTGTTTAGTCCCTATAGAGGACCAAGCAACAACACCAAATAGAAAGACCCTGTCAAGGAAATGTCCTCGACAGGGCCGCAATCAGGCTCCACTCAACTTGGCAATTAGTACAGTGGCGGGGAAGTTTTGTAGGAGTCCAAGTCGGGAAGTTCAAGTCGTGGCTATCGATGTCGCGATCGGTAAGGATTGAAGCTAAACCCCAATCAGCCGAAATGCGCGGATCGTTATTGTTCGCAACAAAATAGAAAAGGCCACCCTTTCGGGTGGCCTTTCAAAAAAGCAGATAAGAAACTACTCAGCAGCTTCTTCGGTTGCCTCTTCTGCCTCTTCTGCCTCTACTGCTTCTTCGGCAGCTTCCTCAGCAGGGGCAGCGAAGGTTGCCTCGTCGCCTACGAGCAGGGCGAGGTTAGCCTTGATGTCGCGATAGAGAGACACAACAACGGTGTGCTCGCCAGCGGACTTGATGGCATTCTTGATCTCAACGCGACGGCGGTCGATGTCGAGGTCAGCCTGAGCCTTAACAGCGTCAGCTACCATCTGAGCGGTTACGGAGCCAAAGAGAACGCCCTCTTCGCCTACGCGAACCTCAACCTTAACGGTAAGAGCCTCGAGCTGAGCCTTCATCTTGTTGGCATCAGCAATGCGGTTCTCTTCGCGAGCAGCGATGTTGTGCTTGCGCTGCTCGAGCTGCTTCAGGTTGCCCTTGGTTGCCAGAACGGCCATACCCTGGGGAAGCAGGTAGTTGTTAGCAAAGCCGGGAGCTACGTCTACAACGTCGCCTTCGCCGCCCTTGTTCTTAACTTCGGTAAGAAGGATAACTTTCATTTCATCCTCCTCTTTAGCGATTACGGCGATCGCCGCGGCCGCTTACAGCAGGCACAGCGTAGGGCATGAGAGCCATTTCGCGTGCGCGCTTAACAGCATTGGCGATATCGCGCTGGTGCTGGGTGCAAGCGCCCGTAACACGGCGGGGCTTGATCTTCCCACGGTCAGTAACATACTTGCGCAGCATCTGAGTGTCTTTGTAGTCGACGTACTGCACTTCGTCCTTGCAGAACTGGCAGTACTTGCGACGCGGCTGCTTCGCGTAATCGGACATTTCCTAACCTCTTTCGTGTCGCTTAGAACGGGATGTCTTCGTCATAGACCGAAGAAGAGGCATCGACCATCGGAGCGGCCACCACCGGTGCGGACGTCGGCGCGGAATAGCCGCCGGCATTGCCGCCGTACGAGGAATCGCTGTTGCGGCTGGACATGAACTCCAGCTCGTCCACGATCACCTCGATCTTGGAACGCTTCTGGCCGTCGCGCTCCCACTGGCTCCAGCGCAGCTTCCCCTCGATGGACACCTTGGTGCCCTTGGAAAGGTAGCGCGACAGGCTCTCGGCGCGGGCCCCGAACATCGTGCAGTCGATGAAGTTGGGGTAGTCCTCCCACTCCCCCGTCTGCTGGTTCTTGCGGCGGTCGTTCACCGCCACGCCGAAGCCCAGCACGGGCAGGCCGCCCGCCGTGGAGCGCAGTTCGGGATCGCGCGTCAGGTTCCCGCTGATGATGACTCGGTTAATGCTCATAACAACCTCTTCTCATGCTGGGCGGCGCAGGTTTGCTGCACCGTCCTCATTTCTTCCTTAGTCGCGATCCGTGCGCTTCACGATCATGTGACGCACCACAGCATCGGTGATGCGCAGAACGCGATCGAGTTCAGCAACGTTTTCGGGATTCGCGTGGAAATCGATGAGAGTGTAGTCACCGTCGGTCAGACCATTGATCTCGTAAGCGAGTTTGCGCTTGCCCCACACGTCGACGTTGTCCACCGTGCCCTTGCCATCGGCGATCGTGGTCTCGATACGCTTCATAACGGCGGCGCGGGAATCTTCGTCGATAGACGGAGCGACAAAAAACAGCAGTTCATAAGCCTTCATCAGCTCACCTCCTTTGGACTGTACGGCTTCGGGGCTGGTGAAGGCAGACTACCGAAGCAGGATTAGCCCGCCTATTCTAGCAGAGCGCTTACCGCCTCGGCAAGGTGAACTTTTCCCGTCACCTTAACCACACACCCATCGACAAGGCCTGCCTCGTCCATGCGCCGCGGCCCTTCGTTGCCGAACTTTTCCTTTGACTGCATCATAGCGACGCCTTCCAGCAAAACCATGGCAGGATTCCAGCAGATCGATAGGCGCAATCCAACAGCGATGGCGGTTCTTCGCCGCCAAAAAGGACGTGGCGACCCGTCGACGGGTCGCCACGTTTCAAGCGCCGATTCGTGCGGTCTTCGCCGAAAACTCGCCGCGAAGCCACCGGAATCCAGCAGTTTTCCAGCACGGATCCAGCAAGGTTGACGGGCGCGGGGCGCGAAGGCGCGCTGCCGAGCCGAGCAGGGGCGCACCACCGAGCCGAGCGCGAGGCGCAGGTGCGCGGGCGCGGGAGATGCGGCGCAAGGACATCAAGCATGCATAAGGACGCAGGGCTCCACGTATGCGGGCGCGGCCTCTTGATGCGCGCGAGGCCAGATGCAAGCGAAGTGCGGCAGACGTCCTTTATTCGGCTTCGTCCTCGGCAGGCTCTTCTTCGAACTCGTCTTCGTCAAGATACTTGCCGTCGATATCCTCTTCGTCGTATTCGCTCGCGTCCTTGAGATCGGCCATGTAGTTCGGCGCCTCGCCGATGTAGGCCGGCTCTTCTTCGAAGGTCGCTTCGCCCTCGTCGTTCACGGAGTACAGGTAGCCGACGGCATATCCTTCGTCCTCGCCGGGCACGCCGCCCTCGGCGATGAGGGCATCCTTCGTCCCGTCGTCGATTTCCACGTAGCCGTCATAGCACAGCGCATAGGCCTCGGCGCCGCGTGCGCCTTCCACGGTGTGGCGCGCATACCCAAAGCATTCCTCGGCCGAATCGCCCGGATGCGACTCGATGAACAGGTTCTCCTTCACCACCAGTGCCGTGAACGGCACAACGTCGGAACCCTGCGGCATCTTTTCCTTGGCTTCATCGAGCGAGAACAGGAGCACTTTCTCCAGAATCTCGGGGATCTCGGGAACTTCCACGTCAGAGCTCTCAACTTCGCGATCGGCCATAGCCTTGTCCTTTCAAAAGAGGTACTTCGTTGCCAACCAGTGTAGAGCTTGCAGCCGCAGCTTCGCCTCGCGCCCCAAGCTATTTCGGCGTATCTGCAGAATTTGGCCGCGCGAACCTGCAAGCACGATGCGCACGCGGGACGCAAGAGGCGCGTCCGCTCAACTTCGTCGGCGCCGAGATCGAGCGTCACGCGGCTGCAAACGTTTCGCCAGCGCTGGTTTTC
>ENA-ORUM01000314-ORUM01000314.1-human-gut-metagenome-genome-assembly--contig:-NODE-314-length-66519-cov-11.651496_pt1 | contig 66519 bp, 44 predicted proteins | sample MGYA00242083_ERZ509217 | MGnify/ENA primary metagenome ERZ509217 (study PRJEB26280, sample SAMEA2338831) | human gut metagenome | biome: human gut; feature: human-associated habitat; material: faeces...
TCTCTGTCTGGACGCTATTCCGCTGTCAAAGTGCGCAAGAAATTGTACGTTACCCCTTTGCATGTGGCCAATATGCCAGCATTGTACCCCACGGTATGAATGGGGCGAACCTCCTACGTGCATCGAACCCGCCTGCACAAAGATAAGGGCCCGGCAGCAAGAGCAACTCTTGCTGCCGGGCCCACGTATCGCACGGTGCGCTCAACATGAAGGCCTTCGGTGCCCCGCGACCGCCCTACCTATGAGGAGAAGCGTTCGCGTTCTATCCGCGTACCGGGGCAACGCCGTTCACGTTACCCGCGCTTCTCCTTCCTCCTGCGAATCGAGAGGCCACCTGCCAATGCAAGCAGGCCGGCCAGCGCAGTCATCTCCACCAACACGTATGAGCCGTCTCCCGTCCCGGTCAGGGTTTCATACGTTGGCGTGCGAGCGTCTACCGCTATCACGGCGAGCCCGTCATCGGATACGCTGTACCCAGCGCTGCGGTCGCCTCCGAAGAGCCCCGTGGTCGAGGTCGGGGTTGCCTGGATGGTCCCCTCGGCCGTTACCTGGAAGCTCCAGCTGTCCTCGATGCGGTCGTAGCCGCTGGGCGCCGCCGTCTCGGTAAGGGTATAGGTTTCGCCCGCGATGGTCTGCGGAAGCTCAACCGTGCCATCGTCTCCCGCCGTCAGCATATGCTCGGTGGAGCCGTCCGCGAAGCGGCCGGTCAGGCTGAAAGTCGCCCCTGCAAGCGCGTCGCCCGAGGTGCTAATCTTCCACAGCCCCAGCTCGATGGGCACATCGCTCACGGTAATCACGGCGATACCGTCTGCAGCGTCGTTCACGATCGCAACGCGTTCTGCGAGTGCCTCCGGCTCATCGCCCGACACGGCAACGGTGCCATCCTCGTACACCAAGAACGTGATGGGCTCGTTGACCTCGTAGCCATCCGGCGCGGTTAGCTCGGTGAGCACGTATGCCGTGCCCTCCTTGGAGCCGGTGAGCATGAGGTCGGCGAACACCGTGCCAAACTCGTCGGAGGTGAAGCTCATCGACGTGCTGCCATCCGGGAAGGTTCCCTCCGCCGGCGTCAGCTCGAATGCGCCGCCCGCAAGGCCCGTACCGTCAAGGCTGGTCTTCACCAAGCTCACGCCTAGATGGCGGTCGAGCACCTCGATCGTCACGCCATCGGCGCCCACGGCAAACGCGCCCGAGGCATTGCCGTCGGCGATGCTCACCGTGCCGTCCGGCGCCACCACCAGGGTAGCGGAGTCTACCAGTAGCTCGTAGCCCGCCGGAGCCTTGGTCTCCTGCAGCACGTAGCTCGTGTTCGCCTTAAGGCCCGTCCAGCTCACGCGACCATTTGCATCAGTCGTACCGGTGAGCACCTGGCCCGTTGCCGGCTCGCCTTCAGGCGTCTCCTGTGCCTCGCCTCCGCGATTCAGGATCTCGGTGAGGGTGAACTCCGCACCCTCCAGGTAGGTCTTCTGGCCACCTTCGCCATCGTTCGCGGCCTTCATCACCGTGAGCTCGGTAACTGCATCGGTTACGGTAAGCACCGCAACTCCGCCATCCGCGCTCACCGTGTAGGTGCCCGAACCGCCGTCGCCGGCAATGGAGCCGTTAGCTGCGCCGACAATGGCAATAGAGCCAGCGGTACCCACCGTGAAGTTCACGCTACCGGCCAGTTCATAACCGTCGGGGGCCGTGTGCTCATAGAGCGTGTAGGTGTTGCCCGCCACGAGCAGACCAGCAGGCACCTCGATGATGCCATCCTCGCCTGAGGGTCCAAGCAGCAGCGAGCCGTCCTCTTCAAGCTCGGGTGACCCCGCGAAGGAGGATCCGTCGACCGGCTTTACCTTGAAGGACGCACCGGCAAGCGGCACGCCGGCCAGGTCAGTCTTGACGAGGCGCGCCTCGATAGCCTGGTCGGTCACGGTGACGACGTCAATCGTGCCATCCTCCGCAACTCCGGCCTGGCCGCCATCAATCGTCACCGCACCGTCAGTGCCCACGGTGAACGTGATATCGCCCACGAGCTCATGGCCCGCCGGAGCCTTCACCTCGCGCAGCACATAGGTGCTTCCGCCCACCAAGCCCGTCAGGCTCACGGCACCGTTGGCGCTCGTGGTCACGTCGTCTTGGACGAGCGTGAGGGAGCCGTCCGCATTCTGCAGGTATACGTCGAAGACCGCATCGGCAAGCAGCGTATCGCCGGTATGCGATCCGCGCTTCTGCAGCTTCACCTCGATAGGCCGGTCATGCGCCACAAGCGTTACCGCGCTACCATCCGTCCCAATTACAAATCCGGGTTCACCCTGCCCAGCCTGGGTAGAGCCGGCTGCCGCCGAGATGCTGCCGTCCGCGCCCACCGTGAAGCCGAAGGGAGCCACCAGCTCGTAACCTGCGGGAGCCACCTGCTCTGTCACGGTGTAGGTGTTACCCGCAACGAGCGAATAGGTTGCGCCGCCATACGGCAGCTTGGCCAGCTCGAGAGGGCCGCCCGTTGTGGTGAACGGGATCTCCAGCCCAGCCGAGAGCTCATGCGTCGCATCGTTGACGAATGTGCCGGCGATGACGAACTGGGCACCGGCGAGCTGCTCAGAGCCGTCTAGGTTCTGCTTGGCGAAGCTCACCGTGATGGGGGTATCAGCCGCCACGATGCTCACGTTGCCCTGCTCGACGGTGTAACCCGCAGGGGCAGTACCCTGCACTTCGATGGTGCCGTCCTCTTTGACCAGGAGCGAAAGCTCGCCCTGGATGAGTTCGTAGCCATTCGGAGCAACGGTCTCGCGCAACGTGTAGGTCTCGCCGCTCTTGAGCTCGGCGGAAATGCTCGCCACGCCCACAAGCGAACCATCGCTCGCCGTGGTGTATTCACGCGTCTCTTCGCTCGGAGCGTCAGCGAAAACGCCCGTTATCTCAAAGACCGCGCCGTTGAGCTTTGTTCCGCCATCTTCTGCGCTCACCTTGTTGATGGTGATTTCGATAGGCTTGTTGGTCACCTGGACCTCGAAGGCGTTATCCGCCACCTTCTCGTAGCCCCTCGGCGGCAGCGTGCCCTCAAGCGTGCCGTCATCGCCAACAGAGCCGAGCACGCGGATCGCGCCGTCATCGGCCACCGTGATGCGCATGGTTCCGGTCACGCGCTCGTAGCCCTCGGGCGCAGATTCCTCGGTAATGTCGTAGGTTCCGCCTACCACGAGCTTCGCCCCGGCATGCAGCGCGCCGTTCATACCCGTGCGCAGCTCCAGCGGCTCCTTCGAGCCGTCCGCAAACGTGGAGCCCTCAACCGGCGTGATGGAGAACACCGCCGCGAAGAGACCGTTTCCGTTGGGATCGAGCTTCGTAATCTGCAGCTTGACCGGCTGATCGGCCACGGTCAGCGAGATATGGTCGTCGCCAATCCCCCAGCCTGCAGGAGGCGTACCCATGGTGATAATGTCGCCGCGACCGGTGATGCTGAACGTGAACGGGTCGACCGCGATGTAGCCCGCAGCAGGGGTGGTCTCGGTCAGGGTGTAGCTCACGCCCGGCTGGAGCAGGCAGTCGATGGTCAACTTGCCGTCCGCATCCGTCGTGAACTCATGAGAATCCTTGCCGTCCGCGCACATACCCGTCAGGGTGAAGACCGCGTTCTCGAGCTTGATGTCGCCGTCGGCGTTGGTCTTGGTCAGGCTGATGCTGACGAGCGGGTCGGTCACCGTAAGGGTGAAGGCGTTATCCGCCTGGCCGTCGCCATCCGCGTCTGCCCAGGCGTAGCCAAGTGCAGGCGTTCCCGTTGCGACCGGCAAATCGTCGTCAAATGCCAGCGAGCCGTCGCGCTGGACGGTGAAGGTCAGCTCGTCGTCGAGCGGATCGTAACCCGCGGGCGCCTTGGACTCGTAGATGCTGTAGGTGCCATCCACCACGAGCTGGCCCGTCATCTGGATCTTGCCGTCGGACTTGCCATCGGCGGCATCGGTGATGACCTTGGGGGCATTGGTTCCGTCCGCGAAGAACGCGCCGTTTTGCGGGGTGATGGTGAACTCCGCGTCGTCAAGCGCCTCACCCGCGAGGTTCTGCTTATTGATGACCAGGTTGGTCCGGGCGTTCTGCACCATCACGCCCGCACTCATGCTTGGCGTTTCGCGCGCGATCGTGAATTCGCCGCTCTCCAACGCACCGCTGCCGTTTTCCGGCAGATAGCCGGCGGATGTGTCCGTTTCCACGAACTTGTAAGTATTCCACGTGAGCCCCGTCACCTGGAGCTGGCCGCGCGCAAGATCGCCCGTATCGGACGCTGTCGCCTTGGAACCGTCTGCATTCCACGTCAGTGCATAGCTGTTAGATGTTTCAAGGCCCTCGACGATCGTCGACCAGCTGCCATCGGACTGCTTCATCTGCAGGCTAAAGGTAGCGTCGATGTCCTCGTTGGCACCGCGCTTGCGCAAGGTCACCTGACCAGGCAGGCGATCGTTCTCGATGCCGTCCGTGTCGGTGCCGTCCAGATCGAGCCTACCCCGCGTCACGGTGAAGTCCACCGCATCGCGCCCGGCCTCGGTCATGAGGTCGATCGTCTGGCTATGGTCCTCGTTGCCCACGGTGAAGGTCGCCGTGAAGGGCGAGGTCATGTCGTAGCCGGTGTTAGCCGTCTCCACCAGCTGATACGCGCCCTTGTGGTCCACCGTGATGGTCAGCAGGCCCTTCTCATCCGTGGTAATCCCCGTCTGAGCGGCCGCCTCATCATCAAAGCTGCCATCGGCATCCGTATCGCGATAGAGCGCGAACACGGCCCCTTCGATTGGATCGTCCGATGTCGTGTCGTACTTCTTGATGGTCAGCGTACTCGTAAACGGCGTATTGCTCAGACGCGTATCGGTCGTGCTGCCATGATCGGTCACGGCAACGGTTTCATCATGGTCGTCTTCGTCTATGGTGAAGGAGAAGAACCGGCTCTCGTCGGTCGGCAGGTACGCGTCGTCGGTCGTTGCAGTTTCTTCCAGATAGTACGAACCCGGCAGGAGGCCGTCGCCGAGCGTGCGATACTTATCGCCGTGGCCTGCATCCACGCGCTGCACCGAACTTCCCTCGGACGTGAAGGCGCCCTCCCCATCGGTGGTGATGCCCTCCGCCAGCAACGTATGCGCCCCATCCGGCGTTCCGCTATACAGATCGAACATCACGCCCGACAGGTTTCGGCCGCTCTCGCCCAGCACCTTGTGGATGCTGAAGTGCGCACGGAACACCGGGTCCGTAGCCGTCACCGTAATCTTTGCATCGATGCCAGGCGCATCGCCACCCGTTACGGCACCTGCCGTAGTCGACGTGATGGAGCCGGCTGCGGCGATGGTGATTGGCACATCGGGGGCCTTGGCATAGCCGTCCGGCACGGTGCCCGTCTCGGTGATGGTATAGCTGCCCGCCTTGAGGCCCACGATATAGCCAGCGGCGTCCCCATCCATCTTGCCATCATTCGTCAGGCTGTCGGGATCGGGCCCACCCGTAGGCGAGACCCACGTAGTCACGGTTCCGCCGGCATCGCGCTGCCACACGGCATACGTCTTGCCGTCGGCACCTACGACGGAAAGCTCGATCTCATTCAGGCTTTCAGGGTCGTCGCTATCGTCCACGCCCTTCCAGTCGCTTACCTTATCGAGCGTGAAGCGGGTGGCCACATTCGTGATGGTGGTGTTGGCTTGCTGATCCCCGTTCACTGCCGTGCCTTCGGCATCGGCGGTTCTGTACACCGGGTAGAAACCGTCGATCTGGCCGACCGTCTGCTCTTCTGCCCAATAGGTATACGCGTTGTCGTTTTCATCGGCCGCGGGCAAGTTCTCGTAAGTGAATTCCCACACGCCATCGTTATTCGCATCGGTCCACACGGGCTGCGGCGCCGCAGAACCGTCTTTGAGCTCCACCTCTTCGATATTCACGAACTCGTCGCCATTCTTGATGGCGCGATACAGCACCATCGTAGGCGCCTTGCTCTCATCGAATGCCGGCGCGAAGTCGCTGTCGTAATCCTCCCATTGCTTGGTGCCCGTAAGATCGACGGTACGTAACACGTTCTCGAAGGATTGCCCGCCGTTGGTGTTGCTCACCACGTAATAGCGGTGCGCGGTATCGGCGTCTTTCACCTGCTCCGCATCCGTCACGCCATAGCTGCCCGGCACCTGCTCCACGATGCGGTACTGAAGCTGCTGGCCATCCATGTCGTATTCAGGGAGGTTCTTCCACGTAACGGAATAGCTGCCGTCGGGGTTCGCCGTCACCTCGTGGTTTGTATCCCCGTCGCCCACCATACTCGGCGTGATTACGAGGCTCACCACTCCGGGGTCGATGGCGCTATCGGCTGCCTCCGATCCGGCTTCAACCACCCATTGCCACGTCGTGCCGTTGTCTTTCGAGCTTTGCAGGAAGTACGTTGCCTGCCACTTGCCGTCACCGTTTGTGGGACGCGTGCCCCATGCATCGTCGACGTTATTCAGCGCGTCGCCCTTCCACGACTTCGAAGCCGTGATGGATTCGGCATCGAGACTGTTAGTTATAGTAGTGTGCCATGCATTTGCATCCCCCTCCTTCATAGTTTCCTGCGAAGGCTGGTAGGGATGGATGTCGCTATACTCGCCATCATCGTTCGGCGCGTTGGCGATTTGCTGACCGCCCACCGCCGTCTCGATGACGCGATACTCGATTTCGTTCAGCGGATCGTTCGCTGTGAGGCGCGCGAGCACAGGCAGGTGCGTCCACGAGGAGGACCAGCCGTTATCGGCCGAAAGCGTAGACGAGGTAAACGCCTCGGTAAGCCCCGCGCTGGCGAGATCCTTGGAGTTCGAGAAAACACCCCACACTTCGTAGGCATTCCGCCAAGAGCTCCATGTAGCCGCCCCTGCGGTATCCGTTGCCGCCGTACGGTACCTAGCCTGCAGCTCAACCGTCACCGTCTCCGGACGCAGGCCGTACGGATCGTCGCCATCGTTCCACGACTTCTCAACCGAGGCCTCGCCATTGAGAGCGTTTTCCAGGCGGAACTGCTGGGATGTACCCGCCGTAACGTCCGAGGTGCCGGTTATGGCGTAATAGTGCTGGGACGCGTCGTCGGACAGCTGCTCGGTTACGGTATAGCGCCACGTCTGGCCGTTTGGAGCATACTGTTCCACGTTGGAAAGCGTGAAGGTCCAGTTGCCTGTATCGGAGGTTTGCCAGCTCAGATAGTTGGCATCCCCTTCGGCAGTGCCGAGCTGCACGTTTTCGCTCAGGCTACCCGCCGTGCGCGTGAAGGTGAGGCTCAGGCTATCGGGACGCACCGAGAAGATGTTGTTGAAGTCGTACCATACCTTGGTGCCAGACAGACTCACCGATCCCGGCGCATACGCGTTGTTGAAGGTGACGTCTACCGTTTCATCCTCTGCGAGCACGGTTGCACCGCGCGTACCCATGGCTTCCGAACGCATGCCGTTCGCGATGGCACCGCCTGCGGTGGTGACTGTGCCGCCCGCAGCCAGCTGAGCACTCCCAACCGCCACGGTGGTCTCGTAGCCGCTGATCGCACGCTCCACCACGTAGTAGATCCAATAGCCGCCATCGGGCGCGTAAAGGTCGAGGTTCCTGAACGTGTAGGTTGCGGAGTCGTTTTCTGGAACGGCTCCGGCTCCGCCCTCAAGATTGTCGGCAGCATAATCCGCCCGCTCCAGGGTGTGCGACCGTACGAATGCCGCAGCGCTCTGGTTGCCCTCGCTGTCCACATAGTACCGGTACAGGTCGAACGTTACGGTCGGATACGAAGCAAATATATTGTCCTGCGCATTGCGCCCGCTGAAGGTCTTCTTAACCGTCAGGTTACCCGTGGAGCCGCCATAGACGTTCCGCAGCAGGAACGAGCCGGTCTCGCCATGCTGGATGATGTACACCGCGCCGGTAAGGTCAGTTGCTCCCTCGTTACCTTCGCGAATCTCCTTGAGGTTCACGCCCTTGATGTCCTCGGCCGTAAAGCCACCGGGCTGGTCAAGCAGGCCCCAAACGATTTCTACTGCACGATACTCGTACAGGTTGCCGTCCTTATCGAAACGCGGCAGCGGGTTGCCCTTATAATCCGTCTCGATGGTATAGGTGTACTGGTTTGCCGTCGTCTCCACCAAATCGGAGGTCGAGGCCACGGTACCGCTTACCCTCCAATCGCCCGCTGCGTCCACCGTGGCATACATATCCTCCCATTTGGTATCAATCGCCCGCTTGCGCTGCAGGTACACGGCCACATCGGGCAGGTCTTCCTGCTCCATGTTGCCCGGGATGTTCTCCCAGAGCTTCGTGCCCTGTGCCACCAAGCTGGAGTCCAAGCGGTTCACGAAGGTGCCATCCTCGCGAATGGCCCAGCCGGTGCCATCCTGCGTAGGATCATTACCCTCGGTCGCAGCGTCGATATTGACGGCATTCTGCGCGCCGGTAATTGTCGTAGCCTTGCCGCTCGCCTGGGCATCGGCTTCATCGATAGACGAGTAATCGAACTGAACTGCACCGTAGCCCAGCGAAACACCGTCCGCAGACATAGACTCGGTTGCGTAGTACACATACTCCGCGCCGTTGCTGTCGTACTTCCGCAAACCGGAGATGGTAACCATCTGCTCGTTCGCGGCGTCACCGCCCTCGCCTGCAGGCTCCCAGAGGAAGTGGACGTAGTCGTTCACGACCTCGGGCTCGCTCCACGTGCCGTCGGCTTGCCTGACAGCGCGGTACAGCGTGAGGTAGATATCCGGGCGCTGCCCGAGCGTCTCGCTCACGTAGGCGTCGTGCCAATCCTTATAGAAGGTCACGTCGCGCGTGCCCGAGCGCATGTTGCTGAACTCCACCGTTTGGTGATCCTGGAAGTGGCGCTGCCCATCCTCGACCACGTACTCGCCCACGGTGCGAGAGCTCTGATAGTCCCCGTGCTCACCTGTCCAACGCTCCACCACGCTGTAGTGCACGTTCATGCCGCTCGCATCGTATTTGGGCATGCCGAAGAACTCGTAGGTGGAGTTGGCCAAACTGGTATCCACCGCCATCTGCGCGCTTCCGCGCTCGGCGGGGTTGCCGTCGGCGTCCACGATGGTCGCCTTTACGGGGTTGCCCTCGGCATCGAGCACCGGCAACGTGTTGGCGCTTACGGACACCTGCAGGTTGCCGTTCTCATCAACCGAGAATGCATCGCTGTACTCGTCGCACGAGAGCGTGAGCACCGCCTCGGGGCGCGTGTTGTTCTCCGGGTTATCGCCAAGGCCGTCACCCCACGCCTTGGCAACCGTGAGGTCGAACAAGCCCAAACGGCGGTTCGTCGCCTCGACGGACCGCAAGGTATCGTTTCGCGTGGAGCGCACCTCGTACACGTGCTCCGGCGTAGCGGCGCGGCGGTTGTCAGGGTTGGTCCACCCCGCGTTCACCCAGGGCTCACCCGCGTACTGCTCCTCCGCCTCATTGCGCGTCAGCACCGGGTACTTGGTATCGTCCGCGGGGTCATCCGGAGTATCGTTATCGTCCACGAGCGCCGTCTCCACCGCCGTGAAGTCCTCATAGGTAAGGCCGCCGATCGGCACGTCAATCTCGGTAAACCACAGCTCGGACTCAGAGAGTTCCACCGTGGCAACCGTCTCCCCGGCCTTGTACTCGACCACATACGATCCATCGGGATTCGTAGCGTTCGAGTGCATGTCGTGGGCCGCCACCAGATCGATGCGCACGATGTAGCGGTGCGCCGCATCGTCGCCATCAAGCCAGCTCTTGGAGATGCGAATCTCGGAGCCCTCGCCCTCGGGGAAGTAGTTGTCTACGCGCGTGGTGCGCGTCTCGGCATCGTAGCTGCGCTCGGAAGACCAGCCATCTTTGCTGGTCTCGAGCACGAGATAGGTATGGCGCACGCCATCCTCGGAGTATTTCGGGAGGTTCTGGAAGTCACCATGGTAGGCGGTCGTCTCCTGCCACGTAGCATCGCCCAGACCGGGGATGCTCGCAGGCTGGTCATCGACCGTTCCGTCCAGCGTGAACTCGCCCACCAAGACACCGTCCTGGTAAAGCTCGACAACGGCCTCGCCATCGGAGTAGGCGGGGTCGGGTGCTACCTGCGCCAGCGATCCATCGGGTTGCTCCCAATATTTATCTACATGCTGGTCGGTAATGTTCTGGAAGGTGTTCGTGATGGTTGTTGTGGCATCTCCGTCTTCCAGCGTCGTCGTCTCGGGGGTCGAGGTGAACTCGAGCGTCTCATCGTTTCCCTCGGCGTCGAGCACCGTGATCTGGAACGACCCGGTACCGTCTTCGTTCGTGGTGAGCAGGTTTTCGCCGTCCGTGCCGACAGACACGCCCGTCTCGACCCAGCGGTACTCAAGCTCGTTGCCGTGATCATCGTACTTGGGGAAGTTCTGTGTGATGGTCTTGGTGAGCGTCTCGGCGTTCCAGTCGGTCAGCGTCTGCGTGGCGTTCGCGCTATCGACGTCCTCCCATGCGGAGTCGTCTGTAGAGCCCTTGGGGCGCTCCTGTGCCTGGAAGGTGCACACCACATCCTGCAAGCTATCCTGGAATGCCGCAATCTGCCACGTCTTAGTCATGGTAGCTTCGACGGAACCCGTCAGGCGGTTCGAGATGACGCCCTCGCCCTCGTTGTTGCCCCCGTTGTAGATAAAGCGGTCGTTTGTGGGACGCGTCGTGCTGTCGAGCGTGACCCAGCTGCCATCGGCAGCTTGGTAGGTTGGAGGCGTGTCGTTTATCGAGCCGTCTTGCGCCACGGTGCCAAAGACCTGCTCGTAACCGGGCACCGCCTCTTCGCGCATGGCGTACACATAGGGGTATCCATCGGGGTCGTATTTGGGGAGCTGGTCGATCGCTTCGCCGTACTCCTTCACCAGCAGCGCATGCAAATCAACGCTATCCGCAGAGTTTGCGGGGATGGTAATCTGCACGTAGGAGGAGGAATTTGCCTCGGCGCCATCGCCGGAATCCGCGAGGCTCACCTGCGCCGCGGTTGCCGCGCTGCCGCCGTTCAGCGAATAGCGCCACAGGGTGAACGTGGTCTCGGGACGGTTCTTGCTGCCGCCGTCGAGCCAAATCTTCGTGCCATGGAACGACGTTGCCCCGGCATGCCGGAGCGTCATGGTGCCGCCCGCATATGCAGCGTCAATCGCGCTGCCGTGGCTTACGGAGTTGGAGTTGTCATAGGACGGCTGGTAGAAGTCCTCAGTATCCTGCTCGCCTGTGTACCGGATGAAGTACTCAATGGGATTGCCATCGAGGTCGTACATGGGCAGCGTTCCCGTAATGGTGCAGCCGGTATCGGTCTTGTTGATGGTAAGCCAGCCATCTTCCACCGCGTCTGCGATGCTCAGGCTGCGCTCCTGCTCCGCGTTGTCAATCATCGCGCCAAAGCGGAAGTCGTCGGCGCTCTCGGCGCCGAAGATGTCCTTCAAGTTCGCATCGCCCACTTTGCCGACGACGGTGAAGGTCACCTCATCGGTGAGCATCTTGTATTTCTGCGTGGGGCTTGTGCTTTCCCCGTCGATGTAGCCATCGTAGCTGTTGTTATCCACGATGCGCCAGTAAATCTGCTCGCTCCTCGTCGTGGTTTCCCACTTGGGACCGTTCTCGTCTGTATCCTGGATGCCGTTGCCGTTTTCGTCCACGGGCGTGCGGGTCGTGTACACGCGTTGCGTTGGCAGGCCCGACGCGCTTATCTGGTACGTATTGGTTGCGGTGCGTTGCACCAAGATATTCGTCCATGAGGGCAAGGTGCCGGGAGCTCCGCCGGGGTACTGGTCCTCCGGGCTCCCCGCTGGCCATAAGGCGCTCACAGCCTCTCTTGTCAGATTGCCATCGGCATCGAAGAGATCGTAGTAGCTCTGGCCATCGAATGAGAACTGCAGGTTCAAGTTGCCGCGAATTTCGTCTGTGCTGGGTCGGGATCCCGCATTGTTATCGCACCAAATGATGCTGAACCCATCTCTGCCGGTATTCGTTCCCAGTGAGTACCAGGACTCTTCCGCCGGCAGAGCGTTCGTGCTCGGCTCGTTAGCCGCCGGCTCGGTCGCGGCGTTGCTGGCGTCCGTCTCGTCCTCGGTGCTCGCCAGGCCCAGAAGCTCGATCAGCTCGGCACGCGACGGGATGGCGAGGGTCGCCTCCTGTGCCTTAGACTCATCATCGGCGCTCGTCTGGAGCGTCCAGGTCAGTTCGGTTGCTTCATCTTGCACGAGCTCGCTCGGCACCAAAACCTCGAGGCCGATACTTGCGTTCAAGACGCTCAGCACGGGCTGCTCCGTGCTGTCGCCCTCGGGGGCAGTGCCCACCAGGTACTCCGTGTCACTCTCGGTGTCGGTTGCCGCAACGAAGGTCACGACCAGCTTGCCGTCCTGCACCTCGGCCGTGCCGATGCGAATAGTGGTTGGAGTTCCGTCGTCGTTCAGCTGGACAACGTCCAGCACGCTATCCTCATTCGCTATCTCAATACCTTCAGGCAAGGGCACCGTGATGGTATCGCCGGGAATGACCGCAGCACGTGTATTGGCCGGGTTGGCCGCCTGCTTCGCGGGGTCGAGCTCGAAGCTTAGGTTCAGCGTCGCCAGCAGCTGCTCGGGCAGCGCCGCCTCCTCACTCGATGCTGAGGCAGAATCATCGCGCTCGGTCAAAGCTTCTTCGGAGAACACGATACCGGTGCTCGAGAGGGTAAGCGCATCAAGATCGCCCTCCCAGGCGCGCGCTTCTTCGCGCTCGGCAAGCGTGGAAGCATCTTCTCCAGAATTTGCGTCGCCGTCGCCCGGCTGGGCTTCGCCGGTGCCGTTATCGCCCGGCTGCGCGCTGCCCGAGCCGTCGGCACCTGTCTGCTCGTTATTCGCCCCGTCGGCAGACCCCGTATCACCCGAGGCCTGGTTCGACGAGGCGCCTTCGCCCTGTTCGCCCTGCGTGCCATCGCCCTCCTGAGGGGAGCCCTCATCACCATTCGCCTGCGTCTCGCCAGCGAGCTGCTCGCCGCTGCTCCCATCGGCTGAACCATTGGAGGCCGCCTCGTCTCCCGAAGCACCGTCGGTACCCTGGCCATCCGCGGCTGCAGCTTGTGCGTTAAGCGTGTTCACGCCTTCCGCGACGGCATACGCGACGCCGGTCCCGAGAGCGGTCTGATACGCCAAGACCACGACGAGCAAGATACTCACCACACGCGCGGCAGGCTCCGCCCCGTATTTCCGAATCTTGCGCAGCAATGATTTACATTTGTCCATGGCTCATCCTTCTCCTGCAAAAGTAGCGCAGCAGCATGGCCTGCGCACTTCCCCGCACGCTAGTCCTAGCAAAAAGTTATTCCGGGGGTAAACTTTTTGTCAAGATTTTATCGGGGGGGAGGCCAGTTTTTTTAGTAAGCGCCCTGGCCAAGATAAATGGATGAGCTGTCGTCAAATTGTTGTTCTACCTGCGCCGCAGAGCACCGGCAACCACGGCTAGGTCCTCGGGCACTGTCACCTTTATATTGTCGCGCGGGCCCTCTACACAGAGCACGCTTCCGCCAGCGCGCTCCACCAGCGAGGCATCGTCGGTGCCCACGAAGCCCGTGCGATCGGCAACCTCAAACGCGTGACGAAGCGCCGCGACCGTAAAGATCTGCGGCGTCTGCACCGTCCAAAACTGGCTGCGCGGCGGGGTGTCGATGATGCGTCCATCAGGCTCAACGCGCTTGAGCGTATCGATAGCGGGTTGTCCGCACACCACACCGTCGATTTCAGCATTGGCCATGAGGACCCGAGCCGCACTGTCGATGGTCTGGGGCTTGATGAGCGGCCGGGCTCCGTCATGCACGGCCACGTAGGAAAAGCCCTCCGGCACCGCATCCAACCCCGCGCGGGTGGAATCCTGACGGGTAGAGCCGGCGTCGGCATAGGTTACGGGCGTCGCATATCCAAAGGGCTCCACGGCATTGCGGGCCATCTCGCTCCTTCGCTCATGCGGGCACACCACCACGATGTGACCCACAAGCTCAGAGCGATCAAAAGCCGCGATGCACCACGACACGAGCGGCCGGCCCTCCACCATCACCAGCTGCTTGCCGCCCGGGTTACCAAATCTCGACCCGGTACCCCCCGCAACGATGATCGCGCAAACGGGCGCAGCCATGCGGGACCCAGCAGAGGCCGCAACCTGTTGTGGAGATGCGAGCGCGTGCCGCTGCCCGGTCGGCTCGTACTGCCCCTCGGCCATCTCGCTCACGCAGCACCACCGCGCTTGCCCTGCATGCGATACAGCGAGTCTGCAAGGATCGTGGGGTTGTTCACGCCGAAGTCGCCCAAGCGCTCCGGGTCCTTCTGGATGTCGTCCAGCAGCTCCTGCAGCGAACCGTACTCGTCCACGATCTTCTCGGCCACGCCGTCGCGCACGACCGACACCTGCGAAAGCGTGCGCAGGCCAAGCGGAGTCATAACGGAGTCTTCGTCCAGGTCGTCGTAACCAAGAGCCTGCGCCACACGCTGCGGGTTGGTGAGCTCCTGAGGCGTCATCTCGCTAAAGAGGCTGCGGATACGGCGAGCGTTATCCTCCGATGAGTCCGAAGCGTAGTCGCGAATCATGAGGTTGTAGTCGTTCTCGATCGAGGTGCCCGCGAGCTGCTCGAGCTGCATCTGAACGAGCTTGCCCTGGCTGCCGAGCTTCACGATGCAGAATTTAAGCTCGTCTTTGGCTTGCTGCAGGATCTCGAAACTCGAGAAGATGTCGGTGATGTCCGCAAGGGTCACATAGTCGTCCAACTCGAGGGCCGTAAGGCGCAGTAAGGCGCGGTCGAGCGAGGCGCGCGTGGTCTGAAGCGTCGAGACCAGCTGGTTCACCGATGCCATGATCTCGGAGACCGGCTGGATCTGATACGACTTGCCGCGCACGTACACGTTGACGACGCCGCGGCGCTCGGACACCGAAATCACGATGGCGTCGGTGAGCACGCTCATGCGCGCAGCGGTGCGATGGCGCATGCCCGTTTCGCTCGTAGCCAGCGACGGATCGGGGTTAAGGTGAAAATTAGCTCGCAGAATCTGCGAGAGATTGTCGTCGATCACGACGGCGCCATCCATCTTGGAAAGCTCGAAGAGGCGGTTGCTGGTAAACGAGATGTTGAGCGGAAACCCGTCGTTGCCTGCCGCAAGCACGTGCTCGGTATCGCCCACGCAGATGAGCGCGCCAAGGTGCCCGGCAATAATCATGTCGAGGGCGGTACGAATGGGCTGTCCGGGGGCAGTGAGGCGAATGGCCTCGTTCATGCGCTTTTGAATCTCGTTCTTATCCAATATGCTCTCCCCTCTCGTACATCTCATACGTCAATCACTCATACGGTGTCTATTTTCTCATGGATTGACCGACGTCCGGCGGCGCGGCTTAAGAATTCAAAAAAGTCGTGAGGGGCGGTGGGAACAGGAGCGGCGGCGGGGAGGCGCCGCGGCATATTAATGCCTCCCCTATCTGCGGGATTCTATCCAAATTTGCGCTAAGTCGATCTTTTTTCCTGCGGAACGCGGGTGCCGCCCGCCCCACGCGCAGGCAGAGCGCTCGCCGCGGGCCGTCTACCAGCGCGGCGGGCGAACCCAACGCCTGAATCGCAGGAAATAAGACCGACTTAGCGCATTTTTGGCTACAAAAGCCCAGATAGGGGGTGCATAAAAAGAGCCGCGCCCGCATCCGTGCGAGCGCAGCCCTTCTACTGAGGCCATGATTTGCTACCGCGTGCCGCTTCCAGACTGGGCGGCGCCGCCAGGACCACCGGCAAGAGCAGGCGCGGCGGCACTTGAGCGCGGCGCGGGCTCAAACGATCCGCCGAGCGCTCCGATGCTTCGCGGAGCCGGAATCTCCCCCGTCCCGTGGCTAAACACAAACGAACCGTCGACCACGTCGCAGAGCACGGTATCGCCCGCGTTCCACTCACCGGCCAGAAGCTCCTCAGAAAGCGGGTCCTCAATGAGCTTCTGGATCGCACGGCGCAGCGGGCGCGCGCCATTGGTAAGGTCGGTGCCCTCGGCCACAATCTTGGCGATGGCGGCATCCGTCAGCTTGATATTCATGCCGTTGGCAATGAGCCGCTGGCGCAGGTCGTCCACCAGGAGCTCGGCGATCTTGGTCAGGCTCTCGCCCGCGAGCTTCTGGAAGACCACGATATCGTCCACGCGGTTCAAAAACTCCGGACGGAACAGGCGCTTGAGCTCGCCCATCGCGCGGCTCTTGATCTCGGTGGAAGAGAGGCCCGCCTCCCCGGTGCTGCCAAAGCCCACGCTCGACTCCTGCGCGATCTCGCGCGCGCCCACGTTCGACGTCATGATGACGACCGTGTTGCGGAAATCGACCGTCTTGCCCTGGCCGTCGGTCAAACGCCCCTCGTCAAGCACTTGCAGCAAGATATTGAAGATGTCCGGATGCGCCTTTTCGATCTCGTCGAAGAGCACCACCGAATACGGGTGACGGCGAACGGCCTTGGTGAGCTGGCCGCCCTCCTCGTGGCCCACATAACCCGGGGGGCTACCGATGAGCTTAGAGACCTCGTACTCGCTGGCGAACTCAGACATATCGAAGCTGATGAGCGCGTCCTTGCTGCCAAACAGGTATTCGGCGAGGGTCTTCGCCAGCTCGGTCTTGCCCGTGCCCGTGGGGCCCAGGAAGATGAACGAACCGCCGGGACGGCGCGGATCTTTGAGCGGGGAACGGGAGCGGCGGATGGCCTTGGCCACCGCGTTCACCGCCTCGTCCTGCCCGATGATGCGCGTCTTGAGCACGTTCTCGCAGTTGAGAAGGCGCCGCGACTCGTCTTCGGTGAGCGATGAGACGGGAACGCCCGAAGCAACCGACACGATATCGGCGATCTGCGGGACATCGATCACGATGGGAGCGGCATCCATCTGGGCGTTCCAGGCGGCACGCGCCTCGGAAAGCTCGATTTCAGCCTGCTTCTCCTGCTCCTTGAGCTCGGCGGCGCGGTTCATGTCGTCGTTCTCCGCCGCTTCGTCGGCCGCCGCCTTGAGCTCGCCCAGACGGGCCTCGGCCTCGCGCACGGGCTCCGGCGCGCGGTTGCGCGCGATGCGGGCGCGGGCGCCGGACTCATCGATGAGGTCGATGGCCTTGTCGGGCAGGAAGCGATCTTGGATGTAGCGGGACGAGAGCGTCGCCGCAGCCTCAACCGCCTCGGGGGTGTAGTGCACATGGTGGTGCTCTTCGTAGCGTGGGAGCAGGGCGGTAAGGATCTTGACCGTGTCCTCGATACTCGGTTCCTCGATATCGATGGATTGGAAGCGCCGCTCGAACGCCGGGTCCTTGGAGAGGTATTTGCGGTACTCCTCCGCCGTGGTGGCGCCGATAATCTGGAACACCCCGCGCGCGAGCACCGGCTTAAGCATGGAGCTCGCGTCGATGGAGCCCTCGGCCGAACTGCCCGCTCCGATGAGCGTGTGCATCTCGTCGATGAAGAGGATGATGTCGTCGGCCTCGGTGGCCTCCTGGATCACGCCCTTCAGGCGCTCCTCGAACTCGCCGCGGTACTTGGCGCCCGCTACGAGCCCCGGCAGGTCAAGCGACCAGATGTTCTTGTTCATAAGGTTCTCGGGCACGTTGCCGGCAGCGATTTCCTGCGCAAGGCCTTCCACGATGGCGGTCTTGCCCACACCGGGGTCGCCCAAGATGAGCGGATTGTTCTTGGTGCGTCGAGAAAGGATCTCCATCATGCGCGAGACCTCTTTTTCGCGGCCAATCACCGGGTCGAGCTTGCCGTCGCGCGCTTCCTGCGTGAGGTTGGTGCCGAACTGCTTGAGAACCGAGGAGTCGTCGCCCTTGCCCTGGCTGGCATCGCCCGAGAAGAACGGCAGGCCGGAGCCGGGGCGCACGGATGCGGCGCCCGCGAACGGACGGCGTCCCTGGTCCTTCGAGGTGAGCTTCTCGACCGCCTGGCGCACGGACGCCGCCGAGACGCCGAGACGCATGAGGATATCCATCGCCATGCACGACGATTCGTCCACGATGCCGAGCAGCAGGTGCTCGGTAGATACGTAGGTCTGGTTGTTCTCGCGCGCGTGGCGGAAGCTCTTCTCCATCACGGTGATGACGGAAGGGGTGAAGGCGAGCTTGCCCTGCCCGGCGTTGCAGCTGGAGACGCCATCGGGCGCCGCGCCCGTAGCGCCCTCGGAAGCCGAGCCCGTGGCGCTCTCGGCGCGGTGGGCGCCGTCGCCGTCAGATGCCGGCGCGTCGTCCGCGGAGGAATCCGCCGACGAAGACGCGGAAGACGCATCGACCGCAGGAGAGCCCGTCGCAGGCTTGGTCGTGGCAGCGCCTGCCGCCTCCTTGATCTGGTCCATAACGTCGTCGTATGAAATGTCGAGCGATTGCAGCGCCTCCGAGGCGATGCCCTCTTCCTTGGCGAGCGCGAGCAGCAGATGCTCGGTGCCCACCTTGGTCGACGATAGTGCGATCGCTTCTTCCTTCGCCATAGACATGACGCGGCGAGCACGATCGGTAAATCTGTCTAACATGCTGAAAACCTCTGCTGTGCCGACTTGTTGTCTATCGAAATGCGCAGGCAGCACGCTGCGCATTCCCCTTCTTTACCCAAAGGTGCACCATCATAACAGCTCAGCGCGAGAAAATGAGACGGCAGGCCCACCACATGCGCAAGATGTGAAGGATCGGCACTGCAAGGGCCATGCACCGCGAACCGAACAGGACTCAATGAGCGAAAAGGCGCCTAATCGTGAGCCAAAACGGACCCGTCCCAGAATGACTCAGCAACGTGCCGGCAAGAAAGAGCAGTACCGCGCAAAACGAGAGGCTTCCTGCCGCCACGATAGAGGCAACAAGCCGCGCATCCAGCCTGCGCTCGAATGATTCAACCATGCATTCTCCCTTCTCCTGGGCCCGTCGCGCACGCCTGGTTGCAAGCGCGCGCCTCCGCCGCCTGGGCACGCAAACAGACGAAGGTCGTATGCGCCACCCTCACCCCATAAGGAAAAAGGGTGCCCGCCCAAAGGGGCAGGCACCCTCGACCTTCACCGCTCGCAGGGGTGCGCCCACGCGAGCGGAAAGCACGACAAGCCCGCTACGCCGTCTCGGCAGAGGTCTCGTCGGCCTCTTCCTGAGCCACGAGCTGCTTCTCGTAAGCCTTGTAGAAGGGGTAGTACAGCAGGGCATCGATGGCAATCAGCGCCACGACGAGCACCACGGCCTTCCAGTCGAAGGTCGAAAGGTACGCGCCGAAGATGCTCGGCATGTTCCACGAGAGGAGCGCGAACGTCTTGGCAACAAGGCCCGTCATCATGCAGACATAGGCAATGATGGCGTTCACCGTAGAGGTGAGCAGGAAGGGAATGAAGAACATGGGGTTCATCATGAGAGGCACGCCGAAGATGATCGGCTCAGAGATGTTGAAGAGCGCCGGCACGATGCCCACACGGCCGATGGTACGCAGCTGCTTGGACTTGGAGCGGATGAGCAGGATGGCAAGAGCCAGCACCGATCCGCAGCCGCCGATCACGACAAAGTAGACCCAGAACGGCGTGGTGAAGATGTTCGGGAGCGCCTCACCGGCCGCCTGGGCGGCGGCGTTCACCGAGAGGCCGCCATCGCGGATGGGACCGAGCACACCGGAGAGCGCAGCGTCATGCACGCCGAAGAACCAGAAGAACTGCACCAAGAGCGTAGCGATCGCAGCGAATCCAAGCGAATCGGTCGCGTTGAAGACAGGAGCGAGGTTGGTGTAGATGAACGCGGGGAGCGTGGTGCCCATCGAATTGAAAATCGCGAAGATCGCGGTGTCGACGGCAAGGATGATGATGCCGGGGATAAGCGAAGCGAAGGCCTCGGAGAGCGACGCCGGGACCGAGGGCGGGAGCGCTATGCGGCCCACATTGTGCTCGCGCATGGCGCGATATCCCTCGACGGTGAGAATCGACAGGAAGATCGCCACGAGCAGGCCCTTGCCGTCAAGATAGAGGATGTCCGCCGTCTTGGCATCCCAGCCAAGCTCCACCGGCCCGAAGCAGATGAGCAGGAAGCCACCCATCGTGAGCACCAACGGGATAAAGGCATCGATCTTGTAATGCTTGCACAGGAAGTACGTGACACCGAGCGCGATGTACACCGAAAGCGCGCCCATGGTCATGGTATTCGCCCAGGTGAGCAGCGTCGAATTGGCTGCAGCGAAGTTGGCCCAGGCCTCAAGCAGGAAGTTGCTACCCGGCTCGACCGCCGGCGCGGACGAGAGGATGGTGCAGATGCCGCCGAAAAGCGTGACCGGCACCAGCGAGATAAACGCATCGCGGATGGCATGCAGGTGGCGCTGCGTGCTCAGCTTGTTTGCTATCGGTAGAACGTGCTTTTCCAAGTACACTGTCAGAGAGTCCATAACGTTGCTCATATTAGGCTCCGATACGATCGATGATCTGCTGATAGACGGCTTTGCCGTTCATAACGCCGTAGTGCTGCGGAGCGATGGAATCCACCGGACACGACACCTTGGCCTGAATGTTGGGAACGAGGTAGCGAATTTGCGGCCCCACGAGAATCATCTCGACGCCCTCGAGATGGTCTTCGAACTCAGCCTCGCCGTAGGCAGCGACCTCCAGGGTGCCCTCGCTCGCCTCCTCGATCTTCTTTGCCATGATGCCGGTGGACATCCCAGCGTTGCACACCAACATGACTTTTCTCATCGTTGCCCCTCCTCCTGATAGGGTTTTCCAGTCTGCTCGCCCGCGATGAAATCGCGATACCAGCGGTAGCTCTTCTTGGGGGTACGGGTGTACCCGTTCTCGAAGTCAACCGCGACAAGCCCATAGCGCTTGCGGCACCCGTTCTTCCATGAATACAAGTCGAAGGTGCTCCATACGAAATAACCGCGTACGTCGGCCCCAGCCTTCTGGGCGGCCTTGATGGCGGCGATATGATCTTTCATAAAGGCGATGCGATAATCGTCTTGGACCTCGCCCTGGCTCACGTCCTCGGCCACGCCGATGCCGTTCTCCGTGATGTAGATGGGCAGATGGTAGCGACGCGTCACTTCAATGAGGCCACGACGCAGACCGTCGGGGTAAATCTCGGTGCCCCACTCAGTCGTCTGCATGTTGGGATCGTCGAGCACCTGCTCGAACCAGCCCTTGATCACCACGCGCTGGGACCCCTTGAAGGCCGAGCCGGAGTTGTTCACCACGAGCTGGGTCTCGCCATCGGTATAGGGCTGCACGAGCACGCGCGAGTAATAGTTGAGACCCAGGAAGTCGACGGTACCCTCGCGAAGCGCCTGAAGCTTATCGGGCGTAATGTACGACAGGTCAAAGCGACGGTTGAGGTCGGTGAGCAAATCGATGGGAAGCTCGCCTGTAACGGCGGTATCGAGAATCCAGTTATTTGCGTAGTTGTCGGCGAATCGCATGGCAATCTTGGTCTCGAGGGTGTCATCCACGCCGTCGACGGGTCCAAAGCTGTGCACGATGCCGATAGAACCCTCATAGCCGCCCGCGCGGAACGCCTTCACGCCGAGCGCCGACGCATACATGACGTTGAACGCTGCGTGCGCGCACTTCTCGGGATCCTGCAGGGCGGGCGGATAGTTACCGATGAGGTACCCGCTCATGACGAACCACTTAGGCTCGTTGAAGGTCGCCCAATAGCGCACGCGGTCGCCGAAGCGATCGAAGCAGACGCGTGCATAGTGCTCGAAGGCGTGCGCCGTCTCCTCGTTCAGCCAGCCGCCCTCATCCTCCCAGTACTGCGGAAGGTCCCAATGGTAGATGGTTACGAAGGGCTCGACACCGAACTCATGGCAGGTATCGATCAGGCTGTTGTAGAAGGCAATGCCTTCCTCGTTGACCTCACCCTCGCGATTCTTGATGATGCGGGGCCACGAGAGCGAGAAACGATAGGCGTTCTGGCCACCTTTCGCCATGGTCTCAATGTCCTCACGGTAGCGGTGGTAGTGGTCGCTCGCCACATCGCCATTCTCCAAATCGTTTTCATGCAGGTAGCGATCCCACATCGATTCGGCCTTCCCGCCCTCCTGCCAGGCTCCTTCACACTGGTAGGAAGCAGTCGCGCTCCCCCAGAAAAACGGTGCGGTAGTGTCCATGTTCCCTCCCTGGGTCCCCTGCCGGCATGCCGCCGGCATTACGACAAGTGGCTACGCGTTGCGGACGCGATACAGCTCGATAAGCTCGCGAATGAGCTCGCGCGCGAGGTTCGACGTCATGAGATGGTCCTGGGCATGAACGAGCATGACGTTTACAGGCATGTGCTCGCCGTTTGCCTCCTTGACCAGAATCTCGGTCTGCGTATTGTGCGCACGCAGATAGGCCTCATCCGACTGCTTCATATAGTCATCGCACGCTTCGAAGTTGCCCTGTTTGGCCTCGTTCAGCGCCATGAACGCAAGGCTCTTGGCCTCGCCGGCATCGGCGATGAGCGCAAACGGGATGAGCTCAACATCCTGCCCCCCGACCTGCTGCGCCTCCATGCTCCGCTTTTCTTCAGACATGCTCAGCTCCTTTCCTCGCCATGGGCGATTTCCTGCATCATCACTTCAAAACTTCGATCGTCCACGATGCGCTTCACGCGCTCTTCGTGAGATAGCAACTCGGCCATACGCGAGAAGAACCAATCCAGCGCGTTGCGGCCGTCGTCGCCGATCGCTACAAGCAGCACCAGCTCAACATCCTTGTCACCCCAACGGATGGGGCGGTTGGGAATGCCTGCGCACACCTTCGTGGGTCCGGGCAGAGAGCGTATGGGATGAGGGAGCGCTAGACCGCTACCGAAAGCGGTTGATGCGGCGCTCTCGCGCTCCAATGCGAGCTCCACGAGCTCGGCGGGTGCCCCCGCACGCTCGACCATGAGCTCGGCGAGGCCGCAGATAGCCTCATGGGGCGTCTCCGCATCGAGATGGGGGTCGAACCAGGCCGGGTCGAAGAGCCCCGCACCCATATCTGCCGAAGCACGAAGCAGCTCGTTAATCTGCCGCACGTCAACCTCGTTCAAGAATGAGTGGATCTCCTGCACGGGAATCGGGAACTCGCCCTCGAGGGGGACCGTCGTGAAGATGTAGTCGAAGCCGGTGAAGTCCATCGCCTCGACATGCAGGGCGTCGCAGGGCACCACCTTATCGATGCGATCGCCGAATTGCCTCCTGATCGCATGTTCGAGCAACCGAGAAGTCCCGAGCCCCGAGGCGCACACCACCACAACGTTGCGGCGCGGCCCCTCCTCGCGCAAGCGGTCAAGAGCAAGCGCGAACGCAAGGGCGATATAGCCCGTCTCCGCCTGAGAGAGTGTGGTGCCGTAATGCCTACCGAGCACGTCGGCAGCATCGAGCGCCATCGCGAAGGCGAGCGGGAACCTCGTCTTGATATCCGAAAGCAGCGGGTTATCGATGCTCATATTGAAGCGCAGGCGCGTAACCAAGGGAACGATGTGCCGAGCAAGGTTCATGTGCAGCTCAAGATCGTCGCGAAAATCGAAATGGAAGAGCTCCCACACGCGGTCGAGCATCTCGGTGACCACGTTCCACACCTCATCGGGAATGATGACCCCGCGAGCGTCGTGGGGTGCAGCGCCCCTCGCGCCGCCATGGGAGCCCTCGGTACCCGCATGGCCTCCCCCGGCAGAAGAAGCACCGGCAGCGGCGCTCTCCTCGGGAATGATGGTCTTCTTTCCCGCGAGGTGAATGGCGATGTAGGCGACCTCCGATTCGGGCAGCGCGATGCCAAAGGCCCCATCGAGCTGTTTGGCAACGCTTCTGGCTGCGGCAAACTCGGGCGTGAGGCGAATGCGATCGAGCGTCTCGTCGTCGAGAAGGATCAGGCAATCCTCTTTGATGCGATAGAACGCAACCATAAGATGCACTACGAGATTCTGGAAAGCGAGCATGCTCATGTAGACCGGATGCTCCTCGAGCGCCCGTTCGATGCAACCGGCGATGGTCTTCACCACCTGGGGAACCGTTTCATCACCGAACGGATTCGAGCCAATCACGCCTTCCGTTGCGATACTTGCAAGGCAGAGGCGACGGTTGAGCTCGGAGCCTCGAACGCGCACGCCGTAGCGCGGACGCTTCTCAAGCGCCAGGTCGTACTCGCCGAGCTTTGCCTCCACAGCTTTCAGGTCCTTCGAAATGCTCTGAGGCGACACGTAGAGAACCTGGGCCATGCTCGCAACGGTCACCCAATCGTCGCGCATGAGCAAATCATTGATGAGATAGGTGATGCGCTTCTCTGAGGCGCTGCCGTCGAGGTCGCCGAAGCGGTGCATGCGGTCCAACCATTCGCTGAAGCCCTCATCGTTGATTACAGAGAGCACATAGCCACCCTGCTTGCGCGCGTAGGAGATGTGGGCAAGGCCTTCGAGCATCTCGTTGGTGCGTTGAATGTGCAGGCGCACCGTGCGAGCGCTCACCTCGAACTCGGACGTCAGCTCATCAATCGATGCAGCCTCGCGCTCATTCAGATATGCTACGAGTTCGATCGCCTTCACTAGCCCCCCTTCGACAGCTTCATCCTACGGGGCGCACGTCCCCGACTCCATCACAGGCAATGCCGCGTTCGTGGCAATGTGTATATAAGAATGGCCTTTACCTGCATTTTTATTTGGCACACCTGCTCGGCGGGAAGTACGGGCGTCCTTGTGGCGAGCCGGCGGTAACGTTAGAGTATCACACTGGCAAAACGAAACGCACAGGAAGGATTGCCATGCAAGCAGATGTAGCCATCGTTGGAGCTGGGCCTTCGGGCATCTTCACGGCGCTCAGGCTCATACGCGAGCGCCCGCAGCTTCACATCGTCATGGTTGAGAAGGGCCTGCCCATCGAAAAGCGCTCATGCCCCAAAGCGCGTGCAGGCCGCTGCGTTCAGTGCAGCCCGTGCCGCATCACCACGGGGTTTTCTGGGGCCGGCGCATTCTCGGATGGAAAGCTGTCTCTCTCGCACGAGGTGGGCGGCGATCTTCCTGAGCTCATTGGGTGCGACCTTGCCCAAAAGACCATCAATGAAGTCGATGGCATCTATCTTGCGTTTGGTGCCGATAAGCACGTCGAGGGGGTCGATGTGCCGGAATCTGTACGTAAGATTCGCCTGCGAGCGATCCAAGCTGGACTTAAACTCGTCGACTGCCCCATCCGTCACCTCGGAACCGAGAAAGCCCAGGAAATCTATGGACGAATCGAGCGGGACCTCATTGACCGAGGCGTAGAGATCGTGTTCAACACCGACTGCCGCGATCTCATCATTGAGGATGGCGCGTGCCGAGGCGTCGTCGCCGAAGGACCCGAGGGGGCGCTGCGCATTGGCGCCGAGCGCGTTATCGTGGCAACGGGCCGCCGCGGAGCGGATTGGCTCGAGCACCTTTGCTCCGAGCACGGCATCGACCATGTTCCGGGCGCCGTTGATATGGGCGTGCGCGTCGAGGTGCGCAATGAGGTGATGGAGCGCGTGAACGACGTGCTCTACGAGAGCAAGCTTATCGGCTATCCCAACCCCTTCCGCAACAAGGTGCGCACGTTCTGCCAAAACCCTGGTGGCTTTGTAAGCCAGGAGAACTATGACGGCGGCCTGGCGGTGGTGAACGGCCATTCGTACAAAGAGCGCAAAAGCGAGAATACCAACCTAGCCGTGCTCGTGACGCACAATTTCCGTGAGCCGTTCAACCAACCCATCGCATACGCCCAAAATGTTGGGCGCCTCTGCAACATGCTCGGAGACGGACACATCCTCGTCCAACGCTTTGGCGACATCCTAGACGGCAAGCGCACCTGGCAAAAGGAGCTCTCGCGCTCGAACATCAAGCCCACCCTCGTGGACGCCGTGGCGGGCGATATCACAAGCGCGCTGCCCTACCGCACCATGACCTCAATCGTGAACTTCATGCTCGCCGTCGACCAGGCCATCCCCGGCTTCGCCTCAGCCGAGACGCTGCTCTACGCTCCAGAGCTCAAGTTCTACAGCAACCGCGTTCGCATGGACGAGCGCTTCGCCACCAACGTGCGTGGCCTGCACTGCCTGGGCGACTCAAGCGGGTGGACGCGCGGACTCATGATGGCAAGCGTCATGGGCTACCTCATGGGTGGCTACCTAGCAGAAGAACTATAGGGAAGAGTGCCCACCGCACGGGCCGATGCGCGCAGCGCGAGGCTCCCGGCAGAACTCCCCACCCGCCCATCCCCGTGCCCATCGCACGGGCCGATGCGCGCAGCGCGAGGCCCCCAAGCCCCTCTCATCCCCTACATCCCCCCGCGAGCCCGTAAACGCAGGGAAGCCCCCGGTTATTCTCCTGAGCGCTTCCGCAGCAGCTCGGCTCTGCCGAGCTGCGAGGACCAGCGAAGGAGAAAACCGGGGGCTTCCCGCCGGGAGTTCTAGAACTCGCGATTAGTACATTCCGCCACCCTGAGCGCCAGCGGTCGCAGCAGCAATGGCATCCTCAAGCGCGGTGTTCTTCGGAACATCGGTCACCGTAGCCTCGGTGATGAGGATGAGGGAGGCGACGGACGCGGCGTTCTGCAGCGTGGTGCGGGTGACCTTGACCGGGTCAAGCACGCCCATCTCGATCATGTTGCCCCACTCGCCGTTGTAGGAGTTGAGGCCCTCGCCCGCGGGCAGGGAAGCAACCTTGTCGACGACGACGGCGCCCTCGAAGCCAGCGTTCTGGGCGATGGTCGCCACGGGGGCGGTCAGCGCCTTCTTGACGATGTCGACACCAATCTTCTCCTCGGGATCCTCGACCTCAATCGAATCGAGCGCAGGAGCAGCGTCCATGAAGGCCACGCCGCCACCAGCAACGATGCCCTCCTCGACGGCGGCACGGGTCGCCTGCAGGGCGTCCTCGACGCGGTGCTTGATCTCCTTGAGCTCGGTCTCGGTGGCAGCGCCCACCTTGATGACGGCCACGCCGCCGGAGAGCTTAGCGAGGCGCTCCTGGAGCTTCTCGCGGTCGAAATCGGAATCGGTGTGCTCGAGCTCGCCCTTGATCTGGGCAACGCGAGCCTCGATGGCCTCCTTGGAGCCGCCGCCATCAACGATGGTGGTGTTGTCCTTGGTCACCGTGACGGACTTCGCGGTACCGAGCATATCGGCGGTGATGTCGGCAACCTTGATGCCGAGCTCGTCGAGCGCAACCTGGCCGCCGGTGAGCGCGGCGATGTCCTCGAGCATGCGCTTACGACGGTCACCGTAGCCCGGAGCCTTCACGGCAACAACGGAGAGCGCACCGCGGACCTTGTTGAGCACGAGGGTCGGCAGGGCCTCGCCCTCGATGTCCTCGGCGATGATGAGCAGGCTCTTGCCGGCGCGGCTCACAGCCTCGAGCACGGGCATGATGTCCTGCACGTTAGAGATCTTCTGGTCGGTCATGAGGATGTAGGGATCCTTGAGCGTGGCCTCCATACGATCGTTATCGGTGACGAAGTAGGCGGAGACGTAGCCCTTGTCGAACTGCATGCCCTCGACGGTGTCGATCTGGATGTCGAAGGTCTGGCCGTCCTCGACGGTGATGACGCCGTCCTTGCCCACGACGTCCATGGCGTCGGAGATCTTCGCACCAACGTTGGGGTCGCCAGCGGAGATGGTGCCCACGGAGGCAATCTGCTCCTTGGTCTCGACCGGCTGGGCCTGCTTCTTCATCTCGTCGACCGCAGCATTCACGGCCTTCTCGATGCCGCGGCGAATGGCCAGCGGGTTGGCGCCGGCGGCCACGTTGCGCAGGCCGTCGTTCACGATGGCCTGAGCGAGCAGGGTCGCGGTGGTGGTGCCGTCACCCACGGTGTCGTTGGTCTTGGTGGCGACCTCCTTCACCAGCTGAGCGCCCATGTTCTCGATGGGGTCCTCGAGCTCGATCTCCTTGGCGACGGAAACGCCGTCGTTGGTGATGGTCGGCGCACCGAAGGAGCGCTGGAGCGCCACGTAGCGGCCCTTGGGGCCCATGGTGACGGTCACGGCGTCAGCGAGCTTGTTAACGCCCTTGGCGAGCTTGGTGCGCGCCGCGGTATCGAACGTAATATCCTTTGCCATCTTGTGTATCCTCCGTTGCCTAAGATGTAGTACCTAATGAATGGCTAAGCCATGCCGGCAGGGCTACTCGACGATCGCGTAGATGTCGTCAACGCGCATGAGGAGGTAATCCTCGCCGTCGATCTTGACCTCGTTGCCACCGAACTTGCCATAGATGACCTTGTCACCGGGCTTGACGTCCATGGGGAGACGCTCGCCGTTGTCGTTGAGCTTGCCCTCGCCCACCGCGACGACCTCGCCGCGCTGCGGCTTCTCCTGCGCGTTGCTGGCGATGTAGAGACCGGATGCGGTCTTCTGCTCAGCAGCCTCGGGCTTAATCAGGACGCGATCACCAAGCGGCTTAAGACTCATAGAAGGTTCCTCCTTCAGCGGTTGCGCGGAGCACCTAGCCTCCGCAGCACCATGTCCTTTACGTACGCAGAGAATAGTACCCAGCTCTGAGAACTTATACAACTCGAAGTCAAAAAATCTTATCAATTGACACTTAGATTTCTTGAGCGCCTACCCAGCACCGGCTACGGGCTACGGGCTGCGCGCTATCCGCACACCATCCGCACCCCGTGCATCTGCATCAGGCCCCTACCGCCCCTGCATGCGCGCTTCAACATCATGCAGCAGCTCGTCTCGGGATCGCTGCATGGCGGGCGTCATGGGCGAAAGTACCTTTTCGTCGAGAAGCTGGCGCGCAATCTCGGTATCACCGTGCGCCAGCTCATACTCGGCCAGGCGCAGGCACCAGCTCGCGCGTTCGTTGTGGGCTTGGGCCCCTTCAAGGCGGCGAACGATGAGCGCAAGATCGGATGCGTCCCATGTCTCGACCGGACGCAGCCTCTGCTCCACGCTCTCGCAGACCGAAGCGGCAACCGCCTTTGCCGCCCGGCTCCGTGCAAAGCGGTCGCGGAACTCCTGCGCAGATCGGAGCGCCTGTTCGGCGGCCCCCTGGCCTCCCAGCCAGTACAAGCTGAGCGCGCGCGTGTTTAAGATAGTCACCCGCAAGGCGCTTCTCTCGCCAACCGAAATGGACGCCAGACGCCGGATCGCATCGGCATACCTGCCGTCGGCGTAATCTGCCACTGCGATATTACACGCGATCCTCCGCCGCACGAACCCCCGGCGGTTGCGCTCGTCGTAAAGCTCCATGAACCGGCGCCACTTAGCACTGTCGCAATCTTGCGTGATGATTTCCGTGATGCTGCGCTCGCGCTGGCCCACCACGCTCCGGAAGAGGACCGCGGAAAGAATGGCCAGGCCGAGCAATACGAAATACCACACCATATAGCCGAGCATCCCTGCGATAAGGGCGACGGCGGCAAGCCCCAGCACGCCGACGATCTCCATGAGGCGGAACCGTCTGAACCAACGCCAGTAGTCATCAAAAATCTCATCGGCTGTCTGTGCTCTATACCCCGACGGCACATCCCGCGCCATGAGCGCGCGCACCGCCGCAACATCGACGCCGCCCGCGGACAGCACGAGGGAACGAACCTCGCTCTTCTTGGCTCCCGTTTCTTCCCCAGCCATAGAAGCCCCCATTCATATGGCCCAGCACCTGCCGATAAAGCGTAAGATTGTTCACAGCTACGAGTATAGCCGATGGCGCGAACGCCACCGGGAGCAGGAGGGCGCATGGCAGGCGAACAAGCACGAACGGCATCGGAATCGCAGGCGCAGGGAACGGCCGATGCGACCGCGCGCATCCGGGAGCTCGGGGCGACCGCGCGCATCCAGGAGCTCGGGCGCGCGGCAGAGCCGTACGTCATCGCGCAGCGCCGCTATTTCCACCAGCATCCTGAGCTGAGCCTGCAGGAGGTGGGCACCACCAAAGCGATTGCCCGCGAGCTCGACGCCATGCGCATCCCCTACGAACGCCCGCTTGGCACAGGCCTCGTCGCCACGCTTGCCGGCACTGCGCCCGACGCCTACCGGGAGGACAGCTCGCCGCGGCGGCGCCTTCTCATTCGGGCCGATATCGACGCCCTCGCCGTCACCGAGCGCACCGACGTCCCCTTCGCCAGCGAGCGCGCGGGGGTCATGCACGCCTGCGGGCACGACTGCCACATCGCCATGCAGCTCGGAGCGCTCCGCGTACTCGCGCAGATGACCGAGGCTCTCCACGGCGAGGTGCGCGCGGTATTCCAGCCCTCCGAGGAAAACGGCCAAGGAGCGCGCATGATGATCGACGCCGGCGTGCTCGATGGGGTAGACGGCGCCTACGCAGCGCACATTTGGAGCGAGGTGGACGCGGGGACCATCTCATGCGAAGCGGGGCCGCGCATGGCGAACACCGATTGGTTCCGCGTCGATGTGCGCGGGACGTCGTGCCACGGCGCCATGCCTCAGCGCGGTGCCGATGCCATCGTGGCCGCCGCCGAAATCGTGAACAACCTGCAAACCATCGTAAGCCGCGATCTCAGCCCCTATGAGCCCGCCGTGGTGACGGTAGGCGAGCTCCATGGTGGAACGGCACGCAACGTCATCGCCGGGACTGCTTACCTCACCGGGACCGTGCGCACCTACAGCGACACGACGCACGAGGCGATGCCGAAGCTCATCGCGCGTATCGCGCAGCATACCGCTGCGGCGCTGGGAGCGGAAGCGAAGCTTACCGACTACACCGTCGCGCATGGTGCGGTGGTGAACGACGAGGCAGCGTCCGCACGGTGTCGGCGCGCGATTGAGCGCGTGCTGGGCCCCGAGGCCGTAGGATGCTACCGGGGCACGCTTTCCGGCGAGGATTTTTCTGAAGTCCTGCGCCGCGTGCCCGGCGTGCTCGCCTTCGTGGGCACGCGCAACCCTGCCCTGGGCGCCACCTTTGCCCAGCACTCCTGCTTTTACCGGGTGGACGAGAGCGTGCTCGTGAAGGGAGCCATGCTCGCCGCCCAGTACGCGGTGGACTTCCTAGCTGAATAACGATGGCCCCATGGCCCACTGGAACCGGGTTCCTGGGCCGCAGGGTGAATCGCAGGCGCCAGGGTGAATCGCAGACACCTGGTATCTGCGATTCATTTGGGAATTGCAGACACCTGGTATCTGCGATTCATCTTCGGCATATTCGTCCAGCAAATGGAAAAGTCTGCATGGGCAGTCTGGATGCTCGCTCAGTTCTCAACATCGCTTGTGCACAACGTCGCATGCGCAGGCCGTCGGCTTGCCCGCGCCTCATATTTCAACTTGCATGCCGAATTACGCAATAAGAGCCATTTTTCGCCCTCTTATTGCGTAAATCGGCATGCAAGTTTCTCCTGAAGTGGGAAGCTGGCTGCCCGCCGCCGATTTTTCAGAGCGGAGCCGGCGAGCCTCTTACGCGCGAATGAACGCTGCATCCTGCGAGGGCACGCCGGCGGCATCAGTCACGAAACGCTCGACGCGCATATGCAGGTCGTACTTCTCGCGCAGCTCGGCAATGGTCGCCATCATGGGCGAAGCATGGTGGACATCGAGTGCAGCCTGGTCGCGCCAGCTGTCGACGAGCATGATGGTCTCGGGATCATCGAGCGGCTGAAAGTACCGGTAGCCAACGTTGCCTTCCTCTGCGCGGATGCGATCGGCCGTGCCCGACGACTCCATCTCCTCGGCAAATGCGCGCGCCGCGCCCGCTTTGCCCGTGTAATACAAATTCACCGTGATCGCCATCGTTCATCACCCTAGAAATGACAGATGTACCGGGTACAACTGTCACGATTCTCGCTGCGAACCGGGTCCCTCCCGAGCCCCTGGCTCTTGTTGGCAAAAATCATCGTACTATTTATAGAAAACCGAAGCGTGAAATCAATAATTCTTACGACAATTATTGAGATGCGACAGATGTACCCAGCACCATTGTCACGCTGGCAGGCTTGTGATGCAAAAATACCTCTGTCCTAATTTCGCACCTAACTGCCGGCGCACGCGGATGGACTTGCGCCAAATCTATAGCCCCTCTACCCAGCGCTTTACCTCTGCCTCACGAGCGCCATTGAGCAGACGAGCCGGGCGAAAGCCCGCGGCCGTCGCGCACACGCCGCGGAAGCGCTCGTCGATCGACCCTGTACCACTGCCGCCCGACGTACAAAACGGCACGATAGTCGCGTTCGAGAAATCGTATGCCTCGAGGAAGGTATCAATGATCGAAGGCTCACGGTACCACCAGATGGGAAAGCCAACGAACACCGTGGAATATGAGCCCATATCATCGACGGTGCCCGCGATGGCCGGGCGGCACGCAGGGTCGTTCATCTCGATGGTGCTGCGGCTCTGCTTGTTCGTCCAATCGAGGTCCGCCCGTGTATAAGGCACCTCGGGCGCTATCTCGAACAGGTCGCCGCCCGTCACGGACGCGATCTGCTGCGCCACGCGGCGCGTCACGCCGCTACACGAAAAGTAGGCTACCAGCGTCTTTGCCATTGCTATCAGCTCCTTTCGGCGCCGCGTTAGACGGCGCTCAAGCCATCTACTGCCTTTATCCTAAGACTTGGAGCCAGCTCTAAGGCAAGGGCGAACTAGGGTTTCAACTTTTGGGCACTTGAAGGAAGACCTGCCATGTATAAGGCAGTCGTCGCTTAGAAAACCCCAGCTAGAAGAAGCGCCGCACACCTGGATACTCCGGGTGCGCGGCGCGAAGTGCCCAAAAGTTGAAATGGCACTCTCTCGCAAAGACTACGAAGGCACGTGAGGGGCGAGAAGTCTAATCCCTGCGGCCAAAGAGCGAGAGCAGGCGAATGAACACGTTAAGAATGTCCAGGTAGAGGTCGATGGCGTACCACAGAGCATTCGAAACCGTGGGGACCGCCGTCGATGCGCGGAACACGTCGTAGCCGATGAACCCGCAGAATATCACGATGACAGCAAGGTCGATGAACGTCTGGCCCACGCCCAGGAACATCAAGATAAGCTGGACAACGAACAATGCGATCAGCGCTGTGATGAGCACGCCCTGAATACGCTGGAAAAATTGCGGGAACATAATGCCCGCAGCACCGAACACGATCATGATGCCCGCCGTCGCCGAAAACGCGAGCGAGATGGTCTGCATGTCGTACATGCCCAGAATCAGCGAGGTGGAGAACCCAAACGTCAGCGTGAAGAGGGCATAGCCGATAAGGCCCATGGGGAGGCTTTCCTTACTACGCCCGATGCTCATCACGATGCAGCCCGCGATGCTGCCCACGAGCATACCGATGGTGAGGGCAAACGGGTTCCTCAGCATGAACAGCATGAACTCATATGTGCCCGTGATGTACGAGCACGCCGCCATGATGACAAACGATAAGAGCACGAATCCGGTAAGCAGGACATTATATAGGCGGCGAGAGATGAGCTTGGGCGCCGGCCCCTCCCGATAGATGGGGCCATCGAAAGGCTGCTGCCCGTAGCGCTCGACTTCGTTCATGATTCCTCCGATCAACTGGGGCCTCAGTGCCCCGTTCCTCCCAGTGTACCCAATCAACGGGAATCTCACCAGCTCACCGAGACACCCGCCGGGGTTCGGGGCACTTGGCAGCCTGACGGGGCGCGTGCCGGGGTCCCGGGGCGCATGGAGCACCTGACGGCTCGCCGGGTGCTTTGCCGCAACGGGCGCTTGTTGCCCGCCCGGGCGCTTGGCAGCCTGACGGGCGCTTTGCCGCGACGGAGGCTTGTCAGCGGGCCGGGCGCTTTGCCATGCTGGGCGCCTGGCATCGCCGGGAAGCGCGCAGGCAGCCTTTACGATGCCGGATGCGCCTCGGCATCGATTCGCGCGATGCGCTGGTGGCCGAACACAAGCACAAGGACCGGGAACGACGCGACGAGCGCGCTCGCCAACAAAAGCGTCCCCTGGACCCCGAGCATCGCGGCAAGCCAAGGCGACATGAGCAGCGGAATAACGCCACCCGCACTGGCGCCGAACGTCATCATGGAATTCGCGCGGCCGATCACCTCAACTTCGGCGTGCATCTGCACCAGCGTGTTCTGCAACGGAACGATCATGCCGAAGGCAAGCCCCAAAAGCACCTGCCCCACAAGAGCGACCAGCACGTACGGCGTGCCCACATACACCAAGCAACCGATTCCCATGCCGCAAAGCAGGACAAGGAGCGTCCGCACGGTTACGCGGCGCACCGGAATGCGCAGCACGAGCAGCGCGCCCGTCACCGCGCCCACGCCAGACGCGGCAGAAAGCCAGCCCATCCACGCAACGCCCACCTGAAGAACGTCGCGGTAGTAGAGCGATTCGAGCGGGTCGAGCGCGCCATAGCCCAGATACGAGAGAAAGCCCGCCCAAAAGAGGAAGGAGAGCGCCGCGTTGGAGAAAACGGCGCGGATGCCCTCGATAAGCGACGAGCGCGAGCCGGCGGGGTGCCCGTTCGGACCAAGCGACGAGCGCGAGCCGGCGGGGTGCCCACTCGGACCGACTGCGCAGCAATCTGCTCCAGCGCCGGCAGAGCCCTCCGTCAGCTCCGCTGCCAACCCTGCACCTTGCCCGCCCCCTTCAGCGCGGACACCGATTACCGGGCGGAACCCCGCTGCCGGAATCACAGCGAGCACCACGCACGCGCCCATGAAAGCGAAGACCGCTCGCGTTGGCGCCACCGAGGCGATCGCTCCACCGATAAGCGGCCCCACCACCACGCCAATATTCGACACGATAGAGAGCGCCGAGTTGATGCGCTTGAGCTCGATGGCGTCTGCCGTAAGGTAGGCCGGGTACGAGCGAGACACCGGCTCGAAAAAGCCCAGGCTGAACCCCAAGCATGCCGCGCCAAAGGTGAGTGCGGACACGTCGCCGCCAAACACGATGCAAAACGCGTCAACAGCAAGCATGACGATGACGAGCAACGCGAAGTGCAGCCGGGGGCCTCGCGCGTCGAGATACGCTCCGCCGGCAAACGACCCTACGATTTGGAAAAGGTTGAGCAGCGCCACCACGACGGCGGTCGAAGCGACCTCTCCGTCCATGCTGTAGGTGAGCGTGCCGAGCACACCGATGAAATAGCAGGACTGAATACCTATGTATATGAGAAAGCGCATGAGCACGAGACGGCGCGCTGCCGGCGCGAGCGCGCGAGCCTCGGCAAGAATACGGTCGAGCATAGGGGCTCCTTGGATTCGAGCGATGGTGCGGGCAGAGAACGAACGCGGTGCGCCCGCTACGGTTCGTAGACGAATCCTTGTGTCATGCCACGTCCCCCATCATCCGAGGCTCCAGTATGGGCACCACTCTATCACAACGAGTGCGCGCCCTGGGTGGCAGGAGCTAGCCCCGCGCAAGCGAGGGGCTAGCTCAGCTCGAGCATGCCGGTATACAACTGGTAGTAGCGCCCATGCTGGGCAATAAGTTCGTCGTGGCTACCGCGCTCTACAACGCGCCCCTGCTCAAGCACCATGATCGCGTCGGCATCGCGCACTGTGGAGAGCCGGTGGGCAATCACGAACGTCGTGCGCCCGCGCATGAGCTGATCCATGCCGCGCCCAATGAGCATTTCGGTACGCGTGTCGATGGAACTCGTCGCTTCGTCCAAAATGAGAACCGGCGGGTCGGCCACGGCCGCGCGCGCAATGGCGAGGAGCTGCCGCTGCCCCTGGCTCAGGTTCGCTCCATCCGAGGTCACCATCGTGTTATATCCATCTGGCAAACGCCGGATGAAGCTATCGGCGTTGGCGATCTTCGCGGCAGCGCGCACCTCTTCGTCCGTGGCGTCGAGCTCGCCAAAGCGAATGTTGTCGGCAATCGTGCCGGTGAACAGGTGCGTATCTTGCAGCACGATGCCGAGCGAGGAGCGCAGCGCGCTCTTCGCGATGTTCTTGACATTGATCCCGTCGTAGGTGATCTCGCCGTGCTGCACGTCGTAGAAGCGGTTGATAAGGTTGGTGATGGTGGTCTTGCCGGCACCTGTAGACCCCACGAACGCGATCTTCTGGCCGGGCTTGGCAAAGAGGTTGATGTCGTGGAGCACCTCGTGCTCTGGGGTATAGCCGAAGTTCACGGCATGGAAGCGCACATCGCCACGGAGCGGAATGAGGCCCGTCGTGAGCACCGTGCCGTCCGCGGCCATATTGCGCTCCGCCACCGGAACGAGCGCGCCCCAGGCACCGATGCCATAGCCGTCGGGTACCTTCCAAGCCCATGCGTCCTCGCCCGTCTCAACGAGCGTCACCTTGCCCTCGTCGACCTCGGGCTCCACGCGCATGGCAGCAAACACGCGCTCCGCGCCCGCAAGCGCCGAGAGCAGGAAGTTCGACTGCTGCGTGAACTGGTTGATGGGCAGCGCCGTCTGGCGTACGAACACGAGATAGCTCGCGAGCACGCCCACATCGGTCTGCCCGGTAAGCGCCATCCATCCGCCGAGCACGGCGACAATCGCATAATTCACGTAGCTGATGGACACGACCGCCGGCACCATCGACGCGGCATACGATTGGGCGCTTGTACCCGCCACGCGCAGGCGCTCGTTCTTATCGCGAAACCCCGCGAGGTTCGCCTCCTCATGGTTGAAGACCTTCACGACCTTCTGCCCCGTGACCATCTCCTCGATGTAACCGTCGAGCTCGCCGAGCACCGACTGCTGCCGCTGATAGAAGCCGCGGCTCTTGTTGGTCGAATAGCGAATATAGGCGAACATGCAAACATAGCCCACCACCACGACGAGCGAGAGCTGCCAATTCAAGATGAAGATCATGGCAAGCGTGCCCACGATTTGTATGGCGCTCTGGATGACCATGGCGAAGCTGTTGTTCATAGCCTCGGCCACGGTGTCCACGTCGTTGGTGAAGTAGCTCATGATATCGCCGCGATTGTGCGTGTCGAAGTAGCTCAGCGGCAGCTTCTGCAGGTGCGCAAAGAGATCGCGGCGGATGTCCACGAGCACTTTTTGCGCAGCGTGCACCATGACCTGCGTATACGCGAACGCTGCCACCACACCGGCAGCGTAGATGAGGGCCGTAGCGATGATGCCTGCCACGAAGTCCGCATACGCGCCGCCCGCGAGGCTATCGACCACGGGCCGGATCATGTACGTGCCGAGCAGGTTGGCGATAGCCGACACGCTCACCAGCAGCGCCACCGCCAAAAAGAGCAGCTTATGGCGTCCCATATACGCGAGGAGCTCACGCAGCGTTGCAATGAGATTCTGCGGCTTGTTCCCAGGTGCAGCCATTACCGCTCACCCCCTTCTGATCCATTATGGGACGGGTTTGTTTTGACCCACTCCACGTTCTCGGGCGCAGCCTGATGGCCTCTTTTGACCCCGTCCCCCTTTGGACCATGCGTTTGAGATGCGTAGATTTCCTGGTAGATGCTATCGCTCGCCAGGAGTTCGGCATGGGTGCCCACGGCATGCACGCGCCCGTCGTCGAGCACGACGATCTGGTCCGCATCCGCAACGGAGCTCACGCGCTGCGCGATGATGATCTTCGTCACGCCGGTAAGCGCAGCGAGGCTCGCGCGAATATCGGCATCGGTCGCCGTGTCCACAGCCGAGGTCGAATCGTCAAAGATGAGCACGCGAGGCCGCTTGAGCAGGGCGCGAGCAATGCAGAGGCGCTGCTTCTGCCCGCCCGAAACGTTCACGCCGCCCTGACCCAGATCGTACTCGAGCCCACCGGGCAGCCGATCGAGGAACTCGTCCACGCGGGCACGGCGACATGCCTCGAGCAGCTCTTCGGTCGTTGCCTTGGGATTCCCCCAGCAAAGGTTCTCGCGAACCGTACCGCTGAACAGCACGTTCTTCTGCAGCACGATCGAAACCGCGTTGCGGAGTGCCTCAAGGTCATAGCTGCGCACATCCCGCCCGCCTACGAGCACCGAACCCTCGCTCGCATCGTATAACCGCGGTATGAGCTGCACGAGCGTCGTCTTGCCGGAACCGGTGCCACCGAGCACGCCGACGGTCGAGCCGGCGGGTATGCTCAAGTTCACATGCTCAAGCGCGTTCTCGGCAGCATCCGCACGGTACTTGAACGACACGTCGCGAAACTCCACGGACCCATCGGCCACCTCGGTGATGGGAGCCTCCGGCGAAACGAGGTCGACCGGCTCATCCAGCACCTCGCAAATGCGATGGATGCTCGCCAACGAACGCGTGAGCAGCAGGAACACGTTCGAGATCATGATGAACGAGTTCAAAATCTGCATGACGTATGAAAGGAACCCGGTCAGCTCGCCCACTTGAAGCTCCCCGCCCAGGATCATCTGGCCGCCGAACCACATGATGAGCGTTGTCGCTGTGTAAAGCGAGACGTACAGCACGGGCATATTCAGCACCGCGAACTTGAACGTCTGCTCGCTCGTGCGCGCCAAGCCCTCGTTGACCGCGCGAAATTGCGCGCACTCGTAGTCCTCGCGCACGTATGCCTTCACGGCACGCACGGCGGTAAGCATCTCCTGGACTACGTCGTTGAGCTTATCCACCGTGGTCTGCAACACGCCGTAAAGGGGCCCTACATGACGCACGATGAGTGCAAGCGCCACGATCATGAACGGCGAGACCCCCACGAACACGAGCGCAAGCTGCATGTTGAGATAAAACGCCAGGCCAAAGCCGATAACAAGCATCACCGGCCCACGCACCATCGGCCGGAATCCCGCGTTGAGCGCGTTCTGAATCACGGTGACGTCGGTGGTCATGCGCGTGATGAGCGACGAGGTCTCGAAGTGATCGAGGTTCGCGAAGCTCATCTCCTGCACGTGCTCGTACTCCGCAGCGCGAAGCCGTGCGCCGAGGCCATACGTAGCGCGGGCGGCGTGACGTGCGTAGAGCTGGCCCGTGATGAGCGAGAGAGCGGCGCACGCGAGCATGAGCACGCCCTGGCGGAATATGAAGTCGAGGTCGCGAGTAGCCACACCCACATCGATGATATCGGCCATGAGGATGGGAATGACCATCTCGAACGCGCTCTCGATGACCACGAGGAGCATGCCGAGGATCGCGTCGCGGCGATAGGGACCAAGGAAACCGACGATGCGGCGGAGCTCATGCATGGGATGCCTCCTCAGGAGCAGAGGGCCGGCTAAGAGCAGAAGCGGGCCGGGGTTCCTCTCCCGCGGGTATGGGATCTATCCGCTCCGTGGCGGGACGGGGTTCCTCCCCTGCCAGTTGCCGCCCGTAGGCACGCAGGTTCGCATGTGCGCGAACCAGGTAATCCGCGAATGCGGCGCGCTCCTCGGGCGTGAAGCCCTTCAACATGGCCGACGCTTCCTCGCGACACGCAGCACTCCACGATTGGGAGACGCGCCTGCCTTCCGCCGTGAGCGAGACCACCTTGCTGCGACGGTCATCGGCCGCGGGCGCTATGGCCACAAGCCCCTTCTTGCTGAGCGCATCGAGCATGCGCGAGACGCCCGCCGGGTCGAGCTCATAGTATTCGGCGAGGTCGCGGGGCGAACTCGGACCGTTTTCCTCAAGATATGAAAGCAGCCTGGGCTGCCCGGTGCCAAGGCCGATGCTTGCCATGAATGGATGCATGAGCTGCCGCTGCGCATGGCTCGTGCGGTAGAGCAAGGCACGGAATTCAAACAGGTCGGGATCTTCCACGCCGATCCATCCCCTTAATTACTTGATATATCAACTGTTGACGCGTCAAGTAATAATCCAGAGCAAAGCCACTGTCAAGCAACAACCCCTGTGTACACAGATGCGAAATGAAAGCAAGCCTGTTCACCGCACCGCCACCAACGACGTGCTAAGCGCGGGCGAGCCCCTCCGCACGGGCGGCTTCGGCCACGGCGGCGGCAACCACGGGCACGACGCGCTTATCAAGCGCCGAAGGGAGGATGTAGTCGGCCCGCAGCTCATCTTCCCCCACCATGCCGGCGATGGCGTGCGTCGCGGCAACCATCATGCCGTCGCTGATATCGCGCGCATGCACATCAAGCGCACCGCGGAACACGCCGGGAAATACGAGCACGTTGTTGATCTGGTTGGGGAAGTCCGAGCGCCCGGATGCGCATACAGCGGCACCCGCAGCCCGCGCCTCGTTGGGCATGATTTCGGGCACGGGATTTGCGAGGGCGAACACGATGGGATGGGAAGCCATGCTTCGCACCATGTCTTGAGATAGCACGCCGGCAACGCTCACGCCCACGAACACATCAGCGTCTGCAAGCGCGTTGGCAAGCGAACCTGTAACGCCACGTGGATTCGTTTGCGCCGCAATGCGCTCCTGTGCGGGATTCATGCCCGGCTTTCCCTCATAGAGCGCACCGTCAACGTCGCAAAGCACGATGTCGCGCGCGCCGAGCTCAAGCATGAGCGATGCGATGGAGATGCCCGCTGCGCCCGCGCCCGAGAACACGATGCGAGCCGTTGCGAGCTCCCTCCCGGTAAGGCGGCACGCATTGATGAGCGCCGCGCTCGCCACGATCGCGGTTCCGTGCTGGTCGTCGTGGAAGATGGGGATATCGCAGACCTCTTTGAGGCGCCGTTCCACCTCGAAGCAACGCGGAGCCGAGATATCCTCGAGGTTGATCCCGCCGAAACTGCCGGATATGAGCCGAATGGTCTCAACGAGCTCGTCCACGTCTTGCGTGCCTACGCACAGCGGGAAGGCATCGATGTCGGCAAACGATTTGAAAAGCGCGCACTTGCCTTCCATGACGGGCATGCCCGCGATCGGCCCGATGTTGCCAAGGCCCAGCACCGCCGAGCCGTCGGTAATCACCGCGACCAGGTTCCCACGACGCGTGTAGGTATACGAGAGGTCCGGGTCGCGCTGAATCTCAAGGCACGGCGCGGCAACGCCCGGCGTATAGGCAACCGCAAGATCATCCGCCGTCTCCACCGCCGCACGGCTTACAACCTCAATCTTTCCATGCCACGCCGCGTGTTGCTCAAGCGCCCGCTCGACAATACTCATTGCGACCTCCTTCTCAAAGTGATAAAACGAACCGGGCTCGTTTTATCATTTTGCTGGCAACGTTCCCGTAGCGAGCACGCGCTCAAGCTGTTCCTCATCGAGCACGGGTACGCCCAAGCTCTCGGCCTTGGTGAGCTTGCTTCCCGCACCGGGTCCTGCCACCACGTAGCTCGTCTTCTTCGAAACCGAGCCCGTAACCTTGGCGCCGAGCGCTTTGAGCGCCGCGCCGGCCTCGTCGCGCGTCCGGCGCTCAAGCGTACCGGTAAGCACAAAGGTCAAGCCCGCAAGCGGCTGCGCCTCCGCAAGGTCAACCGAAACACCGGTTTCCTCCGCCGCGCGCGCCGCCTCGCCCGAAAGGTCCTCTTCCAGCGTAAGGCCGGCAACGCGCAGGCGCTCGAGCACCGCCAGGTTCTCCGGCACGCTGAAGAACTGCTTCACGCTCGCCGCGATCTTGGGCCCCACGCCGTCGATGGCCGCGATATCCTCTTCGTTTGCCACAACGAGCGCATCGAGGGTAAGGAAGCGCCGCGCAATGGCCTCGCCCACGCTCTTGCCCACGTGCCTGATTCCCAGCGCGAAGAGCACGCGCGAAAGCGGCTGCTGCTTCGACTTGTTGAGCTCATCGATGACCTTGGCCGCAATGGTCGCGCCCACGGGGATGGAATCGCCCGCGCGCACGCCGCGACGCTTATCGTCTTTAAGGTAGGTACGGCCTGTGTCGAGCGCGGCGACGGTGTCGGCGGTAAGCGTGTAGAAATCGGCCACGTCGCGCACGAGGCCCGCCTCCATGAGCTTATCGATGAGCTCGTCGCCCACGCCGTCGATATCCATGCAGCCGCGACTCACCCAGTGCGCCAAGCGCTCCTTGGTCTGCGCGGGACAATCGATGGACACACAACGGTAGGCGACCTCGCCTTCCTCGTGCACCACGGGGCTCCCGCAGGCGGGGCACGTCGCGGGCATATCCCACTCCTGCGCGCCCTCGGGGCGCTTCGCGAGCACCGGGCCCACAACCTCGGGAATCACGTCTCCAGCCTTATGGACGACGATGGTATCGCCCTCGCGCACATCCTTGCGACGGATCTCGTCGATGTTGTGGAGCGTCGCGCGGGCGATGGTGGAGCCAGCCACCACCACCGGGTCGAACTCCGCGACCGGCGTGAGCACGCCCGTGCGGCCCACCTGGATGCGAATCTCGCGCAGCACCGTCTCTTTCTCCTCGGGCGGGAACTTGAACGCGATGGCCCAGCGCGGGGCGCGCGCCGTGAAGCCCAGCTCGTCCTGCTGAGCGAAGCTGTCGACCTTCACCACCACGCCGTCGATGTCGTAGTCGAGGTCCGCGCGGTGGGCGAGCGCTTGCGCGCAGAACTCGTGCACTTCGGCGGGAGTGGTGCAGCGCGCGACGTTGGGGTTCACCGAGAAGCCGGCATCGCGCAGCCAGCTCAGGAAGTCGTGCTGCGACGTCACGTGCAGAGGAGCGGTATCCGCCACCGCGTACAGAAAGGTAGCGAGGTCGCGACGAGCCGTGACCTTGGGATCCTTTTGGCGAAGGCTTCCCGCGGCGGCGTTCCGCGGGTTGGCGAAGGGGTCGCGCCCCTCGGCATCCGCCTCTTCGTTCAGGCGCAGAAAACTCCCCTTGGGCATGTATACCTCGCCGCGCACCTCGATGGCCGTAGCTGCATCGGCCCCCATGTGAGCGAGCGCCGTTTCGGAAAGCCGCGCCGGAACGTCTTTGATGGTGCGCACGTTGAGCGTCACGTCCTCCCCCGTCGTGCCGTCACCACGGGTGGCCGCGCGCACAAAGAGCCCGTTTTCGTAGGTGAGTGCCACGCCCAGGCCATCGATCTTGAGCTCGCAGGTATAGGTGGCTTGGCCCGCACCGAGCGCTGCCTCCGTGCGGTCGAGCCACTCATCGAGCTCTTCGAGGTTCATGGCGTCGTCCATGGAATACATGCGCGCCATATGCGTGACCGATTGGAACTGCGGCGACACGTACCCGCCCACGCGCTGCGTGTAGGAATGCGCCGTCACGAGCTCGGGATACGCAGCCTCCAGCTGCTGGAGCTCCACGAGCATCTTGTCGAATGCCGCATCCGTAATCTCGGGAGCGTCCAGGGCATAATAGCGATATGCATGGTATTCCAGCTGGTGGTTGAGCTCCGCCGCCCGAGCTGCGGCCGCACGGCGCTCCTCGTCTGCGCGCTCCGGCGTTGGCTCATGGCTCTCGGCCGCCTCATTCGATGCGCGGCTCAAATCAAACAGGCTCTGCTGCTCTGTCATAGTTCTCCCATCACCTATTGGTCGCTTTCATAGCGTAACATCTCGCTCGCGCAAAAGGCTCTTTGTCCCAATTTCACATGGAGAGCGGCGCGCGCAGTCTACGCCCAAACATCAAAAGGCCCGCCGCGGATGCGCTCCGCAGCGGGCCTATCGGTTTACCATGCCTGATGAGGGACTGACCCTCATTTGGCATTACATGAGTCCCTCGAGGTACTGACGCAGTTCATCTTCGCTGAGCGAGTTACCGGAGCCTTCCCCCGTCGTGCCGTCCTGGCTCTCGGCCTGCACCTCGGCATCGGAGCCAAGCGTCACATCAACCTCGATGGTCTCGTCATCGCGCACCACGGTAAGCGTGACCGTATCGCCGATGCTATGCTCGCGCGCTGCGATGATGAGACCGTCGGCCGAGGTAATCTGCGTGTCGTCGACCGCGGTAACGATATCACCCTCACGGAGCCCCGCCTCCTCGGCCGGGCTGTCGGCGTTCACGGAGTTCACGTACGCGCCCTCGCTGACCGCAAGGTTGTTCTGGCGCGCGGAGTACGCGTTCACCGTGGTCACCGTCACGCCGATGTACGGGTGCGCGGGGGTCTCGCCATCGATGATCTGCTGCGCGATGTTGATCGCGTAGTTCACCGGAATGGCAAATCCAACGCCCGAGCTCGATCCGGAGTAGGACTCGATCATCGAGTTGATGCCGATGAGCTCGCCGTTGTCGTTCACGAGCGCGCCGCCCGAGTTGCCGGGGTTGATGGCGGCATCGGTCTGGATCATGTTCGCGTAGATCGTGGTGCCGGAAGTGGACTGCATAGCAGTCGAGCGGTAGAGCGCGCTCACGATGCCCGTGGAGACGGACTGCTCGTTGCCAAACGGGCTACCGATCGCCATGACCCACTCGCCAACCGTGAGGCTGTCGGAGTCGCCGATCTCGATGGGCGTAAGCGAGCTTGCATCGGCGCCCTGCAGGCGGATGACTGCAAGGTCGCTCGACTCGTCCTGCCCCACCAGCTCGGCTTCGTAGCTCGCGCCATCGTTCGTTGAGACGGTGATGGTCGTCGCGCCTTCGATGACATGGTAGTTCGTGAGGATGTTGCCATCGGTATCGAGGATCACGCCCGACCCGATGCCGCCCTCGCCGGAACCCTCGTTCACCGCCGTGATGGAGACCACCGAGGGCAGCGCCTTGGCAGATACCGCCTCGGCGAGCGTCGTATCCTCGGCATCGATCTGAATCGTCTGGTTCGAGCCGCTATCCGAAAGTGCGGGCGCATCCACGTTGGTGCTGCCGATGCGAAGCGCACCGGTCATGACCAGCGCGATCACAAGCACCGCGCCAACCACCAGGCCGGCGAGCGACGAGACGAAGACCGGGAGCTTCTTGGTTTTCGTCTTCACCACGGTATGGGTGATCGTCTCGGCCGGCGCGGAGGGCGCCTGAGACGAACGGGGGTCGCGGCCCGCGCCAGACGCGCCTGCGCCGGCTGCCACCTGCGGGGCAGCGTACTGCTGCGTTGGCTGCGCCTGGCCCGCGGTGCCAGAGGGGTTTGTCCACGAGGCACCGGATGGGGCCGCATGGGTGCCCGTCTGTGCGGCGCCAGCCTGCGGAGAACCCGCCTGCACACTGCCCGCCTGAGGCGCGGTCGGCTGCGCAGAAGACGCGCTCGCAGGAGCCGCTCCCTGCGGCGCCTGAGGCGTGGGCTCGATCTCTATGCGCGGTGAGGACGCCGTGCCCTCGCCCGCCGCGGTCCCCTCGGAACGCTGGGGATACTTCTCATCCATCGTAGCTGCTTCCTTTCAACTTCCATACAGAATCGTTGTTCAGCAAGCGTTGTACCCCAAGCCCGCGCGTTTGCACGAGACAACACGCGAGCTTCAGTCATTTTTAACTAATTGTAACGGCACGTGAGAGGTATCGCGCTATCGGAAACCGACCTATCGGCAGCGCGCCGCAAGCCGGCCCGCCGCCGCACGCCACAAGCCGACCCGCCGCTGCATGCCGCGAACCGGCCCCAACACACGCTAGTCTTTGAACAGGTAACCCACACCGCGGACGGTGGTGATGTGCGCGGCGATCTGCGGGCCCACCTTCGAACGAATGCGACGGATGTGCACGTCGACGGTACGCGTGCCGCCGCAGTACTCAAAGCCCCACACGCGATGCAGCAGCACCTCGCGCGAATAGGCCCGGTTAGGATGAGTGGCCAAGAACGAGAGCAGCGAGTACTCCATGAGCGTGAGGTCGACGGGCTCGTCATCGAGATAGACCTGATAGGTCGCGAGGTTGATGACGAGGTTATCGATATGAAGAATGTCGTCGAGGTTGAAGGAGTCGTCATCTCCCATAAGGCGACGCGCACGCGCCTCGAGCTCCACGGGGCTCGCCGAAGAGCAGATGAAGTCGGAGCGGGAGTGCGCGGGCAGGCGCAGCGACGGAAGGGTCTCGTCGTCTACGATCACGAGCATCGGGATGCCGCCGCGGTCCTCGAGCCATTTCGCGATCTGGTCGATGCGGTCGTTGCGAATGCCGTCCCCATCGAGCATCAGCAGGTCAAAATCGTGTGCCGCGTTAGGAGAATCGGGAGTCGCCAAGCTCACCTCCACACCCAGCGATTGGGTGAGGGTCCGGGCAAACTCGTGGAACCGCGTTGTCCTGGCCATAAACAAAATGCACTTCTCGGCCATGCAGCACCTCCTAACGCGTTGCTTTATCTTACCGTAAAACACCTACCACTTGCAGCGCAGATGCACATTTCCGCACGTAGGAGGGGTCCTAAAACCCTTCCTGCGGCCCTGCGCGCCTCCGCCGGCCCGTGCCCCGTTGCCAAAACCTTCAATAGGCCGGCCAGACGGCACGCTCAGCTGCACGGCGGGCACAAGGTCGTTACCGCGCAGCCACCCGAACTTCGCTAGGAATTTGCGAAGTAGTGCTTGATCTCCCACTCGGTGACCGTCGAGGTGAACTTCGCCCACTCGGCGCGCTTCTTCTTGAGGAAGAACGAGTGGATATGCTCACCGAGCGCGTCCTTCATAAACTGGGAGTCCTCGAAGTAATCAAGGGCCTCGTCGAGACTGCGCGGCAGGGGCGCATAGCCGGTAGCGGCCAGCGCCTCGGGGCCCTGGTTGAGCATCTCGGCCGTAGCCTCGGGCGGAAGCTCCAGCTTTCGCTCGATGCCGTCGAGGCCGGCGGCGAGCGTCACCGCGTTCACGAGATAGGGGTTCGACATCGGATCCGGGGAGCGCAGCTCGATACGCGTGGAGAGCTGCTTGCCCGGCTTGTAGATGGGAACGCGGATCATCGCGGAGCGGTTGCGCAGCCCCCACGTGGCGGACTCGGGCGTATTCCCCTCGCCCGTGGTGAGGCGCTTGTAAGAGTTGACCGTGGGGTTGGTGATGGCGCTGATCTCTTGCGCGTGCACGAGGATGCCCGCCATGTAGTGCTTGGCAAGATCGGAAAGATGGTACGTGTTGTCGTCCTCGCCCCAGAAGACGTTGTTCCCCTGGCGATCGAAGAGCGACTGGTGGAGGAACATGGCGCTCGACGGCGCCCCTGCGATGGGCTTGGGCATGAACGAGGCATGGATATCGGACGCATAGGCCTCGAGCTTGATGATGTACTTGGCCGTCATGATGGCATCCGAGGTAGTGAGCGCCTCGGCATGGCGCAGCGAGATGCCGTGCTGCGACTTGCCCGACGAGTGGAAGGTGTACTCGACCGGAATGCTCATCTTCTCGAGGGTGAGCACGGTGTCACGGCGCAGGTCGCGCGCGGAATCAGACGGCATGAGGTCGAAGTAGCCCACCTCGTCCATGGGAACGGGCGTGTGATCGTCGGGGAAGTAATAGTATTCGAGCTCCGTGCCGACGTTCATGATGTATCCGGACGACTCCGCCTTGCGGAACATGCGACGCAGGCACTCGCGCGGATCGCCCTCGAAATACGTGCGGTCGGGCTTGCGAATGTCGCAGAACACGCGGGCCACGCCGTCGTGCGAGGGACGCCAGGGAAGCACCTGGAACGTGGACGGGTCCGGGAAGGCGAGCATGTCGGCCTCCTCGGGCGCGGTGAATCCTTCGATGGCAGAGCCGTCGAAGCCGACGCCCTCCTCGAAGGCGACCTCGAGGTCTTCGGGGCTAATGGCGAAGCTCTTGAGCCTGCCGAGCACATCGGTAAACCAGAGATGCACAAAGCGGATACCGCGCTCCTCGACGGTGCGAAGAACGAAATCGATGTTCTGCTGCTGATCCATGAGCCAGTGTCCTCCCTAATACTGGGGTTCACACAGTACACGCACGTACCCGTTCACTGTGCCATACGATTGTTTCAGCAGCGTTTCCGGGGCACGCTAGGCGGTGCCCGCAAAATGGTGCAGCGAGCCCGGTTTGACAAAACGAACCCGGTTCATTTTCTCATTGTTAGGCACAGCAAAAAGTTCGAGGCTCGAGTCGGTAGGTTTTTCGCGATGTGCCGAGTAGACCGCCCTTTGAAGCCAATAAAACCGCAGGAACGGCTTTGCGTACAACACGGTCTACTCGTCCGATCTTAAAAAACTTACCGACTCGAGCCTCGAACCTAGAATGAGAAAATGAACCGGGTTCGTTTTGTCACTTTACACTTTGCTCGAGCTCCTGCGCCACAGCGTCGACGCCCTTCATGGCCGGGCAGCTCTTCTTGGTGCTCGAACTGCAATGCCCCGTGCAGACGCCCGCCGAAGCGCAATCTGCGCACGACCCCTTGCGCCGCACACGCACGCACACCGCCACAAACGCGACGGCCACCAATGCGAGCACGATGATGTCGGCCAAAGAAAGCACCGCGTTCACCTCCTACGATACGATCATCGTACCCCATGCAGCCAAAACGCATGGGGCACGCATAGCTTCTCCAACGCGGAGCGGATCCCATCGAGGCTGGAAACTGTTGGATAACAGAGGGGATGGGCGCCGCGAGCAATCCGCTCCGAGTTGAAGGCCAGGACACCGTGCGGGCGCCATGCAGGTACCACGCGAGTTCCATACGGGCGCCGTGCGGGCGCCCTGGCGAGCAACCGAATCTTATACGGGCAAGAGCCCCATCTTATGCAGCAGCGGCAGCAGGAGCCACACCATCGTCCTCGCCCATAGCTCCCTTAGGCATGGGCCGGAAGAGCTGGAAGAGGATGAGCGCGATGAACGCGAAGGCCACGACGGTCCACAGCCCAAACTCACCGAGCACGATGAGGTTATAGAGCTGGTTGATGATGAGACCCACGACCCACGCGAAGGCGCACTCGTAGCCCAGCGCGATGGCGGTCCACTTGCCGGAGTTCATCTGGGCACGGATGGTGCCCATGGCCGCGAAGCACGGCGCGCAGAGCAGGTTGAACGCACCGAAAGCGGCGATGGCGCCAGCGCTCGGGAACATGGCGGCGAAGGCCTGCCAGAGCGCCGGATCGGTCTCGCCGGCATCAGCGATGTGCAGGAGCGACGCCGCCGTGGCGATCACGTTCTCCTTCGCCACGAGACCGGTGATCGACATAGCCGTAGCCTGCCACGTGCTGAAGCCGAGCGGAGCGAAAATCCATGCGATGGCACCGCCGAGCATGGCAAGCACGGAGTAGTCGGTGAACTCCTCGGGCACGCCCTCCATGGCGGGCAGGAACCCGAAGGCGCCCGTGCCACCGTCCCAAGAGGCAACGCCGAAGTTCGACAGGAACCACACCACGATGGTGGAAGCGAAGATGATCGTGAACGCCTTCTTGACGTACGCGCTCACGCGCTCCCAGATATGCAGCCACCAAGACTTCAGCGAGGGGAAGTGATAGCTCGGCAGCTCCATGACAAACGGCGTGGGACGGCCGGCGAAGAGCTTCGTCTTCTTGAGCATGATGCCCGAGACGATGACAGCCACGACACCCAGGAAGTAGAAGAGCGGGGCGATCCACGTGGCCTCGGCATCGCCCACGAGCGCGCCCATAAGGAGCGCGATGATGGGGAGCTTCGCGCCGCAGGGGATGAACGTCGTGGTCATGACCGTCATGCGGCGGTCCTTCTCGTTCTCGATGGTCTTCGTGGCAAGCACGCCCGGCACACCGCAGCCCGTAGAGACGAGCATGGGGATGAAGCTCTTGCCCGAGAGGCCGAAGCGACGGAACACGCGGTCCATAACGAACGCGACGCGCGCCATGTAGCCGCAGTCCTCAAGGAAGGAAAGCAGGATGAAGAGGACGAACATCTGCGGGATGAAGCCGAGCACCGCGCCCACGCCAGCAACGATGCCGTCGTTTACCAGGCTGATCACGAGATCGCTTGCGCCGAGTGAGGTGAGCCAGCCCTCGGCCACCATGGGTATGGACGGGAAGCTTTGTCCAAAGAGCTCGAAGCCCTCACCGAAGAGGTTGTCGTTCACCCAGTCGGTGCCCGCGGTACCGAAGGTAGAGATGGCCAGATAATAGACCACATACATGACGAGCAGGAAGATCGGCAGGCCGAGGATGCGGTTGGTGACGATGCGGTCGATCTTCTCGGACGTGCTCATACGAGCGGGCGCCTTCTTGAGGCAGCCGTCGATGATGTGCGCGATCACGGCGTAGCGCTCGCCGGTGATGATGGACTCGGCATCATCGTCGCAGTCCAGCTCGCATTTTGCGATGAGCTCTTCCACACGGTCGGCTGCGCCCTTGGTGAGGTTCACGAGCTTGGTTGCATCGGCGTCGCGCTCGAAGAGCTTGACCGCGTAGTAGCGGCGCTTGTGCGCGGGCACCGAGCCGGGGAGCTGGCCCTCGATGTGGTCGAGGACGTCTTCGATAGCAGAGTCAAACTTGTGCGACATCTTGCCGGAAGCGCTGCCCGCTGCCTGCTTGGCCTCGGCGATAAGGTTGTCGAGCCCGCGGTTCTTGAGCGCCGAAATCATGACGACCGGGCACCCGAGGCTCTTGGAAAGCGCCTTGGTATCGATCTTGTCGCCGTTCTTCTCCACGAGGTCGGCCATGTTGAGCGCCACGACCACGGGCACGCCCGTCTCGATAACCTGGAGCGCGAGGTACAGGTTGCGCTCGAGGTTGGTGGCATCAACGACCTGGACGACCACATCGGGCTCGCCGCTCATGAGGTAGTCGCGCGAGACGCGCTCCTCGGGGCTGTAGGGGCTGAGCGAGTAGATGCCGGGAAGGTCGGTGATGGTCACGCTCTTGTCGGCGGAGAGCTTGGCCTCCTTCTTCTCGACCGTAACGCCGGGCCAGTTGCCCACATAGCCGTTCTGTCCCGTGATCTGATTGAACAATGTGGTCTTACCGCAGTTGGGGTTACCTGCCAACGCGATATGGAGCTGTGAAGCTGCCATGTAATCCTTCTTCCATAGGCTTTGAAACTTGGGTAAGTTACCGAGCTAGCAATCCTTAGCCCCTAACACCCCGAACTGGATTGTGGTGAGCGCCCCAAAAACCTGAACTCCGCGGGACTCTGCGCCGTCTGGCTCCTGGATGGCCCGTGGCTGATTCCTGGGACCCGGGCTACAGCGAACCATTTGGTTCCTGGGAACCGCGTTTTCGGATGTCAATAAGCTGAGGTTGACAAATGTCACCGGAGCAGTGATATTTGTTAGATTCCGCTAACTCTACCTTCAAAAAAAGAGGTGCACTGCACCAGAAGCTATGCGAGACACGACACGATGCCCCGCCCACCATGAGCGAGCGGCGCGCGACGTGCCTCGGCAATCGCCGCGTTACTGCACCTCAACAATCGCTGCCTCTTCCTTGCGAATCGAGAGCTCATAGCCGCGAACCGTGATCTCGATCGGATCGCCGAGCGGCGCAACCTTGACAACCGTGAACGGCGTACCCTTGATGAGGCCGAGGTCCATGAGATGACGGCGGAGCGCCCCCTCGCCATGAAGCTTCACGATGGTGGACGAACCACCCACCTGCACATCTCCGAGCGTTTTCATTGCATCCCCCTTTCCACGTTCCGAACGGCGGAAGGCTCAACCGCGCGCGGGCCCGCCTTAAGCGGGCGCAGCACGCAGAGGCGTGCCTATGCCGTCATGACATGTGCGGCGACCTTCGCATCGAGGCCGAACCGCGCCCCCTTGATGGTCACGATGATGTTGCTGCCGCTTGAGCTCACCACATGCACCTCTGAGCCCTCGACAAAGCCGAGGTTCTCAAGATGGTGCTTGATGTTCTCGTTGCCGCGCACGCGTGCGACCGTAACAGTGTCTCCGCTGTGGACCAGCGATAGCGGCATCGCTGGCATCTGCGGCCCCTGTCCCATGTCAAACCACCCGTTTCATCGTTTCCGTCTTACGATCCGTGCGCACCTTTGCCGCAGCATGCGGTGCGCAACAGTTCACCTAAGTAAACTACCACGAGAGCCACGCGAGGGGAAGATGTAATTAGCCATTGGTAACAAAAAAGTTTCTATCGGCACACTTTTCCCATGAGACAGCTGTGCCGGGTTAATCTGTCTCACGCATGAGACAGTTGTGCCGGGTTAATCTGTCTCCTTCTTTGCTTCGCCGTCTCGGTAAACAAAACCCCGCCCGCAGAGGCGCGGACGGGGCCGAAACACAAGAGTGGAATAGATAAATGAGACAGATTAACCCGGCACGATTGTCTCGGAGACAGATTGACCTGGCACAACTGTCTCTCTACAGGTAGGAGAGCACCACCTGCATGGTGCCGGAGAGCTCCAGCGTATCGCAGGCGGAAAGGGCCAGCAGGTGCGTTCCCTTCTTGACCTCCCGGCCGTTCACGACGCCCTCCCCCTCGATCACGCTGATGCACGTAAAGGGATGCGGCGTCTCGACGGCGAGCTCCGCAGGACACCCGTCCTTGCCCACGCGCACGAGGTCGACAGTGTAGCACTCGTTCTGCTCGAGCGTGGTCACGGGGCCTGTAAGCTCGACCTCGCCCGAGGTGAGCGGCGCGCAGTCGAAATCGATAACGTCGAGCGCCTGCTGCATGTGCAACGGGCGCAGCGTTCCGTCGTCCTGCTTGCGGTCGTAATCGTAGACGCGATAGATCACGTCACTCGACTGCTGAGATTCCAGAATCACCGTGCCGCCCTTGATGGCATGCACCGTGCCGGGGTCGATCTGGAAGAAATCGCCCGCTTTGATGGGGATCTCGTTCAAGAGCTCGCTCCAACGGCCCTCTTCGACCATCTGGGCGAACTCCTCACGCGAGTGAGCACGCTGACCCACAACGATGGTCTGGCCCGGCTCGGCAGAGAGCACGTACCAGCATTCCTTCTTGCCCAGCGAACCATCTTCGTGCTCTGCCGCGTAGTCGTTATCGGGATGCACCTGAATCGAGAGATCGTCTTTCGCATCGATGATCTTGACGAGCAGCGGAAACCGGTCGCCTTCGCAATTGCCGAAGAGCTCGCGGTGCTCGTCCCACAACCACGAAAGCGTCTTCCCGGCGTACTCACCCGAGGCGATCTCGTCGTCGCCCGCCGGGTGAGCAGAGATTGCCCAGCACTCGCCCACGGGCCCGGCGGGGATCTCGTAGCCAAACTCGGTTTCGAGCTTGCGCCCGCCCCAGATCTTCTCCTTGAACACCGGTACGAGCTCGATGATTGATTCCATGGTACAGCTCCTTGCCACGAGATGAACGACTCCAGCAGTCCCATTGTATGCCGCCGCGACACGATGACAGCCGATCGCGGCAAAATGATAAAACGAACCGGGTTCGTTTTACCGACGACAGTCCCTATTCCACGTAGACCGTGATGAACTTGCAGCGCTTGAGCACGGGCAGCTCAACCGTAGCGCCGTCCACGGCAAGTTCCTCCGTTTCGCGCTCGCGCAAATCGCAGATGCATGCGCGGTGCACCGGCTCCGCGAACACGAGCTTTGCCGTTGCATCCCCCTCATGCATTCCGCAGAACAGGCGCACGATGATACCCGGCTTCTCCGGATCCTCCGCCGCTTTCACAGCCGACACAATTGCCGAACCCTCAAGCGTAAAGACCGAGCAATGTGCAGGCCGATCGCCCACGACCTCGGGCTCCGAGAAGATGAGGCGGCCATTCAGGAACGCCGCATACTCATAGCCCTCGAGCTCCCCGTCATAGCAGCGTGCCAGCTCGGCCACACCGGCCCTGGACAGTGGCTAGAGGCAAGACTCGAGCTTGGCGCGAAGGCGGTCGGCGGTGGACTGCTCGTCGGGACCCTCGACCGAAAAGCGTAGCTCATCCCCTTGACGAGCACCGAGTCCCATGACGCCCATGACATCGGTCGCCGAGACCGTTTGCCCGGAGAACGCAAGGGTGATCTTGCCGTCGTAGGAACCGGCGAAAGAGCAGATTTCGGCCACGGGACGGGCGTGCAGACCCGCTCGACCCTGCACCACATGCGTGAACTCGACCATGCTCCTCGCCTTTCTATCGGGTTCCTCAATAGTAACAATACCAAGCAGCCCAGCCGCCGTTGGATGCGGGGCTGGGCCAAGGTGTAACAAAGATGCTCAATGTTAATGCGGGGCAGTCAAAATGGGACAGTCCCATTTTTTGTCAAAGTGGTCAAAACGGGACTGTCCCGTTTTGACTCATTTGTCATTACATGAGGCGCAGCGAAACCTCTTTGAGCTGGCCGAGCGACACCGCACTCGGTGCGCCCGACATGAGGTCGGAGCCAGAGCTCGTCTTGGGGAAGGCCATCACGTCGCGGATGGAATCGCTGCCCGCAAGCAGCATGCACACGCGGTCGAGACCGAGCGCGAAGCCGCCCATCGGGGGCGCGCCGAAGGTGAGCGCCTCCATGAGGAAGCCGAACTGCTCCTTCGCACGCTCTTCCGTAAAGCCCATGAACTCGAGCATCTTAAGCTGCAGCTCGGCATCGTGGATGCGCATGCCGCCGCCGCCCGCCTCGAAGCCGTCCATCACGAAGTCGTACGTGCAGCTGCCCATGGCAAGCGGATTGGTCTCGAGCAGGTCGAGCTGGTCCACATGCGGCAGGGTGAAGGGCTGGTGCTCGGCCTCGTAGCGCTTGGCGTCGTCGTCCCAGTGGAAGAGCGGGAAGTCCACGACCCACAGGAAATCATGCCCTTCGCGCTCGATGCCCAGCGCATCGGCCATGTGGCTGCGCATGCCGCCGAGGATCTCGTCGGAAGCGAGACGCGGGCCAGCGGCGAACATCACGAGGTCGCCAGGCTCCACGTCGCAGCGGCTCTTGAGCTCGGCCATCTCCTCATCGCTGAAGAACTTCACGATGGGCGAGTTCATGGAGCCGTCCTCGCGGAAGGCGATCCAGGCTAGGCCCTTGGCGCCGAAGGACTCGGCAACCTTCGCGAGCTTATCGATCTGCGCGCGCGGCCAGGTGCCGGCACCCTTGGCGTTGATGGCCTTGACTACGTGGCCCTCGGTGTTGGCGGCGCCGGAGAACACCTTGAACTTGGAGCCCTTGAAGACATCGGTGAGGTCGACGAGATGCATGCCGAAGCGCGTGTCCGGCTTGTCGGAGCCGTAGGTGTCCATGGCATCCCAGTAGTTGATACGGCGGAGCGGCGTGGGCATCTCGACGCCAACCTGGGCGAACGCGTCGGCAAGCACGTCTTCGAGCGCGCCCATGACGTCGTCCTGGTCAACGAAGCTCATCTCGATGTCCACCTGCGTGAACTCGGGCTGGCGATCGGCGCGCAGGTCCTCGTCGCGGAAGCACTTAGCCACCTGGTAGTAACGCTCGACGCCACCAACCATGAGCAGCTGCTTGAGGAGCTGCGGGCTCTGCGGCAGGGCGTAGAAGCTGCCCGGCTGCAAGCGGCTGGGAACGATGAAGTCGCGCGCGCCCTCGGGAGTGGACTTGAAGAGCGCCGGGGTCTCGACCTCAGTAAATGCGCGGTTATGGAGCGCAGAACGGATTGCGAAGGTGAAATCCGAGCGCAGCTTGAGCTTCTCGGCCATCTCCGGACGTCGAAGGTCCAGGTAGCGGTAGCGCAGGCGCGTGTCCTCGGCGGTCTCGATGCCATCCTCGATCTGGAAGGGCGGGGTCTTGGAGCGACCGAGCACCTCGATATGGTCGACAAGCACCTCGATCTCGCCGGTGGGCAGCTTGGGGTTGACCGTCTCGGCATCACGGGCGATCACGGTGCCGTGCACCAGGATGGGCCACTCCGGGCGCATGGTCTCGGCGGTGTGGAACGCGCTGCCTTGAGCATGCTCGGGGTCGAACGTGCACTGCGTCATGCCGGTGCGATCGCGCAGGTCGCAGAAGATCAGGCCGCCGTGGTCGCGGCGACGCCACACCCATCCGGTGAGGGTAACCTCCTCGCCGATGTTCTCAGCGCGAAGCTCGCCGGCGGTGCGGGTGTGCATGGAATGGATGTTCTCGGGGTTCTGGACGCCGGATGCAGCGGGCGTAGCGGTTACGGCGCCGGTTGGTGCGCCAGCAGTGGTCTGGGTCTCTGCCACAGAGTCCTCCTTATAATCTGTGCCGCCCCGTGCCGGAGCGGGCGGCGTGCGTACAGATTGCCGAGCCTGCGTAGACCGCGCAGCCCGGCATGCGAGGGTCAATGGTACCAGCTCCCTGCCCCGAGCGCGAGCAAGCCACCCGATTCATACACTGTTAATGATGGAGGCCGCGGCGTCTTGCGCGACGCACCGGCGGTGCGCCGCACCGTATTTCGGCTTTATATCGTGCCGCGCGATGCACACGACGTAAGGAACCGCCCGTCATGCGAGCGGTCTTGATTTGCCGGACGCGCGGCCTATCGAAACCATGCTGGTCGCAGGCGCCTGGAAACCACATCAGGCCGCATAGCAAATTAATAGACCCCCTACTTTCGATTTTTTATCCAAAAATGCGCTAAGTCGGTCTTTTGTCTCGGGTTTTGTCGATGCCATCTTGCAACCGTGCTGGTAGGAAGCCTATCGCATAGCTTCGTACCAGCATACTTATGAAAGCGCACCCACAAACCAAAGGAAAAAAGACCGACTTAGCGCATTTTTGGCTAACTTTGGAGAAACAGGGAGGGTATTAAAGCATTGCTTGCCTTGGCAAAGCGACAGCCGGACGCCGCATCAAGCCCTTCACCAACGCGATGCAGCCAACCGCGCTTCCGCACTTCCCGGCCTTATCTCAGTAGGCGGACACACTTCCACCATTTCCCTGTTCGATATCTTAATGTTCTGCAGATACAAACCGCCTGCGCGCGTCAACCAAACCGCACCCGCCGATGCGGGCGCACCGGTCCTTTAGTAGAACAGAAGGTTGCCACGTTGTTTGGCGCATGCGAGGCACCAGCGAAACACCGCACACCCCACGACAACCCACAGCACGCTCACGACGCAAAGACAAGCGATGCCACCGGGATCTGTCAGCCCTGCGATGTGTAACCTGATAAGGTCGCTGCACATCGTCAAAGGAATGACCCTCGAGTACGCCGCGATACCCCGCCCGGCCGGAACGGCATTTGACACGAAGAGCAGCACGAGCTGGAGCAAGAACTGCAAGGATCCTATCTTCTTGAAACGTATGGTCAAACCGCCCATGATGAGCCCCATGCCATACATTCCCAGGCTGGCAATGATAAGGTACATTCCTAGCGTGAAATCAATCATGGGTTCAAGGCCCCACACAACAAAGGCGATACCAGACAGGCACGCGATGATGCAGCCGTGCACGACGAGCGCGCTCAGCAACCCGCCCAGCTGGAACCATTCAAGAGGAAACCGAGACTGCAGCTTTCGGTAGAGCGTCCCCTTCATCAGCTCGCCCGATGTGTCCCCCACGCTCGTGGAAATGGCAGCACTCGCAAACGTCCAAGCAATATAGCCGCTAAAAAGCAAAGCTCGATAGTCGCCGTAGGCATACCGCCGCGATAGGGATTGCCCTGCATCGACAACCATAAGCAGCGCGAAGACGAGCGTATAGACCAGCACGTCCGACACGAACGCAAAGCGGTAGCGCAAGATGCTCGTTATCTCGATATACATGGTCCAAAGCAACGCGAGCCCCGCTCCTCTCACGTGCTCAATGATGCCCCTCATGCGTTGCGCCTCCTTTCGCTGCAAACAGTGATTCGTATTCATCGACGAGCTGCTCGTACGAGGCGGGCTTTGCGACGGTTGTCACCTTGCCGTGAGCAAGAAAATGGAACGAATCCGCAGCTTCAAAGCAGAAGTGGAGGTCATGTGAGGCGATGATCACGGTTTGATGGCGAGCAACGAAGCGCAAAAGCGCCACCAGGGCCTGCACATTATCAATATCAAGTCCCTCGGCTGCCTCGTCAACGATAAGGCACGAAGATTTCGATACCGCCGCAGAGGCTATCGCCACCATGCGCTTCTGCCCATACGAGAGCTCCTCTACCTTACGGCCGTCGAGGTCACGAACGACAGGAGCAAGGCGGATCAGCTCTTGCACGATGTCGTGCGCCTCCCGCGCGGACACCCCCTGTATGGCGGCAAGGTACCGCAGGTTTTCTCTGACCGTGTTCTTCATAAACAGGTTGTTCTCGCCTGAAAGAAGGATGGTCGTGTTCGGTTTTCGCCTGGTGTGCGTGTCGATCACGCGCCCCTCGTTCGGCGCGAGTATGTCTGCGATGATGCCGAGCAAAGTCGTTTTGCCCGATCCGTTGGGCGCAATCAGGGCGTGTACATGCCGCTCTTCAAAATCAAGCGAGAGGTGGTCGAGTATTGTTTGGTCGCCGAATCGTCGGGTGACTTGTTGGATGCGAATCATGGTACGCTCCAGACCGAAAGCGCTCTGCCGTTGCAACAGAGCCTTGTGTTCGCTTTGAGCTAGGCGCGCTGGAGGGCGAGGTCACCGCTCGTGAGCGCGACGATGATGGCCGCCGATCCGTCGCCGTTGCGGTAAACCCGTGTAGCCGAATCCGTACCCGCCGTGCCGGCATCGCCCTGGGCAAAGTCGCTCGTCACGTCGCCCGAGGTCGTGCTGACCTGCGCCGTGAACCCCGCCTGCGCTGGCAGGTTCAGTACCACATCGCCCGTCGTGAAGGTGACGTCGAGCGTTGCGGGCAGGCTCGTAAACGACGTCTCGACATCGCCCGAAGTCAGGTCGATGCGCGCCGCATCGCGTACGATGCCCGCAAGTGCCGCGTCGCCGCTCGTCAAGCTCACGTCGAGCGTCTCGGCCGAAAGCTCCTGCGTGGCCACGCTACCGCTGGTAAACGAGAGGCTAATCCGACTGGTGGCCACGCCAACGCATTTCAGCTCGCCGCTTGTGAAGTCCACCTCAACTGCATCGCTGGTGAGCCGCCCCAGTTGGTAGCTGCCGGACGTGCCATTCAGCACGATGCTCCCCAGCTTGTCCTGAGCAGCAGCTGGCACCTCAATGGTGATGCGCCGGTTCTCGCCACCGTCATTGGGACCGCTCGCCGGCGTCGATTCGGTCGAAGTGCTACCGTTCTCGTTCCAGCGTGCCTTGAGGCACCCGTTCTCGGCGCGAATCCACGCCTGCTGCGGCATCTTGCCCCCAAGGTTCGGGCGCGCCTCCTCGCGCACCACGAACACGTTGCCCGAGCCGGGCACGATCGCGGCGTCGCCGCTCCCCCAGATGACTTCGATATCCCGCACGCCGTCAGCGGGGAACTCCTGCTCTTGGACCAGCTGATACGAACCGGTCGAAGCGCCCTCGAAGAACCCGAAGAGACGCAAGCGCCCGAAGCGCAGGTAGGGCAGAGCAAAAATAGCCACGATGATCAAGCCAATCAATGCGAATCCGATAATGACTTTGATGCGGTCCGACTTACACACGGCACTCACGCTCCTCGTTCTGCGGGGTCGCTTCGAGCCCGTCAGGCGCTACGTCAGTGTGCTCGGTGTTATACGTCGCATCGTCCCGTTCTGCGCTCCGCGCCACATCGTCCGAGCTCACATCCCGCGCGCTCTGGCGGCGGAAATACTCCTCATCGAGGATGCCCGCGACCCAGCGATAGAGGGGAATGGCCAGAAAGATGAGCCACGCCGTGCTCCAACGACTCAGGTAGCCGAATACGAAGAACAGCAGTACGGTGAGCCATCCGTACGGAAACGAACTCCATGGACCCGCCACACGGCGCGTGTGATCTTTGGAAGAGGCCGGCCCATCATTCACCTGTGCATCCGCTCGTGCAGCATTGGCAGCCGCGTCGCTTGCCCGGGCAGCCGCTTCCGTTGACCGCGTCGCCGCTTCACGGTCCGCCGCGCGCACTTCCACAGCAGCAGACGACGCCTTGGCCGTCGCACGGTCTTTTTCTATCTGCCAGCTCGTCTCCGCTTCCTGTTCACGCACGCAGCCAGTATGCTCGTCCTCCACATCATCACGAGCGTCATCTTCGAGCCGAAGCAGGTCATCCAGGCTCACCCCATATAGTCGCGCAAGCGCAATAAGGTTCTCCATTTCGGGCGATGACTCCACCCGTTCCCATTTTGAGACCGCCTGACGCGACAAGCCCAGCTCCCGCGCCAGCGCTTCTTGGCTATAGCCCTTTGCCCGCCTGAGCTCGGCCAAGCGCTGGGCTATCCGTTCATTCATTGGTACTCCCTGCGCCGAGATGCTCCAAATCAACCGTACGGCCTCGCCACGCAGCGAAGCCGATGCGTCACCTTGTACATGGTATCGATATCGACATCCTCACCGTACCGGCACGCATGGTTTTACGCCACCAAATATAGTAGGCATTTTGTCAACCCATGGTTGCGGCAGCCCTGAGCTTGAGTTTTCCTAACTGGTAGAATAAGGCCGGTTTGCTGCACCGCACAACCGATCAGAATTGATAAAACAAACCTGGTTCGTTTTATCATATGCGGGAGAACACGAAGACCGGAGAAATGCCATGCGCTGGCTCGGAATTGATGCAGGCGGAACCAAGACGGCGTTCGCCACATATGACGAGACGCTAACGCAGCTCAACCGCTTCGAGTTGCCAACGAGCCACTACGCACAGGCTGGCTTCGATGGCATGGAAGCTGTCCTCGCCGAGGGTATCGCTCGTGCCGAGGCGGTCGGGCTTTTGAGCGAGCAGTACGGCATCGGCATCGGTATGTGTGGGTATGGAGAGGGAACCACGTCGACGGCGCACATCGAACAGATTGTGGCCAAGGTTGCCGGTGCGCACCCCTATGCGCTCGTCAACGACGTGGAAAGCGCTTGGGCAGCGGGGCTAAACCTTGCCGACGGCATCGTGATCATCGCCGGCACGGGCTCCATCGCCTACGGCGTACACGGCGAGCGCTCGCTGCGCTGCGGCGGCTGGGACTACGAGCTCGGAGACGAAGGCAGCGGCGGTTGGCTGGGCAAGGAGCTGCTGCGCGCGTTCACCCGCCAGTGCGACGGACGCGACTCGGCGGGGCCTCTGCGCAACCTCGTGCGACAGGAGCTCGAGCTTGCCGACGATTTCGATATCATCGCCTTCGCGCAGGAGCACATGGCGAACCGCTCGCGCATCTCGGCCCTTGCGCCCCTGGTGAGCAAAGCCGCAGCGGCGGGCGACGCAAGCGCCCAGCGCATCCTTGAGCGCGCAGCGGCGGAAGAGGCCGAGATGGTCGCGGCCATTGTGCGCGGCATCTTCGATGAGCCGGATAATCAGGCGGCGGGCAGCATCCCCGTCACCTATGTCGGCGGCACGTTCAAGGCGGGCGAGGCCATCCTCGGGCCGCTGGGCGCTGCCCTCCTCCGCTGCTGCCGCCTCATCGCTCCGCTCCACGAACCAGAGCTCGGCGCGTGCCTCATCCTCCAGAAGCGCCTTGGCCTGAACCTGTAGACACCCCCGGCATAGTAGAAGCCGGCTGAAGCCACTCCTGCCATCTCGCCGAGCCCACTTCGCAAAAGCAAACGGGCCGGCAACCGCAAACGGCTACCGGCCCGCGAAGGGGAGGCAAATGCGTGGCTCGTGGAAACCCGCTTTCTGTAACCCACTTGGTTCGTAGACACCCGGTGTCTGTGAACCAATCCGCAGCTATTCGCCCTTGGTCATCTCACGGGCGCCCGTGGCACGGAAGACGGCCCAGTCGGCGATGCGCACGGCGTCATCGCCCATGCGCTCGAAGTACTTGGCTACCATGAGCAGCTCGGGCAGGTACTTGGCGCGCGTCTCGCTCGCCTTGATGAGGTCGATGACCACGCCCTCGGCAGCCAGGTACACATCATCGATGTCGTCGTCCATGGCGAAGACGCCGCGGGCCTTGTCCACGTCGGTGGTACGGAACGCCTCAACGGCCTCCTCGACCATCGTCGCCACGCGGTCGGCGGCGAAGTCGAGGTGCTCCTTGAGCTTGGCGGAAACCTCGGCAGGCAGGCTCTTGGCCAGATACGCCACGTCGCGGCTCATCTCGTCAATGTGAGTGAGATCCGAGACCAGGCGGAACGAGCCGCTCACAAAGCGCAGGTCTCCGGCGATCGGCTGCTGGAGCAGCATGATGTCCAGGCAGCCATCCTCGATGGCGGTGCGCAGACGACGCTCGGACTTGGCACCGCCAAGCACCTCGTCAATCGTGTCGGCGTCACCGGCAAGCGCCAAGGCGAGCGCGCGAATATCCTTTGCCGTCTTCTCGCTGAAGCGACCGAGCGTCTCGTCGATCTCTTCAAGCTGATGACGAAATTCGGAACGAGTAATCATTAGCTGAACCTTCCCGTCAGATAGTCGTTGGTGAGCTTCTCCTTGGGGTTGGAGAAGAGCTCCTTGGTGGGCGCTGCCTCAACGAGTTCTCCCAGGTAGAAGAAGCAGGTTTTATCGGCAACGCGCGCCGCCTGCTGCATGTTGTGCGTCACGACCACGACGGTATGGTCCTCGGAGAGCTGCATCATGAGCTCCTCGACCATCGAGGTCGAGATGGGGTCGAGCGCCGATGTAGGCTCGTCCATGAGGAGCACCGAAGGGTCGGTGGCAAGCGCTCGGGCGATGCACAGGCGCTGCTGCTGGCCGCCGGAAAGCCCAAGACCGCTCTGGCCAAGCTTGTCCTTGACCTCGTCCCAAAGCGCCGCGCGCGTGAGGCAGCGCTCCAAGATCTCGTCCTCTTCCGAACGGCTCATGCGGCCCATGCGCTTCACACCGTAGAGCACGTTTTCGCGAATGCTCATGGGGAACGGGTTGGGGTGCTGGAACACCATGCCCACGTACACGCGGAGCGCGTTGGCGTCCATCTTGAAGATGTCCTGCCCGTCGAACTCGATCGTTCCCTCGGTCTTGACCGTCTCCACGAAGTCGCACATGCGATTGAACGTGCGCAGCAGCGTGGACTTTCCGCATCCCGAAGGCCCGATGAAGGCGGTCGCGCGGTTCTTGGGAATCTCGAGCGTGATGTTCTTCAATGCCTGGAAATCGCCGTACCACAGGTTGAAGTCGCGGATGGAGAGCATGCTCTCCACGCCCTCCACGCTGCGGTGGATATCCTCGTTGAACTCTCTATCCATAGTCTTCTCCATCAGCCGAACCTACCCGTCAGGTAATCGGCAAGACGCTGGTCTTTGGGTGCCGAGAAAATCTGCTGGGTGGTGCCCGTTTCCACCATATCGCCCACGTAGAAGAAGGCGGTGCGGTCGCTCACGCGGCCGGCCTGCTCCATGTTGTGCGTCACGATGATCTGGCAGAGCCCCGTGTCGCAGAGCGAGCGGATGGTCTCCTCGATCGTGTAGGTCGAGATGGGGTCGAGCGCCGAGCACGGCTCGTCATAGAGCACCACGTCCGGCTTCATGGCAAGCGTGCGGGCGATGCACAGGCGCTGCTGCTGGCCACCGGAAAGGGCGTGGGCAGACTGCTTCAGCTTGTCCTTGACCTCGTCCCAGAGCGCCGCCTGGCGAAGCGACGTCTCCACGAGCTCGTCTTCCTCGTCCTTGCCGTGCAAGCGGCCATGCTTCTTGGGAGCGAACAGGATGTTCTCGCGAATGGACTTACGGAACGGCGTGGGCTGCTGGAACACCATGCCGATGGACTTGCGCAGCTCGAAGAGGTTCTCGGTCTTAGTATTGATGTTGTGGTCGTGGTAGAAGATCTCTCCGCCAACCTTGCAGCGCGGAATCTCACGGTTCATGAGGTTCAGGCAGCGCAGGAAGGTGGACTTACCGCAGCCGGAGGGGCCGATGAGAGCCGTGACCTCGCCCGCGCGGAACTCGAGGCTCGTCTTGTGGAGCGCCTCGTGCGTGAGGTCGTAGGTAACGGTCACGTCCTTGGTAGAGAGAAGCGCGGCCTGCGCGTTGGTGTCACTCATTCGGCGGTCAGCCTCCTCGCGAGGAACTTGCCCAGCACGCGTGCGAGCACATTGAAGAGCAGCACGCACACGAGCAGCACGGTGGCCGTGCCCCACACGATCTCGGTCGAACCAGGCGTGGGCTCGGAGGTGAGGCGCCAGATATAGACGGCGAGCGTGCAGGCGGGACGGAAGATGTTGAACGGGTTGGTCGGGCTCATGAGATTCGTGCTCGCGAAGTTGAGGCGCGAGGGCGCGGAGCCCGAGGTGAAGATGAGCGCGGCGGCTTCGCCGAACACGCGGCCTGCAGAGATGACGATGCCGGTTACGATAGCGGGCATGGCAGCGGGGAGCAGCACGTTCACGGTGGTCTCCCAGCGGGTGAGCCCCATGGCGAGGGCGGCGTCGCGCTGGCTGCGCGGCACGTCTTCGAGTGCCTGCTGGATGGTGCGAACCAGAATGGGGATGTTGAACATCGTGAGCGCCACAGCACCCGAGATGATCGAGATGCCCCAGCCCATCACCACGACGAAGAAAAGCGAACCGAACATGCCCACGACGATGGAGGGCAGGCTGGAAAGCGTCTCGATGGCCGTGGATGCCGCGGAGGTGATCCAGTTATCGGGCGCGTACTCCACCAGGAAGATGGCGCCGCCAAGCGAGATGGGCACCGAGATGAGCAAGGTGATGAGCAGCATGTAGAACGAATCGAACAGCTGGTACAGAATGCCCGACACCGCCTCGTCGGTGGAGGGGTTGGTGAGGAACCCGGGCGTGAGCGCGATGCCACCGCCTCGCGCAAGGATGTAGACGATGATGGCGGCAAGGAGCAGCAGGACGAATCCAACGATCGCCGTCAGGATGCCGGTTGCGATCTTATCCTGCTTGCCGATGCGAGCCACATGAGCGGAAAGGTCGCGCTGCTGCGTGGGAGTTGCAGCCGGAGCGTTTGCCTGGTTAGCCATTCTGTTTCGCCCCCTTATGACCGATGAGGTGAATGATGAGGATGAACACGAGCGACATGGCGAGCAGGATCAGGCCGAGCGACCACAGTGCATGGTAGAACTCGGTGCCGCTCACCGCGTTGTTAAGACCGGAGGTGAGGGTGGCCGTGAGGGTCGAGGCCGGCGAGAGGAGCCCCGTGGGCATGTTGCGTTCAACGCCGCCGATGACCATCTGAACGGCGAGGGTCTCGCCGAACGCACGGGTCATGCCCAAGATGACCGCCGTCATGAGCGAGGGCATAGCGCTCTTGAGCACCACGTGCCAGATGGTCTGCCAGCGGGTGCAACCAAGCGCGTAGGAACCCTCACGGTACTCGTTGGGCACGGCAGCGAGCGCGTCGATGGAGAGCGTCGTCACCGTGGGCAAGATCATGACCGCCAGCACGATGGCACCGGAAAGGATGCCCGCGCCGGTGCCCGCGGAAGCACCGAAGATCATGCGCATGGCGCTGTTCACCACATAAAGGCCGAGCACGCCGTAGACGACCGAAGGAATGCCCACAAGCAGCTCGACGAGCGGCTGGAACACGCGACGGCCGAAACCGGGCGCAATCTCCACCACGAACATGGCCGAGCCAAGCGCGATGGGCAGAGCGATGATCGTAGAGAGTAGGGTGACCGAGAACGAGCCCACGATCATGGGGAGCGCTCCGTACATGTCCTGCTCGGGAATCCAGTGCGTTCCCGTGAGGAACGCGATGGGATCGAAGCCGTCTACGAAAAACGTGGTCAGACCCTGCTGGGCGACCATGAAGATCAAGGTGATCACCACGAGGGCCACAAGGGCCACGCACGCACCCGTGATGGTGAGCCCGATGTTCTCCAGACGGCGTTTTGGCATAACCTTAGCCATGTGACGCCTTTCTCCACAGACTAATCCAAAGAAAACGGGGCACCCCGCGCGAACGAGAGGTACCCCGTCGTACTACCACTGCACCGCTTTTGCGGGCGCGCTACTCGACAGGAGTGACGTTGCCGTCGACGTCCTTCTTGACCTTCATGTTGCTCACCGGAATGAAGCCCTGCTCGATGACGGTCGTGCTCTGGACGTCCTCGGACATGATGTAGTCGATGAACGCCTGGGTGACGGCAGCCGTGGCCTCGTCCTCGTCGGAACGGGTGTACATGTGCTCGTAGGCCCAGATGTTGAAGTCACCGCTCTCGACGTTCTCCTGCGTGGGCTCCACGCCGTCGACGCTGAGCGCCTTGATGCCCTCGTTGGTCTCGTAGTAGTTGAAGGCAACGTAGGAGATGGAGCCCTCGGTGGCAGCAACCTGCTCAACGACGGTACCCGAAGAGTCAACCTCGGCAACCGGGGTGAAGTCCGCGGGGACCTCGGCACCCTGGAGCACGGCGGCCTCGAAGGTGGCACGGGTGCCGGAGCCGGCCTCGCGGTTGATGACATTGATGGTGCCGGCAGTGCCGCCCACCTCGGACCAGTCGGTAATCTGGCCGGTGAAGATGCCAGCGAGCTGCTCGGTGGTGATGTCGTCGATGTCGACGTTGGCGTTCACGATCGGGCCCATGCCCACGATGCACACCTGGTTGTCAACGAGGCCCTCGAGCTGGGACTCGTCATCGACCTTCTCCTCGGCGAACACGTCGGAGCGGCCGATCTGGAGGGAGCCGTCAACGATGCCGGAGATGCCGTCGCCCGAGCCGCCGCCGGAGATGGCGATGACCACGTCGGGGTTGGCATCCTGGAAATCGCCAGCCACGGCCTCAACGAGCGGCTGGAACGAGGTGGCACCACCGCAGTTGATGGTGCCGGAGAGGCTGGCGCCCGCAGCAGCGCTGCCGGTGGAACCGGCGGTAGTGGTCTGGCCGCTGCAGCCAGCAAGGCCGAGGCCTGCGACGGCGGCGATGCCACCGGCGAAGCCGAGGAACTGACGACGAGAGCACGAATAATCGAACATGAACGATTCTCCTTCCAGAATCTAATACGCACGATGGTCGCAGGCAAAATCGACAGACGCCCGCGCTCGTCTGCAATGCACCATACGCGTTCGATTCTTGGCAGAAGTGCTCGTCGGCCAGTTATTACATGAGTCTTATGAAGCATTACCCAGCGTAAACGACGAGTTTACAAATTGCTAACAAATGGCGGCGGTATGTTAAGCATCCGCAGCGGGGGCATTTGGCCGCGGCGGACCCCGGCGGGCGGCGGCTTGCGAGGCACGACGGCGTTCGCATACGGCGGCTCTCAACGTGCGATGGCTCCCAGTGCGCGACCGCCCCGGCGCGCCGGGGTTTTCGGGCGAAAAACGGACGCACCGCTCGTTCTCGGGCAAGATCTGGACGCTCAAAGCGCCCCGAGGGGGCTCGGACAAAAAGTTGGACACCCATAGGTGTCCGGATTGGAGTCCGAG
>ENA-ORUM01000325-ORUM01000325.1-human-gut-metagenome-genome-assembly--contig:-NODE-325-length-64939-cov-3.649158_pt1 | contig 64939 bp, 47 predicted proteins | sample MGYA00242083_ERZ509217 | MGnify/ENA primary metagenome ERZ509217 (study PRJEB26280, sample SAMEA2338831) | human gut metagenome | biome: human gut; feature: human-associated habitat; material: faeces...
TCTGTTAAAATGGCGGCGATGATCGGGCGATAATCGGGCGACAATCGGGCGATGGCGCCTAACTGTCGCCTAACAGTCACCCTGCCGTCATGTAACGGGTATGGATCACCCCGGGAAAAGGGTTGTTAATCATCCTGTTAACTTTAGATCTTACTAATTTTTTGATTTAGTGATTTCCGATTTAGTGATTCCGACCCTCTACCCAACGCTCTTTTAATCACTTAATCATTTCATACAACCTCCCAATAATAAAGGGGATAACTGCTTATTTTTGCAGCTATCCCCTTCACTGTACATTTTATGTATCCCGCTACTATATCTTTTCCAAGTCCGTTTTAGCAATCCACCCCTCGTTTCCATCGGCCAAACGCACGTTGTACCAATCTCCTAGAGTTCCGATAACCTGTACTTTCAGTCCTTCGTGGATCACGAACAATTCGGTACCGCTATTATCCGGAGCCCCTCGTACCACTACACTGGGAGTCATAATAATCCCGCTATCCCTGTCAGTCATCCGATGATATTGTTTCAAAGCAAAGAAAATGGTCATCACGGACACCAACAGCATGATTATCCCTAAAGTGAACCAACTTTTCTTTAAAGATATAGATGTCGCGTGGAAGAACAACGCTGCCATGATCAGAAATCCTATAAACAGGATGACAGACACGTACGCCCATTGATCAGCCGTGAAAGCGGTCACGAAAGCATTATACCAACGTACAAGGAAAAGTTCCGGTAATACCTTGATATTGTCAACCGTGGCCTTTTGCGCCATCGTCAGATTATACTTTATATCATTATCGCCCGGATGCAACAATAAAGCACGTTCGTAATTCAGTATGGCTTTTGCAATCTCCCCTTGCTTGTAATAACAGTTTCCCAAATTGTAATACACGGTCGCAGATTCCATGTCATCGGACAACATCTCGTTATACAAATCAATCGCTTTCTGATAGTCGCCTTCCTGATACATTTTAGTTGCCTCCTCCGCCAGCGTCTTGACATCAGTAGCATAGGTCATCACACCGGATAAGAGCAACATCAATATTATATATATCCTTTTCATTCTTTTCAACTTTTAGTTTTTAACCTTAGTTTTTAGCTTCTAACTTTTAGCTTTCATATCGCTTTATCCAATTTCGTGATAATGGATATACTATCCTTGTACACGCTATCCATCTCTTCGCCTTGATTAGCACCCGGGGCATAACGAGCGTACTCGCAATGATCGAGCACCTCGATAAAGCTCTGAATTAACGTCGCATCTGCCCCCCGACGAGTCAGGTGATCACTGATATTATCCCGATTCAATTCTGATGCGGCTATGTTTAATTTATAACTAACATATCCCCACAAAGCGTTCAATGTCTCTTGATAGAATAGCTCAGAGTTTCCGGCTTTCATTGCGACAGAGGCTGCCCGTAAACGTTTCTGAGCCATTTTGTTCGCCGTTTTACTCTTCACCCGTACCAAATCGGCATTCGCCTTAATCCGGCGACGATTAAGAATCATTCCGACCACGAAAAGTACAAAAGGAATCAAGAAACTCAACCAGTATTCCATCGTGGCGAAATACAACACGCCTTTCGGACGGAGATCGTTCTTGTGAGTTTTGATATAACGAATATCCTGTCCCAACATCCTGACATCTTCTTTCTTGAACGACTGTAAGGCTGCCTCCCCGGATCCTTGACTGGATTCATTTCCCTTTTCAACCCGAACAGAATACTCCTTTCCCTTCAACATCTTATAAGCCCCGGCTTGCGGGTCAAAATAGGAGTATTGCACGGCTGGAATCTTGTAATCCCCCGCGTAACGAGGAATCACGAGATATTCAAAAGTAACAGTTCCGGACGTTCCGCTTATATCTCTAGTCACTTTCGGATCGTACACGTCAAAATCATGCGGGAAAGTGATTTTCGGAGCCTCTAACAATTTCATGTTTCCATTCCCGCGTAACACCACCTTGTACGTCAACGCGTCATTCGCTTTCAAGGTATCTGTTGACATAGAGGTTGTCATGGCAAGAGTTCCCACCATACCGCTAAATCCTAAAGGCTTTCCGGCCTCTGGTAAAGGTTTCACGGTAATTTTCACGGGTTTGCTCTTGCAGAGTACCCGGACATCACGGGAATTCCCGAAAAAGTCATCAAAGATACTTCCACCACGACTCCCCACCCGTTGGCGGACAAGACAATACAACTCGTAAGGCTCGATCGTCAACGTTCCGGCATGTTGCGGGAAAAGAATCGTTTTTTGTAACACGCCTACCCGATCATATATTTTCCCGTTATATTCCTCACGTTCCAAATGAATCTGGGGAATCTTCACGTCTTCTGTCAGGAACCCGTCAAAAGGCGGGATCTTTTTCCCCTGCACATCAACCAGATTTACCCGGGCATATACTTTCAACGTGGCAGTCAAACTCTCACCCACGTAAAGCGTGTTGCGGCTCACGTCCATTCGCAGGAACAAATCATCATCCGTAATCGAAGTACTTCCCCGGTTCTCAGAAACATCCCCGGAACTTTGGGCATTATTTCGAGGTTTCCCGGAACCTTTAATCACTTTTATCTTCAAGGGCTGGGACTTATACTCTTTACCATCCACGGTGATCGTGGCCGGCTCGATCGTAAACTCTCCTTCTTCCTGTCCTTCCAAAATATAAGTGTACGTGTACTCTTGATTTTGTTTCATATCACCATTGATAATCGTGATGTTAGAAGACGTACTCAATGACGGTCCTGCCAGTAAATCAAACCCTTTTATCGTGGGAACCTGTAAGTTCTCCCCCTTGTTGTTCAACACGAAGGAAAGACGGAATTGCTCCCCGACTTCCACAACGGAAGGTGCGGACGCGATAAATTCTGTCTTTTGGGCAAATAACTTAGACCCACCAATAACGCATAATAGCAATATGATAATGAATGACTTCATTTGTTTATCTTTTAATTCTTTATTATCTCTATGGAAAAACGTACAAAGTTACCAGTTTTTCTCAATCTTCATCTTCTTTGTCTTTTGAGCTTGAACTTTATCTTTCTGTACCTTTTCCTGTGTTTTCTTTTCATCTGCCTCCAAAGCCTCTAACAAGCGTTTGGCATCCTCTTTAGAGATTTTAGGCTGGGCCTGTTGGTCCTGCTGTTGTTGATCCTTATTCTGCTGATCCTTGTTTTGCTGGTCTTTATTTTGTTGATCTTTCTGATCTTGATCCTGTTTATCTTTATCTTGTTGATCCTTATTCTGATCTTGCTGGTCCTTGTTTTGATCTTTATTCTCGTCCTTATTCTGATCTTGATTCTGTTGATCTTTATTTTGATCCTGCTGGTCCTTATTCTGGTCCTTATTCTGGTCCTTATTTTGATCTTGATTTTGATCTTGATTTTGTTGATCCTGTTTCTGCTTGCGGGCAAATTCTAGATTATACTTTGTCTCTTGGGAATTCGGACGGTTTCTCAACGACTGTTTGTAAGCCTCGATACTCTCATCCAACTTGTTCATGGCCAAAAGAGTATTTCCGATGTTGTGATACAACTCTCCTAACTTTTCCTTGTCTTTCTCATTCTGTGCCAACGATTGGAATTGTTGTAATGCCTCGTCAAACTTTTTCTGTTTATAAAGCGCATCTCCCAGATTAAACGCACCCTCGTATGATTTCACTTCCGTATCCAAAGCCTTACGATACTCCACTTCAGCCTTCTCAAAATCCTGTTTATTAAACAGATCATTCCCACCCCGGATAAACTTTCGTTCCTGTTGCGCAGCCGATGGTAAACTTATAACTACAGCTGCTATCATCGTTATCAATATCTTCACCATAATGTCTCGTTTAAAATTTACCGATTCGTTTCAACACTTTTCGTCTCACTTCCAAATATATTGATCTTCAAGAAATTCTTGTTTTTACGTCCCAATACAATGAAATCCAGCAACACGAATATCAATGCCATGATCAGGAAATACTGGTATTTTTCAGCATAATCACTGAATACCCGTTCTTCCAACAATGTCTTGTCCATACGATCAATCTCGTCCAACAAGGTGTTTAATCCCACGTTCGAATTACTTGCCCGCACGAATATTCCCTCTCCGGCCTTGGCAATCTCTTTCAATGTCTCCTCGTCCAACTTGGATATAATCGGGTTACCACTCCCGTCTCTCATGTATTGTCCGGGATTTCCCTTCTCCGGGATCGGTCCTCCTTGTGCCAATCCCATCCCGATCGTGTGTACGTAGATACCTTTTTCCCGGGCAGCTTTAGCCGCGGCAATCGCATCGTCCTGATGGTTTTCACCATCCGTGATCACGATAATCGCTTTTGATGCCTCCGTGTCCGGGGTAAACGACTTCGCGGCCAAATCTATTGCCGTTCCTATCGCCGTACCCTGTATCGGGACAATATCGGTATTGATTCCCGATAGGAATAATTTAGCCGAAGAATAATCCGTCGTGATCGGCAATTGCACGTAAGCATCTCCTGCAAACACGATCAATCCCACTTTATCATCACTTAATTTTTCCACCATCCGGGAAATGGCTTGCTTCGCCGCATCCAACCGACTGGGCTTTATATCCTGCGCCATCATGGAATTTGACACATCCAATGCGATAATCAACTCCACACCCTCTTTTTTTACCTGTTGCAATTTTGACCCGAACTGAGGACCTGCAACCCCAAGAATGACGAAAAACAACGCTATCAGAACAAGTATAAATTTTAATGTCTCCCGCTTATAAGATTGCAAAGGCATCAGTGTTGACAATAATTCGGGACTCCCGAATTCAGCAATCGCTTTTTTCTTCCGAATCCTTGCTACCACGTAAAAAACAATCAACAATGGTATGATAATCAGCAAGTATAATAATTCAGGATGTGCAAATCTAAACATAACCCTTTCAATTTTAAATTTAATGATTCTAGATTTTAAATTCCGGATTGCATCAATTCACAATCTAAGATTTAAAACTTACAATTATGGAATTTTCCTCAACAACGTGTATCGCCCTAACGCCTCCACAATTAATAACAAAGCTCCGATCAAAGCAAAATAGAAATACTGCTCGTTCTTACGACTGAAATGTTTGACTTCTACCTTACTCTTCTCCAATTGATCAATCTCCTGATAAATTTGCTCCAGTTTTTTGTTATCTGTTGCCCGGAAATATTTACCGCCTGTCATGTCAGCAATCTGGGTCAATATATCTTCATCTATCTCAACCGGCATTCGCTGTAATTGCATCCCAAAGGGCGTCTGCACGGGATAAGGAGCCTCGCCCAAAGTCCCGACACCGATCGTGTATACCCGGATTCCAAAAGTTTTTGCCAATTCTGCTGCCGTTATCGGTGCAATCGCTCCCCGGTTGTTGACTCCATCCGTCAAAAGGATGATCACCTTGGATTTCGCCTTGCTGTCCTTCAAACGATTTACCGCATTTGCCAACCCGAGGCCAATAGCTGTTCCATCTTCAATCATCCCGCTATGAATATCCTTCATCACGTTGACTAACACGGCTTGATCCGTTGTCAAAGGACTTTGCGTGAAACTTTCCCCGCTAAAAACAACCAGTCCGATACGATCCTGAGGACGTTCCAATATAAACTTCGTTGCAACCTCCTTGGCTGCCTCCAGTCGATCAGGAGTAAAATCTCGTGCCAACATACTACCGGAAATATCCAATGCCAGCATAATATCAATACCCTCGCTGTTATAGGTCTGCCAACTCGTGCTGGATTGCGGTCTAGCCAATGCCAGAACCAAAAATAGAATGGCCAAAACCCGAGCTGCAAACAGCAAATGACGTAACCAGATCCGGCTACCCCGTTTCATTTGCTTGAACACCCGGATTGAAGAAAACTTCAAATCAGCATGCGAGCGTTTCTCCTTGAATATGTACCAGATAATCATTGGTATCAGCACCAACAACAACCAAAAGTACTCGGGATTTGCAAATTCATATCCAAACATATCTTCTATTTTAGATCCTATTTTATTTCTTGATTTAAGGTTTTGATTGCAAACGAATCATAAATCATAAATCATAAATCATAAATTAATTTTCGTTATCTTTCTCCTCTCCGTTTTCCTTCCCTTCCTTTTCCGCCTTCTCTCTCGCCTCCCTCTCCTGTTGCTCTTTCAACTCCTGCTCCAGACGTTCTTTCTCATGCTCGGCTCGAATTGTATCATTAGTTTCCTGTACAAAATCATAGGCAATATCCAAATTTCGTACGTTCTCATCCTGCAACGGCTCCGCTTTAGCAAACTTCACGAAATCAGCCGTTTCAAACATATCAGCCAACTTATCCCGTTGTTTTGCATCTACCTGCTCACATTTCTCCAAAGCCTTCAAAGTCTCAAAAGAAGTCTGTTCCATCGCTGAGATACCCAATTCTCCATCCAAATAATTCCGGATCGTGTCAGTTAATTGCGTGTAATACTCTTTGGTCTTTCCACTCTGCCATAACTTCTCCTTCTTGATCTCCTCCAGAGCCTTCATGGCCAACACGTACGGAGGAATTGCCGGTTTTTCGTGATGGAAAAGACTCTTACGGGATTTCCGAACTTTGATAATCCAGACAACCAGAAGAATCACCACGATTCCCAACAATGTCCATAACAAGTAAGGTAATATCTCGGCAAATGTCCACGGGGCAGCCAAAGGCATCACAATATCGTAATTTCCTTTCTGCTGATCGACCACAAAAGTATTCACGATCAAGTGCAACGGATCGGTCCTGAGCGTGTTATTATAACTTTCCTGTTGAATCTCGATGGGCATTGGTGGGATCACGAACACGCCCGAATCAAAAGAAGTTATCACGTAACTTTCCTGCACGAGTACCCGCCCGTCCTTTTCCACGATAGAATCACGAACTGGTCCGGATATAATCTCGATTCCTTGTGCTATCGTGTCCTTCAATTGAGGGAATGCCACTTTCACACCCGGTTCAGCCTTCACTTTCATCCGGAAATGAATCTGATCCCCGATCATGATATAGTTTGTGTCAATCTCGGCACTATATTCCCGATTTTGTGCTTTCAAAGCACTGACACAACCTAGTAGGATAATTACGAATAGAATAATTCTATTTTTCATTTTAATTCTCCATTTTCAATGTTCAATTAATATCCAGCCCCTCTTCTCTTGAATAACGTGATCAATGACCTCACGTAATCTTCATCAGCGCTGATAGAAGCCATGTCGACACCGGCATGTTTGAATATCCGATCCAGTTCCTTGTCTCGTTCGATGCCATACGCTTCGAACTCGTCCCGGACTTTCTTGTCGGATGTATCCACCCAAACACTTTCCCCCGTCTCCGCATCCGTCAAGTACATCAACCCGACAGGAGGCAATATTTTCTCTCTACGATCGTACAATTGCAAAGCCACCACGTCATGTTTCTTATTGGCAATAATCAACGGGTGTTCGAAATCGTGATCATCCATGAAATCGGAAATCAGGAAACAAGTACACCGTTTCTTGATAGCGTTTGTCAGATATTGCAACGCCACAGAGATATTCGTTTCCTTGTGTTCCGGATAAAAATCCACTAGTTCCCGGATGATATGCAAAATATGCGTCCGTCCTTTCTTCGGCGGAATAAATTTCTCGATCCGGTCAGAAAAGAAGATCACGCCAATCTTATCGTTGTTCTGAATGGCAGAGAAAGCCAACACGGCCGCAATCTCAGTAATCTGATTCTTTTTCAGTTTCGACACTGTACCGAAATTACGCGAGGCACTCACATCAATCAACAACATCACGGTCAACTCACGTTCCTCCTCGAATATCTTCACGTAAGGATGGTTATAACGAGCGGTCACGTTCCAGTCAATACTTCGGATGTCATCCCCGTATTGATAGGCCCGCACCTCGCTAAACGTCATTCCCCGACCTTTAAAAGCCGTGTGATACTCCCCGGCGAAGATATTACTCGATAACCCCCGAGTCTTTATCTCTATCTGCCTGACACGTTTTAATAAATCTGAAGTCTCCACCTTAGTTAATTTTAGATTTAAGAATTTTAGATTTTAAATTCCAGCCCCCTTAATTTATGATTTTAGATTTATGATCTCCAACCGCAAATCAATGCTTTTTTAATCGTAAATCGGTTTTCACAAATCGTAAATTAATCGGTCTTCAATCACTAAGGTACCTCTACCGTGTTCAAAATTTCACTGATAATATCCTCGCTGGTCAAGTTATTCGCTTCAGCCTCGTAGCTCAAACCGATACGATGACGCAGAACGTCATGACAAACAGCACGAACATCTTCCGGGATTACATATCCGCGACGTTTAATGAAAGCGTACGCTTGTGCTGCTTTGGCCAAACTGATACTAGCACGAGGAGATGCCCCGTAAGCAATCATGGAAACGAATTTTTCCAAGCCATGCTCTTGCGGGTAACGTGTTGCAAACACGATGTCAACAATATATTTCTCGATCTTCTCGTCCAAGTAAACCTCCTTCACTACCTCACGAGCCCGCAGAATATCTTCCGGTTGTAGGATCGTGTTAGACTGGGGATAAATTTTCTCCAAATTCTGACGAACGATCAATTTTTCTTCGTCTTTTTTCGGGTAATCAATAACCACTTTCAACATGAAACGGTCAACCTGAGCTTCGGGAAGAGGATAAGTACCTTCCTGCTCGATCGGATTCTGGGTTGCCATTACCAAGAATGGTTCTTCCAACTTGTAAGTCATATCCCCGATAGTCACCTGACGCTCCTGCATCGCCTCCAACAAAGCCGATTGCACTTTCGCCGGGGCCCGGTTAATCTCATCCGCCAGAATAAAGTTAGCGAAAATCGGTCCTTTCTTCACCACGAACTCTTCTCTTTTCTGAGAATAAATCATCGTACCGACAACGTCAGCCGGTAACAAATCCGGGGTAAACTGGATTCGACTGAATTTAGCATTAATAATGTGTGCCAGCGTATTTATCGCCAAGGTCTTCGCCAAACCGGGAACTCCCTCCAACAAAATATGTCCATTAGAAAGCATACCGATCATCAGTCCTTCTACCAGATGTTTCTGTCCGACGATCACTTTGTTCATCTCCATACTAATCATATCCACAAAAGAACTCTCTTGCTGTATGCGCTCATTCAATGCTTTGATATCAACCGTATTCATATCATCGATTTTTATATTGATTTATATTACTACTTTGTCTAACGTAAATATTCCACTTCGGTTTCAATCTCCTCAAAAAGAGAATCTATATCTTCACCGTTTTCTGTTTTTCCAAAAATAGAGATTATTCCGCCAAATGTTAAAATCAAAGACACTAAATAATGTTAAAACAAATTTTAAGGTTTTCCCAAATAATTTCTAATCTCCTCTTAAAATGCAGAACATTACTAATATATGGTCTATTTTTTAACATTTCACCTTTTCTCATGACACACTTGTTAACAGACCACTCTCAAAAAGTAAGCAAAAATCAAGGTTTTACGACTTAACAATAACCTATACTATTTTTCGACGAAACAGTCGGAACGGCCTTCGTTCCAAACAAAGATAAGAAATAAATCATGCTCAACGTCCGATACTAGCGACAAAATACACCCCAATTATAACGGGTCTACATCGAAATAAATACGCACTCCCCTACCAATAGGAGTTTTCACCAATTCATCACTTTTCTGCTTTAAGAAAGCTTTCAATTTTGACAGGGAAAGACCTTGTTCCGCCTTTATCAGAATTTGTATCCGATACATTTTTCTAACCCGGGACACATCCGGTTCTGCCGGGCCGCATACCCTACGTTCCAACCGTTCCCGCAGCAACCTAGCTAACTCGTTCGCGGCATTTCTCAAAACCACCTCATCCACATGCCTCAACTCTACCTGAATCAACCGGGAAAAGGGGGGATAGTTAAACATTTCCCGTTCTTGGGATAACTGAGTGTAAAACTCTCTATAGTTTTCCTTCCTCACCAACTGATACACTCGACTTTGCATATCTGTTACCTGAATTACCACCTTTCCGCGCTCACCTTTTCGTCCACTGCGTCCACTCACTTGCATCAACATATCATAAGCTCGCTCCTCTGCCCGGAAATCGGGAAATCCCATCAGACTATCGGCATCCATCACCCCGACAAGTTTCACCCGTTCAAAATCCAACCCTTTCGAAACCATCTGTGTGCCGATCAGCACATCCAAATTTCCACTTTCAAAATCATCGATTAAAGCCCTGAACTTTGCCTTATTACTTATCACATCCAAGTCCATTCGGGCAATCCGGGCCTCCGGAAAATACTGTTTCACGTCTTCCTCGATCCGTTCCGTTCCCGGAGTACGATTCACGTAATGTCCCTGCCCACACTCCTGACACACGGCCGGAACAGCCCGCAGGCTCCCGCAATAATGACAATTCAACGTGTTCCGGTAGCGATAATAAGTCATACTCACATCGCAATGTTTACATTTCAGGATGGAACCACAACGATCACATTGTAAATAAGTCGAATATCCCCGTCTATTCTGGAATAAAATCACCTGCATCCCGCTCTCCAACACCCGTTTCATTCCCTCGTACAAAACCGGAGTAAAACTCCCTTTCATCATCTTTTTACGACGATACTCCTTCATATCCACGAACAACAGTTCCGGCATCATTACTTCCCCGTAACGGGTTGTCAGTTGCACGAAACCATATTTCCCACTTAGGGCATTCTGATAACTTTCAAAAGAAGGTGTTGCAGAACCTAACAATATTTTTGCCCCACTCATCTTTCCAAGCATTATAGCGGCATCACGACCGTTATAGCGGGGTGCCGGTTCTTTTTGCTTGTAAGAACTTTCATGCTCCTCGTCAACAATAACCAAACCCAATTGTTTATAAGGCAAGAACACGGATGACCGCACACCCAACACCACGGGATAAGGATTCGTACCATTTTGTTTACGCCACATCTCCGCCCGGGTACTATCTGCCATGCCCGAATGATAAACGCCGACTTGATCCCCGAAGACCCGTCGCAGGCGTTTCACGATCTGTACCGTTAACGCAATTTCCGGCAACAAGTACAACACCTGTTTTCCTTGCCTTAGCGTCTCTTGTATCAGATGAATATATATTTCAGTCTTACCCGAAGAAGTTACGCCCTGCAACAAGACACAATCCTTCTCCTTGTAATACCCTTGAATGTCGCCAAAAACCTTTTCTTGCGCCCCCGACAAAGCGTGTACATTTTCCACTTCCTCTTTAGATACCTCTAAACGGCTGACTTCCTGCACAACAATTTCCAACACGCCCCGTTCACACAATCCTTTCAAGGCTGAGGCTGAACTACCGATTTTCTGAATAAACTCCGTTCTAGGCACCCCCTCGATTCGATGCTCGTCGCTATAATACACCCAATCACACAGCATTTTGTATTGAGCCCTCGCCCGTTTTAAGCTATCAAGAATCTCGTCCAGTTCCTCACTTGTGAACTTTCGTTTCCATCTCACCAAACGTTCAATTTTAGGCTTGAACAGATCATCTACCGACTCCTTGATTCCGATAATTTCTTTTTCCAATAAGGCTCGAACTGCAACATAGACATCCTTTCTCTTCAAGAGTTTTTCGACTTCGGCCATACATATCTCACCTCTTTCTCGAAATACTCCCATGATCTCCTTCTCTTCCCGGCTTAATTCACTTTCATCTACCAACCGTTCTTCCCAGCCGTTCACCAAGCTCAAACTCGTGTAACTCTCCAAGCGCATCGAAACAGGTAATGCTGCACGCATAACCTCTCCCGGTGGTGTCATGTAATACTCGCTGAGCCACAATAGAAATTTCAAATGAGAACCAGAAAGAGCAAATCCTTCCTCGATAACTCGTTCTATCGGTTTTGTTTCAAATCCGACAGGCGGATTCGTATGCAACGCATAGACAACACCCGTGTAACGTTTATTCTTAACAAATGAAACGACCACGAGCGCACCTACCGTTACCGAATGTTCATATTCTTCCGGTACCGAATAAGTAAAAAAACTTTCCACTCCCAGAGGGATAATGACATCCGCGTACAACAAACGAATTAATTTTAGATTTTAAATAGACAAGACTTCCGTAATATCTAACAAATTATGATTTAACGGTTTTGAATTCTTAATAGCCTTGTTAAAAGGAACATGAACAATATCCTTATTCATAATCCCAACCATGATACTGGTCTGGTCATCCAACAAAGCATCCACTGCCGCCACTCCCAACGTACTAGCCGTCACGCGGTCAAAAGCGGAAGGAGATCCTCCTCTTTGGATATGACCTAGAACAGTTACTCGCACATCATATTCGGGATGTTTCTTAGCGATCTGATCGGCAATCGTATACGCTCCACCTGATTTATCACCTTCTGCCACGATCACGATACCACTTGACTTATGAGGTTTATAATCATGTTCCAGGTAACGATCCAAGTCATTCAAATCCGTCTCAATTTCCGGAACCAGAACAGCCTCGGCCCCCGTGGCCACGGCCGACCGTAACGCAATAAATCCGGCATCCCGTCCCATAACCTCGATAAAGAACAAACGATTATGAGCGCTTGCCGTATCCCGGATCTTATCCACGGCATCCACCACAGTGTTTACCGCCGTGTCATATCCAATCGTGTAATCCGTCCCGTAAAGATCATTATCTATCGTACCGGGAATCCCGACAATATGCACGTTATGCTCTTGACAGAACAACCGGGCTCCGGAAAAAGTTCCATCCCCACCAATCACGACCAATGCATCAATTCCCAATTCCTGCATCTTCTCGTAAGCTTTCGTACGTCCCTCCGGCGTACGGAATTCCTCGCTACGGGCTGTTTTCAGAATAGTTCCTCCGCGTTGAATAATATTACTCACGTCATGGGAATGCATACGCACAATATTTCCCTCAATCAATCCCTCATATCCATCGTAAATACCATAAGCCTCGCAGCCATTAAAAATAGCGGCCCTCACAACCGCCCGAATCGCGGCATTCATTCCCGGAGCATCGCCTCCTGAAGTTAAAACTCCTATTTTTTTAATCTTTCCCATAAAAACAATGTTTAATTGAAAATTGGAAATTAAAAATGTTAATCTCTATACCCCCAATTCTATAATTTATTTTTTTAGCTTTTAGTTTTTAACTTTTAGTTTTTAGCTTTTAACCCCTCCTTTATCTCTTCCATCACCCACCTCGGTGTTGAAGTAGCTCCACTGATCCCAACGCTCACAGCTTTATCAAACATCTCATCACGCAGGTCTTTCACCCCCTGCACAAAATAAGTCCGGGAATTCACCTCCCGACAAACCTCGAAAAGTTGCTTCCCGTTGGAACTCTTTTCCCCGCTAACAAACAAGATCACATCATGTCTTGCTGCAAAATCTTTCAACTGCGGGATTCGATTCGCCACCTTGCGGCAGATTGTATCGTTTACTACCACGGAGGCCCTCGCATTCTCCTTCACCAACTCCACGACACGCTTGAAACCATCCAAACTCTTGGTTGTTTGGGAAAACAGGATTACCGGACGAGAAAAATCAATGGATTTCAAATCTTCCTCTTGCTCGATAATCAGCGCCTCATCATTCGTTTGAGCCACCAACCCGTTCACCTCGGCATGCCCTCTTTTTCCATAAATCACGATCTGCCCCCCGCTCGCTCTCACCTCCTCGTATGCCTCTCGTATTTTCTTCTGCAAATTCAATACCACGGGACACGAGGCATCGATCACCTCAATCCCGTTCTTCTTTGCCAGTTCGTATGAACTCGGTGGTTCACCATGAGCCCGGAACAACACACGACACGCCTTCAACCGGGCAAACTCATCATGATCTATCGTACTTAATCCCAGTTGTTTTAATCGCTCCACCTCCAAACTATTATGCACAATATCTCCTATGCAATATAATCTTCCATGTTGCAACTCTTCCTCCGCCTTGGCAATCGCATTCACAACCCCAAAACAGAAACCGGAATTTTCGTCAATTTCTACTTTCATATTTCGAACGAATGATCTTTAACATCTCTTCCACTTCTTCCTCCACGGTCATATCGCCATTATCAATCAACACAGCATCCGACGTTCTCACCAAAGGACTTGTTTCCCGGTGTTCATCTATATAATCCCGTTTCCGGACATTCGCCTCCACTTCTTCATAAGTCACCTGCTCCCCCTTCTCGATCAGTTCCTTGTAACGTCGTTGAGCCCGTACTTCAGGACTTGCCGTCATAAAGAACTTCACCTCCGCATGAGGGAACACGACACTCCCAATATCCCGTCCATCCATGATTACACCACCCTCTTTTGCCATCTCCCGTTGTTTCTCAACAAGCAACTCCCGCACGTAAGGCAACGCAGCTATCAAACTCACGTTATCAGAAACCTCTAATCCGCGAATGGCCATCTCTACATACTCGCCATTCATGTAAGATTCATAACGTTTTTTTTCCTCGTTATATTTAAAACCGAAAATAATTGTCGGAAGAACTTCTTTCAATTTTTCATCATCCACGTTCCCGTTTCGGATTAATCCTTCACGCATTGCTTTCAACGTCACGATCCGGTACATGGCTCCCGTGTCAATATACGTGTACCCCAAACGTGCAGCCAGTATTTTGGATACCGTGCTTTTTCCCGTAGAAGAATGGCCATCAACGGCAACAATCAAACCTTTCTTTTCCATTTTCAATTTTATCTGTTCAGATTGCGAAGATACAAAAAAAGGGAGTAATCATGACGATCACCCCCTGCTATATTTTTGTTACAAATTCTAGTTTACCAACTGCAACAATTTCTTTGCCTTCTCCATCATGGTCTGGTTAGAAGACTCTTCTGCCAAAGAAGTAGCGATCTTAGCATATCTTTTAGCAACATCCTCGAAACCACATTTGTTAGAGATCAAGGCATAATTATAAAGGGCATCAAAATCTTTCTTTGACTCGACGGTCTTACCTGCCCACAATTGAATCACCTTCAAACGGGAAACATCATTCATGATCTCCAACGCACCATCGGTGATCTCCTTGATCATTTTCCTGTTCTCGGGGAAATAACGGAATAATTTTCTAGCCTTGTAGAAATAATCTTCTGACTTACGCTCTGCCCGCAATTGCTTGATGTAAAAATAGTCAGCCACCACGTCATAATGCTCGTAACCGCTACTCTTCAAGAAATCCAGATACTTGTTATACTCGATCTTGTTACTGTTGTAGTATTGTTCCAAATGACCGACAAACACGTTATCCAACTTCTGAAACACATCATCCTTCGAGAAGTTCTGCATGAACTTGGACTGATTGTTAAACAAATATTTAATCTGGGGGGCATTCACATCATCCACGTAATCCCGGATAATCGACCAGTTATAATCCTTCAAGTAATCCGCCTCCTTCTGAGTCTGAAAATACCTGTTCACAACATCACGATTCGGCTTCCCTTGGTTTTTCAACTCTCTCAGAAGTTGAATTGTCGTTTGGGGGTCCGCAGGATTCGCCTCGAACTTCTTCACTAAATTATCCAATGAATCCATCTCCTTCTCGTGAGCTTGCACTCCAACAAGATTGAATAATAAAACACCTACGATTAATACAATTTTCAACATAATACTTGATACTTAAATTTGAACTTACACCCATATAACACCTTTAGGAGCAAAAAGGGTGACTCAAAAGTCGATTTTAACTTAATATTTAACATGAATTAATTATTTTACTTACAAAAACGAATCAAATCTCCCCTTTAAATAAAAATTTATAACCTTCTCATTCTTTTTCTCTCTAATCCGTGAAATATTTAATATTTACGGTGTTATATACGGACTAAACATATTGTATGTTTCACCCGAATCCCTCTTTTTACATGAGAATCACTTAAATTTTAACAATCTTAATTTTTAAACACTCCACACTGATACAGAAATGAATGTTTTGTTCAAATTTATCTATAAATTGGATGCCAATATTAACCGATCTCTTTTCCTCGACAAATTCGTTAACACGTAATATCAATAAAATCCTCGGAAATCATTGGAAACTAATTTTTCTGATTGCTCCTTCTTAATCAAAAAAATTAATACATATAACCGTCCCATACACTTGATTTTAAGAAAATTTCAAAGGTATGACTAGACAACGGAAAATTGTATTAGCGAGATTGACCAAAAATTTAACTTTTCAATCAATCTCGTCCTTATTCTAATTCTCGAAAAACTTCGATACCTCGAAATACAAATTACGATAATGTGCCCGTGTATCCCGGTCTCCAGAATTCATTACTCGTTTTAGTAATTTATAAACTTTTTCCAACTCATAATGATAAACAGCATTCGCCACTATTCTCGTGTCAGAACCATCGACTGGACTCATAGCCATACGTTCATGCAAATGGCTCGTCGAACAAGAACATATATCAGCATGATCACCTTCAACCAAAGAACGTCGTCCTTTCTCTCCTGTAATCCCTTTTCCCTCAGCCATCATTAATGACAAGATGTAATTGTACTGCATCACCCGTTCGTAATGATTAAGATCCTGACGTTTTAGCGTTGGTTCCATCACCAGATTATAAACATCGTCCATATACTCGACTGGCGTATAAGCATCTTTACCATCCTGTTTTTCCCATACTGAAAGATTTGATAATATACCACTTGACGTTAAAGAACCAACAACCAATCCCATATACTCTGCCACTTTTGTATTCCCGAATGAGAAATTTCGTTCTATTTCAGGTTGACAATACCAATCTGGGAATGCCCGTAATTGTTCTAATATAAAAGCTAATGCTTCCTGTTGTTTTTCCTTGCTCACGAATTTATAAGCTTTCTTTTGATCACCCATAACCGGAGCATCCAAATAAACACCTCCCAAATAAACGAGAATATGTTCAATATACCTCCTGTATTGACCGAATATTTCCCGATAAAGTTCTTCTGGTTTCTCAAAAGTCTCTCCTTCATCATACGTCCATTCTAACAAATGGCTCGTAATATATTTCAAGTTTTCAATCCCGTAACGATTAGCTTTCATACAATCATTACCCAAAGATTCAGATAAAGCAGACGGATCTACAATCGAAAACAAAGAAAACTGCTGAGGTCCATAATGATACATCGGATCATCTTGCTTTTCTTGTATCCATTGATTCAGAATCGGACGTTCTGCCTCCGGACTCTCTACTGCAATAGGCGCATATCCCCATTTTATGGCGTATTTATCATAAACACCCAAAAGTGGGGGAAGTAAATTTACACCTTCGTCTCCCGGTTGCGCCACATAATTAAAACGAGCGTAATCCATGATAGAAGGAGTTGTTCCATATTTCCGAGTAAATGTCACGGAACGCAAAGAATCTACCGGGTAAGCATAAGATGCCCCCATATTATGCATCAACCCAAGTGTATGACCAATTTCATGAGCCGCAACATACCGCAATGCTCGCCCCATCGTTTCCTCGTCAAACACTTTTGTCCTCACTTTAGGGTCAACCTGAGCTAATTGAACAAATTGCCAATTATGCAACAACTTTATCACGTTATGGTAGAATAATACATCAGCTTGTATGATTTCTCCCGAACGAGGATCAATCCAAGCCGGACCCATTGAATTGGCTGTTTCTGTCGTAATATAGCGATAACACGAGTAACGAATATCATCCGGATCAAAATTTGGATCATCCACCGGATAGTCTTTAGCTACTATCGCATTCTTAAAACCAATTTCTTCAAAGGCCGCTTGCCAATCTTCAACCCCTAACTTAATGTATTTTCTCCATCGTTCCGGAATAGCGGGATCAATGTACCACACGATCGGCTTCTTCGGTTCCACAAGTTCTCCATTACGATAGCGCTCCACATCCTCATCTTTAGGCTCGATTCGCCATCGTTGGATATAATCTACTTTTTTCAACTCGTCCACCTTTTCCGTATAAATATGTTTTCGTAACGGGAAATACCCGATTCGGACATCAGATATACGCGGTCTCATAGGCTCATCCGGTAACAGAATGATCGAACGAGTCATAATAGCTGTAAAAGGATAATCATCAACGGTATACACTAACCGACTTTTAATGTTCAGATTTAAAGGAAATGATTTCACTTCTAATATCGTCGATTTATCACTAGAAAAACTCCCCTCCAAAGGATTCTCCCCAAGAATAAAACTCAACGGGGTTCGCGGTTTAAAAGGACTTAATTCTTTCTGGTCCGAACAAAAGAAAAAAGAAACATCAATCACAATTCCGGTAGAATCTGCATTCTCACACACGATTTTAAAAGCCTCCATTATTGGCTCGACATTATTTCTTTGCAATGATTGATAAATCGGGGACATCGGGTCGCATTGATTCAACGGACTCAACCGATGTAAATACACTTGTTCATCATCCCGTGTAAATTTCACCAATAACGGATGAAGAGGCATTTCTCCTCCCGACACGTCGGTATTATTACTTGTAGCTGTTACCCGTGAAGAAAGCAACATTTCCTTATCCAACAAACATTGAGGTATTTCAAAATACACTTTCTGTTTTTTCTTGAATATTTTAAACATCCCTTCATGCACCTCCGCATCTTTTAAAATATCGGCATAATTACTAGCACTCACCGCCGAATCCTGCTTGGTTGTCACGGGACTCAACTCTCCCAACTTTTTGCCAAACAACTGAGCTTCACTAGTCTTTGCCAGTAATAAACCGGCAAAGATTAGTATTCCTGTCCTTACATTCATTCTTGATTATTTAAACTGTTTATTTCCAATAGCAACAAGATCAATCTGATATTTCATCTTAAAATAATTTACCAAGATGTCATATTTATCTTTCAATTTACTATGAGCATCTAGCACGGGTTTTAACTCTTCATAAGGAACCGTCAGAATTACTCCCATAAAATCTTTAAAATCACCTTCTTTATTAGGTGTCACCAATGAATAAGAATTTGAAGGATCTCTATACCAGAAACCATAATCTCTTACATCCACATCAGTCACACCCTCATTTTCCGGTAAATATTCCAAAAACGATTGATAATACCCTTTACTCACTTCATAAAAACTCTCCGGAACTTGAATAATACCATTTTGTAATAGATACTCTTGCCAGAACACTCCGTTAGTTGACTCGCGCATGCTTCTCAACTCTTCTTCTGATAAATTCTCTACCCCTTCCCGTATTTTTCCTAAAGCCAAATAACTAAGACCTGCTAAGGCCGCATTATCCTCCAGTACTCCCCAATTCATCCGGCCCACTTGTTTTCCAATCAACAATTTCAATGGAAAATACTTCTTTTTAAAGTCTATATCATAGATACTTAAAAATGTCTTTTCTAACATAGAAAATCCCTTCATCAAAACTACTCGGTCTTCTTGTTTTGTCAGATAAACATTTTTTGCTAGTCCACTCATGTTCCACTGGTAATCAATCGTATCGTAATCAACCATAATAATTGATCCGTTCTCTCGATAAAATTTATAAATATATTGATCGACCGCATCCCCTCCCTCCTTCAATTCATAAGGGATATCTCCCTTCGTCGTATGAATGTCATTCTCATCATAACAGGCTGAAAATCCCATACCTAATACAATGATTAACGATAGTAATTTATTTGTTCTCATCCTATTCTTCTTTTAATTATTGTACAATAACCCCTTTTCTCTCCGGACGATTGATATTCTCCAGATTATAGTCAAACTCTTTTACCTCCACAGGCAGAGGCAACGTGTACGCTTTATCATTCTCTTCAAGTACAAATTTCACTTTTTGAGAACTATTCATGTCTGTCGTGTAAATATGCTCTATCCTTGGACGATCCCAACGCCGGAGGTCAAACCAACGATGTTGCTCGAAACACAACTCGAAACGGCGTTCCTGCCGAACCAACTGAATAACATCTGTTTTCGTAGAAACTGTTATTGGAACCTCTACCTCATAACGATATTTCCGCAGATGTTCAATATCATCCAAAGCCAAATCCGTATGCCCCAACTCCGCATTAGCCTCTGCTCGATTCAGATAGGCCTCTGCCGTACGAAAAGCGAAACCATATACTCCTGTATTTGCAGCACCCTTCCCAACAATCAAATCACCCCAATCATCTTTCACGTAAGTCCGTTTTCGGGCATCATTTGCATGAAATGAATTATAAAACGCCATTGAAACAGGAAAACACCCACGATATGCAGCACTAAGATAATTCACTTCATAATCACCATACGTCCAAATAATTTCAGGATTTTCTTTCGTAAAAACATAATCTTCTTCCGTTAACGTTCGAATATCATATAAAGCCGAATTTACCGTTAAAACCTTATCCGCATAAGAAATGGCTTGTTCATAGTCTTTTTTGTATAGATAAAATCTAGAGGCTAACAAATAAGCAGCACCTTTGGATATCCGAAAAACCGTTTTCGTATAATCCGTAGCTTCAAGAAGTTGAATAGACTTTATCAGATCTTTCTCTATCAATTCATAAGAACGTGCCAATGTTTCCCGTTTATATGTCCGCTCCCGCACACTATGCTCGTAATTAAAGGGAATACCTAAAGCTTTATCAGCCGTTTCTTTCTCGTAAGGTTCACCGTACAAATTTACTAGCATAAAATAACAATACGCACGCAAAAAATAAGCTTCCCCCAGTAAATCATCTTTATCGCTCTGAATTCCTTCCGCATCATCCAATAAATCAATGACATTATTAGCAATAAGTATCTTACTATAATACGTTTCCCAAGCATTATCCGTATTCAACGCCCCGGTAAAACGATACTCCGGATTCGGTTGCCAACAAAAATAACCATACCCATCCCCCCGAATATCTGACTGCATAACGGGCCATGTATTCGCTTTTTCTTCAACATCATCCGTCATAATATCCAAATACGTATGAATCGACGTATTATTTCGGATATACCCCTCCCCAAACAAAAATTCACTATAGTCCTTTACCGTTTTAGGAATAATTAGGTCTTGAGAACTCTCTTCCAGAAAATCTCCACACGAAGAGAAAAGTACTACAACTATTATATATATCAATTTCTTCATAACAGTCTCGTTTTAAAGTGAAATATTTAATCCAAAAGTAAAACTCTTCGTCGGAGGTACCGTTCCGGATCCCAAAGTCATCTGTTCCGGATCCTGTCCTCGTAATTTCTTATTAGCCCACAACCAAAGATTCCCAGCCTCTAAACGCAAACTAACTCCAGACACTCCGATGTGTTTATAAAGATGTTCCGGCAAATTATAACTCAACGAAATATTTCTCATCCGCAAAAAATCACCCGACACAACCCGTAAATCTGCATTATTATACATCTCCCACTTATTACTGGATATTGTATATTTACGATCCATATCAGAATAAGCTAAACTCAAATCTGACAACGCTGGAATATCCGTATTCTCGTTTATCCCTTTTCTCCAACGATTTACAAATTCATCAGACATATTTTGCTGAGGCAAAGGCAACATCTGTCCTGTAGATTCATACAAATTATTCAATCGAACTTTTTTACCTACAGAGAAAGCAAATAATGCGTTCAATGTAAAACCTTTAAAACTGAAATAAGTCGAAAATCCTCCGTTAAAATCAGCCACCCGTTTTCCGGAATACGCAAATGCTTTAGCAAACATTTCCTCTTTTGAGATACCGTCCGGCTCATCTATATCTTTAAATTTCGGTAACCCCTCTTCATCCAAACCATCAAACTTATAGGAATAAAAGCCATCCAAAGGCTTAGACTCCACAATCAGATTCCCTTGCAAATAATCCTTGTAATCATAAGTCTGCGTCTGATTCTTACTGGTTACTTTATTATAATTCTGATACATATTCAAAGAGAGTCCCCATATAAAATCCTTCGTTTTTATCGGAGTTCCATTTAACGTAAATTCCCAACCCTTATTTTCCACATCACCCCCGTTAATTGAAACATCTCTTTTACCGGAAACCGTTGAAACTCGTTTGGTTATAATCTGATCTTCACCTTTTTTCAAATAATATTCAGCATAACCACTGATCCTATTATTCAAAAATGCAAACTCTAAAGCTAAATTATAAGATTTTGTCTTTTCCCACTTCAAATATGGATTCTGAAGTTTATTTAAAGATGACATATATTCTTTAGAAACATCATCCATTCCACTCATGGACACGATCAGATCCGGAGTCTGGTCCGAATGTACATTACCTTGTACCCCGTATGATCCTTTCAATGCCAATAAATTCATCCATTGGACATTACGAAAGAACACCTCGTTATGAATATTCCAACGGACAGCGGCAGACCATACTGGCAAGAATTTCGTACTCTTATCCTGTCCGAATTTATTGGATCCATCGGTACGGATATTAAAATTAGCCGTGTAACGGTCATCATAAGTATACGTGAAAGTCCCATAGAAAGAAACCACATTAGTCAAACGATCCACCACCACATCCGGATTAGCCATCAACCATTCGTTATATAAAGGCCATTCTGTTGCATTAATAGCAACAAACTTCTTACCTCTATCCGGTAAATATCCCCGTTGTACAGTAGATATTCCGTCATATTTTACAGAACGAGCTTCCGTCCCCACATTCACATCAATTTCATGCACCTCATGTAACCTTTTGAAATAATTAAATCCAGCCCTTACCGTGTATGTAGATGATAATGTATTATCATTTTTCAATTCCCCACCATAAGGTAAACGGCACCTAGTTTCAACAAAATTACGATCGGTCGGCAATTCATCACCATAATTCACACCCCGTAAATCCGCAATATAATATGATTTCTCGTTTGCCCATTCAGAATCCTTCGTATTAGCTTTTGATAGAGAAAACACTCCGGAGAATGTCAATCCTGACAATATTTTATAATTTACATCCACCATGAAATCAATTGTCTGATTCTTTATCTTTCGACCGGTATTATCTCGTTCATTAAGGATATTATAATTCAAGATAGTTTCATAACCTTCTGTTTTATTATAGAATAAATAAGATCCATCCTTATTATAAGCGGGAATCGCACGAGAAGTATTATAAGCATAACCATATGGATCGATAGAACCATGCAAATATTTCTTTGTTGCCGCGTAAGCCCTCAAAGATAACCCGACATTCAATCTTTTACTCAATTCTAAATTTAACTTCAAAAGAGCATTATAATTCTCCACATCAGAACCTTTCACCACGGCATTTGTATTTGCATATCCTGCAGAAAAATAATAATTCACAAACTCCGAACCTCCCGAAATTGATAATGAATGTTTATGAGACACGTCCGTTCTAAAAAGCTCATCGTACCAATCAGTATTCACTTTTTCAAGATCATACACCCGATCCACAAATTGTTCTTGGGTAATCCGTTTAGCATACAAATCATACAAAGCTCCCTCATAACCGATATTAGAAGGTTTTATTCCGAACGTCAATCCCCTCTCCTCAATCTCCTTAGACACATCAATTCTTTCTTTGGAATTCATCCGATTCAAATTATTATAACTCGGTCTCAAACTAATTCCCACATTACCAGAATAATGCACTGTTGGCTTTCCATATTTACCCTTTTTTGTCGTGATCACAATCACACCATTAGCCGCTTTCACTCCATATATAGCCGTTGCTGATGCATCTTTCAAAACATCAATACGATCAATATCTTCCGGATTAATACTGGCAATTGCATTACCAATCAAATTCACGTTATCCAAACTATTCAACTCTTCAGCAGAAATAGGCACCGGATCTTCTAAAATAATTCCATCTACCACCCAAACCGGTTCCCGATTTCCAGAAATAGAAGAGGCTCCCCGGATTCGCACTTTCGGAGCTGCACCAGGAGTTGAAGTCGGATTGATAATATTCACCCCTGCCAATTTTCCCTGTAACATATTATCAATCGAAATAGCAGCACCTTCCTGTAACTCAGATCCCTTCACGCTGATCACAGAACTAGCATTTTTACGTTTATCAATACGTTGATATCCGGTAATAACAACCTCATCCATCGTATTCACCTCCTCTTCCAACACCACATTAATCGTATCTTTACCCACATATTTCACCTCTTGTGTCTTCATTCCGACAAAAGAAAATTGAAGGACAAAATCTTTCTCTCCTTGGGGAATTGCCAACTTATAATCGCCATTCACGTCTGTAGCCGTCCCTACTGACAACCCTTTAATCATCACCGTGACTCCCGGAAGAGGTACCCCACTCTTATCTGTCACTCGCCCCGTAATAGTTCTTTGTTTCGCCTCTCCATTTTTTTGCTCCATTTCACTCAAATTACGGATCACTATCGTCTGATCCACAATTTTATATCCCAATCTAGTTCCTTTTAAACAAACATCCAATATTTCCTGAACGGTCACATTTTTCAGTTCAACCGTTAAGTCATTTACTTTAGCAACATCCTCGTGACTATAAAGGCAAGTATAGTCACTCTTTGATTCGATCATTTTTAAAACCTCCACCAAAGAAACACGAGCCACGTTTACATTTAACAATGTCTCCTGCGATTTCACCACGGCATTCACTTGAAGTACCGTAAGCAACATGAATAACATGAAAAACTTCATCATAAGACAACATTTTCTCAAGCCAGAATACCAGCCCTTGCATTTGAACTTTTTTTTCATACATTTGTAAATTAGATAAGTTACTGTCCTGAATCTGTTTCAGGATTAGGCAGGTGATATTGGCGTATCACCTGTTTTTTCATTCATTATTTCTTACAAAAACATTTCTATCCTTAATCTCTATATCTATTTTATTAATAAGTTTCAGCATATTAACAACTTGCTCCAAATCACTGTATCGTTTTATATTTCCCGTGAACAAAATATCTTTCACCGAAGAACTCTCATAGAACACATTAATATTATACCACCGGGCAATCGTGTTCATGATCACCTCTAAACGTTGTTTCTCGAAAACAAACCTTCCATCTTTCCACGAACAATACAAAAGCACATCAACGGTCTCAACCGTTGTCTTTCCATCTTCTTTATTCAAGCGTAATTGTTCTCCCGGTTTCAAATAGCTATAATTACCTCCCCTTTCAAAAGCAACTTTTCCGTTTACCAAAGTTGTTTCTAAAAAATTTTCATCTTGATAATCCCTTACGTTAAAAGAAGTCCCTAACACACGAATATCACCTTGATGGGTATGAACCACGAAAGGAGCCAAAGAATCCCGGACTATATCAAAATAAATTTCTCCCTTCATAAAAACTTCCCGTTGTCCCTTCTCAAATGTCACCGGGACCCGAATTTCAGATTCTGAATTCATTCTCAAACGACTACCGTCACTTAATAATAAATCATATTCTCCACCCCGGGGAATCGTAATCGTGTGATAAAGAGTTTCTACCACCTCTTTCTCTTCCTCATTCTTTCTTGACATCACACTCTTTTGAACAAAAGCTAGAAACGTCGTGTCTGAAATATCTATTTTTGTCCCATCTGGTTCTGTCAATATCGCCTTACAAGATCCCGGTTGTATTTTCTGAACGAAAGCAATGGATTCATCTTTAGTGTCGTGGAAAAAATAAAAACTTCCACTTAGCACAAATAATAATACCACCGCAGCCACATAACGATATAATGCCAAAGTTCTCTTCCGGTGTTTTGCCTGTTTCACTCGTCCTGTAAATTCTTGGTAAGCTTCTATAGCACTATATTCCTTGATAAATTCAAATTTGCGAGCGATGAAATCCGGTGATTGATAAAGATTATACAATCGTAAATGCTCGGGAGTCTCATGTTTCCAATTTTCAAGCTCGTTTCGACCGGCATCATCAATTTTCCCGGTTAATTCAGCTATAATCAAATCGGCAATATGAGTAATATGTTTATCCTGCTCCGTCATGTTTTCTTGGGTTTTATTACAAGACACGGAACATCATAAAAAGTGACAAAAATCTACAAGAAATTTATTAGTAAAAGCAAAAACGGGTGATTTAGTTTTTCTTTCAACTGCTCTTTTCCCCTCTTTTTCTGTTGTTTAACCGCATCAATAGATATTCCTAAACGCAAGGCAACTTCCTTATCACTCAATCCCTCCAAATTCAAATTTATCACTTTCCTATATTTCTCCGGAAGTTCTTCAATGGCTTGTTGCAAACGAATAAAAATTTCCTCCTCCAATACCGTGTTATAAAAGAAATCTTCTGAAACGACCTCCGCTCGATCACGATAACGATCCTCCACTTTCTTATCCCGAATATAATTCAAACATTGATTCTGTACGGAACGATACAAATAAAAACGTAAATCCGTGGTCGCAGAAAATTTATGAGGTGTAGTCCACAATTTAAAAAAAGTGTCCTGCACAATATCCTTCGCCACCTCACTCTCCACATATTTACAAGCGATGGCAAGCAATGTATGAAAAAACTCTTCATACAAAATTTTAAACGCTTCTTCATCCCCCTGAAAAATTCGTTTAGCTAATAATCCATTGTCCTTATTCATTCTACACCTTCACATTCTAAATGCAAAGATATGACTTTATTTTATACAGACAAGAGTCGCCCGAAATTCCCGGCCGACTCTTCTCGAAATTCATGCTACACGATATTTTATCTTCTTTTTCTTCTGATTAAGAACACAATACTCCATGCCATTATTGCCAATGGAATAAGCCAAACAAATAAAATTTTCACCCAAACCATCATATTCTGAGAAAACAACTCCTCGAAAGCCTTGTTCTCCAAAAGATCTCTTGCCATAGTGCAATTTATTCACGACATCTCCTCCACAAAAGTAAACTATTTGTCCCATTTTTCAAGAAATCATTAAAATATTTCAACGAAAAGAGGAGTTATCTCTATATTTTAAGATAACTCCCCCGAAAACAACAATTAAGATGATAATTAACTACTTTTCAAATAATTCCTTCAACTTCGTATCCAACCACCCGCCACGGGCATTCGTCAGCACGATTTTACCTTGCGGATCGATCAGGAAAGAACTTGGCACCCCGCTGATCCCGTATTTCTTCACGATAAAACCGTCAAATCCTTCTCCTTTATCGCAAACCTGCAACCAAGGCATTTGCTCCTGTTCCAAAGCCTTCTTCCACTGCCCTTTATCAGCATCTATCGACACGCTCACAATATCAAATCCTTTCGCATGATACGCCGAATAAGCATCTTTCAGATGAGGAATATCCCCCCGGCAAGGCCCACACCAAGAGGCCCAAATCTCCAACAAAGTATATTTACCGGGCTTTATCACGTCAGACAATCTTATCTCCTTACTCTCCTTATCCAACATCTCAATATCCAAATATTGATCGCCCACGTAAACCGGAATATTATTCAATCGTTCGGCTAGAGCCTTCCCTTTGGCACTATTCCGCGATGCCCCCGACAACAATGACAACACCTTTTCAATCTCACCCCGCCCATATTTCGTTATCGACAAAGTTCCGGCAACATATAGTGCCACCGGAGAATCCGGATTCTCTTTGATAAAATTTACCTTGTAACGATAAATCTCGTCCTTGCAATTCTCCAGCTCCTCCAAAGCATCATAAGCCGGTTGCCTGTTCTTACGTCCCAGATCATCCGCTTTCGCGTAATAATAAGCGACACGATACTTCTCGAACAACTCAGAATTTAACGTTGACAACGGCTCTAACCCTTTGTCATAACTCACGTACAAATCATTCGTCGGAGACCCCGTGATTTTCACGCAAGCCGGAACTGTTTTCGTTATCTTCGTGGGTAAACTATCATAAGGAGCCTCCAACATCATGGATGAATTATCGACAAAAACCGGTAACTTCACCGTACTTTTCCAATCCCCCCGCTTGTCATCATTTTTGTGAATCGTGATACAACGCATTTCAGGCGTATCAACCCTCCCGCTAAACTCGAACTCTCCATTTTTAATTACCGTACTATCATAAATATGCCTGTACTGCGAAAGATCAGTGAGAAAAACTTTCACTCCTTCGCCTCCTCCAACAATCCTTCCCTTGATCTTAAAACCGTCTGCACGACACTCGTTCACGCTTAAAACTAGTACAACCAAAACGTATATTATTTTCATACCACCCCTTATTTATTATACTTTTCCAACAACGGGGTAATCACATCTTTCTCCGATGGACGAGGAGCAGAAGCTGAAATAATCTTGAAATCTTTATCGATCAACAAGAAACGAGGAATTCCTGTAATATCCCAGCCTGTCCGGACCAACGGATCCTTTGAAAACAACTCCAACACTTTCCCATGATCAGCATCTCCTTTCAATTTATTTAACCAAACTTCCGTGTTATCATCTAAAGACACGCCAACAAACTGAACATTCGGGTACTTTTTGCTCAACTCATTAAAGAAAGGCATTTCTCCCAAACAAGGCATACACCAAGTCGCCCAAAAGTCAATAAACAACACCTTCCCTTTATAATCACTCAATTTTCCCTCTTTCCCGTTCATATCCACAACAGCAAAATCAATAGCCGGGCGTCCTTCCATCAATTTCGCCCTTTTTTCCAACCGTCCTAGAAAAGCCTGCTTAAAATCAGCATTTTTCAACTTAGAGCCGAATGCATGTAACTCATCATAAAGAGATTGCGTCATCTCCTCATTCATTCGATCCCCGGTCACGTAAGCATCATTTAACTCTTTCAACCGTTGTGATTTCGGAAAATCAAAAATAGAAGCATCCATATCATAACAACTCAGCAACACATCTCTCACCACGGCAACCTCCAAATACTCATCCTTAGCAGAAATCTCTTTCAATATTGGATTTATATATTCTCGAATAGACTTGTTAAAATCATTAGCGACCTTTTCTCCCTCTTCCCGTGTTTTACAATCTTTCAACAGATCAGAATACCATAAATATGCCATATAACTATTGGCAACATCCGCCTTGATACGCATCATTTCCAACTCCACAAACTCCTTACTCGCATTCGGCAATGCCTTCAATTCTTTCTCCCGTTGGGCAGCCCGCTCATCAATATATTTTTTCGTCTCTTCGAAACTACCTTTCACATTTCTCCCCGCCTCTAAAAATGATCCCGCCTTTGGGAACAAACGTCCTTTCATATAGTTATTCACGCCCGCACCTTTTCCCTTAAACCAACTTTGTGGTTGAGACGTTCCTAGATACACTTCCATATCATCCCCCGGAGTCAAATACAGCGTGTTCCGTCCTACCGAATAATATCCTGGCTTTTTCAAGTCAAAAGAAAAATCAAAACTACCATCTTTATTCACCGTGATTTTTTGACTCCACTCCTTAGATAATTCACCTGCAGCACCATCAAAATCCATAGATACCACATTAGCCCCGAACTCTTTCAAAGAACCATGCAACCGCACGTTCTTCCCCATCCCGTGGCTGGCAACACCAACCACGAGTAGGAACAATAACAATACATTTTTCATACAATACAAATTTTATAAAACCGAATTTTTATTCTTTAAACAATGCCGCCAACTTCTCGTTCAACCATCCCCCACGTGCATTTGTGCTAATGACTCGCCCTTCCTTATCAATCAACACGCATGAAGGTACACCGTTAACACCAAACAAATCCATACATTCTTTCTTATAACCTTTCCCGTTTGCTCCACAAACCTGATTCCAAGGCATACCTTCCTCTTTTACTGCTTTCTGCCATGCCTCCATATCATCGTCGATAGAGATACTAACCATTTCAAAACCTTTTTCATGATAGCGCTGATAAGTCTCTTTTAAATGAGGAATATCTGCCCGACAAGGTCCACACCAAGATGCCCATAATTCTACCAACGTATAATGTCCCTTTTTTAATAGCATTGACAACTTTACTGTCTGTAAATCTACATTCAACACATCAAAATCAGGCAACACATCTCCCACGTAAAGCGGCTGTTCCAATAAAGCTTTCATAGCTTGTTGTCCCATCGGGGTAGCTTTCACGTTTTCCGGTAAAAAACCAACCACTTCTTTCGCTTTATCTCTATCGTAAGCTCTTACCCGTAGATTTTTTGCCACATATAAAGCTACCGGAGACTCCTGATGTTGCCGGATAAATTCAACACCCACGGCAAAAACACTATCACGCATAGCATCCATCCCCCTCACACAACGGAACACATCATCTTCCGTCCCTTTTTTATAATAATAAGCACGACGGTAAGCATCAAACAAGCTGTCATCTTTTACAACAAAAGGCGTTACCCGTTCTTTATATTTCGCATATAAATCATGAGCATGAGAACCTTCTACACGCAAATTACCCGGTACTTTTTTCTCTAATTTTGAGAGTAGCCCTGCAAAAGGTAAAGAAACCCGAATAGTAGAATTTTCCACATATATCGGTAACTCCATGATCTTATCCCATCCATAAATTCGTTGCGACGGATCTTTAAAATAAGTAATACTACGTAATTCCGGATAATCCACTTTCCCTTTAAACTCAAACTTTCCTTTTTTCAACTGTACACTATCATAATACACAGTCTGCCCGGTATTCGTTAAATATACCCATTCATTTTCCGGTGCACCTTGAAATTCTCCTTTTATCACGAATCCTTCAGGCTTACTCTGGCATCCTACTAGAGACAGTAAACCCCATATAATAATTATCCACTTCATCTTAATACCTTTTTTAAATAAATACAAAATCAGCTATTTCTCCAAAATCAGAATATACCTGTGTTGCCGGATAAGTTACACTATTAGCCCCAACACTACCGGTTGATGACAAATTCAAGATAACAAAATCACTCTTGCCATTTCCCATATCAAAAGAAACTCCTAAACTACGTTGCAAATCAAACTCATAGGCTGCAAACTCTCCTTCTCCTGGAGCCTTTCTCTTGGCAAATTTCATTTTCGTAGCCTTTCCCCCCGTATGAGTATAGATTGCAGTAGCTTTTCCTCCGGCCTGTTTAAAGTCTAAACGATAAACCGTATTACCCGATGCGTAAAAAATAATACCACTATAAGGCGGAGTGGAAGCAAAACAAGCATTTTCATCTAATCCTTTAGGTAAATCAATTTGATAATAAGCATTAAAAGAGGCATAATCAGCATAAGTAAACCCTCTTGGATTAAATTCATAAACAAAACATTTATCATCACTTTTAGCCAAACCATAACCATACACACTTGTCCAACTTTGATCAAATTGATATCCGGTTCCCACGTACAACACTTTTTGATCCGGAGCTAACTTGTTAGGATCAGCTCCCGTAGCATTACCATCTCGAACCGGAATAGATTGAATCAAATCACTATTTTCCTCGCTCTCATTAAAGTACAAAGGATCATACTTCTTCACGCCTAACCCATCACTTTTATTGTAATAAAATGCAAAACGATGTCCGGCCTCATCATACAACAAAGCATTGTTAATAACTTTAGATGCCAAGGTAATCTTCACATCACCGGTCAACCCGCTTCCCGGTTTATACACTTTACCGGCCCTAGGGATCTGATAAAGAACTCCATTGGACAACAAAAGAGCACTGGCACTTCCATCACCATCCATCATCTCCACATGTTGGAAATCAAAACCTGCTTGAGCCATCGGGGCAACCATTCGAGACAAACTATCCTTTTTCTCAAATTTTTTCCATTGACAATAAACTCCGGCCTCTTTGGCAACATCAGTAAGCACGTAAAACATATTCCAGCCGCTCCCGGTTCCATAATATTTAACCGACGTTGTATATTGTCCCAAACAAAGTGGCTTACCTGTCAATCGCTTGCCTGATTCTTTATAATAGGCATCTTCATTCACCACGATATCAGCACCGATATATTCAATCGACCCCAATTCCGTCTGTCCGTTTTTACTATGTAAAACCATCCAAGTTCCATCATAAGGTTTGATCAACTTGATCGTCGTATTTACCGGATATTCAATTCCCGTTACCTTGTCAAACACATTTAAACGAAAAAAATGCTCGTATTTCAAATTTTTCTCTTCCGGGTCTATATGAAAACGTAAACTAGGTTCTATACTCACAGTGTCAAAACCTTCACGATCCGCTAAACCATAGAAATTATGATTGATCGTAGAATATAACCAAACATAACTCAAATTTTCATCGTCCTTTTGTAAGAGCTGTGACAGCCGGGGAACAATAGTAAGCGTGGTATCCTTGTCCAAACGCACGGAATACAACTCATCCAATTCAACTGCTACCGTATTAATATCTTCATAATCATAATTTCCCTTATCATCATAACAAGACACAAACAGTAACAAAGCCAGTATATAAATTAATCTTCTCATAATTTCTTATTTTTAAAGTAATTCTGAAATATCAGGAATCTCAATCCATTCACCCGTATTTTCATCTATCAAGGGTGCATTATCAGGATCTGCTTTATACTCTTCAAAATCCATGTAGAAACCATTCGAGTAAAGAACATCATAAAATTGATTCGTCATAGTCCATTCATTCAATACCGTACCTCCGTATTTCGTGATCAAATAACGAGCTTTCGTCTCGCTATAATCTCCAAAAAACATCGCGTAATATCCATCCCATTCTTCTTGAGAAGATCCCCACAATTCCAAATTAACAGAATTTTCTACCCTCAATTCAAAAGTTTGTCTTTCGGCAGTCCCCGCTTTAAAATCCGATTTCTCGTAATCAAAAGTCAGATAGGCAGAATATTCCGTATTTCGTTTTTCCGGACGTTTTATCAAAACTTTAAACACGGCAACACCCGTGTCTGCCGGGACATAATACTCCTCCGGACATACAATCTCCAATGTATTATCGCCTAACTTTTTCGTGGTAAACGCAACCTTTCGAGGATGATCTGCGGGAACTCCACTTATTTTAACCCCTACCAGAAGAGTATCCAATAACAAAGAATCTCCACGAGGATTAATCCCAAAATTTGTCTCATAATGCAAATATTCTGTTTCATCCACCCAATACGGTTTCTTATCTTTACCTAAATAATAATCAGCCATAAAATTAATCTCGTTTCCCTCTCCATATTGCACCATCTCGTATTCCTCACAACTCTGAAAAAAAAATAACGTGATTAAAACCTGTAATATAATTGCCAAATTTTTCATAAATCTCTCATTTTATCAGTAAATACAACATTCACGATGTCTTAATTTGTTTTACCAAATAAAGTTTCATTATCCGGCCAAGAGAACATATAATTACTTTCAGCCATTTGGTTCACAGGGCAATGCAGAAATGTCGTGTAAGCATGACGCTTATAGAAGAAAAACAATTGCCCCTCCCCGTAAAATTCCTTGCGGTACTCTTTTTCAATCTCATCCAATCTGTTAGCTTCCGTACAAACAACCGGATCTACCCCGCGTATATTTCGTACTTTATTCAAAAACTCAGCCGCTTCACCCGGAGTTGCCGCACATTCCGCCAAAATGTAATACATTTCAGATAAACGTATTAAAACAACGGTTCCTTCCGTGGATGCCCACAAGTTTTCTTGCTTATATTTCCGCATTTTGATTCCGTTTGTTCCGTAATCAAATCCAACTCCCTCTCTGATTCTCAAATCATTTGTCCCATCATTAGCCACATCAAACATTTCATTCAAGAAACTCTCCTTGACAATCAAATAAGAAGTACCATTGGTTATATCCGTCACTTGTTGGTCAAACTTATCCACGTAAACAGAGAACACGATCTCTTTTGAACGTAAAACATCTGTTGCATCCCCTATCAGATCGAAATATTTCCCGTCAATAACTTGATTCGCATAATTAACCGCCTCGGTCTTGTTTCCTGCATACAAGTAGACTCTCGCCAACATCGCTTTCACCGCATACAAGTTCATCCGTTTGTGACGATACTCCAAAAAGCCATCTTTTCCCGTTCCACTATTCCCATCTTCTGTTTTTGGAAATTCAAAATTCAACGGATCTATATTGGTCAATAAAATTTCAGCTCTTTTCAAATCAGCAATAATACTATCCACCACCACGTTAGAAGGTTGCATCTCCTTCGGTTCCTGATTAAACTCCGTCCGATAAGCAATTCGTTTCGCAGTTGGGTTGTCTTTATATATCGGTCCGAACATCCGTAACAAATCAAAATGCAAAAACGCTCTCAAACCCAAAGCCTCCCCTTTAATAATTTCGTAATAATGCTCCGTGGTAAACACATCTCTGTTTTTATCACAGTAATACAACAAATTATTCAAATTAGCGATCACGTTATACATCTTCGACCAAATCGCTTCCGTGTAACTTTCCGTGTATGTAGATGGGAATGTATACCACAGGGGGTTCTCATAATTTGCCACTGCATTAATCTGGTAACGTTGTCCCAATATATCCAAGAAACCATAACTCAAATTTTTGGCATACAAATCAGTTGACGCCATCTTTATATACGCTCCGGTTAAAGCTTCTTTAAAACCTAATTCCCGGCTAAAAACCTCTTCTTCTTCCACCGTCGTTTTCGGTTTTACATCTAACCAATTCGAACAGGAGGAAAACAAGAACATTCCTAAACAAATGCTAACTATATACTTTTTCATCGTTCATCAATTTAAAAAGTTACATTCAACGACATGGACACTTGGCGAGAGAAAGGATAATCAATTCCTCGTTCCATCTTAATCGACGAGAACCGACAAATATCTTCCATATACACTCCAATTGTCGCAGCACTAATCCCTACCCGTTTAAGCCAATCACATTTCTGTCCATCCAACCGATAAGATAAATTTATAGTTGAAAAATAAAATTCATTATCATCCATCACGAAACGAGAACTCTCCTTCGTATCCATCTTAGCAATATTTCCATCTATTGCCTTAAAAAACACCTGATCTCCAGGATTTTTCCATCGGCTATACAGAGCTCTCCGATCCGCATTCATTCGCAAGTTAGCATTTTCCACCTTATCTATCAGCGTCTGGTTAAAAGTCTGTCCACCCCAATGATATTGGCCGGCAAGCGTTAAACTAAACCCTTTATAGGTAAATGTCGTTGAAACAGAACCCTGAAATTTAGGCTCAGTATCTCCAACCGGGACTTGATCGATTGCAGAATATTCATTTGTCAGTTGACCGTCTCTAGTCAAAAATACCTCCCTACCGGATTGAGGATCTATACCCATCGAGCGAACTGCCCAAATCGTAGTTTGAGAATAACCGTTCTCATAACGGGGTAAGGGACGTTTTTTACGTTTATCTTCTAAACCGGTAACATACGGGTCTTCAACCTCATCCGCAATTTCCATTTGTTTCTCGTTCATCACTTTCAAAGCATTAGAAATTTCCTCTATCCGTGATTTATTATGAGAACCGGTAAAAATCACGTTCCAATAAGCTTGTCTTGCAGGATCACTATATGGCATTAAACGTAATGTCACCTCGTATCCCTTATTAGAAATTCTTCCCAGATTCTCTTTCATTGTTGGAAATCCGACAGACGGAGCCATCGTGTAATCCAACAACGTATTTTTCGTATATTTCTCGTAGTACTCGAATCTTGCACTCAGAATATTATTAAACATGGTAAAATCCAATGATGCATTATAATTTTCTGTCTGTTGCCATTTTAAATCCGGATTTCCCAAACCGTATATCTCCGTCCCCACCACATCCGAACTCTTGTAAGTTTTCATCAAATTAGAATACGTGTACATCTGTAGAGATTGATAAGGAGTAAACCCTTGAGACCCCGTAATACCGTAAGTTCCCCTCACCACCAATTCATCAAAAATACCTAAGTTATTAATAAAAGGTTCCTTTTCCGCATTCCAACGTACTCCGGCAGACCAGAACGGGGCATAACGGTTATTTTTCCCAAACTCAGAAGATGCATTGACACTCATACTATAATCAAAAGCATAACGTTGTTTATAAGCATAATTCAAGGTCATCACGAAAGCTAAAGATCTAGCAACACTCTCGCTTCCTGATGTGTTCTTGTATTCCGTTCCCATGTACACTTCACTCAACTTATCATTCGGAAATCCCTTCATGGACAATGTAGTCGATTTTGTAGAATTTTCATTCACACTATATCGCAAATAAGCTGTCAACAAATGATCACCCAACCCTTTAGTATACGCTCCAGACAAACTTAATCTATATTGAGTTCCCTCTGTTTTAGTCCATTCATACAATCCTTTTTTAGCCGGGTCTTCCTCAAGAAAGAAATCATTATGCTGGGCAGAGTTAAACACCTCTACCGTTCCATCCTTCCGGGTTAGCGTAAAATCCAAACTTAAACGGAAATTCTCAAGCGGTAAGTACTCCACTTTTAAAGCCTCCCGAAGTTCAAAATTCCGGCTTTCATTCTTTGAATCAAACTGTGCATTCCACAAAGGATTTAAAGTTGGCGTACCATAATAAGCAACAAATTCATAATTATCACCAATACTATGATCATCCAATACTTGCTTAATATTTCCATGCTCATCAGTCTTACGATAATAAGGATTTATTTTCGTGTAATCTTGAAAACTTCCATAAGGAGAAACCCTAGTACCATTTGAATAATCCACAGTCAATTGATTATTAATCAAAATTTTATTATTCCGGTAATTCAAATCAATCTTTCCTGTTTTAGTATTTAAATCCGTTTCTTTCATAATACCGGGTGCCCATTTGGCTCCCAGATAAATTTTATAACGCAACGTATGGTCTCCCCCCTCCACGGTCAAGCCATGTCTATGAGAAAAGGCTGTCTTCACTGGTTCTGCCAACCAATAGGTATTCACACCCCGCATCACCTCTTGGCGAAGATTATTATAATAATTCATCAACCCCAAATTATCCTTTTCATCATAATACCCCGCCAACTCCTCTATTTCCAGCTTCTCTTTCGCATTCATCATGTCATAAACACTCAAATCCGGCCATTCCAGTTCGTAATTACCATTATACGTGAAACGTAGTTTTCCCGGTAGCGGGGCTCTTGTTTCCACGACTACCACTCCATTGGCAGCCTCTGAACCATAAATAACCGTCGCTGCCGCATCCTTCAACAATGTAATTGATTCCACTTGTTCCGGATCAAGATCCATGATCGTAGTTGCATCCACGCCAATCACTCCATCCAACACGAACAACGGTTGATTCGGACGAGTATTTACATCTCCACGCAACACAACCACGTCATCACTCTGGTAATTACCCATGCTAGCTTGTCCTCGCATTTGAAAATCCGGTATTGCATTTGGATTCGAACCGGCCAGATTACTCGCATTCATCCTAAAACCGGGATCTAACATCTCTAACGCCTTCAAGACATTACCGGAAGTCATTCGTTTAATCTCATCCCTAGAAACCCGTGTTGCTGATCCCGTAAACCCTTCTTTCTTACGAGTAAAGATACCCGTCACCACCACGTCTTCCAGATTTTCAGTTTGTTCCTCCATCACAACCTTCAAATCCTTCTTACCAGCTAGAATCTCTTTATCCTTAATATCAGCCAGTTTCACCTTTTGCGTCTCCATTCCGACAAAACGGAAAACAACCACCACATCCTTCAGCTCTTTAGGCAAAGGAAGACTAAACTTCCCATCAATATCCGTGGCACATCCCACCGTTGTCCCCTCGATAAGAACGGTTACCCCGGGTAGAGGGGCCCCACCTTTATCCACCACCTGCCCTTTCATCAGAATCGTTTTCTCTTCCTCCTTGGCTACAACCGCTTTCGGGGTAATCACGATCAGATTGTCAACCAACCGATAACCGAAACTCTCTCCAAAAATCACTCGTACCAGCTCGTCCAGCGTTGCTTGGTTCAAATTCACGGAAATCTTTCTTGTCACATCCACCTCTTTCTTACTAAAAAAGAAATCCTGTTTTAACTGTTTTTCGACCTCCAGAATCACTTGTTCAATCGTAGCATCTTTCAGCTTCAGACTAACCGATGCATTCTGGCTGCGAACCTCTGCCGAAAGGTGCGTCAGCCCTATCAGCATAAATAAAATCACAATTTTCATCACTCGCAATAGGTTAAAAAGTTCCCTGAATGTGCAATTCATGCACATACTTCGTTTTTTTTTCATAGCTTTGTAATTGAATTAATACTTGAATTCTCTTCGGAGAATGAACACGGGGGTTGTTAGCGGCAATCCCCGTATTTCTTTCCTAACGTTTTATAATAGTTATCACTTTTCCTTTTACCTCGAAATCAACATTTGTCGTTACCTTGATCACGGACAACACTTTATCCAGATCCATATCCCTTTTGATCACGCCCCGGAACTCGTAGTCTTTCAATTCCGGATTCTGGTAGAACACCTCGAAATCATACCAGCGCTGCAACTGGCGCATGATCAAATCCAGCGTCATCGCCCGGAACACGAACCGCCCTTCCCTCCATGCCACGTAAGGCTCCACGTCCACCTCTCTCACCGTCAATTGTCCCGACTGCACGTCCATCACGCTCTGCATTCCCGGTTTCAGCACCTCTGCCTGCCCGTTCTTCACGGAAGACACCCGGACCGCCCCGTTCACCAGCGTCGTGTAGATCTGCCCGTCATCCCCGTAAGTGTTCACGTTAAACGATGTTCCCAGAACAGTCACTTCCGCCCCGTTCACCCGAACAACAAAAGGACGCAAACTATCTTTGTGAACCTCGAAATAGGCCTCACCTTTCAAATCAACGATTCGTTTCCCATCACTGAATTCTACCGGATATTTTAATTCGGAATCCGCGTTCAAAAATACCTTGGTACCATCCGATAATACCAATGAATACTCTCCCCCGATAGGCGTTGTCAACTTATTATACTCTTCTGTCACCACCCCTTTCCCATGTTCCTCGTACACGATTCCCCGATTGCTGGTAGCCACCCGTACTCGTTCATTCAACAAAATATTCAAATTCTGCCCTTGTTCCAACACCACCTCTTTCCCGTCAGCCATCATTAAAATAGCCTTTGACGTTCCGGGTTGCATCACATTCTTTGCCAACTCTTGTTCCTCATGCATATCCCGAACCCCGTTTATCGTACGCCCCACGAATAAACCGACCAACAAAATAATCGAGGCGGCAATCGACCAGCGCAAAGTCATCCGGCGACTCTTCTGATCATAAATACTCTTCTCCAAATGCAGGAATTCTTCTTCACCATTCTCTCCATAGCTTTGTCCGGACAACTTTTGCCGGATCGCCGCAATCTCGTCCAATAGCTCAACATGATTTTTCTCTTTCAACCATGCAGTCACCTCCTCGTCATTCAACTCCTCCCGCCGAGTAAGTAACCTATTGGCAAATTCTATATCGTCATCCTTATAACTCATTTTTGCTATTTTTTACAATAACACAACAAGCCCCCTCAAATGGGTGACAAAAAATTGAATATTTTTTTATCTAACGGAAAATAATCGGATTTGTATGGGTAATCCCATCTCAAAAATAAATTTTAATTAATATTTTTTCGTAATTATATTATACCAACTCCTATTCAACTCCCATTCATCTCCTATTCATCTCTAATTGTAATAGATCATAACATATTCATTTAAGATCGCTATAAAATGAATATTATTTTACAAATATGATAGATATAAAACTATAATTTTTATTATATAACTTAATACCTTTTGATAACGTTATAAATTCCCACTTAAAAATACCCGACAAAAAAACAGGACTCCAAAAAAGTCCTGTCTTCAAATTATCCTGTAAAAACAAAAAAATACCTCTACTTATATTTCTTCATTATTTTCTCGATAACCTCAGCCGTTAACTCATGTCCTTGTAATAAGGGAAAACCTTCCCAACGAACAATGCCTTTCGGATCAATCAAAATCACGTGAGGAATCCCCTTTACCCCAAGTGCTTTTTTCATCACACCTTTGGTATCTACCGCACTGTAATATTCGATATTCGGCTCTTTCATCTCTTTTACTTTAGCCGCAGTTTCATCAGAGATTCCGATAACAACCAACTTTTTCCCGAACTTTTTAGCAAACTCGTTTAATTCGGGTATCGCCTTCCGGCACGGGCCACACCATGTTGCCCAAAAGTCAATCAAAATGAATTTTCCCTTCAATTTCGGTTGTTGAGAAATCCACTCTTCCACCACAAATTCCGGGGCTTTCTTATTTAGAAAAGAATCTGCCCACAATTTTTTTCCATTATTGGACTCTTGTCCAAAGACGTTTGACAAGGTCAACGTCAGAACGATACATACAATTAACTTCATCATTTTTTTCACTATTTTAAATTAACATCCCAATTTTCAAACACTTATACTCGTTCCCGTTTCAGCAGGAATAACATCACCATTTCCTCCTTCAACTCGTTTCTCAGGAATTTCAACCCTCGTGAAATATGAGTCTTTACCGAATTCACACTAATTCCCATCCCGTCAGCCACGTCCTTGTATGTTTGACCTTCAACAAAACATTTCATCAGCACTTCCCGTTGTTTTTCAGGCAATTCGTCGAGCTTTTCGTTCAAGCGGGCCATACGTTGTTCATAATCATCCAGTTCCTCATCAGCATTCTGCAACGCCTCGACAACTTCCCGCTCGTTCATAGCCACAACACGCAAATGTTTCAAGTAATTCAAAGCATAATTCTTGGATAAGGTGAACAGGTAGGACTTCAAAGAATAAGAAGTATCCAATTTTTTTTGATTCTTCAACACCACGAGGAACACATCATGCACGATGTCCTTAGCCACCTCTTCGTCATTCACGTAGCTACATACGAATCCCACCAAATCCCCGAAATGGGATTTGAATAAACTTTCAAAAGAATCACTATTTAAGTCATTTCCTATCATGATACGCATATAACTAACACGACCTCTATCCATACAAAAGTAAACTTTTTATTGAAGACGACAAACAACTGGGACAATTATAAAATAAACTGTTCACGCAGCAACATGGGAAAAGACTTTAACCAGTTTCAAGGGATTCAGATTAATTTTATAAATTTGCTGACAGGTGGATAAGGACTTTCCCCGGACAAGGTAAAAAAACAACATCATAAATCAAAAACAGGCTCGCATGATACACGCTAATATAACACCCCAGAAACTATTTTTTATTCTCTCTTTGCTCGTGTTACCGGTTGTAATCAAGGCTGAACAACAGGGCTTGGAGGAACAATTACGAAAAGTCATCGCAAATAAAAAAGCACAAATTGGTATTGCCGTGATCATTAACGGTAAAGACACGATCACGATTAATAATGACGAGCGTTACCCGATGATGAGCGTGTTCAAGTTGCATCAGGCTTTAGCAGTTGCCGATTATTGCGAGAAGAAGGGTTTGTCTTTCGATACACCTATTTATATTCGTAAGGCTGATCTGAAAACGGACACGTACAGTCCACTCCGGGACCTGTATCCAAACGGAGAAATTTCTCTCCCGATAAAAAAATTACTAGAGTATACCCTGCATTTAAGCGATAATAATGCCTGTGATATTCTTTTCCAGCAAACCGGAGGCACGGAGGCTACGGATCACTACATCCGCTCCAATTTGGGCATGAGACATTTTGCGATCAAGGCCACCGAAGACGAGATGCACCAAGATAAAAACAAATGCTACCAGAATTGGAGTACCCCACTTGAAACGGCAAGAATAATTGAATTACTGTTGAACGTGCGGCTATTCGATGACGAATACCAAGGATTTATCAAAACGACCATGATGTCCTGCGAAACGGGAAAAGATCGGTTAGCCCGCCCTCTGCAAGGAAACAAAGCAATCATCGGTCATAAAACCGGGACCGGTGACCGGAATGACAAAGGACAAATTATCGGGATGAACGATGTCGGGTTCGTGTACTTACCCGATGGCCAAAGCTACACGATCGCTGTCTTTATAAAGGATTCAGAAGAAAGCGAGGCCGCAACAGCCCGAATTATCGCAGATATTTCAAAAACGGTATATCGACACGTTACGAATAACAGTCACGAATAAAACCATGAAATTTGTATTCAGGAAAGCCACAAAAAAGGATATTCCCACTCTCGGTCGGATGATGCGGGAGGTTTGGGAGGCCATGGAGCAGAAGGAATGGTTTGCCCAGTATGATGCAGAGAAATATATCACGGATTTATTCAATACACGCAAAGGAGATGTCTGGCAAGCAACAGACCCGATAACCCGACAAGTAGCAGGCATTTTCATCGCGACGTACCCGGGACGTGGGAACGAGAATTTGGGATACGACATCGGGTTGTCCGACCCGGAACTTTCACTCGTTGCCCACATGGACACAATTGTCGTACATCCTCTCTACCGGGGCCAAGGCTTGCAACAGAAACTGACTGCATTAGCGGAACAGGATTTATGCTCCCAAGGATTTCGGTATTTCATGTGTACGGTTCACCCGGACAATAAATATTCAAAGGGCAACATGGAAAAACAGAATTATAAAGTCGTGAAAGAGGCGCTCAAATATGGTGGTTTACCGCGACTTATATTTCTAAAGATCGTACCTCAACCATGATATTCTTTTAAATAAATTCAAACACACAGCTCAATCCCAACCGGCAGATTCCGCTATTATCCGGGGAATATCCGTGTTGTTTAACGGACTTCCATCAAAACGCCATGCCCCGGCTCCGATAGCGTATACAGGCACCCGTGTTCCCGTATGCTCAGGGGTTGTCCATCCTATCCCGGCTTTGTTGTTTAACAGTTGGACTGCCTGTTTGGCCAAAGGTTCCACAACAGCATACAATCCCCTTAGAGCAGCCCCTGCTTGTAGATAAGAACATTCAAACTCTGATTTCAGGACGTCTTCTTCCTCTTTCGTGATCTCTATTTCATTCCAAAAACCCAGTTCTTCAGACAATACAGTTTTCACTTCTTCCCATCGGACTTTACCTCCCCGTTTTTCCCGCAAGGAAACCAAGCGCTCGGACAGCACATCCAAAGAATTTTGCTGGTAAGATAAAAGTTTCAGATTCAAATCATATCCTCGCGTGCCAAGCCCCACACCTCCGGTCTCATGATCGGCAGTCACGATAACCAGCGTTTCGTCCGGATGTTGGTGGTAAAATTCCAAGACAACTTCCACTGCATCCGAGAAATCCATCACCTCATTCACCATTGTCGCCCCATCGTTGTTATGGCAGGCCCAGTCTATTTTACCACCTTCTACCATCAGAAAAAAACCTTTATTTGATTTTTGAAAAAGATAATCTATTGCTCCCCGGGTTATTTCAGACAACGTTAAATTCCCCGGTTTCCGGTCGATCGCATAAGGCAAACTGAATGGACTCGCCCCTGTTTCCTGCACGAAAACCATTTTAGTTGCTTTTTCCCGTTTACGATTAAAATCGTCATATCCCCTGGCAATCGTGTATCCCGCATCCTCGAAACTACGATACACGTCCGGGGCTGTTGAATCCGTCATTGAACGAGTCTGTAAAAAACCACTTCCCGCATAAAGGTCAAATCCCGCCTTAACGGCATCCATAGCGATCTCGTAGTACATGCTCCGGCTAGACTGATGAGCATAAAATACGGCGGGCGTCGCATGATCGATACTCACGCTAGTTGTAATACCCACGCTCAAACCTTTTTCCTTCGCTTTTACGGCAATACTATACACGTCTTTCGAGTGAATAGCATCCTTACCGATAGTTCCGTTTGAAGTGCGGGTTCCGGTAGCTAAAGCTGTTCCCGCCGCAGCAGAACAAGTAATCGCATTAAATGCCGAGTACGTGGACATCATGTTTACTACTGGAAATCCGGTAAAAGATAACGAATCCAAACCGATCCGTCCATCCAGTTCTGCCCGGTAAAACTGAGTTCCGGTCACTTGCCCGTTCCCCATCCCGTCTCCAATCAAGAAAAATATGTAACGTATTCCATCTCCCTTGCCGGAAGTACAGGAATACCCGAAAAATACCATCATTAAAACACTGAACCACACGATTATTTTCATCATTTACTCGCTTTAAGATTACAAGCCAAAAGTACAAGTAGGATATGACAAAAATATTACCGTGTGGTTAAGAACTGATAACAGATTACTCCGACACGAACGAGCCTCGAATATCCCCGCTAAGAAGCAGTAACGATAATTCGGAAACTTTTGCCTGATAGATAGCGGATAACTTCCGATCAACGGCATCAATGTAACTACGTTGAAATTCCCTGAATTCGATTCCGGAAAGCGACCCGATCTTGTATTTTTCTAAAGCCGCATCCAAGTTAGCCTCGGCCACACTAGCGCTTTCAATCTCGAAATTTACCATCAGCAGGTTGTTTTCATAGGAATTATACATCAACGCCAAATCTCCCAGCGTTTCTTTTTCCGCCTCCTGATAGGAAAGTTCGGTATTTTCCAATTCCAGTTTGGCATTCTTGATCTTCGTCCGGTTTTGTAAACGACTAAATATAGGGACATTTAACGAAAATCCCCAGTAAAAACCGTTTGACCGGTTCAACGTGGTACTGGAAGAAGGTGTATCTGTCTTGTTATAGTTGTACCCGGAGTTGAAATCCAGCGTCGGGAACAACACGGCACGGGCATTTTTTAAATCCAACGCGGAAATTTTCTGATCTTTTTTAGCGATCAACAAGGTGGTGTTTCCTGCCAGAGTTTTTTGTTCCAAGGTACCCAATACCAGTTGCGGCCCCAGCAAGATCGTGTCTTGCACGTAATTCACCATTTGCAAATCCGTATTCATCAATTTGTTCAACGTGATATAGGCACTTTTTAAAGCCTCCTTTTGCCGAACGTAAGTCGAGCTGTCCGTGTTCAAATCTATTTTTGCCTGTTGAGCTTCTAGCCCGGATCTATTCCCGATCTTGTAACGTACTCTGGCCTCGTCGTAACGTTCATTCGAGAGTTCCAGTGAATGACGGGCCGCCATCAATTTATGGTGTTGTACCAGCACGTTATAATAGGCTGCACTCACGTTCAAGATCAAGTTCTCCACGGCTTGCTGCACGGCAAGCTCACCCATTGCCAGCAGCTCTTTCTGTTTTTCATGGGTGGTGAACATCTCTAATCCGTCAAATATCCGCCAGTTTAGAGCAACTCCCGCGGTGTAGTTATCCGTTTTTACATCCGACATTTTATTCACTTCACCCGCGCTATTCTCGGTCTTCGTGTCATTGCGGGTCTGTGTCTGTTTCGCGGTTCCTTCCAACGTCGGTAGGAAAGTCGAGTAATTCAAATTATTCTTATCCATCCGAGCCTCGTTCCGGATGATTTTAATGGAAAAATTTGATTCCAAGGCTTTTTCCAGACATTCATCCAGACTCACACGCTGCGCGGAACAATCGAAAATTGAGAATTGAAAATTGAAAATGAACAATAAAACGATCATTTTCCCTATCCATTTCATATATCGTAAATTCTGTTTTTTCATAGTCATTCTTTATTCTACTCGCAAAATTTTCAATTTGTTCAATCTTCTATCTCTTCTATTATTTTTACTTCTTTCGACGAGAGGTAGGTGTAAATAGCCGGGATCACGAAGAGTGTCAACAGCGTGGAGCATACCATACCTCCCACTACCGCAATACCCATGGCAACACGGCTCTCCGCTCCCGCACCCGTGGCCATTGCCATCGGAAGAATACCTAACACGGTGGACAAACTCGTCATCAGGATCGGACGTAAACGAGACACGGCTGAATCCTCGATCGCTTCACGCATGGATAAACCGGCCAACTTACGCTGGTTGGCAAATTCCACGATTAAGATACCGTTCTTCGAAACCAATCCAACCAACATGATAATTCCAATCTGGCTGAAAATGTTCATGGTCTGCCCGAAATACCACAAAGCAACCATAGCTCCGATCAATGCCAAAGGAACGGTAAACATGATGATTAACGGATCACGGAAACTTTCGAACTGCGCGGCAAGTACCAAATAGATAAATACCAACGCCAACATGAAGGCGAACATCAAACTGGAAGAACTTTCCACGAAGTCCTTGGATGTTCCCGATAACGTGGTTTTAAAGTCATCGCTCAAGACCTCTCCTGCAATACGATCCATCTCTTCCAGACCTTGAGAAAGGGTCACGCCCTTTGCCAGTCCGGCAGAAACAGTTGCCGACACGAAACGGTCATAACGGTATAGCTGTGGCGGCATGGAACTTTCGGACGTTGTAATCAGGTTATCCAAATGAATCAGGTCTCCATTATTATTCCGCACGTATATTCCTTTCAAGTCGCTCGGTTTATTCCGATCCTGACGTTCCAACTGGGAAAGTATCTGGTACTGTTTTCCATTCATGATGTAATAGCCCACCCGTTGTTCACTCATGGTCAACTGGAGTGTTTTGGCAATGTCCTGCACGGAAACGCCCATACTGGCAGCCTTGTCCCGGTCGATATTAATAGTCAACTCCGGTTTCGTGAATTTCAGGTTCAAATCAGACGCCGAGAACACGGAACTTTTGTTTACCTCATCCATGAAAACAGGTAATATAGCCTTCAAGTCATCCAGATTTTTCGCTTGAATAACATATTCAACCGGAAGTCCTCCCCGCCGACCGCCAAAGGTCTGTTGTTGGGAAACCAAGGTACGGCCTCCGGTAAATTCACGCACTTGTATTGCTAACTCGTCGGCAATTTCCTGTTGGGTACGCTTCCGCTTGTCGGCATCAACCAACCATAATTGTAAACTTGCCCGGTTCGTTTGTCCCCCCCCGATGAACTCAATCACTTTTTCCTGTTCCGGCACGGTTTGTTCCACGAAGTTAGAAATTTCATCTGCATAACGAGCCATGTACTCGTAAGTGGCTCCTTCCGGGGCAACCGAGTTTAACCGGATATTCGAACGGTCCTCCAAAGGAGCCATCTCCGAAGGAATCAATAACCATAAGAAATAAATGGCTACACCGGAAGCCCCGAGTATAATGATTGACCAATAACGAACTTTCAAAAATCGTTGTAACCAACGACGGTACACCCGGTTCATCCCCTCGAAGAAAGGTTCTGTTTTCCGGTAAAACCAGTTTTGCGTGGCATTCCGGGTCAATAGTTTCGTGGAAATCATCGGTGTAAATGTCAACGCCACGAAAGAGGAAACTACCACGGCTCCGGCAATCACCACGCTAAATTCACGGAACAAACGCCCCGTGGTTCCTTCCAAGAAAACGATTGGGAAGAACACGGCTACCAACACCACTGTTGTCGCGATAACGGCAAAAAATATCTCGTTTGATCCCTTGAATCCCGCCTGCAACGGGGACATTCCTTGCTCTATTTTCGTGAATATATTCTCCATGACCACGATAGCATCGTCAACCACCAAACCGATGGCCAGCACGACTGCCAGCAAGGTCAAGATGTTGATGGTGAACCCGGCCACGTACATAATAAAGAAGGAGGCAATCAATGACACGGGGATTGCCAGAACGGGAATTAACGTCGTCCGCCAACTCCGCAAGAAAAGGAAAATGATCAAAACAACCAAAAGGAAAGCCTCGAAAATCGTGTCCTCCACCTCGTTGATTGAACTCCGGATAAATACCGTGTTGTCGAAGGCAATCGTGGCATCAATATCTTCCGGCAGGTCCTTTTCCAAATCCTGCATCACGAGATAGGCCCGGTCCGCAATATCAATGTAGTTTGCTCCCGGCTGGGGAATCAAAGCACACATCACCATGGGAAGGCCGTTACGTTTGGCAATACTCCGGGTATTCTCGGCATCCACTTCCGCCACTCCAATATCTTTAAAACGAACAATTTTTGATCCTTCTCTCGAAATGACCAAGTTGTTGAAATCCTCGATAGACATTAATCGTCCCAACGTACGGATTGTCAACTCGGTATTGTCTCCTTCCACTCGTCCGGAAGGTAATTCGATGTTCTCTTTTTCAACGGCAGACTGCACGTCCATCGGGGTCAACCGATGTGCTGCAAGTAAAGCCGGGTCCATGCGCAAACGCACGGAATAACGTTTTTCTCCCCAAATATCCACGCTACTCACTCCGGGGATGGTCTGTAACCGTTCTTTGTAATAACGTTCGGCATACCCGCTCAGGTCGATCAACGAACGTTGACCACTACGCAAAGAAACAGCAAAAATAGGTTGGGCATCCGCATCCGCCTTGTACACGGTCGGGGGATCTATATCCTGCGGTAAACGACGTAACGTTCCGGAAACTTTGTCCCGGACGTCATTAGCTGCCGTTTCCAAATCCACGCTTAATTCGAATTCTATCGTGATCCGGCTTTGCCCGTCACGGCTCGTACTACTTAATGAACGGATTCCTTGGATACCGTTAATAGCCGATTCCAGAGGCTCGGTAATTTGTGTTTCAATAACATCGGCGTTAGCCCCCACGAACGAGGTCGACACGGATATTACCGGGGGGTCCACGCTAGGGTAGTCACGCACGCCTAAATATAGCAACCCGATGGAACCGACAATAACCAAAATCAAGTTTAACACGGTTGCCAGCACCGGACGCTTTATACAGGTTGAAGATAAACTCATACCACTGATTAATTTTTATTCAACTTGACATTCACAATCATTCCCTCACGCAATTGCATCAAGCCTCCCGTTAACACGGTGTCACCCACCTGTATTCCGGAAGTTACTTCCACGAATTGGGAATCCCGACTGTCTGTTTGCACGGGTACGCTGGTAGCCTTTTTATTTTTCACTACCCACAAACGTTTCCCGTCCATCTCCGGCACGACGGCCTCTGTCGGAACAAGTATATATTTCAAATTCTCAGCCGTCATCAATTCCCCTTTCACGAACATTCCGGCTACAAGATTTTTAGTATTCCGGTAACGAGCCCGCAGATTTATGGTATGAGTTGCCACGTCTGCCTGTGGATCAACAGCATACACTTCCGCCTCGATCTGATGTTCCATACCACTAGGCTGGAAAGTAAGTTTTCTACCCACTAAAGGCAGATCAATATATTTTTCAGGAATAGAAAATTCAATTTTCAGATAAGAGTTATCAACAATCGTGGACACCTTGGTACTCGGTTGCAAGTAACTCCCCTCACTCACGAAACGGAATCCCATTCGACCGTCAAAGGGAGCCCGGATTTCAGTTCGAGCAATTTTAACCTTTAATAATTCAATATCAGCCAGATTCATATTGTACTCGGTCTCCAACTGTTGAAATTCTTCCACGCTGATGGATTCCCGTTTTAATAGTATCCGCTGTCTTTCCAATTTGGCAGCCAATAATTCTTTTTGGAATTCGGCACGAGCGAGTTGAGCCTGCAAATCCGAATCATCCACTTTCACCAACAAGGTTCCTTTCTTCACCAACGTTCCTTCTTCAAAAGCGATCTTCACAACTTTACCGGCTGTTTCCGAAACCAGTTCGACTTCTTCATTTGCAACCAATAATCCCGTTACGGGAATTCCATTACCGGAAGTTGACATAGATGCCACGATCCCCGATACCGGTAAAGCTCCCCGGCTAGCCGCCTTGACAGCTGTTGTCGGGGTTGACGTCTCTTTATCCGAAGAAAAATCCAAACGAGGGATCACGATCGCTCCCACGATCACGACCGGAATTCCAATTTGTAAAACTCTCTTTAAACCTTTGTTCATATTTTTAATCATTACATACCAAAAATGCCTGTTTCAGCCGAGCCTAGACAAGTATTCACAACACTGTTGTTATGACATCAAATATCCCCAAAAGTTTATCAACAAACCGTTAATAGTTTGTTAAAATAACGAGATGTTTTAGATATTTTATTTAAAACCAATGGCGCCATTTAAACACGATGAAACCGAAGACGGAAAAGAGTATCGAGATAACAATCACGATCAAAAATCCGTATGGATTTTCCTCCAAAGAGTTCGGGACATTCATCCCGTACAAACTGGCAATCAAGGTCGGTAACATTAATATAATCGAGATGGACGTCATCCGTTTCATCACGATATTCAAGTTATTGGAAATCACCGAAGCATAGGCATCCATTGTACCGCTTAAAATATCGCTATAAATACGGGCCGAATCCTGAGCCTGCCGCAATTCGATCTCCACGTCCTCCACCAAATCCTCGTCGAAAAATTGCCGCTGCACTTTCAAAGTCTTCATTTTGATCAACAAGTTATCATTCCCACGCAAAGAAGTAATAAAGAATACCAACGATTTCTCGATTTTTAGCAACCGTTGTAATTCTTCATTCCGGATGGAACGTTCCAATTCGACCTCTGCCATATGCATCTGGGCGTTGATTTGTTTCAAGTATTTCAAATACCACACGGAGGCAGAAAGAAACAAACGGAAAACAAGATCCCAGTTATTGGCAATCTCCAAGTTTTTACGAATCACGTAATTGATGAAATCGGGAATCATTTCTGTCTCGTAATAGCACACGGTTACAAACATATCCTCCTTCACGATAATCCCCAAAGGCACCGTGATGAAAGGAATACTTGTATCTACCGACTTAAAAGGAATACGCAGGATCATCAGCGTCCATCCATCCTCTACTTCCAAACGGGAACGCTCGTCCACGTCTTCAACGTCATCAATAAAAGCCTCCGGAATTCCCATTTCGTCGATCAGGTAGCGAAGATCGTCCTGAGTGGGTGAAACAACATTAATCCAGCAATTGGGTTCCCATACTTTTTTTTCCACGAACCCTACTTTACCCATTAGGAAAGTTCTCATAATAATCCTCCTTCAATTTATGAATAGAGGCATTTATCGAGAACCCCTATTCAGATTAATACTGTTGATGATAGTCGTCCATATCTTGTTCTATGAATTTTGCCACAAAAGTAATCTTTTATTTTTAAAAACAGCAATTATTTCTTTAAATCGATAAAGACCGGAAGATGATCGCTGTATCCTCCAATGTAGTGAGGCCCCCGATAGGTCGGTTTCGGACGAACGCCGAAAGTCCCTCGCTCTTCTTCAAGTAGAAAATCCGCATCATAGATACCCATTCTTCGGGATACCTGCAAATCAGCTTTCCCATTCAACAAGTTCCCTGAAACAATGATGTGATCCAGCGTCTGCCACTCTCCCTTGTAACGATAACTACCATAGTTTTTTCCCAGCAAGTAATACCCGGTGTTGTAAAAGTTTTCAGATTTAATTGTCCCGGATTCCGGATCTTGAGTTTTCAACATCTTTTGCGCGGGTGTATTCGCACGCCCGTTTAAATCTCCCAAAATTAAAATCATGGCCCGGGGATGAAGATCCTGTATAGAATCCACCTTCTGCCTCACGACAGATGCCGCTTTTACCCGTTTCCATTCACTTTTCGCCTCCCCACCCCGCATGGAAGGGAAATGACAAACAAAAACATGAAGAGTATCGTTTGGGGCCGATATACCCTCACAATAAAGTATATCCCGGGTAGTCTCCCCGCTTTTTAAACGGACAGGAAAGAAAGCGTTATGCAATAGCCGGAATGAATCTTTCCGGTAGAGTAAGGCAACATCAATTCCCCTTGCATCCGGGGAGTCGGCATGTACAATCCCATAATTACCATCCGCCAACACCGTTTTGTTTACCAAGTCGGAAACAACACCCCGATTCTCCACCTCGCTCAAGCCGATGAGTAGCGGAAAGTTTCCCGCACCAAGACTGCTTAACACTTTCGAGATATTGAGTAACTTCCGGGTATAACGTTCCCGGTTCCAATGTTGTTTTCCCCGGGGAGTAAAATCGTCATCTGCCGTCAGCGTGTCGTTTCGGGTATCAAACAGATTTTCCGTATTATAGAACACGACTCGTTCCCGCACCCCCGTCTGGGCATATGAAACACAGGAGACACACAATAAAAATACCTCGATACAGGCCTTTAGAAACATCACTAGAGCAAAATAAGATGTTTCTCCAACAAAGCGATAATTTTACTCCTTAATAAATTTGCATTAATCGGTTTGGCCGTGTAGCCGTCAAACCCGCTGGCCATGATTTTCTCTTCATCAGAGGCATAAGCATAGGCTGTAACCGCAATCACGGGAACCGTCCCGGAAATCTTGCGAATTTCCTGCACGGCTTGAAAACCATTCAACTCCGGCATATTTATATCCATTAAAACCAAATGCGGATCGTGTTCTTTAAACAATTCAACGGCCTCCCGGCCATTCCACGCGTGTATCAATTGATAATCCTTTTTCAAGATGGATTCGAAAAGCATGTAATTACTCGGATTATCTTCGGCAACCAGTATTTTGAGTTTATTTTTTTCGACTGTGTGCTGAACGATTTTCTCTTCCTTTATTTCCTGATAATGCAATTTTACAGCCACGTAAGGAATCGTAAACCAAAAAGTTGTTCCTTGCCCGACTTCCGATTCCACCCCGATTTTACCTCCCATCCGTTCCACGATAGTTTTGCAGATTGACAAGCCAAGCCCCGTTCCCTGTACAAAATTGTCCAACTTCACGAATCGTTCAAACACGGCATCTTTTTTATCCGCATCAATACCGCATCCCGTGTCGGACACATAAAAATAAAGAGAATCTTTCTCCAAAAGATGATAACCGAAACGAATCGTTCCCTCTTTCGTGAATTTTATCGCGTTATTGATCAGATTGGTAATCACTTGTGTTAATCGATTTTTCTCCGAACGAATGCAACAATCCGGAAGATACTCATCAAATTTAATTTCCACCGCGGCAGAAGTCAGTCGTAAACAAGAGGTTTGTTCCAATCCTCGCATCAAGGCATTTAAGTCAAATTCCGAATAAGCAAACTCCATCGAACCGGACTCAATCTTGGAAAGATCAAGAATATCACTAATTAATTGCAAAAGTAACGTGTTATTGTTCTCGATAATATTAATATACTCTCGTTTCTCCTCCTCCGCTTCCGCTGATGCCAAGATATTGGAGAATCCGACGATAGCATTCAACGGCGTACGAATTTCATGGCTCATATTGGCAAGAAAGGCCGATTTCAACCGGTTAGATTCTTCTGCATGCTCTTTCGCCTCACGCAACGCCAGTTCCATTTGCTTCCGGGTCGTGATAACCACCGAAGAACCCACTAATGACAAGGGATGCCCGTTTTTATCCCGTTGATCCACGGTAGCCTGAGCCTCCACCCATTCGTAAGAATAATGATGTTCGCTCTTATCCAACACCCGGTATTCCTCCCTGATCTTGGACACGTTACCGGATATTAAAGCCGAATAAGCCGCCTTTACTCGCTCCCGGTCATCTTTGTGTATCTTTGAAAAATATTGCTCTTCAGGAACCGCCAAAGAATTCCCGTCATCAACACAATGTTTCAGTTCTATCGGACGATTCACATCACACAAGACGGTATGTCTTTCCAAATCCCAACGCCAAGGCACAATATTAGAAACATCAAGAGCCATAGACAATTTATAATTCACAGACTCTAACATGGATTTTGTTTTCCGTAAATCTGTCACGTCCACACAAAAAATATCCACCATATCTTTTTCCATGGAAGCGATATTGATTACCTCAAAGAATTTCCCCGTCCGTTTATAAAAATATTCGATCGTGAAAGATTTCTGTTCCTCAAGCATCTTTTTATATAACACGGCAAATTCTCCGCTTTTATTATCATCTTTCAACTCGCTCCCTTTCTTCCCGACGACACGGGACGCTTCTACAAAATATTCTTCGAACATCGGGTTCACTTCTTCAATCCGGTAATCCACGATATCCCCTTTCGCATTGTAAAGCAATCGATGTTTCATGTAGGCAAGAGGCATATTATTAAAAAGAGTCTTGTACTTCTGAAGTAATATCATCTCCCTCCCCCGCATCATTTTTTCCTTTTTTAAAAGTCGTACCCGAGCCCACATGATATAAGTAATGAACAACAAAACAACAATCACGATCCACATATAACGGGTTTTCTCCCAGAAACTTTCCGGAGCAAACAAATAATTCGCATCATCGGGATATAATGACTCCGGAATTCCCGCTTTTTGAAGGATCGGGTAGGACAAATAACATTCCGGTTTCCCGGCGATCTGCACGGGGATTGTTTTAGGGTCCTTCCCGTTCAACACATCCCGCAAAGTACGCATAACAGTATGGGCAAAATCTTTTCCTCGATAAAAATATCCCCCGGCCATCTCCCCGTCAGCCATCCCGACATCCTCTAAAGTAAAAATCGGATGATTGTCAAAAGAACAGATCGTCTTGTGATTATTCGAGGTTAAATATTTATTACCCGCCAAATTCTTCCGCTGGAACCAAGAATAATAAAGCAATCCTACCTTTTGAATATCAAACGATTCGATAGAATCGAGTACCTGATCCAAAGAGTATTCCCCCTCCGTAAAATAGGCCACCTCAAGATCAGGGAAATACTGCTCACACACTTTACGCATCTGGCATCTCACTTGGGCACTCACGTAACGATGGTCAGACATTAACACGATCTTCTCCAGATCGGGCAACAACAAACGCATTTCTTCTATCGTTTCCCGGATGTAAACCGGACACTTGATAATCGAGACGTTAGCCTCTCCCAGAACTTTTAATAAAGGAATCTTTTCTTCCTGAATAACTTCATGCTTTTTTAGAAATGCCTCCACGGGGGCAACGTAATCATTCTCCACGCAAAGAATCATAGGTACATCTTTCCAGATCCCGTTCAACTCTTGCTCGAACAGACACCAAGCACTACTTCCAAGTAAGACAATCGCTTTAGGCAGTTCCGTGTACTTCGACAAGACATCATCTTTCTTGACACGCATACTCTCTTCGTCATCAATCAAGAGTGTATTCATGGATTCCACCGCGACATTCTCCCCGATTGATCGATCCTTCCGGATACTATCAATCACATAGTTCGACCATATCGCCCCCTCCGTGTAAGAATTAATGACTAAAATATATCCTTTATCCCGAACACTCCCATGAACAGAAAAAGCCACCAGCAAACAAAATGCCCATACACCGATTTGAAATATTCTTTTAAAACGCATATTAACAAATTCCTTTATACCTTCGCACAAAGGTATAAAATATATTAAAGAATTTATCAATGTTGGGTTATTTTGGAATAATCAAATATATTTCCCTGTTTACATTCCCTGCAACTCTTCCCAATATTCCAAAGCCCGCCGGGTATGAGGGATCACGATGGTTCCTCCCACCAGATTGGCAACAGAGAATATTTCGAACAACTCTTCCGTGGTTACCCCGTACTGGTGACATTTTTCCAAATGATATTTGATACAATCATCGCAACGCAATACCATAGATGTCGCTAACCCCAGCATTTCTTTTACTTTTGAGGATAAAGCACCGTCCATATATGTATTGGTATCCAGATTATAGATCCGTTTGATCACTTTATTATCGGCAGCCAGTATTTTCTCGTTCATTTTAGCCCGGTATGCCCGGAACTGTTCAACCATTTCACTCATAATTGTACATTTTATAGCTAAACAAATAATTTCAATATATCATTAATGTTCGCAAACAACAGCAGGAACAACAGGAAGAACATTCCCACGATCTGGGCGTTCTCCATAAATTTCTCATTCGGCTTGCGACGTGTTATCACCTCGTAGAGCAGGAACATCACGTGACCTCCATCCAATGCCGGGATAGGCAAGAGGTTCATTACTCCCAAGATAATGGACAACATGGCCGTTAATTCCCAGAAAGCCCGCCAATCCCACACGCTGGGGAATATGTTCCCGATAGAAATAAATCCTCCCACGGACCTGAAAGCTTCCGGGTTTTTAAATAATTTGAATTGTTTCAGATAGGACTTGATCCAGTCAAACCCCATGTTAATTCCCGCGGGAATAGCCCCAAAAAAGGAATATTCTTTCACGGCGTACTCGAAATCGTTTATCACTTTCGGATACACCCCGATCACTTTACCACTTCCGAGAGCAATAGGGATAGAAAGAGTATCACTTCCCCGCAAAACTTTAGCATTCAATACACTATCTTGGTGAGAACGGATCAAATCAAGGTACTCGTCATAGAAAGTAAATGAATGTCCGTCTAATTCCAACACCCGGTCTTCTTCCAACATTCCGGCATTCCGAGCAGGTGATTCATCAGCAAACCCTTGTATCGAACCATCATATTTATAACGGGGTGTCAGTAAAGCTATCCGCTTAAACCCTTTCGAGGAATAGGACAACATCTCCCCTATCAATGTAGGAGGGAGATTTATATTCATCACCTGACCATCCCGCATAACCTGTATCGTCTTCGGATTCTCCATTAAGATATACCCCGGAATTTCGAAGAAATTCTCTACTTTTTTATTATCCAAGGATAAGATCATATCCCCATTTCGCAACCCGGCATTAAGCAATAAAGAGTCGCATACAACTCCATATTTCGCATTCTCGGTAGGCAAGTACTGCTCTCCCCACGCGTAAAGAATCATGATGTAAATGAAGAACGCCAAGATAAAATTAACAAGTACCCCACCGATCATGATGATCAATCTTTGCCAAGCCGGTTTGGAGCGGAACTCGTAAGGTTTTGCCGGTTCTTTCATTTGCTCCAGATCCATGGACTCGTCAATCATTCCTGCAATCTTCACGTATCCGCCAAGAGGCAACCATCCCATCCCGTATTCAGTTTCTCCCCTTTTAAAACGAAACAGGGAAAACCACGGGTTGAAAAAAATAAAAAACTTCTCCACTCGTACCTTAAATATTTTTGCCGCCACGAAATGCCCCAACTCATGCAACATAACCAGAATCGAAAGGCTCAACAAAAACTGTAATATCTTTACTAATACATCCATATACCTATTTTAGATTTTAAATTTTAGATTTTAGATTGAGAAATTCCTCTTTTGCTATTCGTCGGCCCTCTTGGTCAGAAACGATATAATCTTCCAAGGTAGGTTGGACAATATAACTCACTTTTTCCATCGTTCGTTCAATCACGTCAGACATGGCCGTGAAAGAAATTTCATCCTTCAGGAAGGCAGCCACCATAATTTCATTGGCCGCATTTAACACGCAGGGGGCATTCCCTCCACGATTCATGGCCTCGTAAGCCAATCCCAGATTTCGGAAGGTCGTTATATCCGGTTTTTCAAACGTGAGATCGGAATAAATACCAAAATCCAAACGCGGTATCTCCGAATGTACCCGCTCCGGGTAAGTCAGTGCATACTGAATCGGCAAACGCATATCCGGAACTCCCAACTGTGCTTTTATATTTCCATCCTGAAACTGAACCATCGAGTGAACAACGGATTGCGGGTGTACTAACACCTCTATTTGTGAAGGTTTTACCCCAAACAACCACTTTGCCTCGATCGCCTCGAAACCTTTGTTCATCATGGACGCAGAATCAATGGTAACCTTTGCCCCCATGCTCCAGTTCGGATGTTTTAATGCCTGTGCTGCCGTTACGGACTTCAAATATTCATAATCCCGTCCCCGGAAAGGTCCCCCGGATGCCGTTAATAATATCTTCTCCACCGGGTTGTTGTGTTCGCCCACCAAACACTGGAATATAGCCGAGTGTTCGGAATCCACGGGTAATATTCCCACCTTGTATTCCTCAACCAACCGGTTAATTAAATCTCCGGCAACAACTAAGGTTTCCTTATTGGCCAGAGCGATCGTCTTACCCGCCTTGATCGCGTTGATCGTGGGTAACAACCCGCTATACCCAACCATGGCAGTAACGACCACATCAATCGTGGATGTTTGCACGACTTGAGCAATAGCTTCGCTCCCGGCATATACCTTTATATCCTCGTCCTTCAATAACTCGGTTAACTCGGAATATTTTGATTCATTTCCGATCACAACCATGTTAGGCTTGAACTTTCTGGCTTGTCGTGCCAGTAATTCCACCTGATTATTTGCCGTGAGAACCTCTACATTAAACCGTTCCGGATTAGCGTCAATCACCTGCAATGTCTGCGTTCCAATTGACCCGGTAGATCCCAATATTGCTATATTTTTCATTTCAAAACAATCTCCAAAACCACTATTTACGAATCATTTAAACTTAATGAAGGTTTCCGGATTCAATGCTTTTCCCGCTTGCCACAACTCGAAATGTAAATGCGGTCCGGTTGTTTCTTCGCCCGTGTTCCCTACCACTGCAATCGCCTCTCCCGCACGGACAAAATCTCCCTGCTTTTTCAACAATACCGAATTATGCTTATATACTGAAACCAGATTTCCATTATGCTGTACTTGAATCACGTAACCCGTCTTAATTGTCCAATCCGTGAAAATGACCACGCCATCCAACACGGACAAAACATTTGAATTTTGCTTAGCCACCAAATCCACCCCGTAATGACGAGTCGTTTCATCAAAATGATTGGTTACCACTCCATCCAATGGTGAGAAGAAATGATAAAAATCATCATCGGAAGAACTGACATGCCCAAGGGTTAAATTGTATTTTTCTTCTTTTTCCACGATTTCCCGAAAACCGGCCTCTTCTTCCGACATACCTAACATCGAAGTATCATAGGTTACCTTTACATTCTGCTGCATCGACACGAAACTCGTCGTGTCCAAGTTTTCGTCTCTCAAAATAGTTTGTATGGAATGAAGAAAACGATCCTTCTTCTGCACTTCATTTAATAGGGAATCAACCCGTAGAGCGTTTTGTGTAATCTGACGTCTCAACTGTTGGCTCGGGTAACCCGGGATGAATTCCCGCAAATTTGTGAATGCAATCAACATGATAGTCAATATAATCAAGACAACGGCCAATGTACTTAATGCCGTGAGAACGTGTAACGGAGAGAGCCGAAGGTGCATCACCTCCTCGTAAGTTGACTCGTTAAATATCGTCAACTTATAGCGGTTCCTCAGCTTATTCCAATATTTTCGTTTTTTACTGCTCATCCAATTATTTTTAGCCTTCAAAAATAGTATAAAAATCCAACTTTCCCAGCCAGAGAATTCATAAACTTTATCGGGGCAATTGAAAAGAGTTTAGAATGAAAAAGATTTTATAATTGTCGATTGAACGATTAAGTGATTGAAAAGAGCGTTGAATTGAGGGCAGGAATCACTGAGCCGGAAATCATAAATCAAAAAATGGATCAGTTCTTGAATCAATTCGTGGTTTTGATAATCTCCGGGTATTGATAGATTCGCAAGTTAAAATAAGGAATCACGGCTAACAGATGATCGAATATATCGGATTGAACCTTCTCGTAGGCTACCCATTCTTGAATCCGGGAAAAACAATACACCTCCAGAGGAATACCTGTTGCCGTCGGTTGTAATTGCCGGACCATGTATGTCATATCCATATTCAAATCGGGATTGGCTTCCAGCCTGCGTACCGCATACTGTCTAAATACACCTAAATTCGTCAACTTCCGTTCATCCAACACGGCAGATGTCCCTTTATTTTGTTCGTCCAACTTCGGCAACATATCTTCAATATACCCTTTCAAGACATTCGATTTACGTAAAGTATCGATTTCCTCATCCGAAAGGAAATGAACGGAAAGCATATCTATATTAATATAGCGCATAATCCGACGACCGGCAGACTCCTGCATTCCCCGCCAATTCGTGAAAGAAGCGGACACTAACTGATAGGTGGGAATCGTCGTGATCGTCATATCCCAATTTTGTACTTTCACGGTATACAAGTTGATCTCCAACACCGTCCCGTTGGCATTATTGCTCGGCATCACGATCCAGTCCCCGATACGCACCATCTGATTGGCCAGTAATTGAACTCCTGCCACAAAACCTAATATCGCATCTTTGAATATCAACATTAAAACCGCAGCAAACGCCCCCAACCCGACCAGTAAATTACGGGGGGACTCCCCGATAAACTCGCTGACGATTGTAATGATAATAGCTGAAATCACGAAAATTTTAATCACCTGCACGAAAACTTTTATCGGACGATCTTTTGCGATCGGGTACGAATCGTAGATTCGGTTTATTGCATCCAGCACTGCAACAATCACGAAACCGGCAACCACAAGTATCCAAGCCACGATAAACCGATGAAAAAGTTCTACATGCTGCCACTTCCCGTACACGATTTTAAAAGCAAAATCTATAAATATCGGTGGTATCAGATTAAATATTTTTTGAAAAACACGCTCCTCGAAAAAAATATCATCCCATTTGGTTTTCGTACGACGCACCATTCCCCCGATCACCCGGGTTATTCCCTTGCGTAAAAAGAAGGTAAATAAAAAAGCGATCAGACAAATGACCACGATCTGCAAAAGGACCTCGACAGCCGAGGCCGTGGAAGGATCTTTAATACCCAAATTCAACCAAGAAAACCATTTGTTAATATCTATTTTCAACAGCATCATATCTTTCCCAAACTTTTACAGGCGTATACGATAAACCACCGGATAAGTTAAACCCCATTAACAACGAATCGTTCTAAATAATCTAAAAACCCTTCTATTTTTCCCTATTTTCACACTTAACCCCTAAATTAACGTTAAAGAATTAACGTATCAGAACAAAATTACTTACACTTTGCTATATTTGCAGACACAAACATTAAAACATTAAAATAATTCGTATGGCAAAAAAATTATTAATCGTGTGTGCTTTATTGGCATTGATCAGCACTAGCCTGTTCGCCCAATATGACATGAAGGCACCACTTCCCATGGATCCGAACGTTCGCATCGGGAAACTAGCTAATGGATTGACTTATTACATCCGCCATAACGCGGAACCCAAAGAACGAGCCAGTTTTTACATCATCCAAAACGTGGGAGCTATCCTAGAAAATGATGATCAGGACGGTTTAGCTCACTTTTTGGAACACATGGCATTCAACGGGACCAAGCATTTCCCGGGAAGAAAAGGTATTACCAACATGTTGGAAAAACATGGTGTTGAATTCGGAAGAAACGTGAATGCTTACACGGCACAAGACGAGACTGTTTACAATATCAGCGAGGTTCCTACAACCAATCCTGATTTATTAGATACTTGTCTACTCGTACTTCACGACTGGTCACATTATCTTTTATTAGTCGATGACGAAATCGATGGCGAAAGAGGAGTTATCTCGGAAGAATGGAGAACCAGAAGAACCCCGAGTTTCCGTATCCGTGCCCAAATCATGCCGGTATTACTGAAAGACTCTAAATACGCGAAAAGAGATGTTATCGGTAACTTGGACATTATCAAGAATTTCAAATACCAGACCCTTCGTGATTATTATCACAAATGGTATCGTCCGGACTTGCAAGCTATCGCTGTTGTCGGTGATTTCGATGTAGACCAGATGGAGAAAAAAGTAAAAGAATTATTCTCCAAAATCCCGACTCCGGTGAATCCGGCTGTGAGAGAAGAGTTCACGGTTAACCCTCACGACGATATTTACTTCGTATGCGCAACGGACAAAGAAGTAACTCAATCGTCTGTCAGCGTGTATATCAAATACCCCTCTACCCCGAAAGAAGAAAAGAATCATGAATACCTGAAAAATGGAATTCTTCAATCCTTCTACAACACCATGTTGGGACAACGTGTTTCTGAATTACTTCAAAAAGGCAATCCTCCTTTCATTAACGCACAAGCCGGATTCGGCGGCGGTATCGTAAGAGGATGGAGTACCTATATGATCTCTGCTACAGCAAAACCGAATGAAGAAGCAGCAGCACTGGAAGCTATCTATCGTGAAAACGAAAGAATAAAGAAATTCGGTTTCACGGAAGGCGAGCTTGAAAGAGCAAAAACCAACATGCTAGTAGGCTTGGAATCTGCTTACAAACAAAAAGACAAAACTACCTCCGAAGATTATATCGGTGAAATGCAATCTAACTTCCTTGATGGAGAACCTATCGTAGATTTCGATTACTATTACAATTTTGCCAAAGCTATTATCCCGACCATCACCGTGGATGAAGTTTCAGCTTTAGCTAAAAAACACCTTAACCGGAAAAACATGGTGATCGTGGCACAAGGCCCGTCTGAAGGAGTTAAACACATCACGAAAGAAGAAGCCATCGCCGTGTTGGACAAAGTTGAAAGCTCTAACTTAGAGCCTTATAAAGACCAAGTAACAGAGGCATCTTTAATCAACGAGGACTTGAAAGGTTCCAAGATCATCGCTACCAAAAAATTACCGCAATTCGATGCCGAAGAGTGGACTTTGGAAAATGGAGCAAAAGTGGTATTCCGCAAAGCAGACTACGAAAAAGACCAAGTACAAGTAAGTTCTTACAGTAAGGGAGGTACTTCATTATATGGTATCGACAAATTAGCATCTGCCCAAGTCACAGATCAATTTATCGGGGCTTACGGATTAGGAGACTATGACGCAATAACCTTGAGAAAATTATTAACCGGGAAACAAGCCCAAGCCGGTGTTAACATTGGCGGTCTTTCAGAATCAGTCGGTGGTGCATCTACTCCGAATGATTTCGAAACCTTGATGCAGCTGATCTACTTGCGTTTCGAGAAACCTCGTTTCGACAAAGAAGTACACAATACCATGATGCAACGTAACTACGCTGCCATCGAGAACTCAGCCAACAATCCTCAAAAGATTATGCAAGACTCTGTTAGCATGATCATGAGCAATTATAGCCCGAGAACATTGTTATTCGGTAAAGAATTTTTAGATAAAGTTAGTATTGAACAAATCGAGGAGATCTACCGCGACCGTATCAAAGACATCAGCGACTTTACATTCTTCATCGTGGGTAACATCGATGCAGAAACCGTAAAACCGTTGGTTGAAAAATACTTGGGATCTGTAAAATCTTACAACCGGAAAGAAAATTGGGTGGATAACAAAGTGAGAGGACCGAAAGGAAGAACTGAAAAAGTTATTGAACTGGATCTGACTACTCCGAAGGCAACTGTAATCACCAGTTTCTCTAAAGAGATGAAAACAAGCATTCACGACAATCTTTGCTTGAATATCTTGAGAGGCGTACTGGATCAAAGATACATGACCAATATCCGTGAAAAAGAAGGTGGTACCTATGGTGTAGCCGTTCAACCGAGTTCTTCTAAAGAACCGTACGAAAGCTACAGCATGAGCATGAGCTTTGATTGCGATCCGGATAAAGCAGAACACTTGAAATCATTAATCTATGCTGAAATCGACAAATTAATGAAGGAAGGCCCGACCCAAGAAGAGATCGACAAAGTAACTACTATCCTGAAGAAAAATAATGAACAAAGCAAACCTCATAATGCATATTGGATGAATGCAATTCAAACTTATTATCTTCGTGGAATTGATGTAACAGACCCGAAAAACTTCGATAACATTATTGACAAGATCACAACAAAAGACGTGAAGAAATTCACCCAGAAATTATTCAAGGGAGCCGATGTTGTTGATATGATCTTCCAACCGAAATCAAAATAAAATTAGGTTGCAATTTATATAAAAGGAAACGTCCGGGAGTAATTCCCGGGCGTTTTTCATTCATACAAAATTTCATCAAGTGATAAGTTCGAATTACTCCTCTCCCACTACTCCATCTCCCTTAAATTTAAATTGCTTAGCCACCCTAAAAATAACTTTTTGAGTTTCCGGGTATAAAACAACTTTTTGGGTTGAAAGAACATATCGATGACGAACAGCACATTTTTTCACGTTGAAAGATCCAAAACCCGCTAACCCCACATGCCCCTCTTCTTTTAGCCCTTCTAACATCGTATTGAAAATTTCATCAAATACCATCGTCACATCTTTTTGTGACATGCCATTTTTTTTGGCCACAATTTTAACTATTTTTCTCTTGTCCATATCTAATTATAATATGATTTTTCCTCACATGATAAATACTGACTAACGTCAATTCAACATTTATGCCTAACAAAGTTAGAGATTAAAAGATAAAACACAACATTTTTCATCCAAAATACAACAATATAGCAAATATTATTACAAAACACGCTTCCATCACACCTATTTAACCGACAATTCAGCTTTTGGGGAATCACTTAAATAATCTATACTGAATCATTTACCAATACTTGTTTAAGGGAAGAAGACTATGTAACTTTGTATGAAAACAATGAAAGGGAAAAATAGAATAAATCTCCAGAATATGAAAAAGGAAACAAAAACAATTCGTTTGATCTATCCCCAATGGCAAGGTGCCAATATCGTGAAATTGATTACAGAGGTCGAAAATCCCGATGATGCCTCAAGGGGATATGTCTTGGGGGCACAACTCTTAAATTTCCTTGCCCCGAGCAATGGTCAAGAAACATTAACGGTTCCCGTTTCGACTGAAATCACAGATCGGAAGGTAACAGACGGAGTCCTCGACCGGGATATTATAGTCCGTCAAACAAGAGCTGCATTAAGCATACTACAAGTCAGTAATCCCGATAAAATCGTAACACTTGGCGGAGAATGCTCGGCCAGTGTCGTTCCCTTTACCTATCTGGCGCAAAAATACAAGAATGATGTTGCCCTAGTTTGGATTGATGCACATCCGGACATCACGCTCCCCGGAGACATCTATCCCGGATTTCACGCCATGGCCGTAACCGCCTGCATGGGGCATGGAGATGCCAAAATCCTAGCGGAATTACCCACCCGATTTACCCCATCAAACATATTATTTGTGGGGTTACGCAACTGGGAACGTGAAGAAATCAAAGAACGACAAAAGCAATACGGAATAAAACATCTCACGCCCAAAGATGTTGCACAAAACAGTGATGCGATCAAAACTTGGTTGAAATCATGCGGAGCGTCGAAAGTCGTTATCCATTTTGATATGGATGTACTTGATCCTGCCGAAATCATCGCTGCTGTTGGTACAGACCCCGATGGGATGAAAATGGAAGAAGTCATTCGGGTAATAAAGGACATTGCTGCAGAAAAAGAATTAGTAGGCTTGACAATTGCGGAACCTATGCCTCGCACGGCAATCAGGATCAAAAATATGTTACATCAATTACCCCTATTACAATAAAGGATAAACCACAAAATTTCATTTCAAAATAACGACCATCCCTGTCGGGAGAAGCTAAAAAATGAATCTGTAACTTGTAGCCTGTAACTCGCCGAAGGCGAACATTCGTCCATAATACACCGTGTAGTTTCCTAAAATTGGTTTACTAGATTTGACATTCAATAAATTGTACAAAGCATTTTCAATTCTATTTTCTGTTACAAGTTTACTTCAAAAAACTGTAATTC
>ENA-ORUM01000326-ORUM01000326.1-human-gut-metagenome-genome-assembly--contig:-NODE-326-length-64851-cov-4.654253_pt1 | contig 64851 bp, 51 predicted proteins | sample MGYA00242083_ERZ509217 | MGnify/ENA primary metagenome ERZ509217 (study PRJEB26280, sample SAMEA2338831) | human gut metagenome | biome: human gut; feature: human-associated habitat; material: faeces...
TATTTCATACATTCGTGCCGTGATTCTGGTGCGATGTGCACAATCGTACCATATCCTATAACCAGGCTGAAGGTCTGAGTGTGCATCAGGACGGTTCGGCCATAATTTGAGATATATATGGCAAAGAACACGAATGTAGAGAAACTATGCGACCGGGAACTGCTTGAAAAGATCCTCAGCATAGTGGAGAGACAAGAGAAACTGCCGCCTCCGGCACAGGAAGGCGGGCACTGTCTCTATGACAACAAGTCTTTGATGGAAAAACTGCACATCAAGGAGAAGTATCTGAAAAAGCTGCGCGACAACGGCTATCTCGGCTACTCGCGCGAAGGCGACAAATACTGGTACACGCAGGCGGATGTCGACCGCTTCCTGCGTCGTTTTCCACTACGAGGCGTTTGCCTCCGGCATCATGCTGTCCGATCAGGAAGGAGGTTCTCATGTATGACCGGTTGCAACTGACCAATATGCTCCGCTCGGAGGTGGAGCGTATCCCCGAAACTGGCTTGCCGCTGGAGGTCTTTCCGGCGAGGATTCAGGAGCTCGTTCTGAATCTGGCCCGTTACGAGAACTTCAATGTCGAATATACGGCCTCCATCCTGTTGTCGGCGGTGGCGACGGCCATCGGGAACTCCTACCGGATCCGAATAAAGGGAGAATGGAAGACCAGCCCCTCCATCTACATGATGCTGGTCGGCAGGCCGGGGCTCGGCAAGACACCGCCGCTTGGTTTCCTTTACAGACCAATCCGCGAGTACGACGACCGGATGTACGAGAAGTACAACGAGGAGTGGAACGCCTATGAAAAGGCGCTTGCCTCGTCCGGGAACCGGCGCGGCGGCGCGGCGGAGGAGTGTACGCTGCTTCGGAAGCCGCAGTTGGTAACGACGGTCATCTCGGACTTCACGCCCGAGGCGATGATGAGCATCCACCAGCACAACCCGCGCGGCATTGCGTTGGTAGTCGATGAGATTCGGGCTCTGTTCAACTCCGTGAAACGGTACAACAACCGGAACAATCTCATCGAAGACCTGCTGACAGCCTACAGCGGCCAGCCGTTGAAGGTGATCCGCAAGTCGGAAGCCCGGCCGATCCTTATCAAGAATCCGTGCATCAACATTATCGGTTCGGTGCAGACCAATCTGCTGCCGGAGATCTTCCGGGCCGAATACATGGCAAACGGACTGCTGGACCGCTTTTTGTTCGTCTATCCGAAAGACCGGAGGATTTTGGGCTGGAAGCGCGACGACGGTACCATTGCCCGGCCGGATCTGGTCGGACAGTGGCAGGAGGTGCTGGACAGGATAGTGAACCTCCCCTATCCGGCGGGTGTTGTGCTGAATATGGCCGACGACGCGGAGGCGTATTTCTACAACTGGTACAACGGCATCATTGAGGAGGTGAACGCCATCGAAGACGATGCGGAGGTGGAGAGCCGCAAGATGAAACTCAACGGCAATGCCGCCCGGCTCTCGCTGGTGTTCCAGGTGTTGAAATGGGCGACGGACGGAGGCGGTATGCAATGCGTAGACCTCGAATCTGTGCAGGCGGCCATTCGGATGATCGGCTATTATGAGGAGACCTATCGGAGGATTCAGGAGCTGATTGTCGCAAACAATATCGGCGAGTCCAAAGAGGCGTGGCTGTCGCTGCTGGGCAATACCTTCACGGCAGGCGATGCGATCGTCGTGGGAAAGCGGGTCGAGCTGTCGAGACGCTCTGTCTATTATGCCTTGAAGCAGTTGTGTTGCCAGCCGAATCCCCTACTGGAGAAGATTGACCACGGAACGTATCGCAAACTCTGTCCGAGCAAACCGGCTGCACCTTGCACTATTGCACTTTTGGACGGCGAAACGGGCGGGGCCGGGTATCAAAGTGCAAAAGTGCAGTGTGCAAACGACGAAAATCCGCGCGGCCATGAGTGAGTACAGGTTTCATCTCCAGAAATACCGTTACGGGAGCAAGATCAGTTGCCCCAACTGCGGTAGAAGCCGTTGCTTCGTCCGCTATGTCGATGAAGAAAGCATCATCCGGTTTCCGGACACGGTGGGCAAATGCGACCACGAAAACTCCTGCGGGTATCATTATACGCCTCGGGAGTATTTCCGGGACAATCCCGATGTGCTGTCTCAACCGGACGGCGGCAGAGCCGATCGTCGCATCTTGCCAATGGCTGCCGAGCGTGAAACGCCCCATCCCGTTCCTTCTTTTATCTCAGCCGATGTGGTCATGCGGAGCCTGTCGCACTATGAGATCAACCCCTTGTATCACTACCTCTGCCAGACATTCGGCGAGGAGGAGACTCAGCGTCTGTTCCGGTTATACCGCATCGGCACCTCATCCAAATGGGGCGGCGCTACCATCTTCTGGCAGACGGACCGACAGGGACAGGTGCGGACCGGGAAAATCATGCTGTACGATCCCGCTACCGGGCATCGGATAAAGGAGCCACGGGCGTATGTCAGTTGGGTTCATTCGGAGTCGCATCTGCCGGACTTCCATCTCCGGCAATGCCCTTTCGGCGAACACCTGCTGAACCGCACTACTACCTCGGCGCCGGTGATGTTGGTCGAGAGCGAGAAGACTGCCGTCGTCATGTGCCACTTCATGCCGGATTACATCTGGCTGGCAACGGGCGGGAAGAATGGCAGCTTCAACCGGGAGGCAATGTCCGTTCTTCGGGACAGGGAGGTAACTCTCATTCCTGATCTGGGGGCAACGGAGAGATGGCGGGAGAAATCCGCCCTGCTGGCTGACATCTGCAAACGGGTGGTTGTATCCGATATGCTGGAACGCCTGGCCACCGACGAACAGCGCAGCCAAGGTCTGGACATAGCGGACTTCTTTCTGACCGTTCCGACACAACGCCAGATACTCCAGCAGATGATAAGGCGAAATCCAGCACTGCAACTGCTTATCGACGAGTTGGATCTGGAATTGATCGAATAACCCGAGGAAGGTTTTGGGAGTTTACAATGAAAGTCCATAACACAATAAGGACTTTTTGCCAGGCGGCAAGAAAGTCCCGTCGGGATTCGGCAGACTCCGACCTGTGGTGAGCAAGCTCAAACAAGAACCATTTATCAAAAGATCATCGATTATGAATACAGATATAAAGCAGGCCATGCACGTCGAAGCCGGAAAGTCATTCGGCACGGCGGAGGCCAATGAAAATGAACGACACTGGAATGATGACAAGATCGAGCGAAAGAATCAGGACCCGACCAACCATTACGACAAAAGCCGGATGAGATTGAATTTCGAGATCGGACCCGACGGGAAGATCCATCCGTTAGGCTATCAGCAAAAGTCGCTTGAGGTACGGCTTATGGACAGGCTGACGGAGCTGGGTTGGCATCCGTTCAAGGCCGACAGCAAGATACAGCCGAACTGTTGTGCCAAATTCATCTTCGGCGGTAACCACGACCGCACTCTCGAAATGGCATTCGGAGACCAGGCCGTCAATCATGACAAGGGGGCGGATAACAGCCACCTTCAGCGGCGCCCGGAAATCGAACAATGGGCAAAAGATGTCTATGACTGGTGCGCCCGACGATACGGGCAGGAGAATATCATCGGCTTCCAGATTCATCTCGACGAGAGCAGTCCGCATATCCATGCCTTGATTGTTCCGGTTGGACAACGTACAAAAAGCGGACGCAAATGTGTCATGTGGTCGGCGAAGTTCGGGAAGAACTGTTATGAGTACGGCCGGATCCTTCGGGAGATGCATACCTCGCTCTACGAGGAGGTCGGCAGTAAATACGGACTGGAACGCGGCGATAGTATTGAGTGGCGGCATGTCAGCCATTTGAGTAAACGCGACTATATTCGTAAACTTACACACGATGCAAGACAGGCTGAAAAAGCCGTTAAAGGACTTCAGTCTATGATACGGAGAATGGAAGCGCAGATTTTTAATTATAAATCGCTGCTCGATGATGTTGAAGAGAAACTGGCGTCCGGAAGAATAACACTCGACAAATACGACGCCCAGAAAGCCGATCTTCTGAAACTTATTGCCGAGTACCAGACGAAGCTGGACGACAAGACCGTTAAACTTCAGGCGAAAGAGCAGGAGCTGGACAGAATGACACGGGATATAGAGCGTGTTGGACGGATTGCACAACCGTTCCGCAACCGTCAGATAGACTTCGAACCGCCGAGAATCACTGGTAAACCTACGATATTCGGTGTTGACAAATGGATTGAGGAGCAGAACCGGTCTATCGCCAGCCGATTCGTGAAGATTGTCCGCCAGATTGAAGCGTTGTATCGGAAGGATGCCGAGCTGCAGGTGCAGGCTGTGCAGCGAAATGAACTGGTCGATTATCAGGAGCTTAAACGGCTGCAACAGGAGAATATGCGGCTAACGGATCTCAACGATAATCAGACAGCTCTGATGCAGGAGTTTCTTGACCAGATGGCGGAGCCATCTGCCCGGGAACGGATCTTCACCATCGCAGATGCTTTAATAGGAGGACAACTTGTAGCCGTTTCATCCGGCGGAGGCAGTGGCAACTCCTCATCCGACCTCCGCTGGGACGGCCGGAGGCCGGATGAGGAGGAAGAAGCGTATAGGAGAAGGTGTCTATTATACGTGGCACGAATCGTCCATAATTCTCAAAAGAGAATTATGTGTAAGAAAACGCGTTAAATTCTAAGAATCCTCCGATAAACTGTTGATTGTGTTTCATCGGAGGATTTTGATGGAAATTATTAGTATTGTTGATACAGAACTATTTATATGGCCTATATAATTATTTTAAAATGAATGTAGGTTCATTTACTGTGAAAAACAATCTGCCAGTTAAATCCTCAGACCAGTTTTTTTCTTCTATTCTCATTTTCTGCATAAAGCATTTTTGTTGTTCTCGTTCCAAACGTCCTCGTTTCTGTAATTGTGTGCGACGAATCGCATTAGGTTCATACAGATGTTGAATAATAGCTATATTCGTTCTGTTAACAAGATTATTCCCTATTATCTTCCACCACCGGGCATCAGTATCCCCAAGTGAGACTCCAAACAATATAATTACATTCGCATTATTAATTAAAGTCTCGCATTGTATATGCCTTGTTTCTTTCATCACCAGATTCGATTGTTCTTTTATCATCAAATCTTTAATGTCGTCATTTTTTTTTGAACTCTTCATTTTTAATTTGAGTTTCATTGTCGACTCCTATGATGATAGATTGGCCCAATATCCCATGAACGTGGATAAGATTACGTAATGTATTACTACTATCAAAACCTTTGGTTGTTGCGCCACTACTGAGGTTTAATATCTTTTCGAGAGTATTTGTATAATTTAGCGTAATAACAGAAATATCTTTGGAAGAAAAATTGTGTTTCTTTATAAACCTATTAAACCGATCTTTATCTAATGCTCCCAGATATTTACTGATTTTAATAAAATCGTCCTGAAATTTTGTCTTAAGTTTATCTGTTGGTAAAAACTTCTCATTCTCTTTTGTTAGATAACTTTGAAGATGTTCGTTCAATTCAAAATAGAAATCGTAAAATTCATCAGCGTTGTTAGATACATCTGTAAAAGCACCTAAACGTTCTTCCATATCGGACCACAACTTTCGATCTTCAGTTATTTCAGCTTTCATCCGATTTAATAAATTGCTGCCACTTGTTACATGCTCCTGCAGATATTTATAAAACTCAGGATAACTGGTTGCCATCCCTTGTGCTTTGTCAAAGCCATTACCAAAGATGTAAAGTATATTCATTTCTATTATTGGAGGTTTATTCAAATATAAGTTCTAATAAAAATAATTGATCAATAGGAATTAGTTATTATGTATGATAACCAATGATTTAATAACCAAGTATCCATTCTGTCGTTTGAGAATGACCTTAACGAATTTATGTTCCATTTAGATGTTTAGTTCGAATAATACAAATATATGCAATTCCCTAATTGTATTTTGTCTATAACTTCAATAAAATGACAGAATCATAAATATTTATCGTATTTCTTCTGATATGACAATATAATAATAAATTGAATATTCTTACTTAAAATGATTATCTTTATAATATTATTTTAAGTCATAGAGAAATATGGAAAATTTCCAACAAAAAGTTATCAATTGGGTGAAAACATTAAAAGGATGGCAGTGTGAATTAGCCTATCGGCTTTTAATTAAAGAGAAATTAGAGAATAGCGATATTGATGAAATTGTGTCAATGTTGAAAGAGGAGAAACAATTTGAAGATAAAGTTTTCCCTAATATTGGTATATCAATTAATGGAGAATCGATAGTATTATTGTCTATAGATTCCATAGAAAATATTGAATATCTATCTCCTCGAAATGCTCTGAAATTTGCGGAAAAAGGATTAACCGTGATTTATGGCAAGAATGGAACAGGTAAATCTGGTTATACAAGAATTTTAAAAAAAGTATGTGGAAAGCCACATACACGAGATCTCATTGGGAATATATATAAACCCAATGTCAGTATCGGTAAATGCACCATATCTTATAAAAGAGGAGAGCAAGTGGAACAATGTTTTTGGTCTGTGAATGATGGCGCTATAGAATCATTAAGATCTGTCGATATTTTTGATTCTGACACAGGTACCTCATATTTGAATGAAGCGAACTCTGTTTCATACATTCCTCCTATTGTAGCATTCTTTTCTTCTTTTTCAAGGTATCATGACATTATTAAGGAACATTTGACTACTCAAAAAGATCAATTAATTCCAAAACTACCGGTACCGCCACATGAATTATCCGAAACCAACTATGTAAAGAATGTATATCTGTCTAAAAAGTTAGACTTATCAAAGTTTGTCTGGGCTGGAGAAGACGAGAATAGATTATCAGAACTTGATCAAAAATTAAAAGAAGCAGATCTTAAAAAGGCTGTTGTAGAGTTACGAGAAAAAAAACGTAAGATTGGCCTACTAATTAAAGATATTGAAGATGATCTAATAAAAGTTTCTCCACAAAGTAAAAAAGAGATAGATGCTTTAGCGTCTGACTTATCGACAAAAGAACAAGCAGTTCTTGACGCGGCTAAGGTGTTAAGTAATAGCTCTAAATTAGAGGGCGTTGGAACCGAATCTTGGAAATTACTATGGTCTGCAGCAAAAGAGTATTCTCAAAAAGACGCATACCTAGACGATAAAAAGTTGTATCAGCATGATAGATGTGTATTGTGCCATCAAATATTAGATGAGGAAACGAAAACTCGATTGCAAAATTTTGATACATTCATAACCAATGAGTTGTCACAAATAGCAACTGATGCAAAAAAACGATATAATGATCGTATTAATTCCTTACCAAAGGATTTTACCGAAGACCAGATTATTGACAGATGTATATCTGCTGGATTAGATAGAGACTGGGGAAAGCAAATATTTAATATATGGATTCAAATATATAATAATGGGGAAGCGATTCGTTTAAAACGCCCATTACTCAATATTTATAACGACGCGCAAATTGCTTTGTCTGCTCTGAAAGAAAAAAGCCGACGATATAAAGTTACAGCTGCAGAGTATGAAAATGATACAAAATCATTTGACAGAGATGCTGCAGCAAAACAATTATTGGAATTAAAAGCTCAAAAATGGGCTTTTGAACAATATGAAGCTATAAAAATCGAGCAATCTCGTCAGATGAATGTCATAAGATATGATCAATGGATTTCGCAAACCAATACACGAGGAATCACAACCAAAGCAAATGAAATAGGAGATTTAGTCATTACTCAAAGTTTTGTAAAACGATTTAATGAGGAGTTAGATAAATTGGGCGCTGGAAACATTCAAGTAGAGTTTGTAAAACAAATTAATAAAGGTACAACTAAACATGTACTCAAGATTGCTAATGCAACTCATAATAATCCTGAGAACATTTTAAGCGAAGGAGAGGCTCGCATTATATCTCTTGCTGCTTTCTTAGCAGATGTTACGGGAGGGAATTATGCTAATCCGTTTGTGTTTGATGATCCTATTTCATCTCTCGATCAAACATACGAGGAAAAAACAGTTAAACGATTGGTTGAACTAAGCAAGAGCCGGCAAGTCATCGTTTTCACGCATCGACTGAGTCTATTGTGCCAATTGAATGATGCCTGTGACAATATAAAAACGCTTGGAATAAGGAGAGAGTCGTGGGGTACTGGCGAAATAGGAGAACTTCCAATGTCTGCAAAATCTCCAAAGAATGCACTCAAAGATATCTTAAATAACAAACTTGTTAGAGCCAAAAAAGTCCTAAACGAAAATGGAGCAGAAGAATATTATTTACACGCAAAAATGATATGTAGTGACTTTCGCATTTTAATAGAACGAACTGTTGAATATCATCTATTAGGAGATGTTGTTCAGCGATATCGTAGAGCTGTAAACACAATGGGAAAAGTTAGTTCTCTTGCAAAAATAAATAAGCATGATTGCGAGATGATTGATAAATTTATGACAAAATATTCTTTTTATGAGCATAGTCAGCCATTAGAAGCACCCGTTGAATTACCTTTACCCGACGATATATCTAATGATGTTAATGAATTATTGGCGTGGATTGAGGAGTTTGACAAGAGAAAAATTATTGATTGAATAATATTGCAATAATTTATACCGCATAAAATGAGAGCTAATTTTATTAAAATGATTTCCCCTATTCGTTTTAGGGAATCAAGCGTAAAAAAGGATCCAACAGATGGACGTAATCCATTTGATAGTGATTATTCAAGAATAGTTCTATCTTCCCATTTCCGCAGATTACAGGATAAAGCACAAGTATTTCCATTAGAACGTAGTGATTTTATACGAACTAGATTAACACATTCATTGGAAGTTGCATGTTTTGCTAGAGGTTTAGGGTTAGGAGTAGAAAAGCATCTATTGAAAAAGAAAATAATTACTGAGACAGAAATCGGGTATATCCCGACCATATTGGAAGTAGCAGGTCTTATCCATGATATAGGCAATCCTCCTTTTGGCCATTTTGGTGAAGAAATTATTAAATCATATTTTCAAAAAATCAAGAGCTTTTCTGATGATAATTTAATAAAAAATGCGTTTGATTCTTTGACGGATGAACAACAAGCAGATTTCTTAAATTTTGATGGTAATGTACAGGGGTTTAGAATCTTGCGTAAATTAGGATTGGCGCATGATAATTTTTCTTATAATCTTACAATGCCCATTCTTGCTACAATTATAAAATATCCATATTCTTCGTTGGAAGGAAATAAAAAAATGTCCGATGGTGGCAAGTACAGTCAGAAAAAATATGGCTATTTCACATCAGAAAAAGAAGATTATAATAGGATAATAGAAACATTAGGTTTGAAGGGAAAAACCAGACATCCTTTAACTTTCTTGCTTGAAGCTGCAGATGATATAGCATATTCTGTTTCTGATATTGAGGATGGGCATAAACTCGGAATAATAACATTAGACCGTATTAAGCGAACTTTTTCGACTCATGATTGTCCGGGAGAATTGGTCGGACTAAAAAAGTATGAATCTAACATGGATTTATATGTTCGATTGCTTAGAATAAAATGCCAAAGTAAAATGTTGATAAAAACGACCAAGGAGTATAATAGAAGGATAAATGAGATTATTGAAGGTGATTTTGATTCTGAAATACTTAAAGTGTCTGAAGCCAGTAAATTACGAGATGTATTCAAAGAGTTAAGTGTATATAATTTTTCAAATATTAAAGTATTAAAGTGTGAATTATTAGGGCAGGAGGTCTTATCGTATTTACTTAATACTTTTTATAATGCTTTATTCTCTAAGGAAATATGTCTGAATGGGAAACTCAATCGGAAATCAAAAGAGTTCAAAATATATTCCCTCATTTCAAAAAATTATATCGATAAGGCCTGCAATGAAGGAGAAGAGTTTCCTACAGATAATTATAAAAAATTCATGTTGATAACAGATTATGTAAGTGGTATGACAGATACATATGCATTAAATTTATATCAAGAACTTACAGGTAAACCTCTTTATTAATAAGTCCATCTGTTTTTATCTTAATCAGATCATAGCTCCTGACGATTTCAGACAGTTTGTATTGCTTATCGTACTGGCATTTTGTAGCCTATGCTACCTGTTTGTCTAAATAGTTCTGTAGTTAGATGTTATCTTTCACAAATATAAAACGATATCGTAGCCAAGGTAGTAGTGGGGAATATTATACTAGAGAGAGACAAATAAAGCGAGAAAAACTTACCAGAAAATCAAACCAGTTCATAGGAAAGGGTTGAACAGCGATTTCTCCCCCCCCTTACTCGGGTTGTGTAAGCGGAATGTCGGGATAGAGTGCTTCGCAGGGTTGCATCGGCTCCAGCGTTTGCGGACGACTGGCCGAGCGGAGGAAATTCCAGAAATCCGCGGGAAAGTGCACGACTTGTCCCACATGGGAGCGAAGTGTGGTCAACACCACGCGGCTGTCGCTCAGCCGTCCGATGTGTTCGAGTTTTTCGCTGCCGAACATCCCGGGACGGATGCGCAGCACTTCCCCGGTTGTGCGGTTCCAGAGTCGGGCGAAATCCAGCCGCATTGAGTCGCATACGCCTTTGACCAGTACCCAATCTTCTCCAAACGGGAGAAGAACCGACCAGGGATCCACATTCTGCATACGGGTGGCCCGGCAGCGGCGCGTGTCGATGTCGAGTTCCAGCAGCCGGGCAACCACCTCCCGGTCCGAGAAGCCGCACATCACCAGGCGGCCGGTTTCGGGAACAGGGATGGAGCCGTTGAACCCGTCGCCGCTCAATATGTGGAAGCCCAGCGGTGAGAGCGAGCCGTTTTCGAAACAATAGGTCTCTTCGTCGTGTGCAAGGAGGATGCGTCCGAGTCCGTCGCAGGCGAACCTGCAAGGGTGCTGCGCCTTGGGCAGGGGAAAACGCTGGACGCGCTCCACTCCCTGCGGATTCATCGTGAGGATCGTGGCGCTCTGCCGGTCGCCGAAGCAGAGATAACGGCCGAACCATCGGGGACGCTGGTCGAAGAAAAGAAAGGGCGATTCCTGTTTCGGCAGGTCGCACAGCCGCTTCCAACTGTTCGCTTCCAGGGGATTCTTGCCCCCGAGAAGCATCCAGCACTGCATGGGCGGAATGTAGTAGAACGCCGCATAGAAATCCATCTCCGGGGAGTAGGTCAGGCAGCAAAACCGGTTCCAACGCACCTTGACCGGTTGCAACGGACGCTGACGGAGATCGGCGACGAAATTCCCCTGCCACTGCTCCGCATCACGGCTTTTCCACCGCCCGCTGCAGAAGTCGCCGGCCAACGCGTCGAGCATGTAGTCGGCATCATCGGGCCATGGCACCTCTTCGCAGGGCATCGTGCGTTCGGGGACGAGCGTTCGGGCCGGAGTGCCCGGAGCGCGCCCCGGCTGCTTCAACAGCCGGCAATATTGCCCCGCCTTCCGGCAGACCATTTCGAGATTTGCGGCTTCCACCTCGGGAAGTAACGTAAGGAGGTAGATCTCGTCGCCGTCGAGGTCGTAGAGCCGGTATCCGTGGCAGGTCAGCTCCTGCCCGACAGCCTCAAGTCCCTCTTCGTGCGAGCGGCAGGCATATTGCACCCCGATCTCGTCGAATCGGGCTTCATGCAGCACCGAAATCCCTTCGCCCCACTTTTTCCGCATCTCAGCCAGCGAGTCGTTTACATCCCCGTCGTATTTGAGCAGGTCCAGCGCCTCCTCTACGGCCCGCTCGACCTCCGGGAATTGGCCTTTCCCTGCTTTTCCTGCCGACATGCCGTCCGCATCGTCTGCTGCCTCCGGCTGGCCCAGCGCCTCCTCTGCGGCCTGTCCGAACGCCGAAGGCTTGTGCCCGAGCTGATCCTCCAGCATCTGAAATACCTTCACGTGGGCATTCCGAATTCCCTGGCTCGTGTAGACCATCACGGGCTTGCGCACCAGCCGGATGCCAAACCCTTCCAGTGCGTCGAACAGTTCCGGAAGCTGTAGTGGTGTGAACATCCGGTGCTGCATCACGGGACGATCTTCGATGAAGAGATCGCCGTGGCCTTCGTTCCACATGCCGCGTGTCGTGTTGTCTTCGTTGCGGAGCGAGATCTCGTAGCTGTTGTGCTGGCGGCAACTGCCGTAGAGGCTGCGGGGACTGTTCAGCCGGAGTGTCAGCACCACACGCCTGCGCCGCTCTTCCTTCGGAGCCGCCGGGTCGGCATAGGGCTCGCCGTCGAAGGAGAACTGCGCGATGACCTCCCATTCGTATGACTCGGGCCACGGAATCCCGGCGGCCTCCAGCCATCGGAAGGCCTCCAATTGGTGCGTAACGGTGTCGTAGAAGCCTTCAATCCGACTTCTGAGTTCCTGCAGGTGGGAAAATGGAAATCCCTCCAGCAGGCGGACAATGCGCCGCAGCAAGAACAGTTCCGCGGGATCCTCGACCATCAGTATGCGCGCCAGCACGAGCAGATAACGCACGGCCTCCGGCTCTGCCGAAAGGGCGAGAAGCGCCACGCAGTACCAGAACCCCACGATATCGTAGTCCTTCGGCAGACCCGTCGTGCGTTGGCGTTCGCACTCCTCTGTCGAGGTCGGGAGGATGGCGTAGTTGTCGAGCGAGACCGCAACGGCCCGCACCACCTCCGCGTCGGCGGCGAACGGCTCCATGCGCAGTACCTCCTTGAGATTGAGCGGTGCGTGAATGAACGATCCAAGTTTGCGGTTGAGTGCATCGATCTTTTCGGCCGTCCCGGGAGTGCATCCGGGCAGCGGGGTGATTTTCAGTGGTGTCATGGTATCGGGCTTACATCGGTGAATGAATGGGTATCTTTTTCCTGTGCTGCAATTGCCTCCGTCACCCGGCGGATATTCCGACGGGTATATCCGAACGAGACGATCGAACTGCGCTTGCCGAGGTCATTGATGCTGTTGATCCAGATGCCGCCGCGGTCGTGCGCGACGAAGATCTGTTCACCCCACGTGGCATTCCACCATGCGGGATGGGTGTGTGCGACGAAAAAATCCCGGTCCATGTGGTCGATCGTCCAGTCGTACTGCTCGGCCAGCTCCCGAAGCAATGCGTCGATCCGCTCCGGCGGCAGCTCCGTTTTTCTCCAGTGGAAGAAAAGCCTGCGGTATTGGAGGCGGAAGAGGACGAAAGCCACCGGGGCGCAAACGGCCGCGATCCAGAGAAGCGCGCTGGTCGAGATAGACACCATACCCGTGAGGGTGATGATGACCATGAAGAGCGGAAGATAGAGAAGCATGATTGGAAGCAGGTAATGGATCCAGATCCCTTCGGCGTTGAGCGGCAGCCTGCGGTGTCGCCGTATGAAGTCGGCCGTATCGACTCGGGCTTCGTTGCGGCATCCAATCCGAATGAATACTTCAACGAGGAGCAGACAACCGATTCCCACCACCCATAAAAGGAAGGTAGGAACGGCATTTAGCTCCGGTGCTCCGACCTGGATCGTCAATACGCCGTCGTAGGCCACCCCGTCGAACGAGAAGTCCCGGCAACGAAGCCGGTATTCACCCTTTTTGGCGGGAGAGAAGCGATAGAAGTGCCGGCAGATGCGTGTGGTTTTGCCATCGCTCCAGGATCCGCTACTGGCACTCCGAATCCATGCCAGGGGTGTCCCCTCCTCCGTGACGATGGTCGGGGTTCGGTCGGTATATTGGTTGCTGGAGAGCACAATCTCGTAGTCGCCCCGAGCCCGCGGCCGTCCGACCTCGATCGAGAGGCAGCAGTGCACGGTGTCGCATTCCTGTGTGGCGGCGTGGAGCAGGACCGTATGGGCAGCATTGCTTGGGGCAACATCGAAGGCGGAATGGTTGTCCGCCTGAATCTCTTTACCCCGAGCGCTCCATATAGGAATTGTCAGCGCAAGCAGTAGTACGAATCCGCACCGAATAACTCTTTCCATATCACTCGACGGCAGTTTCGAAGGGTGAACGATCGAGCAGGGCCTCCTCGGGAATCTCGGCCGACCGGGGCCAGTAAAACTCATCCTCCGTATCATCAATCCAGAAGAGCGGCAGCATCAGGGGCAGATACTGGAACAGGTGGCGGCCGTCGGTCAGGCTTGCAAAAACCACGATAAAGGTATTCATCCGCATGCGTTCGTCCCAGGCAAAGCGCCACGAGAGATAGAGGTTCTGCATCCGTCCGGGACGGGTTGTCACATCCACGTCTCCCTCATCATCGGGCATGAAATGGCCCGAGTCGAGCGACAGCCCACCCAGCTCCATGATGCCCTCGGAGGCTTGAAGAACACTTATGGCCTTGAAACACTCTCCGCGGCGGATCGAGCGGTGGGGAATGGTCGCGCGAACCACTACCCAGACCGAATCCCCGTGCAGGATGGCGTGCTCGACATCGAAGCGCACCTGCGGACGTTCGAGGGGTTTCAGCCGGCGGTTTACCACCTCGGCATCCCGATACAGCCAGGTCGATTCGGAGGCTACGAACGTCGGGGCGATCTCCGCGGATTTGCGGGTGCTTGCGCAGCCTGTGGCGGCGAGCAGAAGGAGAAATACGATGAGATGATTGATTTTCATGGTTTTGGGTTTTATGTGTAGCGGGCCAGCAGCCAGATAACGAGTCCGACAACGAGTGCCACGGCGAGAAAGCGTACCAGATCGCGTTGGATAGAGGGCTCCTCTTCGGGTCGGCAGCGGAACATCCGGGCCAGTTCCTCGAAACTCCGGCAGCCGTAGACCGCCTGTCGGAAGTCGGCGGCATTGCGCCAGCACGCCTCCCGGAACCACTCTGACTGGAGGTATTCACGGGCGATCCACGCCTGCAACTCCGGGAGCGGACAACGGCGAACCTCCTCTTCGAAGACGGTTTCATAGTGGACGGTGCGCCGGTCAACCGGGCCAATACGACCGTAGAGCCCGACCGGACCGATCTCCCGACAGCGGCGGATCGTGTAGCGTCGCCCCGAGGCGTCGACCACCTCCTGCCCCGCCCAGCCCTTGGCCTCGGCGAGCAGCCGGCGAGTAGTCACGTTCTCCTCCCGCCAGAAGACATAGACCATGTGCTCCGCGGGGGCAAGGTAGAAGACCGGATATTTTAGCGCGGCTTTCATCGCTGTTTCGTCGTGTCCTTACCACGGGTAGCACACCCATGGGCTCTTGGGGTCGCTCAGCAGCACGTCGGCCGTCTTCTTCATCACCGAATTGTAGGCCCGTTTGCCTCCCCATAGCGAACGCCCGAGGATGTAGCTCATGGCCAGTTCGCGCCACGACCCGCATGCCTCGTGTGCCAGCGCGTCGGCCCGACCGATGTAACCCCACGCCTCCTCTTCGGAAATATACCCCATTTCGCAGCAGGCACGCGCCAGAAAGACGATGCGCCCTGCATCCCATCCCGTCACGCTGCAGCGGCCGAGATCCTCCCTTGAGGCTGCAATGCCGCACGACGCAAGTTCGTCGAAGGTCTCCTGCAGGTTCTCCAGTTGCGAAGTCGCCTTGTCGTAATCTTCCTGCGAGGTCATCCGCTGCTGGAACAACGCATCCTGCCGCAGACGGTCGTCGAGCCGAAAGGCTTCGAGCACTGTGGGCCAGTAGTAGCGGAATCCCTTTTCGCAGAGGTAGTCCAGTTGTGTGCGGGCCTCGGCGGTGGAGTCGATGCCCCACCAGCCGCCCAGAATTTCGGGCAGCGTGTCGGAAATCCCCGTCTCCAGCGAATTCTGCCAGGCCTCCTGCTGCGAAGCGTACATCGCCCCGATGGCCAGCTGGCGGCAGTGTGCATCATCGAGCGTCGATTTCGGATTCAGGCAAATATCCCGGAAGGAGCGGCGCAGTTTGCGCACCGTTCGCCAAACCCGGCTGCCTTTCTTGTAGAGCCACGTCAGGGCCCCGACCACCACGGCGGCCAGCGTGACGTAAAATTCGAGTCCCCGTTCCATCGTCTCGGCGTTGTCGGGTGACTATGCGTTCCACGGGATTTGCCGCCAGGGCGAGGTCTCCTCTTCGAGCAGCGCGGAGACGATCTCCCAGGCTGTCTGGCAATCCTCCTCGTCGCCGTGCCAGACACCGCGGCCAAATGCGAAACTGCGTCCGTACTCCTCCCATGAGGCGAAGTGCTCGCGGGCCGCATCGGCCGCCACCTGCATCACCTGCCACATCTCCTCTTCGGAGAGATAGCCGGCATGAAAGGCCCAGCGCCCGAGGTTGGCAATGCGCACCAGATCCCACGCTATGGCCGTTTTAGGAAGCGTCTCGGCCGTGCAATATCCGTTTTCGACCATAAACTTCGCGATGGCCTGCACATCCTCGGCTTTCTCTTCGGGATCGCCGGTATGGGGTTGGCCGCCGCGCATGAGCACCAGCGTCGCGTCGGCATCGGCATGGTGCCCATCATCGAGCAACCACCTGACTATCCCGAGCGTCGAGTCATGATCCGTGATGTCCCACCAGCTCTGCAACTGTGCGCGGTAGGTTTCGGGCGGGATTTCGCTTTCGACAGCATCCACCGCCTCGTCGTTATAGACCAGCAGCGGCGCGGCATATGCCATCAGACGGCGCTGCTCAGCAGTCAGGCGGCACGTCTCGGTGTGTTTGATCTCCCAGCCGTCATCCTCCCCCAGCCAGTCGAGTGCGGCGGCATTTGCCTCGCGCAATTCCTTTTCGAGGCTCCCGTCCTGCATTGCCTGCATGGTTGCGGCGGCCTGCGCCATGTTCTGCCGGGCGGCTTCGGCCACGGTAGCGGCATCCACTCCGCCAAGCGTATTCATCGCGGCCTGCTGCGCCTGAATCTCCGCCAGATCGGGTACGGCCTCCTGCATCTTGGCCATGATCTGTGCCTGCATGTCGCCCATGTCGGGCATCCCCGGAATCGATCCCATCATTGCGCGCATCTGCTCCAGGGCTGCCTCCTGTGCCGCCCGGGCAATCTCCTCCGGACTTTGGGGTTTCATCTTCTCGTTTGCCATGTTCGGTATGTTTTAAGGTTTTCGATCCATTTTATCCTTCGGCGCCGGCCGCAAGCAGCAGCTCGACGATCTCCGTGAAGCCGCGTTCGCCGGCATAGTAAAGTGCCGTGTGCTGGAGGTTGTCCGCCGCATTGACGTCGGCACGATGCTCCACAAGCAGGCGCACGACTTCGTTGTTCCCGGCGCGGGCCGCCATGAGCAGCGGGGTTTCACCCACTCCGTTGCGGGCGTCGATTGCCGCGCCGGCCCCGAGCAGCGCCTCGACGAGGAAGCGGTTGCCCGCCAGTGCTGCCCGATGCAGCGGCGTCGAACCGTTTGGCAGCGCACGGGTGGTGTCGGCCCCGGCTTCGATAAGCATTCGGGCAATGTGCAGGTTGCCGCGTCCGCACGCCACCAAAAGCGGCGTCTCGCCCGCGTCGTTCGGCGCGTCGAGTTGCGCTTTCGAGGCCGCAAGCAGTGTGCGCACGATCTCCGCCTGATCGTTGTAGACCGCCTGGTGCAGCGGCGTGTTGCCTTCGGCATCGCGGCTGTCCGCCCCTCCGGAACCGCTCCGGCTCAGCCGTGCCACGACCTCCGTCAGTCCGTGTGCCGTGGCGTAGTCCAGCGCCCGATGTCCCGTCTGGTCCGTAGCCTCGGTGTCGGCACCGCGGTCGAGCAGCCACAGAGCGGCATCCGTGCGGCGGTTCTCCACGAGCCGCATCAGCGACGTGCAGCCCTCCCGGTCGGCGGCATCCGGATCGGCTCCGGCATCGAGGAGTCGGGCCAGGATCTCGCGATTGCCCTTTCGGGCGGCGGCGTGGAGGGGCGTTTCGCCCCGGTTGTTTACGGACGAGGCGTCGGCTCCCTTTTCCAGCAGCAGCACCGCCAGATCCCGGTATCCCTCACGACAGGCGTAGTGGAGCGCCGTGTTGCCCTCGGCATCGCGCCGGTTGAGGTCGATGCCACCCCGTTCGAGAAAGAGTTTTGCAATGCTCTTCTGCCCGTTGCGGCAGGCGTTCAGAAAAGTTTGGAAATTATCCATAGCGTTGATTTCAGACGTGTTTGAGCAAAAATTTCACAAGCGGCTCGTTGTTGCTGCGCATGGCAATGTCTATCGGCGTGCGACCCTCATTGTCGGCGGCCGAGACGTCGGGCCTTCCGAACTCGAAGAGTAGCTCGGACGCCTGCCGTGCCGCCGCATGCGTGTAGCCTTCGGCCGCATAGTGCAGCACCGTACGCCCTTCGTTGTCCGCGGCGCAGGGGTCGGCACCAACCTCCAGCAACCGTTCCAGCATCTCCGGCTGATACGGCCCGGCGCTCCGCGGGCCCAGCAGATGCATCAAGGCCGTGCGCCCCAGAGCGTCCCGGGCATTGACATCGGTCTTTTGTTGAAGCAACCGTCGCAACGCCCATATTGCCAGTTCGTAGTCGTCATGCTGGCATGTCAGCATGAGAGCCCGTTCGTCTTTCCCCGTCTGTGGGGCATCAAGATGCCATCCCTGCTGCTCGAAGAGCTCCATGAGCGGGGCAAATCGCTCCATGCCATCCGATACGCGACATCCCTGCTCGATCCAGACGGCAAAGGGAGACATCCCTTTTGCCGTTCTCCGGTCGGGATTGGCTCCAGCCCGGAGCAGCATCGCCGCGATTTCGGTCTCGCCCCACTCCAGCGCACAGACCAGCGGCGTTTTGCCCGTCCAGTCGTTCATTTCGCGGTCGTCGCACTCCGCATCGGGATCGACACCTGCCTGCAGCAGGGCTTCCAGTGCTTCCCGATCCCTTTTTCGCAGCGTCTGGAAGAGGTTCATCCCGCCGGTCTCCATCGTGAGTTCATCAAACGGATCCTCACCCGAAAGCAGGGCGCCCACCCATTTGGCTCCGCCTTCCATGGCGAGGTCGAACGCACGCCGACCGGCCGAGTTCTTCTCGTCGGGGTCGATCTGCCCGCTGTGGAGCAGCAGTGCCGCCGTCGCATAGCAGCGCATCTGTTCCGCCTGGAGCTCTTCCAACTCCTCGCGGGCCTCCCGCTGCTGCTTCTCCGAGACCCACCGTTCGCCGAAGCTGGCGATGAAGCGCTCCTTGCCGGCGATCTCTCGTGCGGTATCGGCGGCGCGGCGGCAGAGGATGTGCAGGGCATTGTCGCCGTAGCTGTTCGCGGAGTCGAGCCGCTGCCCGGAGCCGATCAGCACGGCGGCCATCGCGTGGTGGCGGTTTTGCACGGCCTCGATCAGCGCCGTTGTGCCGCGAGCCGAGCGCGGAAGGTTCGCGCCGCGATCCAGCAGCAGCCGTGCCGCCGAGGCGATCGGTTCTTCCAGGGCGGAGACCCTGCTGCGGCGCGAGGCCAGGCGAAAGAGCGGCGTGTGCCCCTCTTCGTCGCGGTCATTTACCTCAGCCCCGTGGTCGAGCAGCGAAGCGATAGCCTCGCAGTCGGCAAATTCCGCCACAATATGCAGCGACGTGCGGCCGTAGTTATCCTCGTCGCGTGCATCGGTCGAAATCTCGGCAAGGAGTTGTCGCCGTCGCTCCTCCTTTGCAGGGTTCGGATAGTAATAAAGGTCGTAGAGTTCCCGGAGCGGTGTCATCGGTCGATTGGTTTGAGCAGGTTTTCAAGATGTTTGTATCGGAGTCCGAGGCGGGCGGCAATCGTCCGCACCTCCTCGTAGCGTTTCAGTCGGAATGCAGCCTCAGCCCGCAGACGGAGGATCAGCGTGAGGGCATCGTCGCGCGGCGTCTCGGAAAGCAGCGGACAGCGGGGCAATTCGCTCGCGGCATCCCAGCGGCGGAAGGCCTCGGGTGGCTGCCGCTGCGACATGGACGGAACACCCGGGCAGTAGCCTTTACCCGGCTTGTCGTCCAGCAGCCGTTCGGCCTCTGCGAGCAGCCGGTGGCACTCCTCATACCACCTCGTCATGAAGCAGCACAAGGCTTGATTGTAGCGCGTCGGAGCATCCTCATGCGCACTGCGTACGAAGCAGTCGTAGGCCAAGGTCCACGCTCCGCAGCAGATGTAGGTGACTCCGGCCGCAAAGAGTCGTCCGGAGTCCGCTCCCGCAGTCGGCGGGGCGCTGCCCAGCAGTCCCATTTTTGCTTCGCTAATCGTCGATGGCAACCTCGCCCGCAGCGTCGGCTGTGAAGGCGACCGTGTAATAGTTCGTCACGGTGAACCGTCCCTGATATTCGGGCGACTCGCTCTCGTCGACGTAATTCAGTTCGAACTGCACCTGCATCTGTTGCGACTCCGCACGGTACTCCTCGCTGCGGTTCCAGCGGTCGACGTTGCTCAACGACACCGGCCAGACGCGGAAACGGAACATCCCGGCCGACTTCAACGTCAGTTTTTTGCCCTCTTCATCGGACATCACCAGTGCATCCGCCTTTTCGCCGATTTTCTGGAGGTAGTCAAAGTCGATGGCTGCGAGGTCGAGCGGTGTCGAGCAGGCGTAGGAGTTGGTCTGACGGTCGTTCTGCTCCGGACCATCGGTCGTGAACTTCCCGTTGGTGAGCTGGAACGCGAGGTGGTAGTTGTTGTTGTCGGCGTCGATATAGTAGACGTCGATGGACGTGAGAATGTTCTCCAGTTGGCGGTCGCGGTTGTCCTCGCGCCACTCCACCTCGTAAATCTTGTACTTCGAAGTGTCTACATGCTCCGCAACGAGCTCCCGGATTTTGGAAAGTCCCTCTTCGGAGGCCATCGGAAAGGTTTCGCCCGACCCGCAGGCCGTGAGCGACAAGGCGGCGACAACAATCGCTACTGCAATTTTCATAAGTCTGGTAATCATATCCGTATGTTTGTATAGTTTATTATCCCAGAAGTGTGCGGAAGGCTTCGAACTCCTCCTCGGAATCGAAATAGCGTGTCTCGAAGATGATGTAGTTGTCCGGAGTCTTGACCTTGCACTGGTGTTCCTCCTCGTCATCCTTCACATACTCGATGTCGGTGGTGAGGAACGAGCGGTATTCGATCTTCCCCTTCTCGACTTCGGGGTAGGTTACGCGCGTGCCGTCTATCGTGATCTTTCCTCCGGCGGCTTTCAGCGTCCGGGCATTGCGCATGCTCCGCCAGGTGAAGAAGAGCAACAGCACGCCACCCACAATCAGAATGGTCGAGAATACCGCCGGCGAGAGAATCCGCAGATGGCGGATACGAAGGCCGAAGGGAAAGAGGGCCGGAATGACGATCATTCCCACACCAAAGGCCAAGTTCGACCATTGGTTCGTGAAGATGCTCGCAGGAGTGTAATTGAAACTCCTTTGGATGCGTTCGAAAGGTTTGTTTTCCATAAAAGTTACCGATTGGTCATTTTTTTCATGGAGACAAAGATAGCATAAAAAAACAAAAATATGACCAAGTGGTCATATTTTTACTCCGAATTGTGAAAAAAGCCGCTGAAAGCCTGCTCAGCGCTTCAGCAGCCCATATATATAGAGGAAACGCTTTCGGAGAATCCCGACATCGAGGCCGTCGGAGAAAGACATTTGGTACGAGAGACCGATGAATACCTGCCGGAACAGAGCCGCTGCTTCGTAAATGTCGGTATCAGCCCGCAGTTCTCCATGTTCTACGCCCCGTCCTATGACATCGCGCCAAAGCCTGATCTCCTTTTCCATCCATTCGTGGAGTTTGCGCTTACCGTCGGGATAATAGAACAGCACCTGCTGGAAGAGGTGAAAGTAACCGGCATTAGCCAACTGTCCGGGCATCTTCTCCCGCCGGATATTGCCCAGCCGCACGATCTCCGCCATGGTATGCTCCACGCCCTCGACATATTTGTCGATGAAATCACGCAGCGACCCGTCCGACGGGGCGAATTTGTTCTCTGGATCCTGGAGATGGAAGAGATAGCGGTCGGCCACGTCGATGAACAGATCGAGCTTGGTGGGATAATAGTTGAAGATCCCGGTTTTGGTCAGCCCGACGCTGTGGGCGATCATTTGCAGGCTGACTCCCTCGTAATTCTTCGACATAAAGAGTTGCAGGGCATTTTGCAATATCTCCTCCCGATTGGTTTTCATGACTTAAACATATTTACCTTCCAAAGATACAATCATTATTCGGGAAAATGGTCATATTCTTCCACTGAATATTGTCTCTTTTTGCAATGCCGGCGGGTTTTATGGCCCCAATGTTCCTCTTTTTATTTTATGAAGTTTTACGATACGGTTGTACGATTTGCAATTTTTCCGTCCTTTCCTCCTATCGCCTCAGATCGTCTCAGACGGTGCGGTTTGTTTGCGTAAATTTCACTAATATAGAGTTAATGTATTGATAATCAATATGCATAAATTTCTTCAACGAGGAGGAATACTGATCCTTATTTGAATAGATCAAATAATTAAGCACTGACGGGACAACTTGTTTATCCCGTCGGTGTTTTATGGTGCCAAAGAGACATATTTAATATCAAACTTTTGTAAAACACAAACAAGGATTAAAAATATTTGTCCTACAAAAATAATTGTGAAAACGAATCCGTCTTAATTAACGAGTTTATCACTTTTGCTCCTATTGCAACGCCAACATAAAGTTTGTAGATTCTCTGGCAACGTTTTGCCCCCCCTTAAATACAGGAATAATACGGTCTATTTCCAATAACAGATGTGGCTCATCCTCTAAAGAAGCTCCACAACAAACACACTTATATCCATCCCTCCTTTTTATCTGTTCTCTTAAATTGTTTGTCATCAGTTGCCTTTGGCACACCATTGAATTTTTCTTTTCAATAACGGATGCTATATAATGGACAAATTTTTCCAAAGTCGGCACATCAAAATCCACAGTACATTCCAAAGAACTATTGCCACCGGAACTCACATACAAAAACCGATAAGAAGGATAATATTTATCTTCAATATCGAATGGCCGAATCCCAAGTTCACGATAGAGCCGATTCATACTGAAAAGCATGATAAGCGTAGGAACTTCAGTATGTACGGACTTTATCAATGCCTCGCGCTCCGCGATGTACGATTTCTTACCCTGTTCGATAGCTGAAAACCTGTTTACCAAATCTTCATGGAAAGCTAGGCTATCTTCATTGCAACTGATTTTAAAGTATTTGCATATATATTTAAATGGTTGATTCCTTGCATTAGCACAGACCTGTCTTGAACAATTATAGATATTGTCTGCCTGTAAATTCAATTCGTTACAATCCTGAATATTTTCCTTTATAGAAACCTTCATCTGGAGAACTTTCGAGATGAAAAATAGACAAACAGAAACAAACAATAACAACCATAAACTATCGCACATACTATCGCAGCAACGCATACAGCAACCCCAATATAATATAGCAAAGCTATTAACGGCAAGACTATTAATGCCATGATTAAAAGTAATGCACTTATTCCTCTCATTAATCTTAAATCATCTAATAAATATTCCGATAGTTTCTACAAAATTAATTGATTTCATCTAAGTTGTAAATATGATCGTGTCCCGAATACGTAAAAACGGACCCGTCGGGCGGTCTCACGGCTTTCGCACCGCTCTCTTACGGACATGGGTCGGCATAAATACGGACGATATACCAAAGCGGAGGAACATAATCGATCGGCATCCGCCGACAAGTCATGCGTCGAGCTGCTCGAGGAACCGGGATTCGCAGCAATGCCTGACAATCGTCGGGACTGAGGAATTGTTCTGCAAAAAAGTGTTCTTTGGCGACGCAACAGAATGCCCGAAATATAGCTCCGTGTAAGCCACGATTCCCAAATACCTTGTCGGCGGGCTATTCCGGTGACGATCGGGCCGGTTCGGCCGCTACGACTCGAATGTAGCCGCGACCGGCCTGAGATAATCCGTGATCGGCAAGTGCTGCGGACAGATTTTCTCGCATTTGCGGCAAGCGATACACTCGGAAGCCTTTCCACGGGTACCCGCATAAGTCTCGTAATAGGCTCGCTGAATCGAAAAGCCCCGGTTGAGCGACTGCTTTTCGGCATTGAACAGCGCGAAATACTCGGGAATGGCGATCTGCTTCGGACAGCCCGGCACGCAATAGCGGCATGCCGTGCACGGGATGGCTATCGAGCGACGGATAATCCCGACGGCCTCGGTCACGACGGCTCGCTCCCTGTCCGACAGAGGCTCGAAACTCTGCATATAGGACGTATTGTCCAAAAGTTGCTCCAGAGACGACATGCCGCTGAGAACCATCATGACGCCGTCGAGGCTTGCCGCGTAGCGGATGGCCCACGACGCCGGCGAAAGATCGGGCCTCAAGTCGCGGAAAAGCCGCTCGGCCTCGGCCGGAACACGAGCCAGCGCGCCTCCCTTGACGGGCTCCATCACCACGACCTGTTTGCCGTGACGGCGAGCCACCTCGTAGCACATGCGCGACTGAATGCTCTCGTTGTCCCAGTCGAGGTAGTTGATCTGCAATTGCACGAACTCCGTTTCGGGGTGCGCCGTCAGGATCTCGTCCAGCAGTTCGGCCCGGTCGTGGAACGAAAAGCCGACGTGGCGAATGCGGCCCTCGGCCTTCTTGCGGGCGACAAAGGCGAAACTGTCGAGCCGCTCGGCAGTCGCATAGTTCGTGCCGTTGAGACTATGCAGCAGATAGTAGTCGAAATAATCGACTCCGCACTTGACCAGCTGCTCGCCGAAAATACGCTCCTGATCGTCTTCCTTTTTCAGAAACATCGTCGGCAGTTTCGACGCCAGCGTGAACGAATCGCGGGCATGGCGTTTGACAAGCGCCTCGCGCGCCACGCACTCGCTCGTAAAGTCATGATACATGTAGGCCGTATCGAAATAGGTGAAGCCCCGCTCGATAAAAGCGTCCACCATCCGTTCGACCTGACGCATATCCACCGCACGGTCGTTCTCGGGCTCGATGAGCGGAAGACGCATCATTCCGAATCCCAGTTTCCCGGCCATGTCTATCTACGGATTAAGCGGTTGATAAAAAGCCATCCCCCGAGAATCTGAAGCAGCATGCCGGGAATTCCGATACGGAAATCCTGTACGGCCATATGCCAGCTGCCGGTCAGAGCCCACTCGCCCAGCGTGCCGGCAACCTGATAAAACGCTACCACAGCGGCAAGCAGCCCGAGCGACGCCTTGCGAAAACGAGCGGCAGCGAAACCGGCCGCTCCGGCCAGAAGCACGGATTTAAGCCCGATAGCGGGCAAGACCGCCGCTGCGGGCATGCCGAAAAGCGCCGAATTCAGCCAAGGCGACGCGACGGCCGTCAGAAGTCCCACGCGCCAGCCGTACTTATAAGCACCGACAAGCGTAAAGAAATAGATCGGCAGCCACCGGACGCCGCCCAGAGGGAACAAATGGCACAACTGCGGAAGAAGCACGTTGCCTGCCACGAAAAGGAATGCGGTCCAATAGGTCTTTGCCTGGCCGTATCCCAACGAATAGAGTTTTACAGTAGTCGTTTGCATATCTGCATATATTTGATTGGTTCGTTCTAAAAACGGATATTCGCTCCGGCCATGACCGTCGCCCGAGGCATCGGAAAGCCGGCGACCGTCTCGTACCTCTGCGCCAGCAGATTTTCTCCCCGAACCCAAAAGCCGAGCCAATCGGCCGCACGGAACGAGCCTCGCACGTTCCACAATACGAAATTTTCCGTAGCATAGTCGCCCGTGTCACCGAGCTTTACTTCGGTATAAAGATCTGCAACGTATTGAACGCCCGACGAAACATTCCACCGCCCCTTCGAGAACGTCGCCCCGGCATAGAGCTTGTGTTCGGGCGAAGCCAGCACGGGCCGCTGCATGTGCAGATAGCTGTAGTTGGCATCCAGCGACCACGACCTCGAAACAAGGCAGGAAGCCTCGAACTCGACGCCCGCATTCCGGATCCGCCCGGTATTGACGTTCATGGGACGTCCGCCGACCGGCATCCGCACGATCAGGTTCTCGCCGTCGATAAGAAAGACGTTGACTCCGTAAGAGAGACGTCCTCCGAACGGTTGCTGGGAGAAAGAAAGCTCGTAGCTCCACAGCCGCTCGGGCTTCAGGTCGGGATTGGCCGGAGGAAACATATACAACTCGCGGATGGTGGGATAACGAAATCCTTTGGCTGCCGAAAACTTGAGCAGCGCGCGACGCGGCAGGACGAACGACAATCCGGCCTGCGGCACCCACTCCGTACCTACGTGCGAATGATGATCGAGGCGCAGCCCGGCATCGAAAGTCAGCCAGCGGGTCAGGCTTTGGCGAAAATCGACATACCCCGCCGTTTCATGCTGTATCTTGTCCGCCTGCATCTCGCGCCCGCCGCCCCCGACCGGCTGATTCCACGCCTCGCCGCCGAAACGGAAATAGTCCACACCCACCGTCAGGCGATTTCCCTCGAACAGCCGGACGCTCTGATACCACGACAGGCCCAGCATGTCGTCGCGCGAACGGAAGCGATAGTCCAGCGGCCGTTCGTCGGGATGATACCCGTCGTTGATCCAATGTTTTCCCCAGTTATAGAAAAAGCTCAGGGTTCCAGAGGTTTTCTCGTACCGGTTCTCCAGCGCGAGCGAAGTCATGCCGCGGGTTATCCGCTGATCGTTGTCGATCAGCGGATCGAACGTCTCGCCGGGATTCGAAGCGTTGAAATGGGTCACGTTCATGTCCGCCCATGCGTTCCAATGGTCGGAAATTTCATAGCCCAGCTTGGCATAGCCGCCGTACTGCTCGAAGCCCATGTTCGCCCGATGCCCGTCGGTCCGGTTGTAAGAGCCGCTGACGACGCTCGTGAAGCGTCCCTTGCGTATCCGGTTGGTCAGTTCGGACTGCAACGTATTGTAAGAACCGTAGCCGGTATGCAAATAATTCTTCACGCCGTCCTCGCGCATCTTGCGCGTGACGATGTTCACGACTCCGCCCATAGCGTTCGAGCCGTAAAGAACCGATGCCGGACCGCGCAGCACCTCGACCCGCTCGGCCATCAGCGACTGGTATGCGTCCGATATCGGATGGCCGAACAGCCCCATATACTGCGGGTGACCGTCGATCAGCACGAGCATCCCGGTCGTCGGAACGCCCGATTGCGCCGGACCGCCTATGCCGCGCAGCGACATCTGGCCGGCCGCTCCGCCCGAAACGCCGTAACCCATGATGCCGCGTCCGGTGGAGAACAGCCCCGGAATCCGCTCCGAAAGAATCGGCAGCAGCGAAGGCATGTTGGATTGCTCGATCCGCCGCCGGTCCACAACGGAAACGGTCATCGGCAGATGCCGGATATCGGTCTCGCTGCGAGTGCCGGTCACGACCACCTCCCCCAGATCGTGCGCCGGTCCCGGCAGCGCATCGGGCTCCGTCGCCGCCGCACGCGCCAGACCGACGAAAGGAATCAGGCACAGCGTCCAAATGATCGAATGACGTTTTTTCATAGAGCCGTCAACAACTGTCTGCTCAACGGAATTCAGCCCGAACGGGAACGTATCCGGTCTCGAAAACCCTCGTTTCACGCACGCCACGTTTTCCGACCGCCGATTTTCCGGTACAAAAATAAAAAAGACCGACGAAACATCGGTAGACGCATTACAGAAAAATCTACCCCGATTCCTGATTCACAAGCCCTACGCCTCCGATGTCCCGCATCCGGCGCATGCGAATCGGTTCGGAACAGGCCGGTCATCGCGTATCCCGGACCTCCGGTCCAGCATCCTTTTTCCGGGCGCATCGCAATACCCGGCCGTTCCTTTCATCCGCCCCTACCCCGGCCCTTGGAATGTCGGACGCAATGTATCATATTGCAAGGAAACGATGTGCCGAACTCTCCTCGAAAGATGAAAAAACTTCCGCTCGCCTGCCTTCTGCTGACGCTCTACGCCGGAATCCCCGGCTGCAACGACCGACCGGACCGGCAATCGCTGCAAAACATCGAAGCCTTCGCCCGCATGTACGGGCTCGTCCGATGGTTCCATCCGTCGGACGAGGCGCAGCGGGTCGACTGGAACCGATTCGCGCTGTACGGAGTAGAACGGGTGGCAGCATGCGAATCGACCGAGGAGCTGGAGAGGGAGCTCGAACGTCTGTTCCGGCCGCTCGCTCCAGGAATCGGCTTTTCGGACCACGGGCGGGACGAGGGACTGCCTGCCCGCATAACGCCTCCCGACACCTCCGGCAGGCCAGTCGTGGCATGGCAGCACAAGGGCGTGGACACGGAAACGGCCGTTTTTCTCGACGGACAGATATTCAACGGCGACTATATCAGCAAGCGGACGAACCGGCCGCTTGAGTACCGCAACGACAAGCGACTGGTACTTTTCGGCCAATTGTTTCCGGCGGCCGATTACGGCGACCACGAAATCAAGGTCAGGGCACGCATCCGGAAAAACGCGCCGTCGGACGATCTCCGTCTCTCCTTCAAGGTAGCCACGAGACCGCAGTGGCGGGATGTCGTGCCGTTCGGTCCCGATGCCGACCGGTGGCTCGTTCAAAACGACGGACAGTGGGAAACCTACGCGCGCAGCTTGTCGGTCGCCGCCGAAAATCGAGGAGAGGCCATCCGATGGGGCATATACGCCGACGGAGAAGGCTCCTTCTCGGTCGGGGCGATCGAGATGGAAAACCTAAAAACGGGCAAAAAATCGCCTTCCCCGGTTTACGAAAGCCGTAGCTACCGGTATCGGACCGACTCTTCGGGAAGATACGACATCCGGGTGTACGACCTGCTTCCGGCCCGCATGCAGCTTTTCGATGGACACGCCTCGTGCGGCGAATACCGGTCGGAACGGCTGACCGAGGGGCTGTATGCTCACGCACCGCTGGCACTATACGACACACGGAGCGGAACCTATCCGCCGGGCGATCCGGAAACACTGGAGGACCTCCTCCGCGCGACGGAATCCGCCGCACCGTCGGATCGCGCGAAAATGTATGCCGACCCCATCGTGGCATGGAATGCGATAAAATATTTCGGCCCCTATCTTGCGGAAATGCGGCTCGACTGGGACGAGGAACTGCGCAAGGCGCTGTCGCGGGCTTCCCGCTGCAAGCGATACGACCTGAAACCGCTGCGACTGATGATGGCACAGATCGAAGACGCCCATGTACATTACGTCGAGCCTGCCGCCAGCCAAGTCCGGGAGCGCTTTTTACCGCTGCAAGTCCGTAAAATGGAAAGGCTGATTGTCGTGACCGACTCGAAAGACTCTTCGTTGCGAAAGGGCGATATCGTTCGGACGGTCGACGGAGCGGATGCGAGGAGATGATCTCCGAAGGCCCTCACTTCAAAGCATGGATGGCAGCAAGAGAATGGCAGTGCCGTCCGGGGCAGGGTCGGATTACGCTCGAAATCGAGCGCGAAGGCCGCCGGCGGACGATTACGACGCATTGCCTGAAAACGCCCGAGTACGCCGAATGGCTCCGGTCGCTGCGGCAGCAGCGGCCGAGCCGGTGGATAGACGGTCGCACGCTCTATCTGAATCTGGCCTGTACCGGACTCGACGAGGCAAAAGAGCTGTTGAAAAACCGGCAGCCGGGACAGACGGTAATCGCGGATATGCGCAACGGTATCGGATTTCTGTTTCAAGACCTGATCGCCCCGCTCTGCCCCGACGTCCGCTGGTCTTTCCGACAGGGGACTTCGCTGGTTCCCTGCCCCACGCATCCCGAAATTCCCGAGCTGAAAGACATGCTGCCGGACATCCGCCTCCGGAGCCGAACCGGAAAAACATTTTCCTGACCGGCCCCTCCAACCTGAGCCACTACGAAAGCGTACTGGACTTCGTCCGCTATGCCGGACTGGGCTACCTCGTCGGAACGAATACCGGAGGCTGCACCGGTCCCATAAACTATCTCCCGTTGCCATCGGGACATGAAGTCGCTTTCACCGGCACGAAGGTTCTGAGCAATCTGGGCCGCAGCCGCTACTTCTACCGGACGGGAATCCGTCCCGACCGCTATGTCGAGGAGACGGCCGACGATATCCGTCTCGGACGGGACGCCGCGCTGGAGGAAGCCTTGCGGATAGCAGGAGCTCCGCCCTCGGCCGGGAATCCGTGACCGTCCGCATCGAAAGATCGATCGGATCAGCGGTTCGTCGCAACGGCGGACCGGACCGGCCTCAGCCAGTTGCCTCTCCAAAGTCGAAGAAGAAAAATCGCCCCGCGAAAACAAAGCTCGGCGCACATGGCGATCCACACGCCGCGCAACCCCAGCACCGGCGCGAGCAGAGCCGCCAGCGTCAGACGCACCGCCCACATGCTGAAAAAGTTCATGAAACTGGGAACGAGCGTATCGCCCGCCCCTACGAACGCGCCGTAAGCGACGATCGAGGCCGCGAACATGGGTTCCGCAAACGCCTCGATCCGCAGAACGGCCGTGCCCAGCGAACGGATCTCGGCATCCGGGGTCATAACTCCGATCATCTGCGGCGCGGCCAGATACATGACCAGCCCCATAACGGCCATCACGGCCATGCCGATTCCCACCGTCATGCCAGCCAGTTTCCGGGCCAGTCCCTGCCGGCCTGCTCCCACGCTCTGCCCTACCAGCGTCGTCGCGGCATCGGCTATCCCGTAGCCGGGCATGTAGCAAAGACTCTCGGCCGTAATGGCGAACGCGTTGGCTGCAATGGCGACGGTTCCGAGAGGCGCGACGATAACCGTAGACATGATCTGGGCTCCGCATATCACGATGTGCTCGCAGCCGACCGGTCCCCCGATACGGAGCGCCTCGGCAAGACAACGTCTCGTAGGACGGAAACTACCCGGCCGGCGAAGGAGCGCGAGCTCGGGCGAGCGCAAGCAGAGGTAGCTCGTCATCAGGCAGGACACGACGACGACGGCCAGCGCCGTCCCCGTCGCCGCGCCGGCCACTCCCATATCCGCTCCGGGCAGGGAAACCGTCCATCCGCCGAGACGCAACTCCCTCGACGGAAAGATAAGCAAGATGTTGAACACGACGTCCAGAACGCACATCAGGATGCTCAGCATGCTCGGAATCCGCATGTTGCCGCTGCAACGGAGCATGCCGCCCGAAAGAAAATTGAGCTGAAGGAACGGCAGGGACAACGAATAGATCAGAAAATAGCGGGCCGCATCAGGCACGATAGAGGCGTTTCCTCCGAGCCAGCCGGGCAACGAGCCGCTCACCGAGCAACCGATCCCCGACAGCAGCAAGCCGAAAAGAGGAACGGCGACGAAGGACTGACGCAGGACGGCCCTGGCCCCTTCCATGTCATCGGCACCGATCCGGTGCGCCGCCTGAACGGAAAAGGCGGTGGCCGCCGCCGCGCACACCCCGTTGAAAAGCCAAGTGGTCGTAGATACGAGACCGATGGACGCCGAGGCTTCGGCACCGAGACTGCCCACCATCGAGGCATCGATGTACAGCATGACGATCGAAGAGAGCTGGGCCAGCATCGACGGAACGCTCAACCGCACGATCAACTCGAGCCGCTGCCTCCAGCTCATCGGCCTGCCGGAACGGATCGACTCCAGCAATATGTACTCTTTTCTTCTCTTCCCGGAGGACATAGCCACTCAACTTGCCGGATTATCCTCTATCTGCCGAGCACTTTTCTCAGCCGCAGCAATCCTTCTTCGAGCAGCGATCTGGGACATGCGATGTTGAGCCGGATAAAATCCTCGCCTCCGGGGCCGTAGATCGTCCCGGGACTGATCATCAGCTTCGCTTCGGCGAGCAGCCTGGCCGCGATCTGCTCGGAGCTCACTCCCGTCGTCCGGCAATCGATCCACACGAGATACGTGCCCTCGAGGGGCAGTACCGGATATTGCGGCAAATACTCGGCGAAGAACCCGCACAGCATGCGATAGTTGTCCGCAAGGTATTCCCTCAACCGGTCGAGCCACTCCTCGCCCCGATCATACGCGGCCATCAGCGCCTCCACGCCGAAAGGATTGACGTCGCACACCTCGTTGTCGTTGATCGCACGATCGATTCCGGTCCGCACGTCGGCATCGGCCGAGACGATATTGGCGATCTGCATTCCGGCCAGGTTGAACGCCTTGCTGGGCGAGTTGCAGGTAACCGAGCCATGCAGGAAATCGTCCGACAGCGAAGCGAACGGGGTATAATCGTGTCCTTCATAGGTCAGCTCGCAGTGGATTTCGTCCGCCACGACGCGCACGCCGTGACGGAGGCATATTTCGCCGAGGCGGCGCAACTCCTCCCGGGTCCACACCCGGCCCACGGGGTTGTGCGGATTGCACAGCAAAAGCAGCTTGGCCTTCGGATCGGAAGCCTTCGTCTCCAGATCGTCGAAATCGATCGTATACGCTCCGCCTTCGTAGCGCAGCCGATTGGCCAATAGCTCGCATCCGTTGTTGCGGATCGACGAGTAGAAACAATTGTAGGCAGGCGTCTGCACGATCACCCGGTCGCCCGGAACCGTCAGCGCCTTGATAACGGCCGAAAGGGCCGGGACGACTCCGGTCGTATAGAGTATCCAGTGCGGATCGATCCGCCAGCCGTGCCGACGGGCGAACCAGTCCGTTACGGCATCGTAATAAGCGGCGGGCACCCTCGTATATCCGAAAACGCCGTGCGACACGCGTCGCCGCAAAGCCTCGACGATACAGGGAGCCGCACGGAAGTCCATGTCTGCCACCCACATCGGGAGCACGCCCTCCTGCTCGGGCGTGTCCCACTTGTAGGAATTCGTTCCGCGACGCGGAACGACGGTATCGAAATCGTACTTTTCCATCGCCCTCAAGCCGAAAAACAGTTTCTCTCGCCTCCGACCCGTATCTCGCAGTCGGCCGGCGCCTTGACATGCGCATCGAGAATGATCTCGCCGTAGCCGCCGGCCGTGATCGAACCGCTGCGAGGATTTTTCACGCTGCGGACGCAGCCTTTGATGTCGGCCCGAAGCGTCGAGTACTCGAACGCCAGATCGCAATCGTCGTCCATCGTGCAGTTCTCCATCACCAGGTCCTGCGCATAGCACAGGGGCTGCGTGCCGGAAATCCGGCAGTTCACCAGCTTCAGCCGCTTCGAGTGCCAGCCGAGGTATTCGCCGTCGAGCACCGAATCGTAAACCGTCACGTCCTCCGAATTCCAAAACGCATCCTTCGAATGAATCTCGGCATCGCGGATCGTCACGTTACGGCAATATTGGAAAGAATAATTCCCGTTCTGCACGTAATCCTCGATCCGGATATTCTCACCGTGCAGGAAAAGGTAGTCGGCACGGTCCGCCCGAACGTTTTTCAGGTCCACGTTACGGCAATGCCACAGCGTCTCCTGCGCGTTAGGAATCTGCACGTTCTCGAGCCGGACACCGTCCATCTCGCGAAACATCTTCGGCGCCTCGACCCGGGTGTCGCTCATGCGCAGATCGCGCGAATACCACAGCGCAGCGCGGGCTCCCTCCGTAAAAAGACATTTCCTTATGACAAAGCCGTCGTTATGCCAGAAAGGATATTTTCCCTCGAAGCGACACCCCACGGCCTCAACGTTACGGCACTCCTTGAGCGCCGACTCGCCCGCATGAACGGTCACATCCTCCAGACAGAGGTCGCACGAGGCGAAAAGCGGGCGTTCGCCTCCGAATTCGTTACCGACAATCCGTTTCATCTTGTTGTTATATTTTAAACTTTCAATCTGCAATAAACGTGCGTCTCGGCACAGTCCGAACGAGTTCGACTCTGCGCTCGGCCTGCAGTTCCTTTCGCATTCATAACCCACTATGCCGAACGCTTCCAATCCGGCCACCGCCGCCACGCCTCCCTCACCTGAGCGACCGAGCCTCCGTCGCACCGTCCGGACGGCCGCCGGCCATCATAGCCTCGCGAAAAGCGCCGTACAGTCCAAACCGCAGGACCGCCGTTCTCCGACGCGGGGCGTCCGGGACCCGACCGGCGTTCAACAGACCGACGGACCGATCGAAATACGTCATGCGCCATTCCGTTCGTCCGTGCGAACGTTCCCCCGACCATTTTCCCGCACGGGATGCTCCAGTCAAAGAATCTCGCATCCCGTCGTCCGGCCGCCGCAGATATGGCACACATCGAAAGCACGACCATTCCAATGAATAATCGCCCCAATACCGCACGGAGTCATGCCGACCCGTTCACGAATCGATCGGCGCTCCGACCTCCTCGTCGGTGGCCTCCAGCTTGAAAAACACGGGGCGAAGTCCGTCGTTGCAGCAAGCGATAGCCACTCCCGGCTGGCGGATCCAATCGTTGTAATAGAACGACCGCGCTCCGTTAGCCAAAGCGAAAACATACTGGTATATAGTGCGCCAAGCTCCGTCGCAGAAGCCGTCCGGCTTAGCATGAGCCGCATAGAACACCTGCCCCTGTTTCATCACGGAGCAGGGCTTGAGGCCGGGCATCCCGTACTCGAGCGCCAAATCCTCGTTGAAAGTCGCGCGCAGCACGGTAATTTTCACCTTCTTCATGATCGTCTCTATTTTCTTTCATGTATTCGTCGAATGGCTCGAACCGAATTCCGCAAGACCGGATCGCCGCCCCGAGTGGCAAACACCGCACGGTCTCCGCATCACTGCCCGGAGCCTGTTCCGCATTCCGTTCCGCCGCCGACATACCGGACGGCGACCTCGCTCCGGTTCAGATCGTCCGAATTACCCGGGCAGGAACGCCTCCCACGATCGCGCGCGCTCGAGAACATTTTTGGTCACAACCGCTCCTGCCGTCACGACAACGCTCTCGCCGATGGTAACGCCGGAAAGAATCGTCGCGTTCGACACGATCCAAACGTTTTTCTTCAGAACGATAGACGCATAGTCGTTCCTCAAAACGCGGTATCTCGGCCGTATCGAGGAGATTCCGCGCCTCGACATGCTGTAAGAATTCATTCTGTGCCATTGTCGTACCTCATATCTCCAAACTGTTTCGCGACGATATTCCGTGCCATACCGTAAAGCCACGATATCCCGGCGAACGAACCCACCCGTTTCCGTAGCACCGCGCATGAACTCGGTCGCACAGCGTGTCGGAATTTCCGTCGCGACGAGGGCTTGACGAAATGATCGACATATTTCTCGCTCGTACGGTTCGTTATTTATCCGGCACAAAAATAGAAAGACATATGCCTCGATCGTGTAGACAGATTATCGGAAAACGTACCCCGATTACGGATTCGCGTCCGGAGCGGCCGCCGCATGTCCCGATCCGCCATACACGGAATTCCGCGCCATCCTCGCGCGCTGTATACGATTTACGGAGATTCATACCCCGATCACGGTTTTCACGGCCGTCATGAAACCGATTCGGAAGAAATGCGCTACATTTGTCTTCGACATAAAATCCGAAGGCCATGCAAACGAACGAGATCATTCAGGTGAACACGATCGACCAGTACAACAAGCTGTTCGGCATCGAGACCCGGCACCCGCTGATCGGAATCGTCGATCTGAACAGACCCGAGCAACTGATTCCCTACAAGATGAACATCGGGTTCTACGCCTTGTTCCTCAAAGAGGAAGTATGCGGCGAACTGACCTACGGACGCGGCAGGTACGACTATCAGGAGGGCACGGTCGTAGCGCTCGCTCCCGGCCAGATCGTCGGTCTGAACAACCCCTCGGGAGTGAAGCCTCCCGCCTCGAAGGGCCTGCTGTTCCATCCCGATCTGATCCGGGGCACGGCGCTCGGGCAGGAGATCAGGAACTATCAGTTCTTTTCCTACGAGGCCAACGAGGCCCTGCATCTGTCGCTGGAGGAACGTCGGATCGTCGCCGACTGTCTGAACAAGATCGCAACGGAACTGGAACATCCGATCGACAAGCACAGCCGCCGCCTGATTACGGCCCATATCGGCGTGCTGCTCGACTATTGTCTGCGTTTCTACGACCGCCAGTTCACGACCCGCAGCGAGCAGAACCGCGACGTCATCGTACGGTTCGAGCGACTGCTGGACGAATATTTCGAAAACTCGATGCCGCAAAGCGAGGGACTGCCTTCGGTCCGATACTTCGCGGAAAAGGTATTTCTCTCTCCGAACTATTTCGGCGACATGGTACGCAAGCAAACCGGGAAAACGGCCTCGGAGTACATACAGACGAAGATAATCGAACGGGCCAAGGAAAATCTGCTCTCCTCGGACAAAACGACGAGCCAGATCGCGCTCGAACTCGGATTCCAGTACCCGCAGCACCTGAGCCGGATGTTCAAGCGCATCGTCGGATGCACGCCCAACGAATTCCGGACCCGGAACTGAATCCGAACACCCAACGAAACAATCCGCCGGGGAACGCGGCTATGCGATATCGCATGAACCCGGACCGGACAGTTGCGCCGGTCCTCCCTGCGGCAGGAATCGCCATGACAAACAAATCGACCGATTCGAAGATTCGTATCGCCAGGGAACCGGCCTCCGGAGAGATCGTTCCCTTTATCCGCCTCCGGGGATGGTATACCGTCGTTCTGAGGGATTCTATGCCGGAAAGCGAAACGGCATACGGCCGGAAACTCTACGATTTCGCCGAAGGAACGCTGACATTCGGCACCCCGGAGACATCGCCGGCAACCATCCATATGAAAACGGACGCTCCCATCAGACGGTTCCTCGCATTCCGTCCCGACCTTCTGTGCCCGGCATACAGGCGACAGGCCATGAAGGATTACTCGTTTTTCGCCTATGACCAGAGCGAGGCGCTGCACCTGTCGCACAGGGAAAAACAAACGATCGTCCGATGTATGGACGACCTCGGCGAGGAAGCCGGCCATTCGGCAGACACTCACAGCGATTCGCTTCTGTCGGGACTTTTGGAATGCTTGCTGGACTACTGCATGCGCTACTATGAAAGGCAATTCATCACGCGCGGTCCGGCCAACGAACAACTGATGCGGCAATACGAATCGGTTTTGGACGGCTATATCCGGGCCGGGAAACTGAGAACGCGCGGGTTTCCTACGGCCGAATACTGTTCGCAACGGCTCGGACTATCGTCCGCATACTTCTCGGATATGGTGGAGCACGAAACGGGCAAGCGACCGGAGACATACGTCGAACTCAAGCGCATGCAAATAGCCCGGCAAAGACTCCTGACCACGAAAGCGCCCGTCCGTGCGATCGCCGAGGAGCTGGGATTTCCATCCTCGCAATTCTTTTGCTCGCTGTTCAAAAAGATCACCGGCCTGACGCCCGACCGTTATCGGACGCTCTGCTGACCGTATATGCCGTAAACATTTTTTCTGCCGTCGGACCTCGCACGGCAGCTTTCGTCGTTTCTCGTTCCGGTACATTCATCGGGTGCGGAACCGAAGCGCCGGCTTACATAGCCGACGACCGCTAACCGCACGACTACATCCGGACGGTCCAAACGGTTGCGAAGGTTCCGCTCCCCTTCCGCAAACCGAGCCGTCCGGTCCGCCCTCTCCGTAAAAGGCACGGGAAAACCGTCCGGAAGCTCCGTCGCCGGCGACCAACAAGACAAGCGAGTCCATTTTGCCGGCACGAACGCCGTCATGCTCCGTCCCATCACGGAATCCGCCGACCCGTTGACCCGCAGCCCGAAAAGTACGATCTTTGCATATCGCATTCAGTCATCAAAGAAATCGGATTATGAAAAACACCACATTCAAAAACGGAGACCCGATTCCGCAGCTCGGACTGGGAACCTGGCGATCGGAACCCTCGGAAGCTTACCGGGCCGTCAAGGAGGCTTTGCGCATCGGATACCGTCACATCGACTGCGCGGCGATTTACGGAAACGAAAAAGAAGTGGGACAGGCTCTGCGCGACTCTTTCCGGGAAGGAATCGTCCGGCGGGAGGAACTGTTCGTCACCTCGAAACTGTGGAACAGCCACCACGCTCCTCAGGACGTCGAACCGGCCATCCGGCAGACCCTGTCCGATCTGGGGCTCGACTACGTCGACCTGTACCTGATCCATTGGCCGCTCGCCTTCCGGAAAGGAATCGGTATGCCGCAAAGCAAGAACGACCTGATCCCGCTCTCGCAGATTCCGCTCTCGCTGACATGGGAAGCGATGGAAAAACTGGTCGACGGAAAACTGACACGCCACATCGGCGTATCGAACTTCAGCATCGAGGCGATCGAGAAACTCAACGACGGGGCACGCATCCGGCCTGAAATGAACCAAATTGAAATTCATCCGTACATGCAACAGGACCGTCTGGTCGATTACTGCCGCGACACCGGTCTGCTCGTAACGGCCTACTCCCCGCTGGGCAGCCGCGGCAACCGCGTACTGAAAGATCCGGTGGTCGTCGCCGTGGCGCAAAAGCACGACTGCACGCCGGCACAGGCGGTACTGGCATGGCTCATGGCCCGCGACATCGTCGTCATTCCGAAGTCGGTCCACGAGCAGCGCCTGCGCGAAAACTTCGAGGCAACCGACGTCGCTCTGGACGAGGACGATATGCGCCGCATGGCCTCGATCGAACGACACGAACGCATGAGCGACGGCTCGTTCGCCCTGTTCGAGGACGGCCCGTATACGGTCTACGACCTGTGGGGAGCGGAATAACGGCAGACTGTGGCCCGCAAGAGACGATAGGAATCAGTCCGGCCAAGCCGCTCTGCATCGCCAAGGATGCGATCGACCTGTCGCCCTCGGTCCAAAGTCGGCCGGAAAGTCCCGGGCGAACAGTCCGTTCGTACTTTCCGCCCTGCTTTCCCTGCGAACAAGCCTCGGGCGGCCGGACGGAACGGCTCCCGGGCATTTCCCCGACCGAAGATCGCCGTCGGGAAAATACCCATGCGGAAGCCGTATTCCGATTGCACCCGGTTATACGGTCCCAATCCGCGTCACGCCTTTCCGGACGAGCTTTCCGCCCATAAAAAGCGGGGCCGGCAGAAAATCTGCCGGCCCCGCATCCGTAATGGGTCCGCTTTCGGCCGCGTCTGCGCCGCCCGTTCCGAACCGACAAACGGCCGCAAGCACGCCGAAGCGAGCATGCCTTATTCTATTTCAACTAACTGGCTGTCGACGGCTACCGTTTCGCCCTCGGCCACCAATACCTGCTTGACCGTACCGGCATAGTCGGACATGATGCTGTTTTCCATCTTCATGGCCTCCAGAATCACGACATCCTGTCCCTTGGCCACCGTATCGCCCGGAGCGACGAGCACCTTCAAAATACGGCCCGGCATCGGAGAGGTCACCACGTTGCCCGTAATCGGAGCGGCGGCAGGCTTGGCGGGCTCCGCTTTCGGAGCCTCGGCGGCCGGAGCGGCGGCGGGCTTGGGGGCCTCGTCCTTCGGCTTCGACGCCTGATAACGCGCCTTCTTCACACCGGTCAGATAATTCTTGGCTACCAGCGGGAACAGCTCGAGCAACAGCACCTCCTTCTCGTTCTCGGCCAGCTTGACGCCGCCGGCTTCCTCGAGCACGGGATTCGGCTGCATCTTGTATTTCGACGTGTCGTAAGGCGTCTCCTCGCGGACTCCGGCGATCTTCAGCCGGAACTCGGGATCGACCTCGACCGGCGTCTTGCCGTATTCGCCTTTGACCAAATTGACGAACTGGTTCGACACGTTCGAATACATCGGTTTCCCGTTCTTGATGTCCAGCGCGCAGTTGACGGCCTGAGCGCCGACGATCTGGCTCGTCGGGGTCACCAGCGGGGGCAGGCCGGCGTCGAGACGCACGCGGGGAATCAGCTTCATAGCGCTCTCGAGGATCGACTCGGACTTGAGCTGCTTGAGCTGCGCCACCATGTTCGTGTACATGCCGCCCGGTATCTCGGCTTTCTGGACCAACTCGTTCGGTTTCGGGAAGTTGAAATAGCGCTCGATCGCGTGGCAGGCGTCGATCAACTCGGTCTCGTTCCCGCTCTTGGCCGCCGCAACGGCCCGGTCGAATTCCTTGTCAATATGTTCGGGCAGCTTGTCGGTCAACGGGTTGAAAGGATTGGGGAAAACCTTCACGGCGTCCACCGCGTCGAGCTCCTTGCGGATGGCATAAAGCTCCTTGTTGATCTTGGCGACCGCCTCCATGTTGATGTCGAGCTCAACGCCCATCTTCTGACAGAAAATCCAGATCAGTTCGATGGCCGGAGCCGCCGGACCGCCCGCGAAATTCCATATATTCGTATCGACGATATCGGCTCCTGCCTCGATAGCGGCCACGACGGAAGCCAGGCCGTAGCCCGGCGTGCAGTGGGTATGAAAGTCGATCGGAATCGACAGGTGCTTCTTGAACAGCTTGATCAGACCCGACACGCGCTTGGGAGGAATCAGCCCGCTCATGTCTTTGATCGTGATCATGTCGGCGCCGAGGGCGGCCATCTGCTGGGCCTTGCTCAGGAAATACTCGTCGGTGAATACGGCCTTGGGCAGCCTTTTGCCCTTGAGCATGGCTTTGAAGCGCTCCATACCGCTGAAATGCGGATCGATCGTATAGCAGACGGCGCAGTCGGCGATGCCGCCGTACTTCTTGATGTATTTGATCGTCGATTTGACGTTGTTCACGTCGTTCAGCGCGTCGAAGATGCGCATGATGCCGAGCCCCGACTCGATCGCATTGCGGCTGAATCCCTCGATGATCTCGTCGGTATAGGGAGCGTAGCCGAACAGGTTGCGGCCTCGCGAAAGGGCCGTCAGCTTCGACACGTCGCCCACCACGGCGTGAATCTTCTCGAGGCGGTCCCAAGGATTTTCGTTCAGGTAGCGCATCACCGAGTCGGGTACGGCGCCGCCCCACACTTCCATTGCGTAGAAATTGGCGTCCTTATAGAAAGGCAGTACACGGTCGATCTGCTCCTGTTTCATCCGCGTGGCGAACGCCGACTGCTGTCCGTCGCGGAGCGTCAAGTCTCTTATCAAAAGTTTTTGTGCCATAGTTAGAGTTAAGAATTTAGGGTTAAAGATTTTTCATGTTTCCTGAGGGACGGCACGGACGGATCGCATTCTCCTTTCCGGCTTCCGGCGCGCGGCCACTGTTAGTCCGCTAACAAAAATAGTAAATTTTACGCACATTATATCCGTCGCGCGCAATTTATTTGCTATGGCCAGAATATTTTGCAATTCGTCTGTTTCTTCCTACCTTTAGGGCTCAAATAAAACGAAGGGAGAGATCATGATGGAAAGGAACTACAAGCTGCCGAAGGAAGGCGGCCTCGAACCCGGAGCCGACCCGGCCGACATCATCCGGAAATTCGAAAAAATCTACACGAACATTTACGAGAACGAAGCCAGCGGGGCGGCCTACGTCGCCCGGGAAATCGCCGATTGCATCCGCGAGAAACAATCTATCGGCGAAATGTGCGTGCTGGGCATCACCACCGGCAAGTCGCCCGTAGGCGTATTCCGGGCCTTGGTCGAACTGCACCGTAGCGAGGGTCTGAGTTTCCGGAACGTCGTCGTATTCAGTCTCGACGAGTTTTTCCCGATCACGCCCGAAGAGCTCCAGAGCCGCAACTACTCGATCCACGAGAGCTTGCTCGATTTGGTGGACATCGCCCCCGAGAACATCCATATCCCGGACGGTACGCTGCCGCAGGACGAAGTGGCCGCTTTCTGCCGCGAGTACGAGTCGAAGATCGAGGAGTACGACGGCATCGACCTGATGATTCTCGGCACGGGCGTTCAGGGACAGATCGGCTTCAACGAGCCCGGCTCGTACACCAATACCCGCACCCGGCTGGTAGCTCTCGGCAACGAAAGCCGCAAGTCGGCCGCCTCGATCTTCTACGGTATCGACTACGTACCGCACAAGGCCATCACGATGGGTCTCGGCACGATACTCGGCGCCAAGCGCATCATCCTGATCGCATGGGGCGAGGAGAAGGCGCAGGTCATCAAGGACACCGTCGAGGGCGAGAAGCAGCTGATCGTTCCGGCGACTTGCCTGCAGGACCATCCGAACGTCGAGGTAGTCGTCGACGAAGGAGCGTCCTCGCAACTGACGCGCGTCAAAACGCCGTGGCTCGTGGGTCGCTGCCTGTGGCCGTCCCGCTTCATCCGCACGGCCGTGCTGTGGCTGTGCGAACAGGTCCGCAAGCCGATTCTGAAGCTGACCTATCAGGACTACGTCGACAACCGACTCGGACAGTTGCTCGAAATCTCGGGCATGGCCTACGACGAAATCAACATACAGGTATTCAACGATCTGCAGCACACGATCACAGGCTGGCCGGGCGGCAAGCCGAACGCCGACGACTCGACCCGTCCCGAGCGGGCCTTCCCCTACCCCAAGCGCGTGGTGATTTTCAGTCCGCATCCGGACGACGACGTGATCTCGATGGGCGGTACGTTCCGGCGCCTGATCACGCAGGGACACGACGTGCACGTAGCTTACGAGACATCGGGCAACATCGCCGTGCACGACGACGTCGTACTGCAGACGATCGACACGGCCCGCGAATGCGGATTCGAAGACAAATACGACGAAGTGAAGCGCATCATCGCAGGCAAGCGCAAGGGCGAACCGGAACCTTTGGAACTGAGGAAGCTCAAGGGCTCGATCCGCCGCGCCGAGGCCAAGGCCGCCTGCCGTCACATGGGGCTGAACGACCAGACGAACGTCCATTTTCTGAACCTGCCGTTCTATGAAACCGGAGGCGTCAAGAAAGGATTGCTGACCGATCGGGACATTTCGATCGTCGTCGATCTGCTGCGCAAAATACAACCGCATCAGATTTACGCCGCGGGCGACCTGTCGGACCCGCACGGCACGCACCGTACCTGCATCGAGGCCGTACTGGAGGCGATGCATGTCGTGAAGGACGAGCCGTGGGTCAAGGACTGCCGCTTCTGGCTCTACCGGGGCGCATGGCAGGAGTGGGACCTCGACATGGTCGACATGGCCGTGCCGCTGAGTCCCGACGAGGTAGTCCAAAAGCGTCACGCCATCTATCGCCACCTGTCGCAGAAAGACGTGATGCCTTTCCCCGGCGAAGACAAGCGCGAGTTCTGGCAACGGGCCGAGGAGCGCACGCAGAACACGGCCAAGCTATACGACCGACTGGGCATGGCGGAGTATCAGGCCATCGAGGTATTCGTTCAGCTGAAGAATCCGGCGCAACTGTAGCCTCCCGTTCCCGATTTTTCGGCCCGGCGAATCTTCGCGCTCCATTTCAAGAAACGCGACTTTCGCCGGACTCCCCGAGGGCACTCCCCTCGAAAACAGGAAAGAGAAGAAAAGAGAAACGAACCAAATAAGCAAACATAAGACATGAGAGTCATCATCGAACCTACCAACGAACAAGGATCGGCCTGGGCCGCCGCCCATATCGCCCGGCGGATCAACGAACATGCGAAATCGACGGACCGCCCGTTCGTACTGGGTCTGCCCACGGGCTCCACTCCGCTGGGGACCTATCGCAAGCTGATCGAAATGTGCAAGGCCGGACAGGTCTCGTTCGCCAACGTCATTACGTTCAACATGGACGAATACGTCGGCATTCCGAAAGACCATCCCGAAAGCTACCACTCGTTCATGTGGAACAACTTTTTCAGCCACATCGACATCAAGCCCGAAAACGTGAACATTCTCAACGGCAACGCGCCCGATCTGGAGAAAGAGTGCGCGGACTACGAGGCGCGGATCGAGAAGGCAGGAGGCATCGATCTGTTCATGGGCGGCATCGGATCGGACGGACATCTGGCCTTCAACGAGCCGTTTTCGTCGCTCGGCTCGCGCACGCGAGTCAAGTCGCTCACGAAGGACACGATCATCGCGAACTCGCGCTTTTTCGGCCATGACGTGAATCTGGTCCCCAAAACGGCGCTGACCGTCGGCGTGGCGACCGTCATGTCGGCCCGCGAGGTGCTGATCCTCGCTTTCGGACACAACAAGGCCCGTGCGTTGGCTGCCGGCATCGAGGGCGGCTACTCCCACCAGTGGACGATCAGCGCGCTGCAGGTTCATCCCAAGGGGATCATCGTATGCGACGAAGACGCGACGGACGAACTGAAAGTCGGCACGTACAAATATTTCAAGGATATCGAGGCTAAAAATCTCGATCCGGCCTCGCTCGGAGCATAGCCGCGCTCTATCGGAGCCGCCGGACCGGCGGCTCCGAGTGCGGATGCAGGTAGGCGAGAGACCATTTCCGGACGCGCGTCCGGTCGGAAAAATCGACCGGACGCGCATTTTATTCCTACGCATAACGAAGTACGGCTTGGGGCCGTACTTTTCGGAGCCTTCTGTGTTCGAAAGGCGCCCTGTATTTTTTAATAAAGTCGAGCCCGGACGAAGCGGCCGCCCCGAGGAAAAGGAACGGATCGCGGATATTTCCGCTGTTATATTCCATCTCTTTTGCGTATCTTTGCGATCTACACGAAATTCACCGACAGAAAACCTATGGCGGACGAAAAAATCATATTCTCGATGGTGGGGGTCAGCAAGACTTTCACGAACCCAAAAAAGGTACTGAACAACATTTACCTGTCGTTTTTCTACGGCGCGAAGATCGGCATCATCGGCCTGAACGGGTCGGGCAAGTCGACGCTGATGAAAATCATCGCCGGAATAGACAAGAACTTTCAGGGCGAAGTCGTCTTTTCGCCCGGATACACGGTCGGCTATCTCGAGCAGGAACCGCATCTGGACGACACGAAGACGGTCCGCGAGGTGGTCGAGGAAGGCTGCGCCGACGTGGTCGCGCTGCTCAAGGAGTACGAGCAGGTCAACGCCCGTTTCATGGAGCCGATGGACGACGAGCAAATGGCCAAGCTGATCGAGCGACAGGGCGAGCTGACCGAGCAGATCGATCACAAAAACGGCTGGGAGCTCGATGCGACGCTCGAACGGGCGATGGACGCACTGCGCTGTCCCGACGCCGACGAGCCGGTGAAGCACCTCTCGGGCGGCGAGCGTCGCCGCGTGGCGCTGTGCCGGCTCCTGCTGCAGCAACCCGACGTGCTGCTGCTGGACGAGCCGACGAACCATCTCGACGCCGAGAGCATCGACTGGCTCGAGCAGCACCTGCGACAGTACAAGGGAACGGTGATCGCCGTCACGCACGACCGTTACTTCCTCGACAACGTGGCCGGATGGATACTCGAACTCGACCGGGGCGAAGGCATTCCGTGGAAAGGCAACTACAGCGGCTGGCTCGAGCAGAAGTCGCAGCGGCTGGCTCTGGAGGAAAAGCAGGAGAGCAAGCGCCGCAAGACGCTCGAGCGCGAGCTCGAATGGGTCCGCATGGCTCCCGCCGCACGGCACGCCAAGAGCAAGGCGAGGCTGTCGGCCTACGACCGGATGCTGAACGAGGACACCAAGCAGAAGGAGGAAAAACTCGAAATATTCATCCCGAACGGTCCGCGTCTGGGCGACCGGGTGATCGAGGCGCAGGACGTGGCCATGGGCTACGGCGACCGGTTGCTGTACGAGCACCTGAACTTCTCGTTGCCGCCGGCCGGCATCGTCGGCGTGATCGGCCCCAACGGCGTGGGCAAAACCACGCTGTTCCGACTGATTATGGGCATCGAAAAGCCGCTGCACGGAACGTTCAGCGTCGGCGAAACGGTCAAGCTGGCCTACGTCGACCAACAGCATGCGTCGATCGACCCGGAGAAAACCGTCTATCAGGTCATTTCGCAGGACAGCGAGCTGATCCAGCTGGGCGGCCGCAGCATCAATGCGCGTGCCTACGTATCCCGGTTCAACTTCAGCGGAGCCGATCAGGAGAAGAAATGCGGCGTACTGTCCGGAGGCGAGCGCAACCGGCTGCATCTGGCCCTCGCGCTGAAAGAGGAGGGCAACGTACTGCTGCTGGACGAGCCGACGAACGACATCGACGTGAACACGCTCCGAGCGCTGGAGGAAGGTTTGCAGAATTTCGCGGGCTGCGCCGTCGTCATCTCGCACGACCGATGGTTTCTGGACCGCATCGCGACTCACATTCTGGCCTTCGAGGGCGACTCGCAGGTCGTATTCTTCGAGGGCGGGTACAGCGAGTACGAGGAGAACAAGCGCAAGCGGCTCGGCGACGACCAGCCGCACCGCGTCAAGTACCGCAAGCTGATGGCCGACTGAGTCCCGCAAAACGGGATCGACGTTCCGATGTCTGCCACACCGTAACGTCGAGAAGGAAAAGCGCCCGACGCGCTCGCACGGAAGACGTGTCCGCAGAAACGATTGCGCGCCGACGAGACGGTACGCCCGCACGGCGGATCGCTTCGGAAAACGGGAAGAAGCATTGCGGGTCTTTTTCGCTTCGTTCGACAGGGTAAAAACCGCCGAACCGACCGAACGCTCGGCGGCACAGATGAACAAGAAACTACGATAACCGACAATATGTGATATGGCACAAAAACCGTCCATTCCGAAAGGCACGCGCGATTTCGGCCCGGAGGAGATGATCCGGAGAAACTACATTTTCGATACGATCAAGGGCGTCTTCCGACTATACGGCTTCCAGCCGCTCGAAACTCCCGCGATGGAAAACCTCTCGACACTGCTGGGCAAATACGGCGACGAGGGCGACAAGCTACTGTTCAAGATACTGAACTCGGGCGACTTTCTGAGCGGAGTGAGCGACGAGCAGCTGCACGGCAACCCGAACGCCCTCTCGACACGGCTGTGCGAAAAGGGGCTGCGGTATGACCTGACCGTCCCGCTGGCCCGCTATGTCGTACAGCATCAGGGAGAAATATCCTTCCCGTTCAAGCGTTACCAGATCCAGCCCGTGTGGCGGGCCGACCGGCCGCAAAAAGGGCGATACCGCGAGTTCTATCAGTGCGACGTCGACGTGATCGGCAGCCGCAGCTTGCTCTGCGAGGTCGATCTGGTCGAGATCGTCGCCAAAGTTTTCCAGCGGCTCGGCATTCGAGTAACACTCAAGGTAAATAACCGTAAAATATTGTACGGCATAGCCGAAACGATCGGTCATGCCGACAAGATGATCGATATTACCGTGGCGATTGACAAGCTCGAGAAGATCGGACTCGAGGCCGTGAACGGCGAGCTCCGCGAAAAGGGCATCGACGAACGGGCGATCGAAGCTCTGCAGCCGATCCTATCGCTCGAAGGCGCGAACGGCGCGAAGCTGGCCCGGCTGAGGGAAATCCTCGCAGACAGTCCGGTCGGACTGGCCGGCGTAACCGAAACGGAAACGATTCTTTCCTATGTCGAAACGCTTGGCACGGAATTGGAGATCGAACTGGACTTGTCTCTGGCACGCGGTCTGAACTACTACACGGGGGCGATCTTCGAGGTCAAGGCCCGCGACTTCGCGATCGGGAGCATCTGCGGCGGAGGCCGGTACGACGATCTGACCGGCATATTCGGCATGCCGAATACCTCGGGCGTAGGCATCTCGTTCGGAGCCGACCGGATCTACGACGTGATGACCGGCCTCGACCTGTTCCCCGACGATACGAAAGGGACGACCCGTGCGCTGATGCTCAATTTCGGAGGCGAGGAGGAGCGCGTATCCCTGAGACTGGCGAAAAACCTGCGCGAGGCGGGCATCGCTTGCGAAGTCTACCCCGAAAGCGCGAAGATGAAAAAGCAGATGGAATACGCCAACCGGCGCGCCGTGCCGTGGGTCGTGATCGTCGGCAGCGACGAGCTGGCCTCGGGCCGCGCTACCGTCAAGAACATGGCCACCGGCGAGCAACAAGCCGTAGCTTTCGACGAACTGATCAACCGCATCGAATAATGAAAACAATCGCTCATAACCTGCTCCTGTTCGCAGCGCTCGCGCTGCCCGCGCTCTGCGCCGCGCAGCCCAAGCCGACGGACGACCCGCAGCGGAACCTGCAGAAGTTCGACAACTTCTACCGCTATCTGAACATGACCTATGTCGATACCGTTCACAACGGGCAGCTGGTCGAGAACGCGATCCGCGAAGTGCTTTTGCAACTGGACCCTCACTCGGCCTACGTATCGCCCGAGGAAATGGTTGAGGTAAACGAGTCTTTCGACGGAAGTTTCAGCGGGATAGGCATCGAGTTCAACGTACTGAACGATACGATTATCGTCGTGAACGTCATATCGGGAGGCCCTTCCGAGAAAGTGGGGCTGTTGCCGAACGACCGGATCGTCGAGGTGAACGGCCAGAATGTCGTGGGAACCAAACGAATCGACGTGCCGAAAATCCTGCGGGGTCCGAAAGGAACCAAAGCGGAAACGAGAGTCGTCCGGCGCGGCGTGGAAGAGCCGCTCGACTTCACGATCGTCCGCGACAATATCCCGATCAATACGGTCGATGCGGCCTACAAGGTCGACCCGTCGACCGGCTACATACGCGTGAACCGGTTCGCGAACAACACGTTCAAAGAATTCGCCGAGGCCATCGACAAAATGGGCCCGATCGATGCGCTGATCCTCGACCTGCGAGGCAACGGAGGCGGCCTGATGGATCAGGCGATCCGGATGAGCAACTACTTCCTGCCGCAAGGCTCGGTGATCGTCTCGACCGAAGGCATGAAGGTCCCGTCCGACCGGATCGTCGCCCCGAGCGACGGGCCGTTCAAAGGCAAGGTGATCGTACTGGTCAACGAAACGTCGGCCTCGGCCAGCGAGATCGTGTCGGGAGCCCTTCAGGACTGGGACCGGGGGTTGCTGATCGGTCGCCGGACGTTCGGCAAAGGGCTTGTCCAGCGCCAGTTCCCTCTGAACGACGGCTCGGCAGTCCGGCTGACCGTGGCCCGCTACCACACTCCTACCGGACGGGTTATCCAGCGGCCTTTCCGTTACGGCGACCGCGAAGGCTATTACGAAGATTTCAACCGCCGGTTCCAAACCGGCGACTCGGCCGTCAAGGAGGAGGTCGATTCGACGCAGGTCTACAAGACCCTCAGGCTCGGGAGGACGGTTTACGGCGGAGGAGGCATCACCCCGGACATCGTCGTCGAGGCCGACACGAGCGGCTACACGGAATACTGGGGCAACCTGATTCGCAAAGGAATCATCAACGAGTTCGTCGTCGAGTATATGGATAAGAACCGGGCCGCCATATTGGCGGAATACCCCACCCCGGATCGCTTCATTCATGAGTATGCGGCCGGTCCCGAAGTAACCGGCGAGCTGATCCGCGCCGCCGAGCAAAAGGGCATTCCGTACGACGAAGAGCAGTTCAGGAAATCGGAAACGGACATCCGGACGCAACTCAAGGCGCTTTTCGCCCAGAAACTGTGGAGCGTCAACGAGTTCTACCGCGTGATCAACGCCGAACAGGACCCCGAGTTCGCCAAGGCGCTCGAAGCGCTGAAAAACTGGGACAGCTTCAGCCAAGGCATATCCGGATAGAGGAATCCGCTACCTGCCGCACAGCGATCCGTTCGTGAAATTTAGCCGGGGATTTGCTTATCCGTTATATTATGCTTATTTTTATGTTAGTATAACCTACAATACTAACACCTAAAACAGCAAGCATGGAGAATCCCGACTTCAAAAAGGAAAGCGAAGGCGAAGGGGCCGAGGAAGTATATTCCAAAGCCGTCAGAGCAGGTCGCCGAACTTACTTTTTCGACGTAAAAGCGACGAGAAACGACGATTATTACATCACGGTCACCGAAAGCAGGAAGAAAACGGGAAAAGACGGAGGCTTCACGTTCGAGAAGCATAAGATTTACCTGTACAAGGAGGATTTCCGCAAATTCGCCGAAGGGTTTCAGGACGCTGTCGACTACGTCGTGAAAAGCAAGCCCGAGTGTTTCAATCCCGACGGCACGGCTATCGTCCCCGCTCAGAGCACGGACGAACCGTTCGGCAAACCGTAACGGTTTCGGAAAGGTGGCCCCTGCGAGGGCTGCCTTTTTCGTTCGGAATGCACGCGACGGAGGACGGAGCTCGACAGCCTGTCCGGACCGAAGAGGCGACTGGCGCAATACCGCTCGCGGCAAGGCAGCGCAGGAAATCAAGATAAGGGGCCTCCGTATTTTCCGTGCGGACATACGCAAAGCGGAAACGACAAACGCCTTTCCCGATTCTCGGATTCGGCGGCCGGTTTCCTAAACGCTTCTACGAACGAACACATGAAACGAAAAAGGGAAAACAATAGCCGTTATAAGAAAGCGGCGAACTATTACAGTTCAATGAACAGAACGTAACTTTCCAAACGCCTTCACGCCCCGATGGCGTGCGACAGCAAGAGGGGTAACAGGCAGGCGCGAACCATAGGCAACTATCAGAATTCAACGGACAGAACATCTTTCCCAAACTTCCTTACTCCGAAAGCATGGGTTGCGAACGACGGGTACTCCTAGCATTCAGCGGAGGTAACGACAGCTGTGCAGCGGTCGGGATTCTCCGCGCTCATGGCTACGAGCCGACGCTTCTCACGCTGGACATGACCGGCGACCGTTCCCTGCTGGCTCGGGCCCGGAGGGCCGCCGAGGCACTGGATACGCCGCTTCTTACGGCCGACGTGCGGACTTCCTTCACCCGGCAGGTCGTGGACTATTTCGCAAGCGGCTACCTGACCGGAGAAACGCCGGCCCCCTGTACGGAATGCAACTCCCGCATCAAGTGGAACACGCTGCGCGACGTCTCGATCGAACGAGGAATCGGACGTATCGCCACAGGCCATTATTTTCGCCTGTCGAGACAGTACGGCAAAGTGTTCGTGCGCCAGGCGGCCGATCCGGCCAAGGATCAATCCTATTACCTTTGGGGCGTCTCGCAATCCTGCCTCGAGCGGGCGATCGCCCCGATGGGAGAAACACTGAAACGCGAAGCCGGAGAGAGGCTTCCTGCCGGGCTGAAATCGCCCGAGAGCATGGGAATCTGTTTCCTGCGAGGGGAAAACTACCGCGAATTCCTGAGACGACGAGCGCCGAACGGAATCCGGCCGGGAGAAATCGTCGACCGGAACGGAAAAAGAATCGGCACGCACGACGGGTGCGCGTTCTATACGGTCGGGCAGAAGCGCGGATTGGGCCTCCCCCCTTCGCTGGCCGTCGTGGCCATCGACGCCGCCCGGAATCGGCTGATCGCAGGCGAAGACGAGGAATTGCGGCGGCGCCGTCTGACAGTCCGCGCATGGAACGTTCCGGACATGGAACGGCTCTGCCGCTCCCGGGAGCTACGCGTCGTGATCCGGGGCATCGGCCGCAATCCGGACGGATTCGCACGCGTCCGTCTCGAGCGCGACCGACTGCATGTCGAGCTCGAGTATCCGGCATGGGCACCTGCACCCGGACAGCCGGTCGTCTTCTACGAACGGGACATCGTGCTGGGCGGCGGCATTCTGGCGGGCAGCGGATAGACCGTCCCGCTCATTTCAGCCATAAAGGCAACGGAACCGGGTTCCCGACCGACGAAAATATGTGCACGCGGACGCCGGGACAAAGTTCTCGATGCACGCAGGGTTGCGACCCGCACGAAAGGCCGTACCGCAGAATGTCCCGAATGTGCAAAAAACGGAGCCCTATTCTATTTACCGTACCAGCTTTCGAGTCTGTTCCCCTAATATTTCCGGGTTCCCCGTATGCCTCCTCCGACGAGAGAGTTCACGGCAGGCCTAACCGGATGCGAACATACGGCCGCAGGCCCAATAATATAATCGGGGGATGGCGAACATGTTTGACACTGTAAAAACAATTCAATTAATTAGCTAAGTACAAACGTACGACATGGAAGTACATAATTTCAAACGGGCACTTCAGGGAAGGACGGGGAAACGGATTGACCGAGACGCCGCACCAGAAACGTCGTCATGACTCACGCCGTTACGTGCCCGCCATCTGCCGGACCGGCGGACGAGCCGGAAGAATTCCGGCCGAATCGCATATTTGCGGTCACGGATTCCGCCGTTTGAAAAATTATTGGTAAACTTGCCGCTGGCAAAACAACGTTTTATCCTGCATGAACCCTCTGAAAAGACTTTACAACTGGATACTCGGCTGGTCGGAAAGCCGTTGGGGCGCCTTGGCGCTGTTCCTGCTGGCCTTCGCCGAATCGAGTTTTTTTCCGATCCCTCCCGACGTGCTGCTGATCGCCCTGTGCCTCGGCTGCGCGGCCAAGGCTTTCCGCTATGCGGCGATCTGCACGGTCGGATCGCTGCTCGGAGCGGTCGCCGGCTATGCGATCGGCTATTTTCTCTGGCAAACCCCGTCGGGCGAATTCACCGCGATAGCCGATTTTTTCTTCCGCATCATTCCGGGATTCACGCATGCCGAATACGATAAGATCAGCAACCTGTACAACGAATACAACTTTTGGGTCGTGTTCACGGCCGGGTTCTCGCCTATTCCCTACAAGCTGATTACGATCACGGCCGGCGTGTTCAGGCTCGATCTGCCGATGTTCGTATTCGCGTCGATCGTTAGCCGGGGGCTGCGCTTCGTGCTGATAAGCTGGCTGATCTGGAAATACGGCGCACCGATCAAGACGTTCATCGACAAGTATTTCAACCTGCTGGCCATAGGTTTCACCGTATTGCTGGTAGGCGGCTTCTTCGCCATCAAATACGCTTTCTGACCATGAAACTGTACGGACTGATAGGCTTCCCGCTCGGACATTCGTTTTCCCGGCGCTACTTCACGGAGAAATTCGACCGGGAGGGAATCGTCGATTGCGAGTACCGCAATTTTCCGATCGAGTCGATCGAAGAGGTGAGCCGATTGCTGAGTCGACCGGAACTGCTGGGATTCAACGTGACGATTCCATACAAGCAGCAAATCATACCCTATCTGAGCGCCCTGAGCGACGAGGCCCGGGCCATCGGAGCGGTCAACTGCGTGCGGCTCGGCCCTGACGGGCCGGTAGGCTACAACACGGACGCTTTCGGATTCCGCCGCTCGCTGCTCTCGCTGCTCGGCGGAGCCCGACCGGAGCGGGCGCTCGTGCTCGGAACCGGCGGAGCCTCGAAGGCGGTCGGTTATGTGCTCGGAGAGCTCGGCATTCCGTTCGACAGCGTGTCGCGCGACAGCAACAGGTGCCGTTTCACGTACGGAACCCTGACTGCGGACGCGGTGTCGGACCGCCGGCTGATCGTCAACGCGACGCCGCTGGGAACCTACCCAGCCACGGAAGGATACCCGCCCATTCCTTACGAGGGAATCGGCCCCGGACACTTTCTGTTCGATCTGGTCTACAATCCGCCGCTCACGGAGTTTCTGCGGAGGGGAGCCGAACGGGGCGCCGCAACGCGCAACGGCTACGACATGCTCGTCGGGCAAGCCGAGCGGGCATGGGAAATCTGGAACGGGAAACCGTGACAGCCCCGGATCGGGAAGCAGCCATGCGCTTTTCCTGAAGCAAATTCCGCAAGCGGCGAATCCCCCGGAACGCATTGCATCTGCTGTACGACGAACGCATGGAATGCGTTTTTGCCGCCGTTTCTGTTCATGCTATGAAAATCAAGCGAGCCCGAGTCCTCCGTTTCGGGAACACGACGGATTCGTCGCCCTCTCGTCCAGACAACCGAGAAAAAATCGGCCAAATGCAGCAAACCGACGGAAATAAAATAGCAGGGACGAATTCGAGAATTCGTCCCTGCTGTTTTTACCGATCTCGGACGGAACTACTCCATCTCGATCATCAGCGCATGATTGGGAATATTGTCCCCTTCCTTCACGTCGACTTTCTTGACCGTGCCGGCAAAGGGCGCGCGAATATTGTTGTGCATCTTCATCGCCTTGAAGACGACCAGCATATCGCCGGCCTCGACCTTCTGCCCCTCCTTGACGCACACTTCGACGATCGTACCCGGAATCGAGGACTTGATGTGCTTCGGGTTCTCGGGTTGCCACGGCTTGCGCTCCAGATGCTTTTTCGTAAGCGTGGTCCGGAACGTCCCGTGCATGGTTTCCAACGTATCGTAATGCTTCTTTTCCATAGTCTGCGCCGGATTAGAACGGAGGATTGCCGTGCTTTTTGCTCGGCTGCGAGCGATTCTTGTGAGCCGATACCTTCAGCGCGTGCTCGATGAACATGCGCGTCTCGGCGGGAGCGATCACCGAATCGATGTAGCCCTTGGCTGCCGCGACATACGGGTTGGCGAACTTCTCCTTGTACTCCTGAATCTTCAGCTTGCGCATCTCGGCCGGATTCTCGGCTCCGACGATGTCCTTCTTGAAGATGATGTTGGCAGCGCCTTCGGGACCCATCACGGCAATCTCGGCCAAAGGCCAAGCGAACACGAAATCGGCGCGCAGATGGCGCGATCCCATGGCGATGTATCCTCCACCGTAAGCCTTGCGCAGCACGACGGTGATCGACGGAACGGTCGCCTCGCTGTAAGCGTACAGCATCTTGGCTCCGTGACGGATCACGCCGGCATGCTCCTGATCGACGCCCGGCAGATAGCCCGGCAGGTCCTCGAGCGTGACGATCGGAATGTTGAAACAGTCGCAGAAGCGGATAAAGCGCGCGGCCTTGTCCGACGAGTCGCAGTCGAGCACGCCGGCCATCACCAGCGGCTGGTTGGCGATGAAACCGACCGTCTCGCCCGCGATACGGCCGAAACCGACGACGATGTTGGCGGCGAACAGCTCCATCACCTCGAGGAACTCGCTCTCGTCGACCAGCGCCTTGATCACGTCGCGCACATCGTAGGGCACGGTCGGATCGCTCGGAACGATCGAAGTGATGTCGTACTGAGGCAGCGGAGCCGCCGGAGCGATCTTCTCGGCCTTGGTCGTATTGTTCATCGGAATCATCGAGATCAGCTTGCGGATCTGCACGAAGCACTCGTCCTCGCTCTGGGCGAAGAAATGCGCGTTGCCGGTCATCTCACTGTGTACCCGGGCGCCGCCCAGCTCCTCCATCGAGATCTCCTCGCCGAGCACGGTCTTGATGACCTCGGGCCCCGTGATGAACATTTTCGATATGTTCTCGACGACGAACACGAAGTCGGTCAAGGCGGGCGAATAGACGGCTCCGCCGGCGCAGGGACCCAGAATCACCGAAATCTGAGGGATCACGCCGCTCGAAAGCGTATTGCGGAAGAAAATCTCGCCGTAGCCCGCCAGCGCGTTGACCCCTTCCTGAATGCGGGCTCCGCCCGAGTCGTTGATTCCGATCAGCGGAATGCGCATGTTCAGCGCATAATCCATGATCTTCGTGATTTTACGGGCGTGCATGAAGCCGAGCGAGCCGCCGGCCACGGTAAAGTCCTGTGCGAAGATAGCGATGGGCTGACCGCAGATCATGCCCGTGCCGATGATGACGCCGTCTCCCGGAAGCGACTTGTCCTGCATTCCGAAATCGCGGCCGTCATGCTCCACGAACATATCGTATTCGTGGAACGAGCCCTCGTCGAGCAGCGCGATAATACGCTCGCGCGCGGTCATCTTGCCCATGGCCTTCTGCTTCTCGATGGCCTTGGTCCCTCCGCCGAAATAGATCTTCTCCTTTCGTTGCTCGAGTTCGAGAACTTTCTGATCCTCTACTGACATAAAGTAAATTTGGTTAGTTAGTAATTCGTGTTATGTTTCGAACGCTGTAAATACATAACCCAGCGCGAATTTACGCTTTTTTTGCCAAATTCGGAAATCCGCCCGACCGACCCGACGGGCAATCAGACCATATCTTCCTGATAGACAAACACATTTCCGAAATCGGAATCGATCGGGGCGCCGCCGTCGAATATTCCGTATACGGCCGCTCCGGAACCGGTCATCGAAGCATAGACGGCTCCCCGGCGATACATCTCGTTGCGGAGCCGCTCCAGCTGCGGATGAGCGCGGAACACGACAGGCTCGAAATCGTTGCGCACCGTCTCCCGCCACCGGTCGACAGGAGCGTTCAGACACTCGAGCAACGGACGGTCCATACGGCGCGGCGCGATACCGGCATAAGCCTCGGCCGTCGAGACGGACTCGGCCGGCTTCACGATCAGCAAGCGCTTCCCTCTCAACGAGAAATCGACCGGTTCGAGAATCTCTCCGCGACCGGTGGCCAAAGCCGGACGGTTCGCGACAAAGAAAGCCGTATCGCTGCCTATGCCGGCACAAAGCTCCTCCATGCACTTTTGGCTAAGGTTCAGGCCGAACAGTTCGGATAGTCCCTTGACTACGAAAGCGGCGTCGGCCGACCCCCCGCCCAAACCGGCTCCCATGGGCACGATCTTGTGCAAATGGATGCGTACGCCCCCTATCGGAAAGCGCTCGCGCAGCGTACGATAAGCGCGCAGGCAAAGATTTTTCTCGGGAGGACAATCGACGGCGAGCCCCGAGGAGACGAACTCGGCTCCGTCGCCGGGAGCGTGCACGATCTCGACGATATCGCAAAGCCCCCGCACGGGGACCATCAAGGTCTCGATGTCGTGATAACCGTCCGCACGACGCGCTACGACGCGCAGCCCGATATTGATCTTACAGTTCGGAAAGAGCAGCATGCGTATTCGGTTTCGGTAATTTCGGGTAAAAGTAATGAAAAGTCCCGAGAAAGCAGCGAATTTCCAATTTTAAAGCCCTTTTGCTATCTTTGTAGACGCAACCGCACACGCATGGAATTCCGCACGCCAGTCCATATCGCGCCTTTCGGCTTCCGCATCGGCCACTCGCACAAAGGGCTGCTGGTCGGGTCGTGCTTCGCCGACCGAATCGGGCGGATCATGCGAAACCATAAGCTGCCCGTCACGGTCAACCCGTTCGGGACGCTGTTCAATCCGGCCTCGATCGCCGCCACGCTGAAACGGCTCGAGGAGCACCGATCTTACGATGCGGGCGATCTGACACGATACGAGGAGAGGTGGATCAGCTTCGATCATCATGGCGCATTCGACGGAAGCGACTGCAAACAGACGCTACGCCGGATCAACGAGGCTCTCGAAACCGGCGCCGAAGCGCTCCGCACGGCCGACTACGCCATTCTCACGCTGGGCACGGCCTGGGTATACGAACTGCGCGACACGGGCCGGATCGTGGCGAATTGCCACAAACTGCCCGCAGCGATGTTCCGCCGTCGGAGAATGAGCGCAAGCGAAATCGTCGAAACCCTCGGCGAAGCGATCACCCGGTTCCTGCCCGGCAGAAAAACGATCCTCACCGTCAGTCCGGTACGTCATCTGGGCGACGGAGCGACCGAGAACACGCTGAGCAAGTCGACGCTGATTCTGGCCGCGCACGCGCTGACGGAAAGTCTGCCCGACTGCCGCTACTTCCCGGCTTACGAAATCCTGATGGACGACCTGCGCGACTACCGTTTCTATGAGCGGGACATGGTGCATCCGTCCGAAACGGCCGTCGAATACATTTGGGAGGCATTCCGCCGAAACGTCCTCGACGAGCGGGACAACGGGCTTCTCGACCGGGCCGAGGCATTGCGCCGGGCCATGGAGCATCGTCCGTTCGACCCGTCGGGCGAGGCCCATCGCCGATTCCGAAACCGGCAGGCCGAGGAAGCCCGGGCGCTGCAGCGACAGTATCCTGATTTGGATTTCAGCGAGGAAATCAAATTTTTCGAATCATGAGCGCCACGCTGAACGAACGACGGACGATCGCCTGCCCCCGATGCGGCTCTGCCGTACGCATCCCGTTGTTTTGGATCGCCGGCATCGAAGGAATCTTCCGGTGCAAGTCGTGCGGACTGGCTTTCAAGACGGGCTACAAAGCCGGCGCCGCACTGAGCGCTACGGGCCTGGTGCTGAGTCTGTGCACCGTCCAGTTGCTGGTCTATCTGCTCGGTTCCTATTCGCTGTTGCTCGGCTTGGCGCTGATCGTGCCGCTGTGGCTCTTTTACGGGTTCCACCTGCGCAAGCGCTACATGTTGTACCGGGTCCGGCGGCGCATGCGCCGAAATACGGACGACGAGCAGCGTGCGGCATAGCATTTTCCGGCTATTCCGCCCGTAGTCCGTTCCGCGAAGAACGAAGAGGCGCAATATCCAAAACTTTTCATACCTTTGCAGTCAAACGAACCACACCCGATGAAACCTTTCAAATACCTGATAATCTGCGCCGCTGCATGGATCGGCTGTCAAGAAGCGCGCGCCCAGCAAGCGATCAAGCCCCGGCTGGTCGTCCAAATCGTCGTGAGCCAAATGCGTTACGACTATTTGGACCGTTTCCGCGACAATTTCTGCGACAATGGATTCCGCGCTTTCATGGAGAAGGGAACTAACTTCACGAACGCCCGCCACAGCTATATGCAGACCAATACCGTAGCCGGGCTGGCTACGATCGTCACGGGAACTCCCCCGTCGGGTCACGGCGTGATCGCGGAAAGTTGGTATAATTTCACGACGGGCGACAGCGTCAATCTGATCGCGGACAGCCGCGCGACGGGACTCGAGTGCGAAGACGGCGAGGGCCGCTACTCGGCTCTGAACCTGACCGCCGCCACGCTGGGCGACCGGCTCAAGGAAAGCGACCCGAAATCGAAATCGATCGCGCTGGCTGCCGATCCCTATTCGGCTATCGTTTGCGGAGGGCCGTCGTCGGACGTCTACTGGATGAACACGGGACACGGCACATGGGTATCGAGCAGTTATTATTTCGAAAAATTGCCCTACTGGGTCAAAAAATACAACGAGACGGCTTTCGCTTCGACGCTGCTCGATCGGGAATGGACACCCGACAAGTCGTTCGAGTCGTACAGGAACACCGACACCACCGTGCTCAGCTTCATTCCCGACACCCAATCGGGCATCGGAAACTTTCTGCGCGGCATCGTCAGGATATTCAAAAAGGACGATCCTCGGACGGACTACGCCATGCTGCAATACATGCCCGCAGGCAATACGCTGGTCAGCAGCTTCGCCCGCGAGACGATCGTGCAGGAAGAACTGGGCAAGGACAACCACACCGACCTGCTGACGATCTGCTACGATACGCCGCGCCTGATCTGCGAACGCTTCGGCCCCCGCTCGATCGAAGTCGAGGATATGTATTATAAGCTCGACCGCGAGATCGGCGAGCTGGTCACTTTCATCCAAGCCCAGTTCGAGCCGGGAGAAGTCGTGATCGCTCTGACCTCGGACCACGGGAGCAGCGACACGTTCCGCGAACAGAGCCGTATCCCGATGGGGCTGTTCAACGCCGAGCAGTTCAAGATCATCATGAACGGCTTTCTCAGCGCGCAGTACGAGCCGGGCGAGTGGGTGCTCGGCTACCGCGACCGACAGCTTTACCTGAACCGCGAGCTGATCTACAAATACGGATTCGATCTGGCCGAGGTACAGACCCGCGCGGCAGCCTTCGCGCTTCAGTTCCGCGGCGTATCGGGCGCGCTCACGTCGACCGATATGCAGAGCGGCTATTTCGGCAAAGGATACGGCGAAAAGATGCAGAACGGCTTCTACCCGAAACGCTCGGGCGACGTGACGATCAACCTGATGCCGGGCTGGATCGAACAGCGCACGGGCATCGTATCGCTGTCGGGCTCGCTGTACGAATACGACACGCACGTTCCAATGATGCTTTTGGGCGGATACGTTCCGGCGGCCACCGTCGAGCGCGACGTGACGGTCAGCTCGCTGGCCCCGACTCTGGCACATATCATGCGAATCACCGTCCCGAACGCCGCCACGGGCGCAATTCTGGACGAAGCGGTTCCTAACGAAAATAAGCGATGACTATCAACGAAGCACAAGACGAAATCATCGGCGAGTTCTCGGTCTTCGACGAGTGGCTCGACAAATACGAGTACCTGATCGAACTGAGCGGCTCGCTGCCGGCAATCGGCGAGGAGCACAAAAACGAGCAGTTCCTGATCCGGGGATGCCAGTCGCGCGTATGGGTCGACGCCGAGCTGCGCGACGGCAAGATTTACTTTACGGCCGACAGCGACGCGATCATCACCAAAGGGATCATCGCGTTGCTGATCCGCGTGCTCAGCGGCCGCACGCCGCAGGAGATCGTCGACTCGGACCTCTATTTCATCGACCGGATCGGGCTCAGGGAGAACCTCTCTCCCACCCGGGCCAACGGATTGCTCGCGATGATCAAGCAGATGAAACTGTACGCGCTGGCGTACCAAAACAAACAGTAGACGATCCGCCATGACGACACCGGAGGACATTATGCGCATCGAGCAGGACATCGTCCTGACGCTGAAAAACATATACGACCCGGAAATTCCGGTCAACGTGTACGATCTGGGACTGATCTACGAAATAGACGTCGAACCCGGCGGAGAGGCCAATATCCGCATGACGCTGACGGCTCCGAACTGTCCGATGGCCGACCAGTTGCTCGAGCAGATTCACGAGCAGGTGGGCAAGGTCAAGGGCGTCACGTCGGTCAACGTCACGCTGACGTTCGACCCGCCTTGGGACCGCAGCATGATGTCGGAAGAGACGCTGCTCGATCTGGGCCTGATGTAGCCCTTTCACCCCCAAAATCGCCCGATATGCCCGTCAGCCCGAACGAAGCCTTTTTGCGACTTGTGTGGACACACGGTCTGTACACCCGGCTCGATCCGCCCGGAATCGAAGTGATCGACCCCGGGTCGGCCGGTCCGGAAGACGGCATCGACGCGGTGAATGCACGGATCGCCCTCGAGGGAACGGAAATCAGCGGTCCCGTTGCGATCCACGAGCGCGCTTCGGACTGGCACAAGCACCTGCACCACATCGACAGCAAATACGACCGCTGCATCCTGCATGTCGTGGCACACGACGACGCGGTCGTCTGCCGGACGGACGGATCGGTCGTGCCTACCGTCACGATGAGTTGCCCCCGCGAACTGCAAGAGCGGTATCTCGGCCTGCTCGAGGGAAGCGAATCCTACCGTTGCGGCCAGACGCTGGCGCAAATGCCGGAAGTCAAGCTGTACGGACTGCTGACCGAGCTGACGGTCGAGCGTCTCGAACGAAAGTACAACGACTTTCTGAGCCTCTACCGCGAAACGGGCAACGACTGGAACGAAACGTTCTACGTCATGCTGTTCCGCACGATGGGCGCCGGATCGAACCGCGAGCCTTACATGAAGCTGGCGCGAACGGTACGCTATACGGACCTGTGCAAAGTGCGCGAGTCCGTCGCGTCGGTCGAGGCCCTGCTGCTGGGAGGCGCCGGCCTATTGCAGCCGATCGAGTTTCCCGACCGCTACACGGCCATGCTACAGCAGGAATTCCGCCATTTGTCCCATCGGTTCGAGATCGCGCCGATGCACCGCAGGGAATGGAATCTCGGCAGTCACAATCCGCATCACGCCCCGCTGCTGCGGATCGTCGAGCTGGCCGCCCTGCTCTGCTCGCAGGAGTTCATGTTCTCCCGACTGCTCGGCTGCCGCACGCCGGAACAAGTGAGAGAGGTCCTTTCGGTGCAGGCGTCGGAGTACTGGACCACCCATTATCTGCCCGGACGGCGCAGCCGGTACAGCGTCAAGTCGTTCGGCGACATGATGCTCGACAATCTGACGATCAATTTGGTAGCCCCGATGATGTTCACCTACGGCCACGTCACCTCGGAGGAGGAACTGAAGGAAGCGGCCGTCGAGCTGCTGGAAAAAACCAAGCCGGAAAACAACGTCTACATAAGAGGCTGGAAGTCAAGAGGCGTCGAGGCGGAAAGCGCTTTTTTCACGCAAGGGCTGCTGCAATTGTCGAAAGAATACTGCGAGAAAAAACGCTGCGCCGCATGCAATATAGGCAGGAAGATGCTGTGTTGTCAATAAAAAACACTAAATTTACGCGTTCATTTTCTAAACATTAAATATTACGATACATGAATTTAGTAGCAAGCCTGATCAAGCTGATGTTCGGAACCAAAAGTGAGAAGGACCGCAAGCTGATCGCTCCCTATGTAGAAAAAATCCTCGCCATATATCCGTCCATCGAGCAACTTTCCAACGACGAGCTACGTGCGCGCAGCGCCGCGCTCAAAGCGGCCGTCGCCGACCATATCCGCGAGGACGAGCAGCAGATCGCCGATCTGAAAGCGCAACTGGAGAACCTCGATACTTCGCTCGAAGACAAGGAACGCATTTCGAAGCAGATCGACTCGCTGACCGAGACGATCGACAAAAAGATCGAAGAGAAGCTCGAGGAGATTCTTCCCGAGGCCTTCGCGATCGTGAAAGATACGGCGCGGCGCTTCAAGGAAAACAGCGAAATCGTCGTGACGGCCACCGACTTCGACCGCGAGCTGGCCGCATCGAAGGATTTCGTCCGCATCGACGGCGATCGGGCCGTGTACAGCAACACGTGGACGGCCGGAGGCAACAAGATCACATGGGACATGGTGCACTACGACTGCCAGCTTTTCGGCGGCGTCGTACTGCACAAGGGCAACATAGCCGAGATGGCGACCGGCGAGGGCAAGACGCTCGTCGCGACGCTTCCGGTCTTCCTGAACGCGTTGGCGGGCAAGGGCGTCCACGTCGTGACGGTCAACGACTATCTGGCCCGGCGCGACTCGGAATGGATGGGGCCCCTCTACGAATTTCACGGACTGTCGGTCGACTGCATCGACCGGCACCAGCCCAACTCGCCGGCCCGGCGCAAGGCCTACATGGCCGACATCACGTTCGGCACGAACAACGAATTCGGTTTCGACTACCTGCGCGACAATATGTCGAACTCGCCGGAGGATCTCGTGCAGCGCAAGCATCACTACGCGATCGTCGACGAGGTCGACTCGGTGCTGATCGACGACGCCCGGACTCCGCTGATTATTTCCGGTCCCGTCCCCAAAGGCGACGACCAGATGTTCGAGCAGTACCGGGGAGCCGTCGAGAATCTGTTCAACTTGCAGCGCAATCTGGTGACCCAACTGGTCGCCGACGCGAAGAAGCTGATCGCCGAAGGCAAGAACGAGCAGGGTGGCATCCTGCTCTACCGCGCGCATAAGGGACTTCCGAAATATAAGCCGCTGATCAAATACCTGAGCGAGCCGGGAATCAAGTCACTGATGCAGAAGACCGAGAACATCTACATGCAGGACAACAACCGGCGAATGCCCGAAATCGTCGACGATCTCTACTTCGTCATCGACGAGAAGCTGAACTCGGTCGAACTGCAGGACAAGGGGCAGGAAGTGCTTTCCAAAAACGTCAACGAAGAAAAGTTCTTCGTGCTGCCCGACATGGGGTCGATCGTGGCCGATATCGAGAAAAGCGACATGAGCGCCGAGGAGAAGGCCGCCAAGAAGGACGAGGCGCTGAACGACTACGCGATCAAGTCGGAGCGGCTGCATACGGTCAACCAGTTGCTCAAGGCGTACAGCATGTTCGAGAAGGACGTCGAGTATGTCATCATCGACAATAAAATCAAGATCGTCGACGAGCAAACGGGCCGTATCATGGAGGGCCGCCGCTACTCGGACGGACTGCATCAGGCTATCGAGGCCAAAGAGAGGGTGAAAGTCGAAGCCGCTACGCAGACCTTCGCCACGATCACGCTGCAGAACTATTTCCGCATGTACCACAAGCTGGCCGGCATGACCGGTACGGCCGAAACGGAAGCCAGCGAGTTCTGGAATATTTACAAACTCGACGTGATCGTCATTCCGACGAACCGCCCGGTCATCCGGGACGACCGTGACGACCTGATCTACCGGACCAAGCGGGAGAAGTACGCCGCCGTCATCGACCAGATCGTCGAACTGGTCGAGCAGGGTCGGCCGGTGCTGGTCGGCACGACCTCGGTCGAAATTTCGGAACTGCTCAGCCGCATGCTGAAGCTACGCGGAATCAAGCATAACGTACTGAACGCCAAGCAGCACCAGCAGGAGGCCCAGATCGTGGCCGAAGCCGGCAAGCGGGCGCAGGTCACCATCGCGACGAACATGGCCGGACGAGGCACCGACATCAAGCTGTCGGACGAGGTGAAGGCCGCCGGCGGTCTGGCGATCATCGGCACCGAGCGCCACGAGTCGCGGCGCGTCGACCGTCAGCTCCGGGGCCGCGCGGGCCGTCAGGGCGACCCGGGCTCGTCGCAGTTCTTCGTATCGCTCGAGGACAACCTGATGCGGCTGTTCGGCTCGGAAAGGATCGCCCGTCTGATGGACCGCATGGGTCTTAAGGAGGGAGAAGTCATTCAGGCCGGCATGATGTCCAAGGCGATCGAACGCGCGCAGCGCAAGGTCGAGGAAAACAACTTCGGCATCCGCAAGCGGCTGCTCGAATACGACGACGTGATGAACTCCCAGCGTGAGGTGATATATACCCGTCGGCGCCATGCGCTCTACGGCGAACGGATCGAGGTCGACCTGAACAATATCATGGTCGATTTCGCAGAAACGTTCGTCGACACTTATTACGACAACGACACCGACTACGAAGACTTCAAGTTCGAGCTGATCCGCCAGGTGGCCGTCCAGCCGTCGTTCGACCAGAACGAGTTCACCGGAGTGAAAAAAGAAGTGCTCGTCGGCATGCTCGTCAAGGACTTTCAGGAGGCTTACGCCCGCCGTATGAGCGCAGTCGCGGCGACGGCCAATCCCGTTATCAAAAACGTATACGAGCAGCACGCCGCCCAATACGAGAATATTTACGTGCCTGTCTCGGACGGGCGCCGCGTATTCCAGATTCCGGTGAATCTGAAGAAAGCCTATGAAAGCCAGAGCAAGGAGGTGTACAAGAGCTTCAGCAAGATCGTCATGCTGCTCACCATCGACGAGAACTGGAAAGAGCACCTGCGCGAAATGGACGATCTGCGCCAAAGCGTGCAGAACGCCTCCTACGAGCAGAAAGACCCGCTGCTGATCTATAAGTTCGAGTCGTACAACCTATTCAGCAAGATGCTCGACAAGGGCAACCGCGAAGTGCTCTCGACGCTGTTCAAGGCATTCATCCCGGTCAAAGAAAATCCGGAGAGCGCCATGCGCCAGCAGCCGCCCATCCAGCAGCCCAAGACCGACATGTCGCGCATGCAGACTCTGCGCTCGGAGGCCGCGGCGGCAGCCGGACAAGCCGACCGGGGCAAGCCTTCGCCCGTGCATGTGGAGAAAAAGGTAGTGAAAACGCTGCTATTTATGGAGAAACCGTCGGAGGATTGGAAGATAATGAGCTTTTTGCAATTATTGATACAAATGCTTCTTTACCTGTTTTACTTGTTACCTCACAAGTATATAATGACGGTTTGGGAAATCAGGCAGCACTTAATTGTGATGTATATTATTTGATAGATAAAGAAGTTAAAAACATAGGAACAATAGAAAGTATGGGAACAGCATATCCTATCGCCTATGATGAAACAGGTATTTATGCTGCTTCCGGTCACGATATGCAGCGTTTTGAAATTGAAAAATCCGGTTCGCTCAGACTGGCAGAGGGGATTTATGAGCAATTTGACGAAAGTGGAAATGCTGCTTA